>Ga0075152_10000094_pt1 | contig 68480 bp, 53 predicted proteins | sample JI61114C2DNA_FD_70964 | JGI IMG/M metagenome (GOLD analysis project Ga0075152, IMG submission 70964) | Wastewater effluent complex algal communities from Wisconsin, to seasonally profile nutrient transformation and Carbon sequestration -... | ecosystem: Engineered > WWTP > Effluent > Algae...
TGTATTAAGCCTGCCGCTAGCGTTCATCCTGAGCCAGGATCAAACTCTCCATTGTAAATGATGTTTGATACTGACATGTTTTTATTCTCATTAGAAAATTAACGTGTCAAATCTAAATGTAAATTTTAGCTTGACTTACCTATTTGTTTTCCTCCCGAATTGCTTCGGAAAGAAGTGCTATTGTTTCCCAACTTTCAAAGATCTTTTGCCGTTTTACCAGCACCCCGTTTTTTGATTGGGAGTGCAAAGGAAAGGGCTTTTTTATTTCTACCAAATATTTCTTTATTTTTTTTGAAAAAACTTCAGAAGCATTTGGCTTGATAATCAACTTGTTTGTGAAGAACTAGACCGCTTTTTTTGAAAGCGGATTGCAAAGGTACGAGTCTTTTTATTTCTACCAAATTTTTCTTTGATTTTTTGAAAAAATCTTCAGTCATACCTGGCTTTATAATCAACTGTTTTGCAAGAACTTATCCGCTTTTTTGAAGCGGATTGCAAAGGTAGGGGTTTCAACTTTATCAGCAAATTTTATTCTGCTTTTTTTACCCTTTTTTTTCTGCTCTTTTTCTTTCACAACCTTCAGAGAACTGCCGCTTTTTTGAAGCGGGTTGCAAAGATAAGGGCACCCACATTACCCACCAACAAATTCTGCTATATTTATTCCCCCTTCCCCCTGAAACCCAGTACCAATGCAGCTTTTCAGCGAAAAAAAACTTTGACGGATAACCCGGGTTTACCCTCACATCGGCTTCATAACCCCTTAACAGGTGTTCTTTTACCCCCTTTTACTCTCTTCCCGGGGATATCCACAGCACTGTAAAAATCATAGCCCGGTAAGAATTCACCAGAAAATGACCTGCCTGTAAATACAAAACCCACCGGCTTCGCCGGCCACCCTGCCATCAATGTATAAAGGAAATGGGGCTGCAACAGCCCTCTAAGCAATTATTCTGCCGCCCAGTAACCTTCCGGATAATTAACCGCGACCAGAAATAATCCATGTGCCGGGACCGCAAAACTGGCCCGCGTACAATCCCGCGCTTCAATGATAGCCCTGAATTCATCCAGACTTATCTTCCCCCGGCCTGCTTTTAGCATCGTTGCAGTTAAAGCCCTGACCATCCCCCGCAGAAATCGATTTCCACGTACCCGGTAAACCAGACAATCCCCCTCCAGCTCCCACACACTCTCGTCCAGCCGGCAGATAAAGGTCTTTACCTGTGTATTCCTTTTGGAAAAGGACGTGAAATCGTTGTACTCTTTTAATAACGCGGCAGCTGCCTGCATACGACCCAGATCCAGTTGATACGGAAAATAAAAAGCCCGGTCCGCCAGAAAGGGATCCTTACGCCGGTAAATAAAATACCTGTACTCCCTGGTTACAGCATCAAACCGAGCATGCGCCTCCCCGGATACCGGGATAAGCCGCCGGATAACTATATCTGCAGGCAAAATCGCATTCATCTTATAGACAAACTGCGGATGCACCTGCTCCTCAAAATCAAAATGAAAGTAATTCTGTAACGCATGTACCCCCGCATCGGTGCGGGAAGAACCGGTTAGTACCACCGGCTTACGTTGTAAGATGCCAAAAGCCTTCTCGATCTCCGACTGCACCGTGATGGCATTCTCCTGCGTCTGAAAACCACTAAACGCCGTTCCCTTATAAGCTATTTCGAGAAAATAACGGGGCATGAAAACCGATTGTTGATTAATTGTTGTGTGTTGCGAACCGTCAGTCTGCTTACAGAAGCATGGCTTTAAAACGGTTTATATAATACGGGTCTTTTAACTCAGCCTGCAGGGAAGAAAAGGCCGGTTTATCGGACGTATACTTATAAGCAGCATCAAAAAAATTGTATTTGGCCTCGTCATTGAGAAATAATGAACTCAGATTTTTAAGCTGTGCCACTGTAAAACACTTCATTTTGAAATACTTCTTCGCCTGGCTGATCATCTCCTCATCCCCTTCCGCAGCCGCCATAGATTTACGCAGGGTAAAAAAATCAGATTCCTCCGCTACGGCTGTACAATTCCCCGTCGTGACAGCCTTCTCCTCTGCGAGAACCGGCTTGGCTTCTGTTTTGGGCAACTCCTCTTTTACTTTCTCCACTGCTTTTGGTACTTCCGGATTAACTTCAGCCGGCTTGTCCTCTGATTTTACTGCCGTTGCAGGTATATCCAGAAATTTCTTCTCCTCCTTCGGTTCCTCTTTTACAGGTGCCGCAAATATTTGTTTGGGATTCGGAATCAATAAACGGATAGTATCTGCCATTCCTCCTTCCCAACTGTCCAGAAATACCAGTCCGAAACCTTCTGTTGTCGAACTCTCCGCCCGCTTGGTCACCACCCCGTTTCGCAGCACTGATACGGTTTCGTTATTCACTTCTGCGGGCTTTACCGGAACAGGTTCAGTTACAGCAACAGGAACCACTTCTTTTACCGGCTCGGGTTCATTCTTTTTGAGCGGTTCCGCAGTCACCGTTTTTAAATCAGTAACAGGTGCCGGTGCCGGTTCTTTTTGTACCGGATCTGCCAGCTCTTTCTTTACTTCTTCAACCGTATTTACCACCGGAACGGCTACCGGTTTTACGTCCACAGGCACCTGTGTAGCTGGTTTATCCGCTGGTTTGATAGCTGCTGCAGTCTCAGCCACCGATTTCAACAGGGCTGTGTCTTTCGCCTCAGGCTTTGGTTCCTCTTTCACGGGTATATCTGTCCTGGCGACAACGGGTTCTGCCACCGGCTTCTCAGCGGGTCGGGGAGCCGGCGGTTTATCGCGCAGAGAAGGATCCCCTGTTGCTTTGGATAAAAGATCAGTAAAGGGGGATACATCCTTATTCTCCGGCTTTTCAGGTGCAGCTTCTTTTACCACCGGGGCCGCAGAATATTGTATCTGCATACTGCGCAGGTCATACAAGCCCCACCCCTTTTCAGCAAACTGTTTTAATAAAAACCCGTGATCACGTTGCCCGATCTTTACCGTAAAGGGTTGTTCCGGCCATTTTTCCTGAGGAAAACCAACGGAAAAGGAATAGGTACTGTCCGGTAACCGGGAAAGTATGAGATAACCGGAGGAAGATGAACTATGTATCTTTCCATCCATTTTAATAAAGAAGGGCTGCGCCGGCTCCGCCTGCAGATAAATAAAATATACCCGCTGGGCAGATGCGGTCAGCACTAAGCCGGTTATCAGTAAAAAAAGAATAAATCGCTTCATCGTACCTGGATTGGGTGGTTAGGACAAATTTAGCGAATTGGACGGGTTTAATGGTGAAGGGAAATGTTAAGAGGGATTGAGGGTTGAGGGTTTTGTACTTCGTACCTCGTACCCCGTTCTTCGTACTTTGTATTTCATTTAGTCTTTTAATAACAGGCAACTGGCCTACCTTTGCCCACTTTAAAACAATAAATCACTATGATGAAGAAAGTATTGCTTTCCCTGATTTTTGTAACCGCTGTACTCACTGGTATGGCGCAAAACAAACCTGCAGCGGATACTGCCTGGAAAAAACAATACCGGGAAACAGCTTCCCGGATTAATAACCTGGTACATACCCGGCTGGAAGTAACCCCTGATTTCAGCAAATCCTGGTTATACGGTAAAGCCTGGATTACGCTGAAGCCGCACTTCTATCCTACCGATACGCTGACACTGGATGCCAAAGGCATGGAAATAAAAAAACTGGCCCTGGTAAAAGGAACAAAACAACAGGACCTGAAATACACGTATAACGACTGGCAACTGGAAATTAAACTGGATAAAACCTATAAAGCCAGTGAAAGTTATACTGTTTATATAGAGTATACCGCTAAACCCGACGAGTTTGAAGAGAAATATGCAAAAGGGGCTATGCTGGGTATCAAGGGAATGTATTTTATTAATCCACGGGGAGAAGACAAAAATAAACCTACACAGATCTGGACACAGGGCGAAACGGAATCCAGTTCGGCCTGGTTCCCAACCATTGACAAAACCCAGCAAAAAACCACGCAGGAACTGACAGTCACTGTTGATAACAAATATGTCACCTTATCGAATGGCAAACTGATTTCACAAAAGAAAAACGCCAACGGCACCCGTTCGGATTATTGGAAAATGGATCTGCCCCATGCTCCATACCTGTTCTTCCTTGGAGTAGGTGACTATGCCGTGGTGAAAGACAGCTGGAAAGGAAAAGAAGTAAACTATTATGTAGAGAAGGAATATGCCTCAGTAGCGAAGAAGATTTTCGGGAATACCCCGGAGATGATGACCTATTTTTCCACAATAACCGGTGTTGAATTCCCCTGGGTGAAATATGCACAGATTACCGGCCGCGATTATGTAGCCGGGGCTATGGAAAACACCACGGCAACCATACACCAGGAAACCGCACAGCAGGATGCCCGTGAACTGGTGGATGGCAATATCTGGGAGGGTACCATTGCGCACGAACTCTTTCATCAGTGGTTTGGTGATTATGTAACCGCGGAAAGCTGGAGCAACCTGACCGTGAATGAATCCTTTGCAGATTACAGCCAGACACTCTGGGATGAATACAAGTACGGTAAAGATGCCGGGGCCGCTGAAAACTACCAGGGTCTGCAGGGCTACCTGGGGAATGTAATGGGTGGCAGCGATAAAAAGGATCTGGTGCGTTTCTACTACAAAGACCGCGAAGACATGTTTGATGAAATCAGTTACCAGAAAGGGGGACGTATCCTGCATATGCTCCGGACACATATAGGCGACAGCGCGTTCTTTAAATCCCTGAACAATTACCTGGTCACCAATAAATTTAAAGCGGCCGAGGCTCACCAGCTGCGACTGGCTTTTGAAGAAGTAACCGGGCGTGACCTGAACTGGTTCTTTAACCAATGGTATTTTGGCAGCGGTCATCCGGTAACTGATATCAGCTATATATACAATGATACCACCGGCACGGCCAAAGTAATCATTAAACAATCCCAGAAAAAAATCTTCACCCTGCCCCTGGCCATTGATGTATATAACGGAGCCGCTAAAACACGTTATAATGTGTGGGCAAGGAATGCCGCAGACACGTTCACTTTCTCCTATAAAACCCGGCCTGACCTGATCAATGTGGATGCCGACAAAGTGATGTTGTGGGTGAAAAAAGATGGAAAGACCCTCGAAAACTACATTCACCAGTATTCAGTTGCGGGGAATTATATAGACCGTAGAGAAGCCATTGAGTTTGCCGCCAAAAAGCAGGATGATCCCAAGGCCCAGGCATTGCTTAAAACCGCTTTAAATGACCCGTATCACGGACTACGCGGACTGGCCATCAGTAAACTGGATCTGAAAAAAGGAGCCGTCAGAACGATGGCAGAGCCCCTTCTGGCACAATTGGCTAAATCCGATAAATATGCAACCGTAAAAGCAGCCGCCATTGAAAAACTGGCTGATTTTGAAAGTGCTGAATATATCCCGCTTTTCACGGCAGCCGTAAATGATTCTTCTTATACCGTTGCCGGTAATGCATTAGCGGCATTAAGTATGGTGGATCCTGAAGCCGCTTCAGCCCTGGTGAAAAAACTGGCTGACACACCCATGAAAGGAGTGTTACAGGAAGTGGTGATGGGAGAAATTCTGAAATCCGGTGATGAGACAATGGCTGATAAAATTATTGGTGATTTTGCCAAAATGCCTTTGAGCCAGGGAAAATTCCAGGCATTGAACGGCTTGTCCACCTACTTGTCTGCTATAAAAAATAACGAAAAGGTCAAATGGGGTGTGGACGAAATTGTGAAATTCCGTGAAAAAGTGCCGGAAAGTTTCCGCAGCCAGACCGATCCCTTTATCAATGGCATGGTATTGAAAGGCATCCTGGCAGCCAAAGGCAAACTGCTGAAAGAAACACCGGACGATAAGTCACTGGCAGATCTGGTGGAATTTATTAAAGCACAGCTTCCGGAAGCGGATAAGAAAGGATTTTGAAAATGAGTGATGAGTAATGAGTAATGAATAATGAATAATGAGTAATGAGTAGCTGACTGAACAGTTTTAAAAGTAAAGCGCCCTCCGAATACCGGAGGGCGCTTTTTTATAACAACTTTTCAAACTACTTAACTCATTCCTCTTCACTCATTACTCATTGCTCCCTACCAGCTTCCGCTTGCGCCACCTCCGCCGCCACTGCCACCGCCAAAGCCTCCAAAACCTCCGCCGCCACCGCCACCGGACCAACCACCGCCGCCACCCGACCAGCCGCCGCCACCTGTCCAGCCACCCCATCCACCCCGGGATACATACGTACCACCGCGGCTGCCACCACCAAAAATCACAATGAGCAGTATGATAATAAAAATGATGGTACTGATGGATGGCATTTTCTTGTTGCTCTTGCCATAGTGTGCCGGCGCCTTGTATTCACCCGCTGCAGCCCTGATGAGGGCATCCGTCCCTTCATCCAGTCCGCGATAATAATTGTCCTGCTTGAAGGCCGGTGTGATTTCTTCCTCGATGATATGCTTGGCTGTAACATCAGGTACAGCACCTTCCAGGCCATACCCGACTTCTATTTTCATTTTACGGTCACCCTTTGCCACCAGAATGACGATCCCGTTATTCTTATCCTTATTTCCTACACCCCAGTTGCGCAGAATAGCCAGGGCCACTTCATCCACTGTGGAATTCTTAGTGGTGGGAATAATGACCACCGCGATCTGGTTGGACGTACTGTCATCATAAGCCACCAGTTTCCGCTCCAACGCTTCCACCTGCATAGCGGATAGTGTACCGGTAAAATCATTGACCAGTTTGGGCGGATTGGGCCTGGCCGGCACGACTTCATCGGTCTGTGCGGAAACACAGACCGATAAAATCATCGAAAATATCAGGAGTAATTTTTTCATTGCATTTAACGGCCGAAGACGATCTCATCGGGCAGTTCGTTTTTATCAGCTTCCTTGTCGTAGGGAAAATGGGTCTGGAGGGCATTGCCGATCTGGATCACCGCTTCAGATATAGCTTTCGCATAGTTATCCGAATTGAAAGAGGCCAGCATTTCCGCGACCACGTTGTTCCAGTATTCAGTTCCCACTTTCTGGTGAATGCCTTCATCTCCGTAGACAGCTACCTGGCGGTCTTTGATGGCCACATACACAAGTGTCGCATTGCGGTACTCGGTATTACTCATTTTCAGTGTATGAAAGAGTTCGGCGGCCCGGTCCAGTGCATTCATAAAGCGGCAGCGGCTTTCCACGTATACACGTACTTCGCCGCTGGTGCGCTGTTCTGCATGCCTGATTGCTTTCACAATGAGGCGGTTGCTCTCTTCATCCAGCAGGGATTTCTTTTTTCTGAATAAGCCCAACATCCTGATTACTTAATATCAAATTTAATATCGGGTGCTTTTTCTGAACCCACATCGGCCTTGTAATAGGCCTTCTCCTTGAAATTAAACATACTGGCCAGGATATTTTTCGGGAATCGTTTCACATTCAGGTTATAATTTTCCACGGCTTTGTTATAGTCCTGACGAGCCACATTGATCCTGTTTTCCGTACCCTCAATCTGGGTCTGGAAATCACGGAAGGCCTGAGTGGTTTTCAGATCCGGGTAATTTTCAAAAGAAGCGATCAACCGGCTCATGGAGCCCTGTAACTGGCCCTGGGCCTGTTGGAATTTTTCCAGTGTGGCGGGGTCATTGATATCAACTGTAATGGACGTGGCTTTTGCCCGGGCTTCCACAACAGCCTGTAAAGTTGATTTTTCAAAATTGGCTGAGGCTTCCACCGTTTTAATCACACTGCTGTACAGGTCTGTACGGCGTTGGTAATTGGTCTCCACATTACCCCATACTTTTTTAACGCTCTGATCGGAAGTGACCAATCCGTTATATCCGTTGCAACCCCATACTCCGAGTATAAGCACCAGACCGAGAAAAACCAATAAACCGATGTTACGTGTTCCTTTCATTTTAGTGAAGTTTTTGATTAGGATATAAAATTAGGGGGTTTCCGGCTAGGACGGAATGATTTTCGGCAAGCGGCGGCCGGCAGGCGGTGAAATCAGTCAGGAGTCGGTAGTTACTAGTCGGAAGCCAACAGCCCGATCGAATCGTCATCACAATCCGATGTGAGCCGAAGAAATTAAGAAAGGAGGCCCCCCTCTCCTTAAGGAGAAAAGACGGTAAGTCCGGGAGGTAGCAAAATGAGCAGAACCCCACCGGTAATGGAGGGGTTCTGCTCATTTGAAAATAGACGTAAGATTGAATATTCAATAGAAGTCCCTCAGAAGGGGCTGTTGACCTGCCGGCAGGCAGGCTACAAACTACCGACTACGAACTACTAACTAGCTCTGTACTGCGGCAATTCCCGGTAATACTTTCCCTTCAAAGTATTCCAGCATGGCACCACCACCGGTGGAAACATAGCTGACTTTATCGGTAAAGCCGAACTGGTTAACGGCGGATACAGAATCACCGCCTCCGACCAGGGAGAAGGATCCGTTCTGGGTAGCTTCAGCGATGGCTACGGCAATGGCCTTTGTACCTTTCTGGAATTTTTCCATTTCGAAAACGCCCATAGGACCGTTCCACAGAATGGTTTTTGACTTTCGGATCACTTCAGCAAAAATGCCTTCAGCCTTGGGACCGATATCCAATCCCATCCAGCCATCAGGGATGGCGTCACTGGGACAGATCTGTGTATTGGCATTGGCGTCAAACTTATCGGCAATCACGGAATCCTCAGGCAGGTGGATGCTTACATTGCGTTCTTTCGCTTTCTGGAGAATTTCCAGGGCTGTTTGCAGGCGATCTTCTTCACAAAGTGAATTCCCGATTTTACCGCCGCGTGCTTTCATAAATGTATAAGCCATACCACCACCGATGATAATATCGGTAGCCCGTTCCAGCAGGTTTTCAATGATCAGGATCTTGTCACTCACTTTAGCCCCGCCAATAATGGCCGTAAAAGGTTTCTCAGCAGCATGCAATACTTTCTCCGCACTGGCCACTTCTCCTTCCATCAGGTAACCGAAGAAACGTTTTTCGGCTGGAAAAAATTCAGCAATCACAGCCGTGGATGCATGGGCCCGGTGGGCTGTACCAAACGCATCATTTACCCACACATCGCCCAGGCGTGCCAGTTTACCGGCAAACGCCTTATCCCCTTTTTCTTCTTCCTTATAAAACCGGAGGTTTTCCAGCAGCAGCACTTCACCGGCACGGAGCATGCCCGTGGTCAGCCATGCCTGTTCACCGATGCAGTCATCAGCAAAAAAGACACGTGTTCCACCCAGTAATTCGCTCAGGTGGGGGATCAGGTGTTTCAGGGAATATTTGTCCGTGGGGCCATCTTTCGGACGTCCGAGATGACTCATCAGGATTACACTGCCTCCGTCATTCAGGATTTTTTTAATGGTCGGCACCGCGGCCCGCATTCGGGTATCGTCCGTAATTTCAAATTTATCATTGAGCGGGACATTAAAGTCAACACGAATCAGGGCCTTCTGATTCGAAAAATCATAAGCGCTAAATTTAGACATACAGTAATGATTTAATTGATTGAATCGGATTTGACGCGGGTACGTTCAGCTTCCCGGAAAAGGATATGCCCCGCTACGGTCGACAACACTTCATCGGTTACATCTTTTCCCCCTTTCAGGTTGGTACGGAGGGCTTCAATCGTATACTTTGGTCCAAACGGGAGACCCCACCAGCCAAACAGCAGCGTGACCAGGGAAAACGACCATGATTTCCGGATACGGTTTTCATTTTTACGGATGAGGTAGACATCCGACGTCCGTTTGAACGTAAATACAACAAATGATACCGTCCAGGCAAAATAAATAAAACGCGATCCTTTCTCTCCTTCTTCCTGGATATCATGAGCGGACAACCCTTCAATGTTTCTAATCTTCATGGGCACTTAAAAATAGATAAAGGCACCCCGGAGCTAATATATTGTTGGCTCCGGGGTCCTCTTTCCAGTCTGGAAAAATTACTTACTGATCAGGTTCGCGAAAAACTTCACGGTACGAACCAGTTGGCTTACATAGCTCATTTCATTATCGTACCAGCTAACTGTTTTTACCAGTTGTTTGTCGCCCACAGTCATCACTTTAGTCTGCGTGGCATCGAACAGTGAACCGAAATGGGTACCGATGATATCGCTGCTCACGATTTCGTCTTCGGTATAACCGAATGATTCGTTGGAAGCGGCTTTCATGGCAGCGTTTATTTCATCCGCTGTAACCGGTTTATTTAAGATAGATGTCAGTTCAGTCAGGGAACCGGTGATAGTCGGTACACGCTGGGCGGCACCATCCAGTTTTCCTTTCAGTTCAGGAAGTACCAGACCGATTGCTTTGGCAGCGCCGGTGGAGTTCGGAACGATATTCGCGGCAGCAGCACGGGCACGGCGCAGATCACCTTTGGCATGCGGGGCATCCAGGGTGTTCTGGTCATTGGTATAGGCGTGAATAGTGGTCATGAAACCGGCAGCGATGCCATATTTTTCATTGAGCACTTTAGCCATCGGGGCCAGGCAGTTCGTAGTACAGGAAGCACAGGAGATAATGGTCTCACTGCCGTCCAGGATTTCGTGGTTCACATTAAATACCACTGTTTTCAGATCACCGGTGGCGGGAGCAGAGATAACCACGCGTTTTGCACCTGCGGTCAGGTGTGCGCCGGCTTTCACCGCATCAGTGAAGAAACCGGTACATTCCAGTACCACGTCTACTTCATGTGTTCCCCAGGGAATTTGTGCGGGATCTTTCTGGGCATAAATTTTCAATACATCGCCATTCACCGTGATGGTGTCTTCGCCAGCTTTCACATCGGCGTCGAATCGGCCTTGTGCGCTGTCGTATTTCAGGAGATGGGCAAGCACTTTAGGACTGGTCAGGTCGTTGATGGCTACTACATCAATTCCATCCATGTTGTAAATCTGACGATAAGCCAGGCGACCGATACGGCCAAATCCATTGATAGCAACTTTAATTGTGCTCATAGTGCGGGAGAGATTTTAAGTTAAAAAATGACCGGTGCCCCTTTGGTACGCCCCGCGAAAACGGGACTACGCTGAGTGTCAGGAACATTTCAGCTCCGTTGCAGAAAGGGAGAAAAAGCCTCCTTTTCTTCTAAAAACCTGAAATTCTAAAGAGCTCCGGTGGTTTCCCGGCAACCAGGATAATCGTGGTCCTGTTGATGTTGCTCAAGATTCCTTTTTTATTAGCGGTGCGAAGTTACACTTATATACGGGAAAAGGGGGGCAAATCAGGGGCTGATTTTAACCCGTGCGGAACCTGATTGAAATTTGTGGAAAACCGGGTCAAAAACATTTGGCAGAAAAAAGGATTCCGCCTATCTTTGCCGTCCTGAAAAACGGAAACACAGTTCTAAGGAGCTGAGAATCTGCAACTAAGGGTCCGAAGTTAACTGAAAACAGCAGTTAACTCAACGACGAACGGCCCGTTCGTCTAAGGGTTAGGACACCACCCTTTCACGGTGGTGATACGAGTTCGAATCTCGTACGGGCTACAAGGCCTCTCAGCGATAGCTGGGAGGCTTTTTTGTTTGACTGCAAATGGAGCTTGCTCCAATTTGCGGGCAAACAAAAAAGCCGTCAGACGCGATAGCGGCTGTGGAGGTCTTGGGTAAATCAAATGCGATAGAGACCATGAAATAATCTCGTACAACTTTAATAAATATACCGCAGAGGACGCAGAGAACGCAGAGAAAAGCCGTCAGACGCGATAGCGGCTGTGGAGGGCTTGGGTAAATCAAATGCGATAGAGATCATGAAATAATCTCGTACAACTTTAATAAATAGACCGCAGAGGACGCAGAGAACGCAGAGAAAAGCCGTCAGACGCGATAGCGGCTGTGGAGGTCTTGGGTAAATCAAATGCGATAGAGATCATGAAATAATCTCGTACAACTTTAATAAATATACCGCAGAGGACGCAGAGAACGCAGAGAAAAGCCGTCAGACGCGTAGCAGCCCAGCTTTCCATAATCCATTCACCGGCTTATTATCCCAGAACAATTCAAAATCTTCAAGACCGGCTTTTTCATAATCTGCTTTCACTTCTTTCAGGGTCATCGCTTTGGGATTTGTAACCAGCAACTGCGGTAATAACTGCAGGAGCCAGGCAGCTTTGTCCGGGTCCGCACTGATGGCATGCGTACTTTTAAGGGTCTGGAAGTGCAGCGACATCACTTCCCAGCGGGCACCCTTTTTTGATTTCTGAATAATTTCAGAGATGGGTTGTTTGCCGATAAACAAAACCCGGCTGTTTGGATGGCTGTTCAGTTCGGGCTCTTCGATCGCCCGTTTAATATAATCCGGCGCTATGCTGGTTTTCGGAACAGGGAAGTCAAACCACTTGTCATGTGAAAAATCAAAACAGGTACCATGCATATAATTGAGCAAGGCTTTACGTAAACCGAAACCAAAGGTTTCGTGATCGGCACCCATGGGGTCTGTGTGCTGAATATCATTGTTGGCGAATGTGCCTGTTTCATTTGTTTGCTTACGCACATTATATTTCGCCGGATCCAGCCCGATTGGACTATGTGCCGTCATGGTAAATAAATGCCAGAAAGCGGATTGCAAAACGCCGGTCTCAAATAGCTGACGTACCATTTCCAGGGAGTCGATGGTTTCCTGTTCCGTTTGTGTGGGAAAACCGTACATCAGGTAGGCATGCACCATGATCCCGGATTCAGTAAGATTACGGCAGACTTTCGCCACCTGCGATACCGTTATCCCTTTATCAATCAGTTTTAATAACCGGTCAGAGGCCACTTCCAGTCCACCGCTGACGGCGATGCAACCGGAGGCATTCAAAAGGAGACAGAGATCGCGGGTAAAACTCTTTTCAAACCGTACATTGGTCCACCAACTGACCACCAGACCGCGGCGGAGAATCTCAATGGCCAGATTTTTCATTAAGGAAGGAGGCGCCGCTTCATCCACAAAATGAAACCCGTTCTGCCCGGTCTGTGCAATCATCTGCTCCATCCGGTCCACCAACAGGGAGGCCGCAATGGGCTCGTAATTTTTTATATAATCCAGTGAAATATCACAGAATGTGCATTTCCCCCAGTAACAGCCATGCGCCATGGTGAGTTTATTCCAGCGTCCATCACTCCAGAGACTGTGCATGGGATTGACCACTTCAATAGCGGAAATATATTGATCCAAAAGCAGATCACTGTAATCCGGTGTGCCCACCTGTCCCTGCTTATAATCGGCACAGCCCGTATTGTTGATATACACAACCTTTCCTTTTTCCCGGGTAAAGGCTCTCTTTAGTTCCTCTTTTTGTATCCGCCCATTGACATATTTCCATAGTTGCTCCAGAGGCGCTTCGCCATCATCGAGTGTGATAAAGTCATAAAATTCAAATACACGCGGGTCACTCAGCGAGCGGAGTTCGGTATTGGCGAAACCTCCACCCATTACCACCGTGCAATGCGGATAGTGTTGTTTAACCCATTGCCCACAGCGTAATGATGTATAGAGATTACCGGGGAAGGGAACTGAGATGGCCAGTATGTTTGGCTGCAGGGTTGCCATCTTTTTTTCAAGTATGGCCATCAGTACATCATCGAGATAAGTCAGGGGGGCATGCAGGGCCGTATATAAATCATCAAAGCTATTGGCTGAACGGCCCAGACTTTCCGCATACCGGCTGAAACCGAAATGCTCATCCACGGTTTCCTTGATCAGATCACTGAGATCTTCAAGATACATGGTGGCCAGGTACTTGGCTTTATCCTGTGTACCCATTGTGCCGAATGCCCATTTCAGATCTCCGGCCTGGGCAAACCGGCTAGCCTCGGGTAAAAAATTCCGGCCACAAATCAGGTGTGCCAGTGTACTTCGTTTCCCCTGGAGAAAAAGCACGACATCGTCAATCGTACGGATATAATCCTCCTTTTGCGAAATAATCCTTGTAACATTCGGGGTATGGCCCGCTCCTCGCCTGTCGATTTCCGCGAATAATTTACTGAGCCCTTCTTTTGAAAATACAGCCAATGTGACTTCGATACCCAGATCGGCCTGTATGGAAGAAATACCCCTGATGTTGAAAAAACCTTTCAGGTAGGCTGTTGCCGGATATGGTGTGTTCAGCTGCGTGAATGGGGGTGTGATGAGGAAGACCGGTTGCGACAATGGGCTGTTTTTTTACAAAAGTACTACTTCGCCGCCTTCCCGCTTCTGGCAATCCATTCCGCCTCTTTTTCCTCCGCTTCCGGATGCGCATAGGAATGCAATAACCAGCACCATTCTTCAGGATAATGGTTACGGAGTATCTGGTAAAACGTTTCTGCCCCCCAGGCTTTACGGGTTTCACCGGCTGCGTCGGCTTGTACCAATTGGGAAAGCAGGTGCAGCTGATCCATATACTTATGGATATTGCTTTTCTGTTTTTCCAGAGCCGGTTTTAAAAAAGCCACTTCGCGCAAGTGTACTTTAAGGATTTCCAGTTCCAGACCGGCCTGTACACCCCAGTATTCCTTCCAGAGTGCGAGAAAAGCATCCGTATGGTACCGGAAATAATAACCCAGGCGCACCAGCGCCACCAGCCCCCGGCAGGCTGGCTGCATGGCTTCCTGTAAACGAAGCTGTTCTTCCAGTGAAATACGGAGATATACCTGTTCTTCGGGTGCATTGAAAACGGCTGTGGAAATAAGGGATTGCTTCATATCGGTTTGTTTGACGATACAAATATGAAAGGGCAAACCGCCGTGTATTGGAGGTGTGAAAATTAATTCTCAATACTGATCCAGGGCTTCGCTCAGTTGGCGCTTAATCTCTTTTTTCAGCGATACCGGGCTTAGCACCACGCAATGGGGCCCCATGGAGAGAATCCGCTGGTGGAGTTCATGAGTGATATGCACTGATAACTGTATGGTGCTGCTTTTTGTAGTGGTATTCAGTATCCGCTGTGAATGATGCAGGGGATCCAGGGCCACCAGTTTATGATATGGTGCTTTGATACGAAGATTCACAGAAACGGGTTCGCCTTCCTGATCAATAATACCTACCGCGTGTTTTAGAAAATTGTCCGTATCAAATGAAGTGCGGGGTTTTCTTTTTTCGGCCGTCACCTGCAGACTCTGGATCCGGTCAAGAGCGAATGTCAGGTAGCTTTCCCGGCCCTCCACCCAGGCCACCATATACCAACGGTTTTTTTGTTCCCGCATCAGTACGGGTACGGCTACATAGCTTTTGATTTCATTTTTATAAATATTCTCATAACTGAATTGCATCAGCAGGTTTTGTTTCAGGGCCTGCGATATTTCCCCGATCCATTCATAACCGTTCAGGGAGACCGGTTGTTCAAACTGGATCATCCTGGATAAAAAAGGATCTTCCAGATCGAGTCCGATCTGCAGGTTGGCATCAATCCGTTCCACCGCCGCTTTAAAATTAGCAAATACCGGAACTTCTTTATATTGAAACAGCAACAGGGCCGCATAGCGGATCGCTTCCCATTCTTCGGGCTCCAATCCTACTTCGTCAATGGAATACTGCGGTTCATTGTAGAAATACCCGTTTTCCACACGGCTGAATACAATCGGGGCTTCATACCCCACGGGTCTGTCCTGTTTCATCAAACGGATATCCTTTTCAATCGTTGATGGAGAAATATCCGTTTCCAGGATACGTGAACAGGCGTCCGCCAGGTCCTGCAAGGACGGAAAACGACGGCGCTTATCACGGAGACAGTTATTAATAACGCGGTGGCGGATGACGGCTGATTTGTTTTTGGGCATACCAAAAGTTAATACGTGAGAAACCAGAAGACGGCTGATCAGTTATTGATCTTGGTGCCCTTTATTATTACTTCACCCGGTGCTTTGGCCGTCATACTGCCAACGACAAAAACATTACCCCGTATTTCAATATCCCCGTTTTTCCGCATAACAATACTGGCACTTCCGGTTTTAAACGTAATCATATCATCTGCGGTCAGGGTAATTTCCTTAGCACTCAGCTGATAGCGCTTGCTGACGGCGGTAGAATAATCCAGGCCTACAGAAACAGAATAACCAGCTCCGATCACTTTCGAATAATTGGATCCGACGTTGAAGCTTCCGGCCCCACCCGTCCGGACCTCCATGTTTCTGTTTGTGGTAAGCTTAAAATTGGTACCCGTTGTTATGTTATACTCCCCGCCTACGGTTAAATTGTAATGGGCCCCGACTGCACTCGTCTGGTTGGCGCCAACAGCGTTTGTGAAATTTGCTCCAACTGTGTTTGATACATTGGCGCCGGCCGTTTGTGTCAGGTTAGCCGCCACACTCAGGACATAGTCCCGGCCGGTGGTCATGGAATAATTGTTGCCCACATTATCGGTACGGTTCAATTGACTGTTCATAACCACATTCCCTCCAGTCTGCAGGCTGACAGCAGATTTAAGTGTATTGATCTCACTTCGCAGTATGGATAGTTGTTTTTCCATATCCCCCAGCTGTTTCTGCAGATCCTGGATGGTTTGCCCGATTACCGGGGTACAAAGCGAAAAAGTAACGGCGAAAAACAAAGTCAGGCGTTGCGGGAGTTTATATTTCATCAGTTTGCTATTTGAGAATGAATATACGAAAAGTCGAACTCCAGCCGACACAACCCGCATTCAATCATTCCTGAACCCCTATCTTAGCGTTTTTCGAAATAACTATGGAGCGAAAGGAATTGAAACTTACGGATGAACAGAAAGCCATTCTCGCCAGTCCGGGTGATATGGCCGTGAATGCGGTGGCGGGGTCAGGCAAGACCAGTACGATGATTGAGTATGCCGCATCCAGGCCGGCCTCTGCAAAAATTCTTTATCTCGCCTTTAATAAATCGGTGAAGATGGAAGCCGCCAGACGGTTTGCCGAACGGGGGCTGGACAATGTGACGGTGGAAACCGCACATTCGCTGGCTTACCGGTATATTATGCGAGGCAGTTCTTACCGGCTGAGCGCACAGGGATATAAAACCCATCAGGTGGCTGAATTACTGGCGCTGAGTGGTGATGGCGCCAAACATACCGAATACATTATTGCAAATCATATTAATAAATTCGTCACTTTTTTCTGCAACAGTAATAAGCCCAAAGTACAGGACCTGCAATACCTTGACACGGTAAAAGAGCCCAACGCAAAGAAATTTGTACACGGTTTTTACCGGGTAATTGAAGAAGGCACCCGACGTTTTCTGGCTAAAATGGATAAAGGGGAAATTGAGATCACGCATGATTTCTACCTGAAAAAATTCCAGCTATCTTCCCCTGTACTGAATTATGATTATATCCTTTTTGATGAAGGACAGGATGCTTCCGCGGCGATGCTGGATGTATTCCTGAAACAAAAAGCGGTAAAAGTGATCGTGGGTGATACTCACCAGCAGATCTATGGCTGGCGGTACGCGATCAATTCATTGGCGAAAGCGCCATTTTCCACCCTGCATCTTTCTGCCAGTTTCCGTTTTCCTCCGGATATCGCCGGACTGGCCATGGCCGTACTCAGCTGGAAAGAACGAATGGGAGAATATAAGCCTGTCTCCATCACCGGGAAAGGCAAAGCAAATAAAATGGCAACCAAAGCCACCATTGGACGGACAAACCTGGGTCTGTTGTTAAATGCCATCAATTATATTACCGATAACCGGAAAGTAAAGCATATCTATTTCGAAGGGAATATCAATTCGTATACCTATGCCGATGAGGGGGCATCGCTGTATGATGTGCTTAGTCTTTACAATAACAATCATGACCGGATACGGGACAAACTGATCAGCACCATGCAATCCGTTGATGACCTGGAAGAGTATATCGAATCCACGGAAGATGCGCAACTGGGGATGATGCTGGAGATCGTGAACGAATATGGAAACGAAATCCCACGTATCCTTCAAAACCTGAAGAACCTGCATACGGGTGATGAAGACCGGTCAAAGGCGGAGATGGTCTTTTCGACTGTTCACCGGGCCAAAGGCATGGAGTATGACACGGTACACCTGGTGAATGATTTTATCACGGAGCAGAAACTGGAACGCACCTTGAAGGAAGCGGCAGCCGCAAAAGAGCCGGTTGACAAGAGCAAACTGAATGAAGAGATCAACCTGCTATATGTGGCGGTTACCAGGGCCCGGCAAAAAATTTATATTCCGGACAACCTGGTGCCGGCCGATTATCCGGCCTCTGCGCATATCATTAAACTGAGAAAAGACACAAAGGAAAATATATACGGGCAAACGTCAAAAGTGCTGCCTGCCGCAGGTAAACCCCAAAAGGCAACCGGCGACCGATTTGTGGTGAAAGAGAAGAGCTATGCTGTGGAAAAGAAAAAAGAAGTGAGCAAAGAAGCTTATAAACCATGGACCAGCACACAGGATGACGAACTGATCTATCTGTATGAGACAGAAAATTCCTTTTATGATATGGCTGAACATTTCGGGCGTACCAGGGGAGCGATTATTGCGCGGTTGCGCAAACTGGGATATTATACAGAATAAATGTGCATGATGCGGCTATGCCGGGACTATTGATGAATACGACTTCAAACCAGGAAATATGACAGGTTGGTTACTAAAATTTCTCATGGCTTTTCTGCTGCTGGCTGGCGGGCAGGTGACGGAGAAGGGTAAAGTGGTGGCGGTAAAAGACGGTGACACGATTGATGTACTGCTTAATGGGAAAACACAACGGGTCCGGTTTGCCCATATTGATTGTCCGGAGAAAAATCAGCCATATGGAACAAAAGCCAGGCAGTTTACTTCGCTGGCCTGTTTCGGGCAAACAGTCAGCCTGGTGCATACCCGGCAATACGACAGGAACAAACGCCTGCTTGCCGAAGTAATAACCGCTACAGGGAAAAACCTGAATAAAGAACTGGTAAAAGCCGGCCTGGCCTGGCATTTTAAAAAATATTCCACAGATACAACATACGCGAATCTGGAAACGGCCTCCCGTAAAGCAAAAAACGGTTTATGGAAAGACCTGTTTCCGGTAGCACCCTGGAACTGGCGGAAACGGTAATCTGCCCTATACCGCTGTTTCTTTCCTTTCCGGAAAACGCAGCAGCACTGTAAAACAAAATATTTATTTATTTTACCGGATCAGTAAACTGACATCATTTGTTTAAAGACCTGCATATTCTTCCCCGTATTACCGGTTCTTTACTGGATCAGTACCTGGCGCAGGGCTGGTACCGGATGGGCCAGATCATTTTCACAACTGATTATCTCTTAAAAGATGAGCAATGGTACCGGGTATTCTGGCTCAGGTACAGGATGGATCTCTTCCGGTTTTCAAAGAAGCAGGTTAAAATGATGCGGCTGCCCGCAGGCTTTACCGTTTCAACCCGGCCGTTGCAACTGACAGAAGAACTGGAAGCGCTCTACCAGTTGTACCGGGGCGAACTGGATTTCGAGATCAGCCCCACCCTGCGCGAAAACCTGTTTTCCCTTAATTTTATCAGTTCAGAAGAAGCACCTGTTTTCGACAGTCAGGTTATTGAGATCCGGGACAAGGGGAAACTCATTGCTGCCGGAATCTTTGATACCGGAGAAAAAAGTATAACCGGGATAATAAACATATATGATCCGGCTTATAAAAAATACAGTCCAGGCAAAAAACTAATACTTTTCAAACTGAAAGAGTCTGTTAACCGGCGTATGGACTATTACTATCCGGGATATATAGTGCTGGACTTTCCCAAATTTGATTATAAGCTGGAAGCCGGAGAAGGGATTTGCGAGATTTTTGATCCGGTGAAAAACGGATGGCTGGCCTATTCAAAAGAGTATATTCTTCAGGCGGAAGCACCGCCGATGGAATAACCCAATAACTACCAGGGAGAACAAAATTTTCCGCTAACGGTTAATTTTTTAACAGCAGGTATCCATAAGCAGGCAAGCTGACCGTGGTTCCCAGGCTAACGGGTGTGCCGGTCATTACATCTGTCCAGCTGGTACCGGACAGTGCACCGGGCAAGTTGAAATTAATACTGCTGTTCCTGACATTCGAGAGAATACATACTTTCTCGGCTCCCAGTTCTTTTGTAAAAGCCAGTATATTGGCATTGCTGTATGAGACCAGGGTGCCACCCCGGACGGCCGTGCTGCTGTTGCGAAAGCTGAGAATTTTTTTATAAGTGACTTTCAGGTCCGGGTTTAAAGTCCAGTTAATATCTGCGCTGGTAAATGGGAATGTCAGTCTGATGGGCGTCCCCACTTCCTGGCCATTATAAATCATCGGTACCCCTTTCATTAAGGAGGCGGCGATAAATGCGGAGATTGAGCCGGGCAATCCACCAAATAGTTCCAGGGGTGTGCCATCGGATCCATTCACGTCGTGATTGGTGGTATAGCGGACAACCTGTTGTCCGTTTGCAGCGCCTGTAAACTCCGTGTTGTTCAGGGCATCGAAAATGGTTGCCGGTTGTCCGTTTCCGAACACATTCCGCAGGCCACCATAAAAATTAAACCCGAAAATAAAATCAAAGCCTGCTGTATAATGATCTGCACGGCTACCTTCAGCCAGTAATACTAACTTATGCGTACTGATATTCCGTAATGAATCCACGGCCTGTTGCCAGAAAGAAAACGGCGGGCCGTCGGAATAATCAAAACGAAAACCGTCCACATTGGCCGTATATACCCAGTATTTCAGGTTGCGGATCATTTCCAGCCGCATGGAAGCATTGGTATAATCAAGCTGGGCCACATCATTCCAGCCCATACCCGGCGGACTGATGATGGCCCCTGCCGTGTTTTTCTGATACCAGTCGCTATGTTCCGTGATCCATGAATGATCCCATGACGTATGATTGGCCACCCAATCCAGCATTACACTCATATTACGGGCATGCGCTCCATCCACCAGGGTCCGCAGATCTGCCAGTGTACCAAATTCCGTATTCACGGACCGGTAATCTTTAACACAATAAGGGGAATTGAATGCATTTACCACCCCGACCGGGAATACCGGCATCAGGTAAATTACATTCGCCCCCATGGCTTTTATAGAATCGAGGCGGTCGGTAACACCCTGAAAATTTCCCGTACTGCTGAAAGCACGCATATTGACCTGGTAAATAATAACTTCCTTACGGTCAGGCACATTCGCAAATGGAGTACCATATTGTACAAAATTGGTATTCTCCGCTACCGGTAAAATAATGGAACAGCTTTTACTGCCAAACCCTATATCAAAACGGGCATTGCCCGGTGCCGAAGCCGTACCGCTGACAGCAAAAGATATTAAACCGGATCCGCTGGCCAGCGTACCGGCCTGCAGATTCACATTCAATCCGGTTACACCCGAGGAAGCGGTAACCGTACCTGCCGGATAGGCCATTCCATTTCCACCAGAATACTGAATCGTTATAGCACCTGCGAAGGAAATGCCGGCAGTGGGTGTATTATTATACCTCACAGATCCACAGTCCAGTCCGGAAATAGCCGGTCCGGCATTAACAGGGTTTGATTTCTTACAGGAGAACAACAGGGACAGGAAGAGAAAAGGGAGAATATAGCTACGCATAATGAAAATTAAACCATACAGCACAAAACGTTTCAGGCAAGGTGAAAGGTATTACATTAAACACGACTCAAGGCTGAGAAAAATCATATACCACCTACTTATTCCGTCCTTTCTCGCCCGGGTAAAAATCCATGACCCGGTCACTTTGCCAGTAATGCTTTGTTTCAATATCCAGGATAGAGAGTTTGCCTTTAAACGCGGCTCCGGTATCAATATTCCAGACATTGGCCCCGTTCATGGGAATGTCTTTATCATAATACAAGGTAGGTGTATGCCCGATGTATATTTCGCTGAAAAGCTTCAGCCGTTTGGGATAATAGGGGGATTCTTTGGTTATTTCCTTATCCATGGTCAGTGCCATCTCCCACAGGGTACGATCCCAGCTGAAATTGGAGGAGTAAAATTCCGCAGCCGGTCCATGCATGGAAGTAAAGCCGGCATGAATAAAAAGCCGGTTATGTTCATCCGTTTCAAAATACTTCATGTTTTCAATAAAAAGCAGGTGCCTGCGTTTGGTTTCCGGACTGTACCCGTCGTAACTCCGGATCGTTTCCATTCCGCCGTGTGGCAACCAGCGGCTGTCCGCCATTCCGGTTCGCAGCCACTCCTCACACCACTCATCATGATTGCCCTTTATAAAAACACATTCCTGCCGCAGCCTGCATTCCAGCACAAAATCCACTACCTGGGCGGATTCACTCCATCCATCCACCAGATCGCCTAAAAATACCAGCTTGTCTTCGTTTGAAACTGCCGCCCTCTCCATCACCTGCTTAAGCGCTTTCAATCCGCCGTGTATATCGCCGATGACCAGTGTTCGTTTCATGGTGTAATTTACGGGGTTTAATGGTTTAGGGTTGACTACTTAGTATCTTCTTTGCTCCATTTAAAATTATCCTCCTTAATCTTCCAGATAAAGCCGTCCAGGATATAATGGGTGATCTGGGGGAGTGCCAGTAAGGGAACAATAATAGAAAGAGCCCTGGATGAAAAACTGACATCGCCCAGCCAGCTCATATTAAACACTTTGGCATGTTCCTGCCATACGGCCCAGCCCCAGAGCCCTTCTTCCACAAAAGCAAAAACAAACAACAAGCCGAGAAATACGATCAGGCCACTGGAACTGAAGAGTAACTGCAGAAAACGATTGCCTTTTCCAGGTGCCGTGTAATTCCGTTTTCCAAATAACCAGATCAGTGCCATATAAGGGATACCATGACTCACCACATTGAGCAGGGTGAATGCCATATCCCCGTTAAAATAGACAATACCGGCATACCAGGAAATCAAAGTACCGGTAATCACCAGTAAGCGGGGCCAGTTAATGTATTTTAAACGGATGCAGGCAAGTACTTCCCGCAGGATATAGACCAGGATAATTGCATAATACAGCCATGTAAAGAATGCAAGCAATAGCGGCGACTGAAAATACAGCAAATCCTGTTCGATGAACCAGTTGAAATTCCGGGGGCCATTTAAATGCCAATACAGTATGGGATACAGCGTGGCGTAGTAAATGGTGAACTTGTCGATTCTTGCAAACCAGCTGCCGGTGTCTTCACGCCGGCTGTAAACCCGCATAAATCCATATTGCTGCCGGATAAAATGAAAAATGGCCACATAAGCCAGGATACGCCAGAACCAAAGCACGCTGACCGAATAGACCAATACACCCGCCACAAAACTGATAAACGGAATGGCCGTCAGCAAGGTTTTTTGCCGCCTGAATGACTGGGGGTCAAAATAGGTACGGTATAAAGTACTATACACATGTGCCACATCAATCAGCAGTATCAGTATTACCCAGGCCGCATCCGGCATCCCTTTATCGTTCTGAAAAAAGGCAGGGAACATTGCAATCACCCCTAAACAGGCAAAGGGAGGCAACAGGATAAAGAGAATATCCACGAGCGGTTTGCCAATCCAGGGTTGTTTATACGAAAACATAAACTATAATTAAGTACGAGGTACGAACTACGAAGTACGAACTACGAAGTACGGCCTTCATTCTATATCAGCTATCGCCGGTCATTCTTTTAGCACCGTTAATACCCTGATAAAATGCTTCTTCAAAAATACTGATGCCTGCCAGATCCGTATGTGCAAAATGAATCTGTGGATCCGGCGAAGCCGCCAGGGAGGATCGGATTCCACCGAAGATCATACCTGGCAGCGGCTGCACCATGGCATGTCCCCATAGCTTAATATGCACTTCGTCCGTAGCCTGTTCAATATCCGGATGCACGACCCGCAGATCATCCATGATCATTTGCACCCATTCATCCGGTGTACGCTGCTGCGCCTTCTTTCGTTCCTTTTCCGGTTCATCACCGGTTAATGGCAAATAATAGGTGAGGTTCCGCAACGGCCCATCCTGTTGTAATAACTGGTGACTGGCTTCCACATAGCCGAGCGACTGGCTTTCATGCAATACATTATCCCAACTGAGTGGTGCACCGGATCGTTCTTCCATTTTTCTGACGGTAAAGTTGGCCACCATCCAGGGACTGTAATGAAAATGGGTTTTTACATTTTTAAGTCGCTCTTCATTTTTCAATAAACGACCCGCTACAAATTGCGGCACAGCCAGTAAACATTGCTTAGCCCGGATGGCCTCAGTCTGCCCGCTATCAGGATTAATAAAGTCAACACGTACAGTATCCTGTTCCTTCACCACATTCACCACCAGCCGGTTGGTTTGTATATGTTCTGCTATTCCCTTTCTGAGGTTTTCGGCAAGAAATCCATTACCCTCCGGCCAGGTAAGCACATCGGCATGTGCGGCATTGGCCCCCTGCCCTTTGCGGCTGGCAAAATAGTGAATGCCCGCCCAGGCACTGATCAGGTGATGAGGTGTACCAAAATCATCCCGGCAGCAATAGTTAATGTACCGGTGAAGGTAAGGAGAGGTGAATGCATGCTGATCCATCCAGTCCTTCATGGTCAGCCGATCAAGTTGTGAAAATGTTTCATCCTGACTGGAGTCATCCACCGGTATGGCAAATGCATCTTTCCCGTCATGCCCTTTTGCATTCCTGTATTCATCCATTTTTTTTATAAACAACTCCATCTGCCGGGCGGCCGCATCGGGAATACCGTAATGCGGCACCAACCCGTCCTGCCATCGTCCGTTAATATATAAACGCTCCTGCGGATCGAAGCAGAGATATTGTTCATTGTACACCGGTATTCCGGAATTGTAGCCGGTAATAACATTACAGGATTGCAAAAACCCGTGATAGTCCGCCAGGTTATTATTGGGTATCGGAATATAGTGTGCGCCCCAGGGATAAGCGGATAGAATATTCCGGCCTGAGGCAGCATTACCTCCTGTATGTGGCTCCAGCTCCAGCAATACAAAGTCGGTATTGCCCGTTCTTTTTAATTGCCAGGCGGCGGCTAAACCACTGATTCCGCCTCCAACAATCACAAATTGTTTTTCAGTAATAGAAACCGGAGATCCGGCTTTTTTGTCCCGCAAAAAATGTCCCCGCTCTTCTCCCGTACCGGCCATTTTCCCTGATATTTTACGGGGCCTGTTACACCCATACAGCATTCCGCCCAGACCGGCCAGTCCCGCACTTACCTGTATAAATTTTTTCCGGTCCATTACTCAAGGTATTTACCCCATTCTTCTTCAAAATAATTTACCAACGCCTGATTATTCAGCTTATTGATCTCGAGCCGGGCATGTGTTTTCATGTCTTCCGGAAAAACAAAAAGCTGGCGGTTGGTTTCCGGGTTCAGGTATTTCAGCGAATCCGGCATGGACATAAACCAGCCCCGTTCCGGATTATTATACGCCATGATATAACCCCATTCACCGAAGGAGGGAACAAAATTATGATAAGGGCGTGTGTGAAAACCGACAGACTGCAACGTGGTATCCACGCACCAGAAACTTTTTGGCGCCACATAAGGGGATGTACTTTGGATCACGGCAATGGCATCCGGTTTCATGGATTTTTTCAGCAGGCTGTAAAAAACAGTACTGTATAATTTACCCACGGAAAAACCGGAAGGATCCGGAAAATCAATCACCACTGCGTCAAACTGTTCTTTATTCTCACGTATCCAGGCAAACGCGTCGGCATTGACCACCTTCACTTTTTTATTGAGCAGGGAAGACCTGTTGATTGACATGAGTACTTCCTGGCTGGAAAACAATTTTGTTACGGCCGCATCCAGATCCACCAGGGTAATCTGTTGTACTGAAGGATACCGGAGTATTTCACGTACGGCCAATCCATCTCCGCCACCAAGTACCAGTACTTTTTGTGGTGTCTGCAGGGAAGACAGGGCCGGATGCACCAGGGCTTCATGATAGCGGTATTCGTCGGCGGAACTGAACTGCAGGTTGCCATTCAGGAAAAGACGCAGCTCCCGTTTATTCCGGGTAATCACGATTCGTTGATACGGGGAGGAAGTGGAATACACTACCTGATCATTATAGGTCATGGTTTCACTGTAGGCCATGATGTTTTCAGAAAAAACAAAAGCCAGGAGTTCGGCCAGCAGTAACAAGACCGCCGTCATTTTCAGTAAACCGGCCTGTTTTATTTCACGGGCAAAATACCAGGCCAGGTAGGCACCGACGGCAATATTAAGAATTCCAAAAAACAAGGAAGTGCGGATCAAACCCAGGTGTGGCACGAGTATCAGGGGAAAAATCAGAGAGGCCAGCAGCGCACCGATATAATCAAACGTAAATACCCGGCTCACCAGTTCCTTGAATTCCACTTTATCCTGCAGGATACGCATGAGTATCGGAATTTCCAGTCCGACCAGTATACCGGTCACCGATACCAGTCCATATAATACCGGACGGAAGGAAGCCAGCATCGGAAATACCAGGAAGAGGATAGCGGCACTGAAGCCGCCGATCAGCCCAACCAGCAATTCAACCCGGATAAACCATTGCAACAGATCTCCGTTGAAATACCGGGACAGAAATGAACCGATTCCCATAGAGAAGAGATAGACCCCGATAATGGTGCTGAACTGGGTGACACTATCGCCCAGCAGGTAACTGGCCAGTGTACCCGCCACCAGTTCATAGATCAGTCCGCAGGTAGCTATCACAAAGACGGCCATCAGCAGTAGCCACTGTGCACCATTTTCCTTCCGCCTCATTTTTTAATGTATGGCGGAAGCGATAATGATAGCAACCGAAAGCATAAAAAACCCGGCGAGCAGGGCCAGGGCCATGTTCTTATTCTCCAGGATTTCCTTGCGGAGATTGTGTTTCGGGGTCATGATCTCGAGCAGGAAGAAAGCCACCACCAGGATGGCAATGCCCAGGAACGAGTAAATGACGGAATTTAAAATCGCATTTGTCATATCGTTAGTATTAGCTTTTTATTTATGATACCCGGGGCCGCTGCTGCTCCAATCAGGACTACCGGAGCGGGTAAACATCCGTCCCCCGTTCAGATTATGCCAGCTGAGCAATATCAGTACCAGTACCGTGGATACAATGAACCAGCGGAGTGGATATAGCGGTGAATGCAGGTTAAAAAAATTAATCTTCTTCATGGTATTTTGAATATGGACTGTTTCTCCAGCGCTCTCCTTCCTGGTAATGGCTGTAAAAAAAGGCTATCGCTGGCCACAGGCTGAACAGCAGCAAAGAAAACCAGAGATTGCGGTTACTGGTCACGTCATACACCCCCTCCACATAAAAATCCTTAACTCCACCCAGACCCGGATCTGAGGTTCCCTGCAGTTGCAGAAAATAAGTGCCGGCTGGTATGCGTTTGAAATAGGCATTTTCATTCTGGCTGCCTTCTGTCCAGGATTCCCCGCCACTGTACCCGAAATAATACTCAACTCCCTGTTGCAGGCTATATTCCTTACCCGTTACCGCATTGACCAGTGTGGCATCCAGTTCAAACCAGCTATTCATCACATTGGCACTGATAATCAGTTTCAGATTGGAACGGGATTTATCAAATACATATTTCTCAGTTACTGCATTCACCACATTGGAAGTATCCGGAATTTTGAAATTGGTAAAGAACAATTGCTGCTCTTTATTATTCATGGTGGTCAACAGGTGGGTTATAAGCACAAGTGCCAGTCCAATCAATGTGGCAAGTATTAGTTTACGCCGGTTAACGCTGCCCGGCTGTACCGCCCCTACTCCCACCCGGCGTGGCAATACGGCTTCCGTAAACGCGCTACTGATATCGCCGGGAGTAATATGCTGCCCTTTGAACCAGCGAATCCCTTCCGCTTTGTCTTTTTCCTGAATCCAGATAAAAGGCGGAGCAATATATTCCCGGCACATGGTATTCTCATTGTCGAAAATATTAAAGGCAAACTCGCCCTTTGCTTCCCGGATATTGTATGTGTATGAATTGAACAGGTCAAATCGTTTTCCGTCAAAGGTGAACTCTTTGTCATTCTGATTATACACTACCGGGCAGCTGGCCGTTTCTTTCAGCAGCATCCAGTGCCCGTCATACTCACTCAGAAACACAAACCCTTCCTGTACATTATAGAGAGTATATTCTCTCCAGCGGGAATGCCCGATACTTTTTTCTTCTTTCTCTGTAAACCCGACTACCCGGAAAGAAACACCTTTCAGTTCGCCCTCCATTCCTATTTCCAGTGCCATTCCACTGGTCGGTAATGGCGGACCATCTTTCTTAAAATCGGTCCCGTTCTGAAAAACATACGTGCTGCCACAGGACGGGCAAGCCGCACTTTGCGCCAGCGGGAATGTGGTAATCTGCAGTTCAGTATTGCATTTCTTGCAGGAGAAACGACGGGTGGTATCCGCTTTCTCCCTGAAATTACTCAAACCCAGTGCAGATAAAGAAACCGGGGTAACGTCAAAACATTGCGACACATTATTTTTAAAATCGACAATCGTTATACGTTTCCCCGTACCGGATGCAAAATCAAAGAACCGGAGTTGAGAAGGTTGCCAGGGCAGGAATACTTCACCTTCCATTTCCCAGGACAGGGTCAGCTGTTTTTTCTCCAGCAGATATTCCTTATTAATTTCAATCTCGTACCGGCTGCCGGTCTGGTACGCGTCCAGGGTGGCGGTACTGATATATTTTTCCTGTTTAACCGGCTGCATGATAAAAAACAATCCATACCCTTCTCCCAGCCAGGCAACTGTTCTATCGGCCCATTCAATCGTCCAGTAACTGAAAACATTTTCATCGAACCAGCAGAAACAGCGGCCCAGCACCGTGAATTTTTTCGATTCCCATTCTCCGGTACTACCCGGCTGTATAAAGCTATGCTTGTGCAATAGCACACCGATAGGTTTTGCATTAAATGTGCCATATTCTGTCCGCTCGACTACTGTACCACAGGTACAAACCTGCAACTGTGTATAGGGGTTGGTGAAGCTGAGCGATTTCTGGCAGCCGGGACAGGAAGTGATGGTATAACCGGAGTAGTCCATCAGCGGCGGATTATTTGTTGATGAAGTACGGTGGCTCCGAAAAAGCGGATCAATGCCTCGTAGATACCGCTGACCGTGCCGTCATTGTTCCGGAGAAAATTGCTGAGGTAAATATCCAGATTTACCAGACCATATTCCGGCCATGTATGGAGGGAAATATGACTTTCGCTCAGGCAGATCAGTGCTGTAAATCCGCCCCCGGGAAAATCATGATACACTTCACCCAGTTGCTGCAGGTTATAGATACGAACCAGCTCTTCCAGTTGGGCCCTGACGGGAATACAGGACCGGATCAATGCATCCTGCGATACAGCAAAAGAAGCGATTATATGTGTGCCAGGCTGATAATCCACTGAATGATCCGGATAAGCGGTTTGTGAACTACAATTCTATGAAAAAAATAATAAAGTTTGAAAAAATCTTACCGCATCTTCTCAGTAAAAAGCAGGTCTTATAAAAAAGGCAGCTGTGATATCCCCTGTTTTTGCAGCGCTTTACACTTCTGACCCGCTGCCTTCAGATCAGGAGCAGCAGAATAGCCTGTAGTGCTTCTACCAGGACCAGGCTATTCCGGCCGGAAATAGGAATAAAACCGGCCAGGCGCTGCAAAATCAGGTGTTACAGGAACAAATCGAACATAGGACAAGGTTTAAGGAATTGCTAATCTTTATTCGCGACTCAGCACAATATCCGTAACACGCGCACTGTGCTTATTTAATACAAAACTACTTTCAGCATATTCTTTCTCAAAGGGAAAAAGACAGTAAAACAAAGTTATTATTCCGGCTATCGGCTGGTATTCTCACCGGAAATTCCGTTATAAAAACAGTCCAAAAATTCGCACGCTTAAATAAAAAAAGTCCGATACCTGATAAAAAAATACCGAAACGCGAAGCGCCCGGCATTTTTTCAAAGACCACAGAAAATGTACTAACTAGAAAATTTGTATAACCCTTTTACCGCTTGTCCGCTGAATTGGACAATTGTAAAAACGCTGTCGGCATTCGACTTGATCACTACTTTTTTTAGAAAAAAGCCTGTATCTACCGGTTTGTAGCTAACCGACAAGAGGGCTGAGTCTCCAGGGCGAATCGCCATTTTATCCACTACAGGAACCGTGCAGTCACAAGATGCTGAAACGGTATCAATTAACAGATCGGCTTCTCCCCTATTCAGAATTCTGTACTGCAGCAGGTACGACGAATCATACTCGACTTTACCAAGCACATACGCATCTTGCTGTACAGTGAGTAAGGGCTTTTTTTTTGAAGACTGATAGCATGAGATCAGTCCTGCGATAAGGAGAAAGTAAATTCCAATATTAATCTTTTTCATGTAATAATTTTTTAATTAGACTACGGGTATTTCCGAGAAAGACATTCCGGTCAATACTAAAAGTACCCGCATACCTGCATTTTCCGGATTTATCATACACAAGCAAAAAAGGAACCACCTCCACGTTAAACTTCGAATACTCTGATTCATTCAAAAAAAACCACTTTGTAAAACTGTAGGGTTTCTGAATTTTCAGTGGCCTTTTTCCATCATCTTTGGGCAAGGGTATATTCAGCGTGCCTATTATCACGTTCGAATCGCTTCTGAATTCATTATACAGCTCCTGAATTTTCGGAAATTGCCTGATACAGGGAATACAGGCACTATGCCACAAATCCAGCACCACTACTTTTCCTTTATAAGCCGGATGATAAACCAACTGTTCAGCGGTATCCACCAGTTTTGACTGCTGAATCCGAAACCGTGACGGGTCTTTATATTGATTGGCCAGCTGATATGAATTCTGAAATACTATACTCCCGCCGATAGCGACTAACAGGCTTAATAATGGAATTGCATAGATTCCCTTTGTTTTTTTCTGCAGCAATACGAGGCTGATTGACGACAACAACATCCCCCATATCCAGATACTGTACGTGGTATAGGAAGCCACCCTTATACTCATAAAAATATAGAGCAAATAGAACGGGGCAATGGTGAAAATCCCGGCCAGCCAGGATTGACTGACCCATTTATAAACTGCGGTCAGGCATAAAATGCTCATGGCAGATACAATGATCATTTGCCAGTCCCACCCCAGAGCACCCGCCAACACACAAACAAGGAAATGCAAAAATGATAATCCGATCGCCCGAAAGATGACTTTTCTTTGCATAGATTTTACATTTAACCAGGCTTATGAAGACCATAAGCCTGGTAATTTAGATTAATAATTACAGTGGCCGCCATTGCAGGATTCAAGCCAGAGCAATCCGCATCCCAGCATAGACGCCCTGCATTCGACAGAACCTTCACACATGCCATTTGAGACAGTAACGCCCCAGGGGAAACTTACGGTCACCTTGGTACAGGAGTACCCTGAATTACCGACATGACAGAAACAATTGGCCGAGCCCTCGTCCGGGGGAAGAGAGGCCCGGTTTCCAATACTGACACTGGTCGGATCAAAAGTGAGATCGTAAATCTCCAAAGAAGTGAATGTAGTTCTTGCGTTATTCAACCAGGAGGGAATAAAGTAATTCAAAAACACATCCTTTTCTGTGGAGGAAAATGAAGCAAAAATACCGACCGATAAATGCTCCATTAACTGAGCAACCAGGTTTGCCTTGCTGGTTTCGCGGTTGTCGGTAAATTGTTTTTTCGCGTTTTTCAGGTGATTATACCAGAGATTGTAGCGTTCAGTTTCTTTCATCAGATTGTATATCTGTATACGCTCATCATAGGAACTGCGGGCATCAATGGCACGTGCACTGGTTGACCGATCAGCAACAGCTCTTTGATCCGGCAGTCCATTCTCAGCCTGCTTACTGCAACTGATAAATCCTGAAATAACTAAAACAAAGATGATTCTTTTCATAAAATAAGTTTAAGGTTTGTGATATTTTTTTCCGGCAGTGCTGGAAATCCTGGCATTGATTTTAGTTCGTCAATTTACTTTTAAAGTTTATGCTCCGGCAACACAGAAATTTTCAGCGATGACGAGCCGCTTATTTGCGCTGCAATGGAACAAGAAATTAATTGCCAACAATCATTTAACAAGCTAAAACTATAATAACCCCAATGTATGGCCATGGGAAAAAAAACAAATCCTGACGTTTTTTTCCGTCAGGATTTAACAAACCCACTTTTCAAGTCGGGTCTTTATTATATGAATCAGGCAGAACGTGCAATCTGACGCCCCTGAACTACCAGTCATCCGTTCTGAACGGACCTGCAGGATAGCCATCTTTATTATATAGATTGGCGTCAACCGGGCTATCGGCCCAGGCGTACCGGATGGCAACGGGCCGGGGCACCTGTTTTGATTTCAATACCACCGTATTCCCTTGTATTATCGCTTCCGCCCAATAAAATTTTTTGTCTGCACCGGCAATGGCAAAATGTTTCAATGTGCCGTTTCTGGCCATCAGCCCCTTTCCGGCATTGGTAAAATGCAGGGTAACCTGAGCTCCTTTTACCGTAAATGACTGAAACACCGGCCCGCCTGAAACCCGTTTCGTTTGTCCATAAACAAAGCGTAACGCCTCATCTGCCAACCGGTCCCCCACTTCCTGTTTTTTCACAGGGTGAATATTGACCGGGTTTCCGATATCCGTGGTTACCGCCATGCCGGTATTGGGTAATTGCAGGGTACGGGTCTGTGCTTCCCGCAACAGCGCCCAGTTACTTTCCACGGGATCTTTCTGTAGCGGGCCGAAAGAGGCCAGCTGTACGAAGAGAAAAGGAAAATCGCCTTGCCCCCAGCGGTTACGCCAGTCCGTTATCATGGCCGGGAACAATCTGTTATATTCTTTTGCTTCACCGGTTGCATCCGCATTGCTTTCTCCCTGGTACCAGATGGCTCCGCGGATGCTTAGCGGAATTAACGGCGCAATCATGGCATTAAATAAAACAGCAGGCTGGTGCTCGATAGCCCCATGGCCACCGGTCATATCCGGCAATTCCGCGATGATCTCATATTTTGCTTTGCCGGCCAGCATGATTTTTTGCGGCCCTGCCACTATATAAAATTTATCCGGAACAGCGGCCAGCCCCCCCCCGCCTCCATCATCCTGGACACGGATCGCCAGTATATTCCGGCCGGCTTTCAGCACTCCTGCAGGTATCTTGTACGTCCGGGTAGCATCCCATTGGTTTATACTGCCTATAAAACGACCATTGATAAACGTTGAATCCATATCGTCAATAGCCGGCATATTCAGTATAGCTTCCTTACCGGCAAAGGCCGCATCCGCTTCAAAAGCCAGCCGGTAAACCAGGACCCCATCCAGCGAAGGAAAGCCCTGCTCTTCCCATAATTTCGGAAGCATCATTTCTTTCCAGGATTGATCATTAAAATCAGGTTGCATAACGGACTGACTGTACATCGCTTTTGCCGCCAGGGTCTCCCGGTATTTTACACGCAAGGCCTGTTGCTGACGATCCATATCTTCCAGGTTCAGCGGCCGGATATTTTTTATATAGTCATCTATATAATGTGAAAACTGTCCCTGACCTTCCACACTGGTCCATGACTGGGCAGGTGTACCACCCCAGGCGGTTACTACCAACCCGACCGGTACTTTTAATTCCCGTTGCAGTTTCTTTGCATACCAATAAGCCACTGCAGAGCATTCCCCCACTGTGGACGGATCAATGGCCGTCCATTTTTTCTGAATAACGGCATCTTTTCTGGGTACAGTCCCCAGTGATTTGGCAACCACGGTATACCGGATCTGATCATTTTTTGCCGTATTTAATTCCTGCTGATATACTTCTTTCAGCATATCCATACGCCATTCCATATTACTCTGGCCACTGGCGATCCATACTTCACCCGCCAGCATATTACTGAAGCTGATCGTTTCCTTATCGCTCTTTATGACCAGTGAACCGGCTTCGCCCGCCTGAACCGGATCCAGCCAAACCATCCATTCGCCGGCAGCATTGGTGAGCGCCGGATAATTCTTTTCTTTAAACTGAACGGTGATCAACTGACCGGGTGAAGCCCAACCCCAGACCCGGTTTACTTTATCACGTTGCAATACCATATTATCAGAAAAGACAGAAGATACACGGAGTTGCGCCTGCAGCATAGTTGACAGCAGCAGTAAAGCAAGTAAAATATTCTTTTTCATACCTGGATGTATTAAATGAACCCATCGTTTGGGGCTACTAAGCTACTACTTAATTGTTTTCAATGGTAATCGTTCGCCCACCCCTGCCCCTTGTATCAAAAGCACGTATGGAGATTTTCCCTTTTTCTGCAATGGCACCGTTAACTGTTTTACTGTCTGCCGCCGGCACCGTACCGTCCGTGGTATAGGTCAGCCGCAACCCAGGAAACTGGCAATTTACGAGCACCTTACCCTCATGTATAACCGCACCCGGGGCCGGTATCCGGTATTTAAACCCTCCCGCAAAATAATCCAGCCGGGGGAGTTCACGCCGGCCAGCCTGGTGCAGAAAGACTGACCAGGCCGTTGTATACAACTGACTTGCTTTTATACTATCCGCTTCTGTTGCCCAAACCGGATCTGCCGCCCAGGCCCGTTCGGCCACCCCCAGCAACTTCGGCAATAAAAGATACTCCATGTCTTCTTCCGAGCGGAGATTCTCGGCCCATAACAATCCCTGGATACCCACAATATTTGATTTGCCAAAATCGGTCAGCCGGTCCTTACCAATGAAAATGGCCGGATTAACCGGATTGCCATCAGGATCTTCCTTTGCATTCTTATAATAATCAAAAGGAATAAGGTAAAACGGTTTATCTATATCCTGGAATCCTCCCCAGTAATACCCCGGCTCTTCCGGATGCTTGTAATAAGACAGGTCCAGGTAATTATTACTGACCGGGGATAATACCACTTTATACCCGGCATTGGCCAGCCGGTACGGCAGATCTTCCGCCCCCCATCCGGTCACATTATTCCATACATGAAGCTGCATGTTATCATTGGCAAAACGTGGATTCACAATCATTACATCCTTCCCGTCTCTTTTTGTTTTACGCATTCCGGCTTCTTCCCATCCGGAGAGAAATAGTCCTTTGCCCAGTAACAGTTTATTGACTTTATCATAATAATAATACCAGAGATCATTGGTTTCAATCAGCTCCTGTTCTTTCGCTATCAATTCCCTACATAGAGGCGATTTTTCCCAGGCACCGGCCGGCACTTCATCACCGCCCATATGGATTGTATGCAATGGCGCATGGGCTTCTTTATACATTGCCCGGAGTTCATCTATCACTGTTTCAAGAAATGTATATACAGAAGGCAGAGCCACACACATCACGTTATCTGTCCATTGCTGGGCAGAACTATACACAGACTGATCATTCCTGTCCCGGAGCAGGAACCGCTCCGCTTCATCCGGGTTACCCGCCAGTATGAATTTTTCATAACGGGCATCCATGGCTTTGATAGCCGCCCGGCTATGACCGGGTGACTCAATTTCAGGTATCACCTGTATATGTCTCGCAGTGGCATATCGCAGGATCTCAATAAAATCTACTTTACTGAAGTAGCCCGACCCAAGTGATTTACCTTGTTCCGGTCCGGCCGCATAAGAAGGAGGCAGCATCGTTTTACTGTCCGTGGTATGCCCACGAATTGCGCCAACAGAAGTCAGTTCCGGCAAGCCGGGAATTTCAATCCGCCAACCTTCATCATCGCTGAAATGAAAGTGAAGACTGTTCATTTTATAAAGTGCCATCAAATCTAGCACTTTGAATATGGTTTGCTTTGGCTTGAAGTTACGGGCCACATCCAGCAACAGACTTCTGTATCCGAAGCGGGGGGCATCCAGCACTTCTGCAAAGGGTATTTCAATTGTTTCATTTCCCTGTTTCCACACGTCCGGAGGCATCAAAGAAAACAAGGACTGCATCCCATAAAAAACACCGGCCGCATCCCCGGCTCCAATCTCGATACCTGTTTCGTTAACGGTCAGCCTGTATCCTTCCGGCGGATGTACTTCCCTGCTTAAACGGATACGGTTACCTTTCCCGGTTTTTGCAGCAGATGCAACGGGAAAAGGCAGCAATTTCTTTATTTCTCCTGACAAATAATCTGCTTCTGACCCAAAGATTTCTTTGCCCTGAACAGTAACGTGACCGTCAATTTTCAATATACCGGAAGTCCTTTTGTACTGCAAGGGAGAAGGAAATATCCGGCAAAGATTACTATCCTGTATATCCTGAATAACACGGTTATTGTTATAAACCTTCTCCGGCCCTGTGACACCCGGAACAGGATTTACAACCGGTGCAATGGTATAAGCCGGCAATTTTATCCCTTTACCCGGCTCATTCTCCCAGACAATATAAAGTCCTGAAGGAGCGGCCGTGGAATTAATAATCGTTCCATTCGTGTTATACGCAAGTCTGAGTGTATCATTCTTTTTTAAAAGGGGGAAGGACCGGCCCGGTACCAGCTTAAAGATATCCCCATTCACATGACTGATCAATACCATGTTTGTATCTATAGCAGCGGCGACCGGCTGACTGGAATTAAAGTAAATCGTCCAGCCGGTATTGGGAAAAGGCATCTTTCCCGTATTCACGAGTGAAAAAACCGAAACAGCCGCGTCACTCCCCTTATACGCATTGCCGGTAAGCCGCCAGCTGACACGGAGTTCATTGACATCGTATTTTTTTGTTTTCTGTGCATTGCTAACCGAACCGCTTAACAGGAAAACGGAGAGGCACAGGGAGAAAAATATTTTTTTCATATAAAGCAGGTTAAAGTTGTTATCCGGTGGAACCGGTAGCCACTGGTTGAAAATCAAAAGGGCGTGTAACTGGCGCCCAGTTCATTAAAAGCGCTGTTGATCCCAATCTGGTAGAGATCCAGTGACCAACGTTTCCCATTTAATATATCTACCACATACAGGTCATAGCCGCCCCGCCCGCTGCTGGTAGTACTTGACACGATAAGGTGTGCGGCGCTTACCGGGCAGGCATCGGAATAATTCTGATTGGCTTCATTAAAGGCCAGTCGTTGAGCCGGCCGGCCATCGAAGAAACCCAGGTAAATCTGGTCATTACGATTCCCAGTGCTGTACCAGCGGGTGAAATAAAAACTGCTGTCATCGCGGGTAACCGGATAATATTCTTCCAGTCCTGCATTTACAGATAAAGGTTTTTCTATGCCGGTACTGAGCAGAAGGGAATAAATATCCGCAGTAGAACCGGCCACTTCATTTCCGGAAAACAAGAGCAAACTGTCGCCTTTGGCATAATAAGGCATTGAGGCTTCCGAAGCAGATACGGAGAATGTCCGGGTAATTACACCCAGTGTATCCATTTCTTTCATCACCCCGTTTTGTTTAAAAACAATCCGGTTCCCGGCAAATGAAAACTTCGGATCCTCATCCCGGGTGGCGCCAAAAGAAGCTGTCAGATTCCGTGGGGCGGCAACCGACCCGATCTGCCAGTGATAAACATCCCATCCGGTAGTGGCTGACACTCCCATAAAAACAATGGACCGTCCATCGGGTGAAACCTGTGCATTCATTGGATTGCCGATTGCCCAGCTGTTGCTTATGAGCTGCAATGTTTTTGTTGAAAAGTCAAACTGGTACAGCTTTGAATCGTTGCAGCTGTAACAGCTATATGTATGAAAAAACAACCTGCCCGAAAGGGCAGGTTGATTGCTTGCTGTATTGCCTGGTGAGCCGGAATTGTCAGCCAAAGGCTGGGAGCAACCGGTGAGCACCAGTGTTATCCCGAGAAAAAAACAAAGTCCGTTTTGTATGAAAGTATTTTTCATACAGTATCATTAATAACCCGGATTCTGTACCAGGTTCGGGTTACTGTTCAGTTCCACCAGCGGGATCGGCATGATCCAGCGTTGTTGAGTACACTGTGAATAATCCATACGTACAGCAGGCCCTTGTACTCCGGCAGGACAGGCATAGGTCACTTCATTCAGCGCCTGCATTACCGTGGTAGCCACGCCGGCACGAACCAGATCATCCCAGCGCTGTGCTTCAAAAGCCAGTTCCAGCCTTCTTTCAAGGAGGATCGCCGTTTTCATTTGCGCTTGTGTGGATCCGGTAACGGAGGCAAGTCCGGCTCTGTTCCTGACCAGGTTCAGTGTAGTGGCTGCCGGAGCCGGATTCCCGGTTTCATTCTGTGCTTCCGCTTTCAGCAGGAGAATATCCGCCAGACGGAGTAAATAAAAATTATCCCCGCTGGCCCATCCGCCAGCATTCTTTTGTTTTTGATTAAATGGAGTAGCGGTATTGGCATCTTTACAGGGATTCCAGTTTTCATCCGGCCAGCTGATCGGATCTCCATTTCCATCACGGGTCAGGAAAAGAATATTGGCATTTTTTCTTACCACATCACCGGCTGCATCGTAGGCGGCCACCAGGTCTTTGGAAGGCACACAATATTTCTGCCAGCCATCTTCCGGGGCCAGGTACAACTGTACACCCCAGCAGGAAGCATCCCAGTTACCCGCTTCATAGGGAATTTCCAGAATGGATTCGCTGTTGTAATCATGATTGCCATCGAATACATCGGCATAACTGGATAATAACGCGTATCCGGCCGGGCTGCTGATCACTGCATTGCAGTATTGCAGTACTTTGGTATAATCACGGTCACTGCGTTGCGCCCAGGCTTTTGCGAGCATGGCATTGGCGGCACCTTTAGTGGCCCTGGCTTTATTTACAGAAGGCGTATTGGCGGTTGCTGTACCGGCCGCCCCGTTATAACTATCGGGCAGACTGGCAACAGCGGCTTCCAGGTCCAGTACGATCTGATCATAGACTTCTTTCTCTGTTGCACGCGGTTTACGTGTTTTATCCGGATCTGCGGAATTGGATTCCAGCTCCAGGGGTACTCCTCCATATAATTTCACCAGGTGATAATAATGAAAGGCACGGAGGAATTTTGCTTCCCCGATAATTTCCGCTTTACGGGCAGCAGTAAGTGCCGGATCAGCGACGGCTTCAATTTTATTCAGCAACACATTGCAACGGGCGATGCCGTTGTACAGGGCTCTCCAGTGTGCGTAACTGTGCGTATTGCTGGCCGGGAGGATAAAACGATCATAATCAAAGAACGTTTCTTCATTATTACCACCGGGATAGGCATTGTCTGAACGAACATCGCTCAACATCACGTTTTCCCACTGATAATAATCCGTGGCGTAAAAGGTATGGTAACACCCGGTAAGGGCATTTTCCGCATCACGCGCGGAGGAATAGGCATTACCCGTGGTCAGTGCCGTTTCCGGCTTGTCATCAAGAAATTTTTTGCACGATACAAATGGCAGCAGTCCCATCAGCGCCATTGCCAGTAATCGGAATGAATATTTTTTCATGTTTGCCATTTTTTAAATTAGAAAGATATGTTTATACCAAATACAAAATCCCTGGATTGCGGGTATGTACCCCAATCCACACCCGGTGCAGCATTCTGGTTTGTAGTGGAATTTGACCGTCCGCTAAAGGCACTGAGTTCAGGATCAAAGCCGGTGTAATTGGTAAAAGTGAACAAATTCTCCGCGGTCAGGTAAATAAAGCAACGGCTCATTTTCAGTTTACTGATGGTTGCTTCCGGCAAGCGATACCCTACCGTCAGTGATTTCAGACGCAGGTAAGAACCTTTTTCCATATACCGGGTGGAAGGCAGTGAATTATTCCATGAATTCGGTGTGGAACGTGGAATTGAGGTGATATCCCCTGCATTTTTCCAACGTTTCAGCACAGTGGATGACTGGTTCATCACCAGGGCCATTGATTCAGACAGTACCCGGGTGGCATTCATAACATCATTTCCACTAACGCCCTGGAAAAAGATATCCAGTGAGAAATTTTTATAGGTAATGGAATTGCTGAATCCATACATAAATTTCGGATTGGCATCACCAATAATACCCACACTGTCTGCCGTACCCGCCTTATTCTTCATAAAGCTGATATTACCGGTAGACGGATCCACTCCCTGGGAGATTTTTCCATAAAAACTACCCAGCGGCATGCCTTCTTTTACAATAGCTGTATTGTAATCTGAGCCGGCCGGGTTGATAGTACCCACCACAAGCTGCGTTCCTACGATATCCAGCACTTTGTTTTTATTAAAGGAAATGTTGAAGTCACTGCTCCATTTAAAATCGGTCTTCACGACATTTTTAGAAGCGAAGGAAAATTCAAACCCTTTATTCTCAAGACTGCCTGCATTCTGCCATGCACTGGAATAACCGGTGGTGGTGGGAATGGGAACAGCCAGGAGCATATCTGTCGTTTTCTTATGGTAATAATCGGCCGTGATCATCAGGCGGTTTTTAAACAGGCCCAGGTCAATACCGATATCCACCTGGTTTGTTTTTTCCCAGGTCAGGTCTACATTTTCCAACGTACGCGGTACATACGCCGTACGTACGGCACCACCAATCAGGTATTTGGGAGCTGCGGTATCCACCAGTCCGAAGCGGGCAAAGGCGGGAATACGATCATTCCCCACAATACCCCATCCGGCACGGAGCTTCAGTTCGGATATACCATTATTGGTTTTGTTGAAGAAACTCTCTTCAGAAATTCTCCATCCGGCAGAGAAGGAGGGAAAACTTCCCCACTTGTGTCCTTCAGCGAACTTACCGGAACCATCCTGACGGAAATTGGTGGTCAGGTAATACTTATCCTTGTAGTTATAGAAAATACGGGCAATCGCGGAGACGCTGGAAGCCCTCATTTTATCCTTGGTTGGTGTGGATTTTACAGCCCCTCCATCAACGGACTGATCGCCGGGTTTGGCGGAACGGAAATCCACAGAACTGCGGTATAAGTTATCATCGGTTTCACGGGCCACGATAAATCCGGCCAGCGCATTAATGCTGTGATCCTTGATTTTAGTCGTGTAGCTTACTGTATTTTCTGATATCCAGTTTTTCTGCTTGTACGTATTCTCAGAAGCCAGTCCATGCATGGTCCGGCCATATCGTGTTTGTACGGTATCCTGAAAAGATGTAAACACCCCATCAGCATTTTCAAAACCAAAAAGGGTTTTCAGTTTCAACCCTTTTTTCACTTCCGCTTCTGCATAGAAGTTACCAGTAAACCGGTTATTGGTAAACAGGTGATCCGGCTGATAAACGGTTGACACAGGGTTTTCCAGGTCATTGATGAAGGGACTTCTTGCATATTGCTTCGGATCATCCATATCCCGGATACCAATAATCGGCGCCGTGGTCAGTAACCGGGCAATAACCCCGTTCCGGTAGTTTTCAGGAACATCCCGGTCCTTCCAGTTGGAATAAGCCAGAGTGGCACCCACTTTCAGCATTTTCGTTACCTGCTGATCAACATTAGCTTTAAATGTGGCCCGCTTGAGGTTATTGTTAAGTACAATACCATTTTGATTCACATACGCACCTGATACATAATAGCTGGTATTTTTCGTACCCCCGGTTGCAGTGAGCTGGTAATTCTGGGTAACCGCATTACGGAAAGTCTCATCCTGCCAGTTGGTATTCGCATTGTATTTATTCCAGTCTGTGGTTGCACCCATTTCTGTAGCCAGATCTTTAAACTGACTGCTGTTGAGCACATCCATTTTTTTCCAGGCCTTACTCATGGTCAGTGATGTGTTGAACCCGATTTTCAGCTTCTGGTTCTTTCCTCTTTTGGTAGTGACAATCACTACCCCGTTGGAGCCCCTGTTACCATAAATAGCTGCTGAAGACGCATCTTTTAACACCGTGATGTTTTCAATATCACCGGGGTTAATATCATTGATATTTTCGGTGGGAATACCATCCACAATATAGATAGGATCGCTGCCGGCTGTGATAGAGGCAGTTCCTCTTACGCGGATGGAGAATCCTGCCTGCGGCTGACCAGAAGAACGGATTACCTGAACACCGGCGGCCTTTCCTTCGATGGCATAACCAAACTGGGAAGCGGGTCTGTTTTCAAGATCTTTAGAGGTAAGCGTGGATACAGATCCTGTCAGGTCTTTTTTCTTTTGTGTACCGTAACCCACTACCACTACCTGTTCCATCTGGCTGTCAGAAGGTTTTAACTTTACACTGATGGTTTGTTGTGTACCCACCGTGACCTCCTGTGCATCAAATCCCACATAGGAAAACACCAACACGGCATTATCCGGAACTTCGAGTGAAAATTTTCCCTTGGCATCCGTGGTGGTACCAAAGTCTGTACCCTTGATCCGTACACTGACACCTGCCAGCGGTTCACCGGCTTCCGAAACAATAGTACCGGTTACTGTTTTGTTGACGATACTGGTTTCGGCTGTTGTGGAAACAATTACCACCAGACGGTTATTCATGATCCGGTATCCCAGACCTGAACCGGCCAGGAGATCATTTAAAACAGTCAGGACGGGGATGTTTTTTACATCCACATCCACTTTGCGCTGCAAGGCAGGCAAATCATAATTATACAGAAAACGATAGGGACTTTGCTTTTCAATAGCCCGGAATACTTTCGGGATTTCAGTCTGCCTGAGCTGGAGTGTGACATTTTGTGCACGGCCATCTCCTGCGGCAGTGACCTGAAAAGCGGTCAATAAGATCATTGCAACCGTCATCTTCATAAGCAATAGCATTTTTAAGAAAGAACAGTCCGGTACAGGCAAAAGCCTTTCCCGAGGTACCTTTTTTTTCATACCTTTAGTTTTGGGGTTATAAAATGTGGAATCCCTGACCTTCAACAAGCTGGGAATTCCGTTTTAGCCTTGATCGGGGAATGTTGCCGCATTTCCCGATTCTTTTTATACTGCATTTAGCCTTAACTATTTTTTATCGATCCATACTTCATTGCCATTTACTGTACTGGAAAAAGAAGCCGTCAGTTGCAACGCATGAAGTGCTTCGCGGATATTTTCATGTTCAAATACCCCCGTAAACCGGTATCCCGCCACTTTTTCATTCCTGAAACTTATTTTTACATTGAACCAGCGTTCCATACGGGGTGCCAGATCCCTGAATGTTTCGCCATCGAAAACCAGTTTCCCGTATACCCATGATGTCTCAACCCGGATACTGTCTGCAATATTTTTAGAGAGTGTGCTGATGGAAATACTTTCCGGTTTTGCAATAGGCCTCTCCGGGCCTGCCGCCTTTTCCACTGTTACAAAACCCGCTTCCACCATGCTATCCTGCGTCTTATTATATACCAGCTTTTCATTGGGTTTCAGCATAATCCTGGAAGATTGAGGCTGATTATTCTTTTCCACTTCAATCAACCCCCTGACCAGGGTGGCTTCAATCGTAGGGTCCTGCGGATAGGATTTAATATTAAAGGCAGTACCCAATACGCGTACTTTAATTCCGGAGGTATGAACGATAAAGGGACGTGCCGGATCTTTCACCACATCAAAATAAGCTTCCCCTTCCAGCCGGACTTCGCGCAGGGTATCATTAAAGAAATTGGTATAAATAATACGGCTGTCAGAGTTCAGCCAGACCTGTGTGCCATCGGGTAATAATAAACGGGACTTGGTTCCCCGCTTTGCCACAATTTCATTCTCCGGCTCTGTTGTAACTGCGGAATTATAAAATAAAGACCGGCCACCAAAGAATACAAGTCCGGCCATCACGGCTGCCACTGCCCATTTTTTCCAGCCGGAATAAAACAAGCCACGCACCGATGCCGGCTGCTGCATCTCCCGATCAGCCTGGCGCTGGCTGCTGGCTGACTGCATCAGAATACGATTGAAACGGGACTCATCGTTTTCTTCCGTTTTTGTATTCACAGACAGTCCCGATTCCCACCAATTGGTGACAATTTCCTGCACATACTGTTCCTCCGGATGCGCCTGCAGGTATTGATCCAGTTCCCGGAGTTCTTCCGGACTGGCTTCTCCTGCCAGTTTTTTGGCAAATAAACTATTGAAATGCTGGTTCGACATGACTTCTTACCCTATAAGACACAGCCTGGCGGCCGGTTCCCTAAGCCTGCTCTATTTTTTTTGAAAAAAAACCTGTGGATACAGTTGTAATTCGTCTTTCAGGGCTTCCCGGATACGGCTGATGGCGATCACCATCTGAGCGTCTACGGTTTTATGGGAAAGATTCAGAATTTCGGCCACTTCCCGGTACCGCAGGCCGTCTTCCCTTACCAGTTTAAAAATCATCTTGCAGCGCGGGGGAAGGGCATCCACTGCTGCTCTGATTTTATTGATCAGCTCCTGTGTAATCATGAGCCGCTCCGGACTCAGGTCGTCCTTCAGTTGTATATGAATATCATCAAAGGGCTCATAAATATGCTGATGGGCCTTACGGGATAGATAGTTCAGGGCTTCATTCTTTACAGCCTGGTAGAGATAGACCCGCAGATTCACTATCTTATCAATGGTTGCCCGGTTGGTCCATAAACGAACAAACACTTCATCCACCACTTCCCCCGCCACTTCCTCTGATTTGATCAGTGAAGCCGCGAATTGAGAAAGTCGGGTAAAAAAAAGATGAAAAAGCTGCCTGAAAGCAGCACTGTCGCCACGGGCAATTAATTCCTGTAGCGGATGTAAGGCGTCTCCGTTATTTTGAGCAGCAGCATTCATGTAAGCAAACGTCCGGCCAATATAGAATAATTATCCGAACCTGTATGTGATCCTGATCAGAAAACTGAAAAAGTAGAAAAGCAGACGGAACGTCCGTTATTTTTTCGCAGCAACCGGAATAAAAATAAACTCACTGAACGGATCAAAACGGCCAAAATTATCCATGGCGGGCGTGATCCGTAAAGTAGCGGTTTCATTCAGGCTGGCTGTTTGCAACACCGCATAAATATCGGCCAGAGTCAGTACGCCATTGGAATTTTCACCCCTTGACCGCAGTACCTGTAGTAACAGGTTCACGAATGGTGAATGTCTGCCTGCCTTACCGTCAAAAGCCGGTTCTGTACCTACAGAGGAAAGAAATTTACGGGTGCGTAGCGGCAATTTATCTTTTAACAGCTGCAATACGTTCTGGTTACTGATGGCATTGTACGATCCTTCCCTTTTTTCCCCACCGGAAGACTTCTGATCAAATACCTGCTGATTAAACACACCACCATGACAAACATCCAGCAACACCAGTATCTGCCGGGCCGGAATATTATTCAGCATCTTTTTCAGTTTCATGTAAGGTATATACGTGTTGCGCATAGGGTCTTCTTCCACTGAACGGGAATCCTGACAAACAATAAAACCATCATCCAGCAATGTTTCATCCATATCGCCATGACCAGCCACATACACCACCAGCTGATCATTGGGCCGGGCATTTACATAATAGTAGCGGATAGCCGCATAAATACTGTCCATGGACTGATCTTCCAGCAGCCGGATATCAAACCCATATCCTTCCTGCAGTTCCGCGGCCACCGCCCTTGCATCGGCCACCGGATTACTGAGTGTATTCCATCCCTTACCCCGGTAATGATCCGTACCAATAATCAGTGCATACCGCTTCCCTTCCAGTTCACCCAGTTCCTTAGCCAGTGCAGCCGGTGCGGGTTTCAGTCCTCTCGTTGCGGGTTCCCCCTCTCCGAATATTTCTTTATACTGCCTGAGGAAAGGCTGTTCGAAGAATACATCAAAATAGGGATGCGGTCTGCTTCCACATGCCACTTCCTTGTTTTTCATTGTATACACCACCCGTTCCGCTGCAAGTCCGGTTTGAAAAATGCTGAATATATTCAGGGAACTGTCAAGGGTGGTCAGGTAATAATTCAAGGGCCCTTTGCCTGTACTCGTCCCGTTACAGATTAAATTATCCGCTCCAAAACCTTCCGGCACCATGATCACCCGGTTCTTATTGAGCAGTCCGGATACCAGGGGGGACTGTTGCATCAGGGTCCTTATAAATTCGGTTTTAAAATGTTGGGTTGGCCCCGATTCCGTTATCAGCAACTGGTTTTTGGCCGGAATCAATTGAAAATATTCCTGCAATACTTTCAGTGAAATGAGTTGCTCACTGATCAGTTGTCCCTGCTGCTTTTTTCCATCAATACTTTCCTTTGCATAGCCGGCGCTGTCCCAGGGGAAAAAACAAGTGGATTCATTTTTTCCGTCAGCAGACAGCGGGAAACTGAAGCCACTGAAATTAAAAACAAAATAATCACCGGGTGCTGCTTTATCCGCTATCTCCCGGAGGCTTTCCAATATGGCCGCACGGCTCGCTTTACGGCCGGTCAGTACATATCCATGATACATGGAAGCCGGCACAGACGCATGGCCGGCTTTCAGAAACTGATTTCTGAAGAACTCATTGTATGAACGTGCATCGGATTCACAATTGCGGTAGTGCTGTCCAATACTCCCTGCATAATCATCAATACCTACCGATACTACCCAGGCGGCACCGGCAGCATACCGGTTACGGTCTGTTTGAGTATATACTTCTTCCAGCCTTAATAACTGATCAAGTGAAGGCATGGCTTTCCCTTCAGCCTTATACTTTTCCTTATAATTAAACAGGAAACGGTCAGTCGTCCTCCCGTTTTCATCCAGGGTCATTACATCCAGCAAACCCGGCTCTTTATTCCACGCCTTATCTGTAAGACGAAACCGGTCATCCATCTGCCAGGCACTGTCAATCCCTCCGGCACTTGTAAACACCAGCCGGTATGCTTTAATACAATCAGGGGCCGAATCCATTAATCCACGGAGCTGAATAATTGTGTCATTTCTGAAAAACTGTTTCCTGCTGCTTTCCGGCATAAGCGGCCCGCTATATACAATATATACAGCCTGTGGCTGGATTTTTTTTATAGCGGATGGATACTGATTTCCGGCCAAAACATAGGTACTGCGGATACCTATCCCCGGATTTCCGGAAGCCCCCAGAAACAGGAATAGTAAAACGGATAGCATACAGATCTGGCGGCCGGAATTACATTTACCCATCATATATTTTTCTGAAAGTTAATGGCTCCTGTTCAATAAAAGAATACCCTGGGCAGGGGATACCACTGCTTCCACCCCCGACAACCCCGTATATATAAAATACCATGAACACGGTACGGCACTGCCAGGAAATATGTTTAATATTAACTTTCAAACCACCCACTATGTATCGTTTCAGCCTGCTTGTATTCATTATCCTAACGGGTCTTCAACCTGTTACCGGACAGGAAAAAAGAGCCCTGATTATTGGGATTGATAAATATACCCCGCCCAAAGGGACTAAAATTCCCGGCACTGCAAGATCTGAATTCCGTGACCTGGATGGATGCGTGAATGACGGCAGGGCCATGCATTCGGTGCTGCTTTCCCGATTCCAGTTTCCTGCTACCAATATGGATACCGCGTTTAACCAACAGGCCGGACGGGAAGCGATCCTTAAAAAAATAAATGACCTGCTGGCAAAGACCAACAGCGGGGACGTGGTGGTATTATTTTATGCCGGGCATGGAAGTCAGGTAAACAACAGCCTGAGCCGGGAAACGGATAAAAAAGACGAATCCATTGTACCTGCCGATACCTGGAAACCCGGCGTGGCCGATATCCGGGATAAAGAACTGACGAAAATATATAACGCATTTCTTGACAAGGGCGCCAATCTTACGGTTATACTTGACTGTTGCCACAGCGGATCGCTGGCCCGCGGACCGCAGGTGCCGGGCAAATTCAGGTTTATTGCGGATGCGGCGTATGATGCCAAAGATGAAAGCCAGCCCACCCCGCCGGAAACAAGGACTGAAGGAAAATTCCTGATTCTTTCCGCGGCACAGGATAATGAATTTGCCCAGGAACAACGGGATGCCAACAATGTGGCGCATGGCGCTTTTACCATTGCCTTGCTGCAGGCCCTCGATCAGCAATCGGTGAATGCATCCGCCATTAACCTGTTCAGCAGTATCCGGGCAATCCTGAAAAGCAACGGGAAAAAACAGGAACCGGTATTAGGCGCACAACCCGGCCGCCAGCAACAGACACTGTTCGGACTGGCCAAAGGGACCGTACCGGATAAATCACTGGTAGCTGTTTCCGGATTCGAACGGGACAAAGTGCTGTTGCAGGGAGGATTTGCTCTGGGATTATATAAAGAAAACGAACTGGTGAAATGTAAGGGTACTGACACCCTTGTGAAACTGGTTATTGATACCATTTATAGTGTAAACCGGTCCCTGGCCCGGGTAATAAAAGGAAAAAGTAAAGACCTTACCGCCGGAGATTTGCTGGAAGTAACCAACTGGGTATCGTCCGGTGCTCCTTTATTAAAAATTTATCTGCCCCCCAATGCCATGACTTTTACTGAAATCGGCAGACTGGCTGCTGTCAACAAAGAATTACGGGCATCTGGAAAAATCAACTGGATCAACGAACTTGAAAAAAAGGATCCCTACACATCAGTATTTCATGATGGGAAAAAATTCCGGATCAATACGGACGGAAAAGAAGTACCGGCGCCGGCCACACTTACCGCGGCTTCGCTGATGAATATCGCCGGAAAAGATTCCAGCTTTTATTTTGAACTGCCCCTGTTTAAAGAATTATATCAAACAGTAAAAGCCCGTTTGCAGTCACCACAGAATAAGAGTATTGTGATCACGGATAACATGGCGGATGCTCAATACACCCTTTATGGTACTATTGATGAAGACGGGAACCCGGCCTATGGCCTGCGCCGCACACAAACGGCTGCGCGTGACAGCCTGGAATCCATGCCGGTTCAAACTAAAAGCTTTACTGTAACCGGAACCCAGGCTTCCGCCCTGCAGGAACTGACGGAATCCATTTACGAATATGCCATGCGTTTATCCAAAATCAGGGGATGGCTGCAGCTGACCGGACCCGATGAGAGTGAAAACAGTTTCCCCTTTCACCTGGAAATGCGGGACAAAACCACGGGCGATACAATTAAGAATAATGAATACAAAGTCGGCCATTCCGTAGCCTTTCACCTGGTAGCCAATCCCGGCAGTACCAGTGCCAATAAGATTAAACGGTATGTTTACGTATTCCTGATCGACAAAGCCGGGAATATGACACTGACTTATCCGGATGCCAATGACGGCAACCTGGCAAATCAGTTTCCCAAATTCAGGGATTACGCCCTGGTGAATGATGTATTCCTGTTTGAAGGAACTGTTTCTGAACCGGTGGGCACGGATAATTATTTTCTGCTGGCGTCGGATGAACCCATTCCCAATTTCTCCATGGTTTTTAATCAGGATGGAGTCAGGGGTATAGAAAAAGGAAACGGCCATTCACTGGGCAACCTGCTGAATATGGGAAATGAAGGCGGCACCCGTGGCTTTACCAAATCGGTGGCCAACTGGAACCTGATCAAACTGGCGGTGAAGTCAAGGTACTGACATGGGCCGGTTTTATTTCGTTACTTTGATCCATGAAACCTCATGCACCTTTAGCGGAACGGATTCGTCCCACTACACTGGACGAACTGATGGGTCAGGAACACCTGGTGGGAAAAGGAAGTATACTCCGTACGGCTATTGAACATGGCCGTATTCATTCTATGTTATTCTGGGGACCGCCGGGTACGGGCAAAACAACCATTGCGAATATTATCGCGCATACGTTGCAGGTTCCTTTTTTCCAACTCAGTGCCATCAGTGCAGGGGTAAAAGATGTCCGTGAAATTATTGAACAGGCCCGGCAACAGACCGGTGCTGTATTGTTTATTGATGAGATCCACCGTTTCAATAAAGGTCAACAGGACGCCCTGCTCGGGGCTGTGGAAAAAGGCATTATTACCCTGATCGGGGCTACTACTGAAAACCCCTCTTTCGAAGTCAACAGCGCCTTGCTCAGCCGCTGCCAGGTTTATGTACTGCGGCCATTGGATGAAAAAGATCTGATACAGCTCATGCAACATGCATTGGCCAAAGACGAATACCTGTCGCATAAAAAAGTGGATTTAAAAGAAACAGCGGCACTGATCAATATTTCCGGTGGCGATGGAAGAAAACTGCTGAACCTGCTTGAAATCGTATGTGAAGCAGCCGGGGATCAGGTAGTCATCACCGATGCCTTTGTAATGGACATAGCCCAGAAGAGAATTGCCCTGTATGACAAAGGAGGAGAACAGCATTATGATATCATTTCCGCTTTTATCAAATCCGTCCGCGGCAGTGATCCGAATGCGGCATTATACTGGCTGGCCCGGATGATTGAAGGAGGTGAAGAGGTGAAGTTTATCGCCCGCCGTCTGGTCATTCTAGCAAGTGAAGATATCGGCAATGCCAATCCCACCGCGCTGGTGATGGCCAATGCCGCTTTTGACGCGGTGAATAAAATCGGTTTCCCGGAAGCCAGTATTATTCTGTCCCAATGTACCACGTACCTGGCCGCTTCCCCTAAAAGCAATGCAGCCGTGGCGGCTATCAATGAAGCACTGATGGCCGTTAAAAAATTCGGGGATCTGCCGGTCCCGCTGCATATCCGCAATGCTCCCACCAAACTGATGAAGAATATGGGGTATGGAAAGAACTATGAATACTCCCATAGCTATGACAACAATTTTTCACCTCAGGAATACCTGCCCAAAGAAATTGCCGGCACCCGTTTCTTTGATCCGGGAAAAAATGCGAGAGAAGATGAATTAAGAAAATACCTGCGCGGTTTGTGGAAGGAAAAATACGGCTACTAAAGTAGGAGGTACTGGGTACGAAGTACGAAGACTCTATTAAACATTCCGATTCTGACAACTCACATCTCACAACTCACATCTCATTTCTGTCACCCTTCCCTTCTCCAGCCTTATAAATTTATTTATACAGTCCGGACGGTCATTTTCATAGTGGGAAACAAAGATCAGTGTCTTTTTGGTAATGGTACAAACCCGGTTTATCAGTCCAAGCAGTTCGGCTTTCCGTTGCGGATCGAGTGCCTGGCAGGGTTCGTCGAGTATCAGTAGTGGCGGGTCTTTTACCAGGGCCCTGGCCAGTAAAACCACCCGTTGTTCACCGGTGGACAGTTCCTGCAGACGCTTATTGCTTAACTGATCCACATTACAGACCTTCATCCATTGCATCACCCAATCAGTATCGGAATCGGAGAGCTGCCGGAATAATCCGATGGTATCAAACAAACCGGAAGCTACTGTTTCAAAGGCCGTTGAAGCTTCATTAAAATAAAGATGCAGTTCGGGCGAGAGGAACCCTGTTTTCTTTTTGATATCCCAGATACTCTCCCCTGTACCACGTTTTTTACCAAAGAGGTGGATATTATTCGCATAGGCCTGAGGGTTATCAGCCGTAATCAGGCTGAGCAGGGTTGATTTACCGGCTCCGTTCGGGCCACTCAGCAGCCAGCATTCAGCCGGCATAACTTTCCAGCTTACCTTATCGAGTATCTTTTTCTCACCATACTTCACTGTTACATCGCGCATATCTATGATGCTGTCAAACGTTGCATCTTCCCGGTGATCCGGCAAACTTGTCAGCACCGGCTCCGTACTGACAACCGGTGTTGCGCCTTTTGTTTTCATCCATTCTTCCCGGCTGCCGTATGATTTCATTGTTCCATCGGCCAGTACCAGTACTTTGTCAATACAGGCGGGTACTTCATCCGCCGAACAGATAATGATTACCAGCTTTCCGTTTTTTTTCAGTTCAGTGATCAGTTTTTCCAGCCAGCTCCGGGTGGCGGTATCCAGACCCGTAAACGGCTGATCCATGATCAGTACTGCCGGATTCAGAAGCCGGGCCTGTAATAACTGCAGTTTTTTATTCTCTCCGTTCGACAACTGGATCAGGCTTTCGTTCAGTAAATACTCAAGACTCATTTCCCGGATCAGGGGAAGGGCTGCCTCCAGCTGATCACCCAAAGTATCGGCCACGGTCCTTGTTTCTTCGGTGTCGTAAGAATTAAATCGTTGCTGATAATAAAGATCTGTGGTTGATTGCCTGGTTTTAAAATGATGCTGTTGTTCCACCCATCCGATATGACTGCCCACCGGCAATGTATAGGATATATCCCCTTTATAATAGAGTTGTTGCGCCAGGGCCAGGCCCAGGCTGGTCTTTCCCGTGCCGGACGAACCGGTAATCGCCATGGCTTCCTGCTGATGTAATGAAAAATCGATTCCTTCCAGCACAGGTTTACCGGAACGGCTTACAGAGAGCTGGCTGACATGTAAAACAGAATGCATAATGACAAAAATAACAAGAACCCCATTTGCCCGGCAAACAAAATAAACCCGCAAATCCATTTAAACCAGCAGATATCCCCCAAACCCTAAACTTTAAACCCTAAACCCAAAACTCTCACCATCCTTAATTACCTTAGCCCCTTATTCAACCGACATGATACTCTGGATATTAAAACCATTTTCCGCCTTAACACCATTTGAACTTTATGCGATCCTTCAATTAAGAAGTGAAGTGTTTGTAGTGGAGCAACAATGCATATACCAGGACATGGACAATAAAGATCTGAAGGCCGACCATTTTATGGGTTGGATGAAAGACGAAACAGGAGAGAAACTGGTAGCCCATACACGGTTGCTGGCTCCGGGTGTTTCCTATCCGCAGCCTTCCATTGGCCGTGTGGTCAGTTCACCGGCTGTGAGAGGAAAGGGAATTGGCAGGGAGCTGATGGAAAAATCCATTGATCATATATATACATTATTCGGCCGGCAGGAAATCCGGATCGGTGCCCAGCTTTATCTGAAAGTATTTTATGGATCATTAGGTTTTATTCCGGAGGGTGAAGTATACCTGGAAGACGACATAGAACATATTACGATGTACAAACCCTGAAAAAGATGAGAGGAAGCATGGATAAAACGGCTATGTGATTACCCTGATTTTCGTAAAAACACGAAGTAGAACCGCTTTTCTTTTGATCAAAAACAAAAAAACTGTCCTCAATATTATCTCCGTATTTCTGTATTCATCTACCTTAGCTCTGAAATCCAATAGTAGAAAAACCAGAAATCTGATACCAATGAGAACAAGTTTACTCAAAGTGCGGCTGTCCGCGCTTGTTTGCTTCGCAATTCTCTCTTTTTCCTCCAACGCACAATCTGTAACCTTAGGTAACGGCAAAGTAGAAGTAGGTCTCGGCTTAGGCCCGATGTTCTTCCTTGGCGATCTTGGCGGCAGTGCAGGTGTGGGAAAAACGTTTGTGAAAGACCTCGATCTTCCCCTGACCAAACTGAACAAAGGGCTTTACGTAAACTACTACCCGGCTGAATGGGTGGGTCTGCGTGTGGCAGGCAACCTCGGCTTTGTGGAAGGAGATGATGCACAGGCGCCTGATAAAGGAGGTGCTGAAATGGACCGTAAATACAGGAACCTGAATTTTCGTTCTAAAATCAGTGAAGCCTATGCGGCTATTGAACTTTATCCGACATTCTTCCTCGAAAAATATGATGGACTGCTCGGTAAACTCCGTCCCTATGTGGTTGGAGGTGCCGGTGTGTTTCATTTTAATCCCGAAGCACAGGATGTGGATGGCAGCTGGGTAAAAACAGCACCGTTGCGCCTGGAAGGACAGGGATTTGCCGAATACCCTGATAGTAAACCGTACAAACTGACCCAGCTGAACCTGTTGTTTGGATTCGGGGCAAAATACTATCTCAAGGAAAACATGTATATCGGTTTTGAAATCCTGCACCGCAAATTATTTACCGACTATGTGGATGATGTAAGTCACAACTACTACATTGATCCGATTTTATTCGATCAGTATCTCCCGGCAGCCGATGCCCAGAAAGCAAGACGATTGTATTACAAAGGCACTTATAGTTTCCCCACCACCCTGCCCTATCAGGACTTTGCAGAAAGAGGCGATCCCAAACAGAATGACGCTTTCTTTTCCAGCATCCTCCGCATGGGCTGGAGACTGGGAGGCAACAGTGCCACAAGGCACCTGAAATGCCCGGTGTTTTACTGATATAATTTAATACCGAACCACTATGAAACCACTATGTACCGTCCGCAGTTTTGCGGGGCTGGTCATCGCCTCCGGACTGCTGCTTTCCCAACCCGTTTTTGGATCAGGAAGATCGAATCCGTTACCGGCTGACACCAGTACAGCTGTTACGGCAGAGGATCCGGCCAAAAAAGAAACCAAAAAATTTGCTTCCCTGAATAACATTGCCGTGAAAATCCATCCGGCCACTGTAAAACGGGAAATGCATGTGGTGGCCAAAGAAAATGAAGGCGCCGAAGTGGACTTCTATGTTTTCGACCTGCAGGGCACGCTGATCCAGCATTATAAAATGCAACCGAAAAGCCATTATAAGCTGAGTGGCCTGAAGAAAGGACAATATGTCTACAGTGTTTTCCAGGGAGACGAAGAAACCGTTTCCGGAAAATTTGAAATACGCTGATAAACGAACACCGTTCCGAAAAGCGGCAGGGAGCTTAATGAAATCTGATACCTGGTTGAATAAACCTAATCCGTTCTCTATTGGTACTCTCATTTGTAAGCAAATTTTATTAATAACTCTCTGCCTTGCTTTTCGGAACGACTTTAACCCTGAGCTCTTTTAATTGTCATAACTAAGAAACCCATGAAGGTATTACCCGGTATTTTCTTTTACCAGGTAACCGGGCAGGGAAATTGTCTAAATCCAGTATCCAGGTGAAACCCGGAACCCCTAAGCTGTAAATTTTTACAATCACTTCCTGCCTTTACCCTCTGGGAGCTAGCAAGTACGAAGTACGAGGTACGAAGTACGAAGTTTGAAAGCCGCTGTAAGAGCGGCTTTTGTCGTTTAAAGAGGGATCAGGTGTCGGGTGAGGTGTACCGGTAACGAAATGTTCACTGGAGGATTTCGTACTTCGTACTTCTAACCCCGTACTTTTTTCAAGATTCCCCTATTTCAGGGATTTTTTAAACATTTACCGAAATATAACTTTGAACATATTCTAATTAAGGGAAACTACCTATATTAGTTATTCATAAGCAGCAAGGTACCCGGGCCTGACCGGGGGCGTATGCCGAAAAGCCATCAGAGTAGGCCTTCAACCCAAAACAACCAACTATGAACTTAATTGAAAGAGCAAAAAACATTATTGTAACCCCTAAGACTGAATGGGATGTTATCAACGGGGAACAGCCAAATGTTCCTGCAATTATAACCGGATATGTATTGCCGCTGGCAGGTGCAGCAGCCGTAGCCGCATTTATCGGATATGGCCTGATAGGCGTGAATATGGGTTTCTTCCGTGTAAAGGGCATGGACTGGGGCCTCTATCAGGGAATCAGTGTACTCGCCGGAGCACTGATCAGCGTTTTTGTTAGTGCCTTAATTATTGATGCATTAGCTCCCAGTTTTGGATCAGAAAAAAACTTTGGTAAATCAGTGCAACTGGTTGCCTATACCTGGACCCCGGCATGGATCGGAGGGTTATTAACCATACTGCCCGCTATTGCGATTATCGGTTCACTGGCTGGTTTATATGGTTTTTACCTGCTTTATCTCGGCTTACCTGTTTTAAAGAAGACACCTGAAGATAAAAAAGTAGCCTATTATGTGGTATCACTGCTGACTATCTTCGTAGTATTTATTGTTATTGGATTAATCATGGGAAAAATCCTGATGTCTGTATTTGGATTGAGCTATGGCTATGGTGGAGGCAGCATCAGCCTGTAAAAATTATACCCTGTTTATAAAAAAGACCAGCCATAAAGCTGGTCTTTTTTTATAATTCCATTTTCAGATACCGCGCCGTATGGCTTTCTTTATTTTTAATCAGCTCTTCCGGTGTTCCTTCAAACAGCACCCTTCCTCCCCCATCACCTCCTTCCGGACCGATATCAATAATATGATCGGCTACCTTGATCACATCCATATTATGTTCTATCACCAGCACGGTATTGCCCCTGTCCACCAGCTTATTCAGCACATCCAGCAGGTGCCGGATATCTTCAAAATGCAAACCCGTGGTGGGTTCATCCAGAATATAAAAGGTTTTACCGGTATCACGTTTGGCCAGTTCTGTACTCAGTTTTACCCGCTGGGCTTCCCCCCCACTGAGAGTAACGGCTGATTGTCCCAGCGTAATATATCCCAGTCCCACTTCCTCAAGTACTTTGATTTTGCGGTAGAGATAAGGCACCGGCTGAAAAAACTCAACAGCTTCTTCCACCGTCATCTCCAGCACATCCGCTATGGATTTGCCTTTATAACGGATCTCCAGAGTCTCCCGGTTATACCGCTTGCCATTGCATTTTTCACAATGCACATAAACATCCGGCAGAAAATTCATCTCAATCACCCGCATGCCTCCTCCCTCGCATACATCACAACGACCGGCTTTTACATTGAAGGAAAAACGACCGGCATTGTACCCCCTGATTTTTGCTTCCGGAATAGAGGCGAACAGCGTGCGGATCTCCGTAAAGAAGCCGCAATAGGTGGCGGGGTTACTTCTGGGCGTGCGGCCGATGGGCGACTGATCAATTTCAATAACCTTATCTATATGCTCGAGTCCTTTTACCGATTTATATTCAAGCGGCGTCATTTTGGATCCAAACGCGTGCTTCGAGAGAATCGGATACAATGTTTCATTGATCAGGGTGGATTTTCCACTACCGCTTACCCCGGTCACACAAATAAATTTGCCTAATGGAAATTTCACATCCACTTTCTGCAGGTTATTCCCGTTGGCCCCTTTCAGTTCCAGCATTTTGCCACTGCCCTTTCTTCTTTCCGTTGGAATGTCAATCAGGCGGTGACCATTCAGGTAACCGGATGTAAGTGTATCCAGTTTCAGTAAATCAGCCGGCAGCCCCTGTGCCACTATGCGGCCGCCGTGAAAACCGGCCTTTGGTCCAATATCAATCAGGTGATCGGCCGCCAGCATGATATCCTTATCATGTTCCACCACCAGCACACTGTTCCCGATATCCCGCAGGTTCTTCAGTGCTTCAATCAGCCGGTGGTTGTCGCGCTGATGCAGCCCGATGGAAGGTTCATCTAAAATATATGTGATCCCCTGGAGTTGCGAGCCGATCTGTGTAGCCAGCCGGATCCGCTGACTTTCCCCGCCACTCAATGAACGGGAAGGACGCTCAATGGTGAGATAGGTCAGTCCCACATCCAGCAGAAACTGTAACCGTTCCCGTATTTCTTTCAGTACATCTTTGGCAATGGCCTGCTGTTTGTTATCCAGCATCAGTTCGATTCCATCAAACCAGGCGGCCAGGTTATCCAGGTTCATCCGGCTCAGTTCGGCAATATTGCGACCGTTTACTTTGAACCAGAGACTTTCTTTTTTCAGCCTTGTACCCTCACAACTGTCGCAGGGTTTAATGATCATATAATCCTCGGTCCATTCCCGTATCGCTTCACTATAAGGATTCGCAAACCAGCGCTGCAACATGTTGATCACCCCTTCAAACGGCGCATTGGGATCGAATTTCGCCTGTTCAAATGATTGCTCCTCCTGTTCCCCGGCCTCATTGCCGTAGAGCATAATATTTAACTGCTTTTGCGAAAGCTTGCCAACCGGTGTTTTGAGTGATACCTTATGCTTCTTCGCCGCTTCCTGCGCCTGCCTGTAAACCCAGGCATCCCGCTCCTCTCCTAAGGGAGCAATACCGCCCTCGCTGATACTTAATGTGGGATCGGCGATAATAGCCTCCATATTGATGTGGTGCTTTGTTCCCAGGCCTTTACAAGCGGGGCAGGCACCATATGGTGAGTTAAAGGAAAACGCGTTGGGAGAAGGTTCTTCATAACTGATACCCGTATCCTCACACATGAGGAGTTTGGAAAACTGTACAAACTTTGTATCATCCACCAGGATAAACATCAGGTCTTTTCCCAGCTTGAGTGTTTGTTGTACACTCTGGCTCAGCCGGGTGCGCAGGTCTTCCGACACCTGCATCCGGTCCACCACCAGTTCTATATCATGGATCACATAACGATCCACCTGCATTTTGGGAACCAAATCCTTTACTTCTCCATCCACCCGGACTTTCAGGAATCCCTTTTTCCGTACATCTTCAAACAACTCCCGGTAATGTCCTTTACGTCCCCTGACCAGCGGGGCCAGTATGGCTATTTTCTTCCCTTTATATTTCTTTAAAATATTGTCCACGATTTCTTCTTCACTCCATTTCACCATCCGCTTCCGGGTATTGTAAGAGTAGGCCTCCCCGATACGTGCATACAGTAGCCGCAGGAAATCATAAATTTCTGTAACGGTTCCCACCGTTGACCGCGGATTCTTATTAGTGGTTTTTTGCTCAATCGAAATAACCGGAGACAGTCCGGTGATCTTGTCCACATCCGGCCTTTCCATATCCCCGATAAACTGGCGGGCATACGCGCCGAAGGTTTCCATATAGCGGCGTTGTCCTTCCGAATAAATGGTGTCAAAAGCCAGTGATGACTTACCGCTTCCGCTGATACCGGTAATTACCACCAGCTGATTCTTGGGAATGGATATATCAATATTCTTCAGGTTGTGCACCCGTGCTCCATATACTTCTATAAATTCCTTGTCCGTGGATTCAGGAACAGGTTGTGTTTGCTTGCTCTTTGCCATACTGGGGTAACGAAGATACGATTCAGGGCCGTCTTCAGGCTCCGTTTATCCGTTTGAAAAACAGACCGCATAGCAGGAAGTTTTTTAAGTTATCCACAAATTTTTAGTCTGGCACAGTATTTTGAAGTATACCGCGAGTACCAATTCAATCATTAAAAATTTTTCTTATGAAAAAGACCATTCCTGTAATGGGCGGATTCTTATTGTCCCTGCTTTCCCTTACTACGGCGGCCCAGCAAACCTGGGATGCTAAAAAAAACCCGACCGTGGATTCCATTGCCTCCCTGTACCGGGATAAGATTGTAAAGGCACCTACCCCTCCTACCCGGGCAGATATTTTCCCGGTCATTGGCCAGTACGAATCAGCCACCAATCCGGATGCGGCCCGGCTGGTGATCTCTGTGGATGAGGAAAATAAAGGCATTGCCTGGGTGGAAGGTTTACCCCAGGGAAAAGTAAAAGCCATGCTTCGCAAATCACCAGCCACCTATAAAATCCCGGCTCAGAAAACAGCGGAAGGCAATGAGGTGGCGGAAGGCACACTGATATTTGATAAAGCCACCAATACCCTGAGCATCTGTATTGGGAAAATATATAATGCGGAAGACCCGGCGGCCGCTTTTGTTCCCGCCACAGAAACCCAGGCACCGGCAACCGTAAAAAGTCCGAAAGTAAAAAAACCGGCTGCCCCCAAACCCTGGATTTATACAGGCACCAAGCAAGCCCTGGAGACCGTAAAAAATTAAACGATTTATTGGACGGACAAACGGTGACTGAACGTGGTTGTCCCGGTGTGTATGCACCCGGACAACCACTTCTTTTTTACGAAAAGATTATATGGCGGTTGAATTTCTGTCTACTTTTACAATAAAGTAAAAACCATGTTCGGTTTATTTAAAAAGAAGGAAGACGGGATCGTCATTACAGATAAAGTCGTCATCAGTGAAGAAGCAAAACTCGCTACTTTACTTAAAATCTGGAACGCCGACAGAAATACCGTATTTGCCTTCTGGTTCGAAGAAAGCCTGGATCAGGCCATGGCCTATTTCAGTCAGCATACAACGGAAAACCCGCCGCTGTTGCTTGTAAGGGAACTGACCAGTGGGCAGCGGGCCGGACGTAAACCCGTTTTCGCCGAACATTATCCACTAAGAAAAAAAGAGATGGACCTGTACCAGCAACTGGGACTGGAAAAAGTAAGCGTCTACTCTTCTCTCCGCGAACCCCTGTTCCAGCAGTTTGGAGGCGATAAAATAATTCACCTGATGCAACAGCTGGGCATGAAGGAGGATGAACTGATTGAACACAACATGATCAGCAGTGCTATAAAAAAAGCGCAGGAAAAAATTGAATCCCGGACCGGCATCGAACAAACAGCCCGGTCGCAGAAAGACTGGATTGAAAAAAATTACACCCCGCCAAACCCTTAACCACAAAGGATTACAGGCGATTCCCTAACAGTCGTTTGCCGCTGCGTGATGATTTTCTTTTCCCGCTAATCAATCTGTTGTATATTTGCAGCAGTTCTTTACAACACTTATCAAGAAAGGCAGAGGGTAATGGCCCGATGAAGCCTTGACAACCTATCCACTGGATTTATTAGTTTTCTAATCCTTCTCATCCTTCGGCAAGCTCCCCGCATTTGGCGGGACAGGCCGGATGACAAAGAAGATCAGGATGACTAACGACGAAGACTGTGGAAAAGGTGCCAACTCCATCCCGCAACAGCGGGAAAGATAAGCCAGATACACAGCTTCCAATACGTAACAACATATTCAAAGCTCATCTGATTTATCGGGTGAGCTTTTTGCTTTCCCGGCCACTTCTCTCCTTTTTTGATAAACATGTAAAGATTGTCAAACAAATTTTTCATCATGTTTAAACTAAAAAAGATGAACACTGTTGTAAATTCTTTCACTGTCACCCCGCCTTCAGCTGGAAAAAAACCGGTAACGGGTTCAATCACCGGCGTCTTACGAACACCCATTTGCAAAATACCATATTAACAAAGCATTAAGCAGCCAGGCGAAAAAAAATTTGGCAGTAAAAGCAAATGTCCACTAATTTTATCGGGTAAATGAAACAGCACAACACATACATACTTACTTTCCGCACAGCCACCCTGTGCATGTGTTGTTGTTGTATGCCGTAAGGCATAATACTATTCTATCCCCCGGAAAGGGTGTATCACCCTGCTTTTATTGCTTCCCGTTTTTTAAACTGAATTTCTGACATTCAAAAAAATATTTGTATGAGTAACAAACCCCGTTTCGAAACCCTTCAGCTCCATGCCGGTCAGCAGATTGACCCTACCACCAAATCAAGAGCAGTTCCCATTTACCAGACAACCTCTTATGGATTTAATAATGCCGAGCACGCGGCCAATCTTTTCGGATTGCGCGAATTCGGCAATATTTATACCCGGATCATGAATCCGACCACGGATGTATTTGAACAACGTATCGCCGCGCTGGAAGGCGGTGTGGCGGCTGTGGCCACCGGATCGGGACAGGCGGCCCAGTTCCTGGCGTTGAACAATATTCTGCAGGCGGGTGACAATTTTATCAGTACTTCGTTTTTATATGGCGGCACGTATAACCAGTTTAAAGTGGCGTTCAAACGTCTGGGTATCGAAGTGCGTTTTGCCGATGGTGATAATGCCGGGAGCTTTGTAAAACATATTGACAAAAACACCAAAGCCATTTACCTTGAAACAATCGGTAATCCCCGTCTGAATATTCCCGACTTTGAAAAATTTGCGGCCCTCGCCAAAGAATACGACCTGCCCCTGATAGTGGACAATACATTCGGTGCCGGTGGTTATTTATTCCGCCCGCTGGAACATGGCGCCAATATCGTGGTGGAATCAGCCACCAAATGGATCGGTGGACACGGCACCAGTGTGGGTGGCGTGATAGTGGATGGTGGAAACTATAACTGGGGCAACGGAAAATTCCCGCAGTTTACCGAACCTTCAGAAGGATATCACGGACTGAAATTCTGGGATGTATTTGGCGAAGGCAATCCGCTCGGATTACCCAATATCGCTTTTGCCATCCGGGCACGGGTGGAAGGACTCCGTGATTTCGGTACTTCCCAGAGTCCATTCAACGCTTTCCTGCTGCTGCAGGGTCTCGAGACATTAAGTCTGCGGGTACAACGGCATGTGGAAAATGCGCAGGCCCTGGCTGAATGGCTGGAACAACATCCCGCCGTAGACTTTGTACAATACCCCGGTCTGAAAAGCAATCCCTATCATACACTGGCTAAAAAATATTTAACCAACGGCTTTGGCGGCGTGCTGAATTTCGGTGTTAAGGGCACCAAAGAAAATGCCAGCAAATTTATTGATGCCCTGCAACTGGTCAGTCACCTGGCCAATGTGGGTGATGCAAAAACACTGGCGATTCATCCCGCTTCCACCACACATGAACAACTCAGCGCGGAAGAGCAGGTAGCCGCCGGTGTGTTACCCAATCAGGTACGCATCAGTGTGGGCATAGAACATATTGAAGATATCAAAGCCGACTTTGAACAGGCATTTGAAAAAGTACTGAATAAAGAAGCCGTTGCCTGAGTATGACACAGACCTTTGAATATAATCAGCTGTTTACACTTCAGTCGGGTGAAACTTTGCCCGGGTTTCACCTGGCTTATACCACACATGGAAAGCTGAATGCGGCCAAAGACAATGTAGTATGGATCTTTCATGCACTTACCGCCAACAGCAATCCGGTGGAATGGTGGCCCGGTCTTGTTGGTGAAGGAAAGTATTTTGATCCGGCCCGGTACTTTATTATCTGTGTCAACAAACCCGGCAGTCCGTATGGAAGTATTTCTCCACTCAGCCGGAATCCGCTCACGGGTCAGCCGTATTACCATACATTCCCTGTATTCACCATCCGGGACATGGTGCATACCTACCAGTTGCTCCGCGAAGCCCTCGGTATTAAGAAAATTTTTGTCGGACTGGGAGGCAGTACCGGTGGCATGCAATTGCTGGAATGGGCCATTGAGGAACCGGAATTAATTGAGCATATTGTTCCCATTGCCACCAATGCCGTGCTTTCGCCCTGGGGAATCGCGTTTAACAGTTCACAGCGGATGGCCATTGAAGCCGACAGCAGCTGGCTGGAAAAAAGACCGGATGCCGGACAAAAAGGACTGGCGGCCGCCCGTGCCATTGCCCTGCTCTCCTACCGGCATTACAACGGATATGCCATCACCCAACGGAGAGACAAAGCCTTTGTGGCATTAAGTGATGACACAGCTTTCGCCGCGGATAATTATCAGCGGTATCAGGGATTAAAACTGGTAAACCGGTTTAACGTGATCAGTTATTACAGGCTTACCCAGAGTATGGACAGTCATGATACCGGTTATCAACGGGAAGGTGTACCCGCAGCCCTGGCCCGGATAAAAGCCCGGACCCTGGTGATTGGTATCACGTCAGATGTTTTGTATCCTTTTTCCGAACAGGAATACCTGCAGCAACAAATTCCCGGCGCGGAGTTGCTGGGCATATCAAGTGAATTCGGGCATGACGGTTTCCTCCTTGAATATGACAAAATTGAAACCGCACTGAAGAAATTTATTGATGAAAAAAAATTATCTCATTTAAAAATCGTGAACGGATAGTTATGGAAACACATAAACAATTAACCATCGGACTCTTTGGATTTGGCGTGGTGGGCGAAGGCTTATATAAAGTGCTGCAGCAGACCCCGTCACTGAAAGCAGGCATCAAAAAAATCTGCATTAAAAACGACAGCAAAAAAAGAAATGCCCCGGCCTCTCTTTTCACAACAGATAAAGAAGAACTGTTGAATGACCAGGACATCAATGTGATCGTGGAAGTGATAGATGACGCTGACGCGGCCTTCCACATCGTTACCACCGCGTTGAAAAACGGCAAAGACGTGGTCAGTGCCAGTAAAAAAATGATCGCGGAGCACCTGCCTGCCTTATTGGCCCTGCAGGAAGAAACCGGGCGTTCCCTGTTGTATGAAGCGGCCGCCTGCGCTTCCATACCGGTCATACGCAACCTGGAAGAATATTATGACAATGATCTGCTGCACTCCATCAAGGCCATTGTGAATGGTTCCACCAATTACATACTGACGCAAATGTTTGAAGAAGGACTTGATTTCAAACAGGCACTGATACAGGCACAGCAACTGGGATTTGCCGAAAGCAATCCCAAACTGGATGTGGAAGGATACGACGCGGTGAATAAGTGGACCTTTCTGCTGATGCATGCCTATGGCATAACCGCCTCCCCTGATGAAATTCTGTTCAATGGCATTCAGGATATCCATGCAGCGGATGCGTCCGTAGCCCGTGAAAAAAACCAGGCCATTAAACTGATTGCGCAGGCGCAGAAATTAAACAGCGGCCAGGTGGCAGCCTTTGTCTTACCCCAGTTTGTCCGTCACGATGATCACCTCGCCTTTGTGAAAAACGAATACAACGGTGTTGTGATTGAAAGCGGCTTTGCCGACAAGCAGTTTTTTTACGGCAAGGGAGCCGGCAGTTTCCCGACGGCCTCCGCCGTACTTAGTGATATTGCCGCCCTCCGTTATCAGTACAAGTATGAGTACAAGAAATTATACCATCATCAGCCGCACCAGCTGAGCAAGGAGCTGTATCTGCGGGTGTATGTAAGCTTTGATGATATTGCGCTTGTACCCCGGGAACGTTTTGAGTGGATTGAGGAATGGCATGCACAGGAAGAGCGGAAATACCTGATTGGCGTGATTTCTTTTGCCGTGTTGAAAAACGAAAACTGGTGGAGGGAAAACAATACATCGCTTATCCTGACTGCTGATCCGGTCATCGAAGATGTGGAGACCCGTAAGCTGAAAAAGAAAAGTCTCGAACTGGCAGGTATTGTATAAAAAACCGGGCCTGCTATTTCGCCCGGTTTCCCTGTACATTTGCATATAAAACCGCCGGATGCCGGAATTGTCCATTGTCATAACTGTAAAAAACGAGCAGGAGAATATCAGGCCTCTCCTGGCTGCTGTACGGGCATCCATGACGGCGATGGATTATGAAGTCATTCTGGTGGATGATGGATCGGCCGATAATACCCGTATGGAGATCCTGGCCGCGGCCGATGAGCGAACCACTTTTGTGGAACTCCGGAAACACTATGGGCAGAGTACCGCGCTGAGTGCCGGTATTGATTATGCCCGGGGCAAATACATCGCGTTGCTGGATGGAGATCTGCAGAATGATCCCACTGACATTCCGCCCATGCTTGACCTGTTGATAAAAGGAGACTGGGATGTTGTGGCCGGTAACAGGGCCAAACGGCAGGATAGTTTTTTATTCAGAACCATACCCAGCCGTATCGCCAACGCCATCATCCGTCGCCTGACCGGTGTTTACATAAAAGATTATGGTTGTACCCTGAAAGTATTCAGACGTGAAATAGCCGCCGAACTGGGGCTGTACGGGGAATTGCACCGTTTTATTCCGGTACTGGCCAAGCTCCAGGGGGCCCGGATCACTCAAATGGATGTAAAGCATCATCCGCGGCTGCACGGAAGAAGTAAATACGGCATTAACCGGACCTTTAAAGTAATGAGCGACCTGGTATTGATGATTTTTCTTCGTCGCTATATGCAAAAACCCATGCACCTGTTCGGCACCATGGGCTTTATCAGTTTCGGGCTTGGCTTACTGATCAATCTGTATCTGCTGGCGTTAAAAATCTCCGGGCAGAACATCGGGGGTAAACCCTTGCTGATCCTTGGACTGATCCTTGTACTCGGAGGAATACAGCTCATCACCATCGGTATCGTGGCGGATATCAATATCCGAACATACTACGAATCGCAGAATAAGAAAACGTATACCGTCCGGAAAATAGTCCGGGGCAACACGGTACAACAACCGCTGCAGGAGCAGGAATGCTGATTACTTCAACAGTAAATCCCGGTTGGACACAAACCAGTTGTAAAAATCAGTCAGCCCGTCCTTCAATTGCGTGGACGGATCATACCCTAGTAATTTTTTGGCTTTACTGATATCGGCAAAAGTGCGGGGCACGTCGCCCTGCTGTTCCGGGAATTGTTCCACTACGGCTTTTTGCCCGGTTACTTCTTCAATAGCACTGATCAGTTCTTTCAGAGAAACGGTATAGTTGTTTCCGAGGTTTATGATTTCAAAAGGAGAAGCGGTATAATGCATCGCGCCGATGATCCCTTTAACGGTATCTCCAACATAGGTATAATCACGGCTGGTACTGCCATCTCCATACATCGGTATAGGCTTACCCTGCAGGATGGCTTTGGTGAATTTATGAATGGCCAGGTCGGGCCGCTGTCCGGGGCCATATACGGTAAAGAAACGCAGGGCCATAAACCGGATCCCGAATAATTTACTGTAAACGTGTCCCATCATTTCTCCTGACAATTTGGTGCCGGCATACGGACTGATGGGCAGCAATTGTTCTTCTTCTTTCCATGGATAATGATCGTTTACGCCATATACGCTGCTGCTCGAAGCAAACACAAATTGTTTTATGGATTGCTGCCGGGCATAGTCCAGCATTTGCTGCAAACCGATCACATTGGCTTTCTGGTATGCCATCGGATTTTCGATGCTCGGACGCACGCCGGCTTTTGCCGCAATATGCACGATCACGTCTACCGGCTCTTTAATAAGAACAGCCAGTTCTTCCGCCGCATTTCCGGAAATATCCATTTCGATAAACCGGTAGCGGGGATCAGCCAGAAAAGGCTGTATATTAAATTCTTTAATGGCCTTTGGGTAAAACGGGTCGAAATTGTCGACACAAATAACCCTGTAGGCAGGATAGTTCGCTAAAATGGTCCGGGTAAGGTTACTCCCGATAAATCCGGCACCGCCGGTGATAAGGATGTTCATTTGGGTAATATGTGGGAGCAAGATAGAAAAATAAACCGGCTAATAAAAGCTGGCGTCTGTTGAAGAAAATAAAAAAAGCTGATTATAAAAGCAAAATTTGGAGACATAAAGCGGGCCGGCAAAGCACAAAAAAACCCCCGGATTAAACCAGGGGCTTTTTGCAACAGTTGTCGGGAGGACAGGATTCGAACCTGCGACCCCCTGGTCCCAAACCAGGTATTCTACCGGGCTGAACTACCTCCCGATCGGTTCATTGTCAATTGAATGACCCGAAGCCTTTTCCACGGGTGTACCGCTTCAAAGGGGGGCAAATATAGGTCTATTTTATCACTTTACGGAATTAAAAAGGGGTTGTACGAAAATCGTACAACCCCGTGAATTTTATTAAAAGTAACCGGATCAGCGTTGCGGGATACTCATCGGCGCACTGCTGGAATAATACATCAGTTTATTCATCTGGCTATTGGCCACATCATTCAGGTAAACGGTGAATTCCACACCCACCTGCTCACCGTTCAGTGCCGGGATATAATCAAAGGGCAGAAACAATTCGAAATTCTTCTTAAGCTTATTATAACTGATCTTTGTATTAGGCAACAGGGTTACTTTCTTATAAGTACCTACTGATCCACCCCAGTTATAATACAGTCCTTTAGTGCTTAAATATTTATCATCAGTAGTGAAGAGCCTGGCCACAAAATAAACTTCTCCCAGCTTGGCATTGGTCTTCAGATCAAAACTGGGCTGAATCACCAGTCCTTTACGGGTTGTGTTGGCCGTAACCGTCAGTTTGGTAAAATTACTGATCGTGATCTTCGGTACCAGATTTACGGATTCCTTACGGTCTTTGGGATACAGGGCGGCAATGAGTCCTTTATCACCGGTGGATAATTCATAATTATCCTTGAGTGAATATCCGTTGGTGGTCTGCCAGGATTCCACAGAATAATGCATGATGGATTTGGGGTCATAGTTGGTTCCATTGGTATAGAATTGCTCTGCCACTTCAAAAACATTAAAATCCACTTTGGCTTTATCCCATCCCTGTGTTTCCTTATAGTATTGATAGGCTGTATCTGATTTATTCCATTTAATGGCACCCGGGAAACTCTGCTCATGCAGCAAACCCAATGCATGTCCGAATTCATGCATCACTACCCGGCGGAGTTCTCTCAGATCCCAGCGGTCAGGGTCTCCTACCATTGCCTTTTCCACGTCTTCCGCTGTATAAGGACCATAATTTCCTTTCTTTTGCAACTTGCCCAGATAATAGTTGAAATCGGCAAAAGAGATGGTATCAAAATTTATCGTTTGTTCGTTCTGTGAACGGAACTTGGCTTCAGTACCCACGGCGGAATTATGCCCATACCCCTGCCCGAGTTTTATCCGGATATCCGTAATTGGTTCGTTGTCCGGCACAAACTGCAGTTTTACATTGCCATACGTTTCCCATACCCGGGCATTCTGCATTACTTTTTCCCGGATCACTTTACCGCCTCCAGGCATGAATTTTACTTTCAGTGTGGCCCCGTTTTCCCAGGTATGGTAGTTGTCCGCCACACCCCTGTCTTTTACCGTATCTTTTCTTGCAAACATGGCATCAGATAAAACAGTGGAACAACCTGCTTTTGGTATTTTCCGCTGACCAAGAATGAAAGTAGTGCTGAGTATTCCAGCAAACAATAATAAGAGGTAACGTTTCATGGTGGTGATTTTTTACGAATATAGAGTCTTTCACGAAGCTCCCAATACCCCGGCGAGGGTATATTCATAAAAGGGGGGATAACTGCGTTGATCCTTTTGGGGGGCGTCAACCCGATCTTACATTGCCGGCGCTATCGCGCCCCGCAATTTTCGTTTAGTCCTGCTTAGGCAAGCAAGCTTGCCACGCAGTCCTAAACGAAAATTGCCCCATCAGGGGCAATGTAAGATCGGGTTGCGGAGAGGGAGGGATTCGAACCCTCGATACAGATTTAAGTCCGTATAACGGTTTAGCAAACCGGCCCTTTCGGCCACTCAGGCACCTCTCCGTTTATGAATATGACCCGGTTTAGTTGCTGTTTCGGGGTACCGGGACAGCGGAACCTAAACGGGGTTGCAAAAATACGACTTAGGACAGGTAAATTCCAAAAAACCGGAGACAAATCCAAAATATTTATCCCAACAAAAATCCCGAATTCCGGGAGCCGGTATTCGGGATGGATCCGAGATACATTTATT
>Ga0075152_10000097_pt1 | contig 67929 bp, 65 predicted proteins | sample JI61114C2DNA_FD_70964 | JGI IMG/M metagenome (GOLD analysis project Ga0075152, IMG submission 70964) | Wastewater effluent complex algal communities from Wisconsin, to seasonally profile nutrient transformation and Carbon sequestration -... | ecosystem: Engineered > WWTP > Effluent > Algae...
GGTGGACAAGGGCCGGATGCACGTTACCGGCGATCCGCGGGATTCGCTGAAGTTCAAGATCCCATCCTTGCGCAACGTGGAATTTTCCGGACCGTACATGCACGACGGGCGGTTCAAAAAACTGGCGCAAGTGGCGGCTCATTACAGCGACGGCATCCGGCACGGTCCTACTCTCGCCCCGGAATTGGAAGCGAAGATCGACCTCAGCCCCGAGGACAAAGTGGACCTCGTTGCCTTCTTGCTAACGCTTACCGACAAGAAATTTCTTTTCAACCCGGACCTTGCTTTTCCCAGAAATGAAACGGCAGACCGAAGGAACGACACCATCGTGTCGTCCAACAACACAAACCCCAACATTACCAGATGAAATTTGAGCGAATATCTTTGATAGCCCTGTTCACCTGCGTTGCATTTTCAATCCAAGCGCAGACCGGTCCGGAGATCACTTCATGGTTGCAGAACACCAGCCAGACCGGCACCTATTACATGTCCGGCAATTCCACGGCGATTTCCAACGGTACGCTGGTAAATTGCCAGCAGGTTGAGTATTCGAACGACTTCGTTTACGTCACAGCCACTGGTGTTCCTGCCTACCCTACCGGCCCGTTCCTCGATGGAAACCCGTCCATCGCAACGAACCAGAGCAAGATCCTGAAAATGCCGAGGCATCCTGTGGAAAACACAGGCACGGCGAACAGCACCGTGGGCGGTGACATCGGTGTTTTCGTCAACGGCGTGGCGTTGTTTGACTACCGTGATGGCACCGGTTGGAACTCGAACACCAACGCGCTGTGCGGTGGTCCGGGCAACCCGCCCTGCCCTGGCGGAATGGGAGCCAGTACTTCCTGGAACCGCGATGCCGTGCTCGCCGAAATGGGCGGCTTTGATTGTTCCAAGGCACACCCCGCGAATGGCAACTACCACCACCACCAGAACCCTTCAGCGTTCAAGTTGGACCTGAATGTGATATCCACCATCTGCAACCTGTATGATGCCGATGGCCTCTATGCGATCGATAGCACGCAACATTCACCTTTAATCGGCTTTGCCTTCGACGGATTCCCGATATACGGCGCATACGGCTTCAAAAACGCGGACGGCACAGGCGGAATAACGCGGATCAAGTCCGGGTACCAATTGCGCAACATCACTACCCGGACTGTTTGGGCCAATGGCACCGATGTTCCTGACGGACCTGCAGTGAGCACCACTTATCCGCTGGGGTACTTCCGCGAGGACTATGAATTCCTTACACACCCCGGCGAGGCCGACTATTTGGATGTCCACAATGGGCGTTTCTGCGTAACCCCGGAATATCCCGAAGGCACTTACGCCTACTTCGCCACGGTAAAGACGAATTGGAATTCGGCTTATCCATACGTTGTCGGCCCCACGTTTTACGGAACGTTCGCGAACCGCGCCGTTACCTCCATCAATGAGGCGACCACCGTGTACGATGCCTCGACCATCATCTCGGAGAATGACCTTAACGCTCTGCGCCTTTCGATATTCCCCAACCCTGCCACGGATTTCATCGCGGTGCAGGTCGGTGGCCTATTGAAAGATGATCTCCTTGTGCAGGTCTACAGTGCCGACGGTAAACTGGTGGACACGTCCAAGATGAGCAAGGGCAGCACGATCTGGCACCTGGACACGCAGCGCATGTATGGTGGCACTTACTTCATCCACTTCAGTAACGGCGGAAACAGTATTGTAAAGCAGGTGGTGTTATCGCGGGAATAGGCTGCTGCTCCGATCCTCGAACCAGTTCTTCGGGTGTTGCACAGTTTTAATGCGGAAAGCGTTCCATGCCCCGTTCCCTCTTGGTGGGTAGCGCTAATTTCGTCGCCGCAACATGGCGAACAATACATCGCAACACATACTCGGCACATCCGCGAACCTGCTAGGATTTTGCCTCTTCGTCATTACCTCATTGCACGTCTCAGACTCCGCCGAATCAACGCTCATTGATGAGTTCACCTCAGTGATCGCCTTGCTGCTTACGATCTCCACCTTCTTCTCTTATGCGTCTATCCGGACTGACCATCCTTCGCGGGAACAGCGCATGGAAAAAGTGGCCGACTACTTTTTCATTGCGTCGTTGCTCGGCATTGCGGCGATAATCTTGCTCCTGGTGTTCCACTTCGTGCAGTAGCCGCAGCTCCGAGGCCTACCTTTCGCCTGATGATACACACCGGCCAGACCCAAGAACTGACCATACTGCGCAACACCAGCGTAGGTATTTTCCTTGGCGACAACGAAGGAAACGATGTGCTGCTTCCCAATAAGTACGTCCCGCCCCAACACGACCAAGGCTCGCTGCTCCGTGTGTTCGTATACCGCGATTTTGAGGACCGCCAAGTGGCCACTACACTGGTACCGAAGATCCGCCTGAACGGCTTCGCAAGCCTGCGCGTATTCGCCGTGGACCACCTTGGTGCCTTCATGGACTGGGGCTTGGAAAAGCATCTGATGGTCCCCTTCAAGGAACAGCAGAAGAAACTGGAGGAAGGGCGCTGGTATGTTACCTACATGATGCTGGATGAACAAACCGACCGGCTGGTAGGAAGCACCCGGATCGACAAGCATTTAGACAATTCGGAGCTTTCCGTAGCAGAAGGCGATGAAGTGGAACTCTTGGTCTTCGGCCGAAGCGAAATGGGCTGGTCCGTGATCGTGAACGACAAACACCAAGGCCTGGTCCACACCAACGATGTCTTTATGCCCTTTTCCACCGGCGACCGCGTTACCGGCTATGTAAAAACCGTGCGCCCCGACAATAAACTGGACATTACGCTTCAGCCCATCGGCTACGACCAATACAACGATGCCAACACGGCGCTGCTGGCCAAACGGCTGCAGCAGTACCAAGGCTTTCTTCCGTTGACGGACAAAAGTTCACCGGAAGACATCTACCGTGTTTTCGGCATCAGCAAGAAGGCCTTTAAGAAAGCGCTGGGTGCGTTGTACAAGGAACGCAAAGTGCGGATCGAGGAGGAAGGGATCGCATGGATTGATGATGCTCAAGACGCGGAATCGCGATAACCCGAAGGCCCTCTCGGCTTTTTGCCGCTTCCAATCCCCATCTTCGCGCCATGGCCGCCCCAGTGATGCCCGAGATCAAGAACCGCCGTGCGGCGTTCGAGTACTTCTTCCTCGAAACGCACGAATGCGGCATCATGCTGGTGGGCAGCGAGGTGAAGAGCTTGCGCTTGGGCGAGGCAAGTATCACGGAGGCCTTCTGCACGTTCATCGGCAATGATCTTTACCTGCGGAACATGCGGATCCAACCCTTCGAGAAAGCGAAGAACTTCGCCCACGAGCCGATCCGGGACCGTAAGTTGTTGCTTCACCGCAAGGAATTGAACAAGCTACAGCGCAAACTGAAAGACCAAGGAGTAACCATCGTACCGATCCGCTCTTACTTCGCCAAGAACGGCATGGTGAAGGTGGAGATCGCGCTGGCCAAGGGCAAGAAGACTTACGATAAGCGCGAAAGCTTAAAGGAAAAGGACCTCAAACGCGATATGGAACGTGGCAACTGAACAAACGAATTGGCGTAAGAATTTGGAAGATGCGGCCACCCACCGCATTCCCGGCGACTCTGTACTCCGTTGGGCTTTACTGGCCCTGCTGTTACTGGCCGCTGCACTGCGCCTTTGGGACCTGCCGCACATCCCCTACACGCATGACGAGATCAGCACGTTGGTGCGCGTCTACCCCACATTGGGCGAAACGGTGACCAAGGGTGTGATCGAACGGGATACGCATCCGCCCGGCGTGCAAGTGTTCGAGTGGGCATGGACCAAGGTGTTCGGCACAAGTGAAGCGGCGGTGAAGTTGCCCTTCATTCTGATGGCTCTACTCGCTTTGTTCTTTCTCTACCGCTTCACGTTCGCATGGTGCGGCGGGAACGTGGCGCTGATCTCCACCGCGCTCCTGGCAACGCTACAGTACACGGTGATGTACGGGCAGATCGCGCGGCCTTATGCGGCGGGCTTTTTTACCACCGCCTTGCTCGCGGACCAATTGACGCGCTACCTCGGCAGTGGTTCCCGGCGCAGCCTGGTCGGTATCGGTGTGGCCGCGTTGCTCAGCGCCTATACACACCACTTCGCCCTGATGATGGCGGTGTTCATGGTGATCACAGGCTTCTTCCTCATCCCCTCAACGAAGCGAAAGGAATATGTGATCGCATGTGGAATTGCCGCCTTGCTCTACCTGCCCAACGTGCCGATCTTCCTGAAACAGCTCGGCGAAAAAGGACTGGCCGAATGGCTCGCGCCACCCACGGCTGCCTGGGTCCCTGATTATCTCTGGTGGATCGCCCATTGTTCGCTCTACTTCGCAGCGGCGTGGGGTCTCCTGATCCTCGGCTCCGCATTACTGCGGATCCGGCATCGCGACAACATCGGCCCACTTTGGGCGGTCACGATCGTCTGGGGCCTGCTGCCGTTGACAATTGGCTACGCCTACTCCGTTTGGCGCGCACCCGTGCTCCAGTATTCCGTGGTGCTCTTTTCGTTCCCCTATTTGCTGATCGGCGTGCTGGCAGGACTGCGGCACATGCGGCCATCGTGGACCATTCCCGTCGCCTACATGGTCGCTGCGATCTCGGTGTTTACGTTGATCAATGTGCGCAAACATTACGAGGTTTTCTATCGTTCGAAATATGAAGCCGGAGTAACGGGCATTCTGGAAGCCTCCAAAAACCCGGACCGGCTGGCGCTTGTGGAAATGCCAGAGGAAATCCCCGCATTCTACTTCAAGCAATGGGGGATCGACAGTGCCTCCGTTCCCTTTGTCAACCTGCGCACAAGGTCCACACATTTCGTGGACAGCGTATTGAGCGCCACTACCGCCGCAGAAGTGTTCTATTGCGCAACTGCCGGAGCTGTTCCTGAAAATCTGGTCCGCATTCAGCAAGCATTCCCGTTCATGATGGAACGGCACGACATGGTAGAGGGCCAAACCTTCCTGTTCACCGGCATGCCGAATGAAAGCAGGCTTGATGACCAGTCACATGCCAGCATCGTTACCCCAGAAGCTTTGAAAGCGGAGGGCTGGGAAGTGGACACGGACCTGCGCTCCATCCGCGACACTTCAAGCACCTTCAAACTGGCTCCCAAGACTTGGGACTTTACCGGCAGGGAGTTCGGTGTGGTTTTCGAACGCTCGATGTTTGACCTTTCCTCAGGGGACAACGACATCGTGGAGACCCGGATGGACGTTGAGAGCGCTGCGCCCGGGAGCGAACTGAAGCTAGTGATGGAATTAAAGGAAGGCGAACGTTCCACTTTCTATCGCACCAGCGGTGACGGCCCTGCGCTTGGCCGATCCACGCTTTTCACCGCAATCCCATTGTCGGACCTACCAGAGCACGGCCTTGGCGCACGGCTGAAAGTCTACCTCTGGAATCCCGGCGGGAAGGCCGCACGCGTGACCTCCATCGGGGTGCATGTGCGGGAAGGAAACCCGTGGCTGTATGGGCTGTTTCAGCCGTTAAAGGAGCCGTTGCTTTTCCCTTGAACTTAATTTCGGCCTCTTCCGCCAACGTGGTTTGCCTGGTCAAGAGGTCTGCCGAATATTTTCGCCGGGACGATGGCAATGTGACGTACTATCCGGGGTAATGGATGTTTGCATGGCCTTGCAAACGTCCTTAATCAAACCTGCGTCTATTTGCCGACTTCCGCAACTGCTCCAAAAACAAGAACCCCGCTCCGACAAATGCGGAGCGGGGTTCTTAATGGTGTTGCACTGATCAGAGCTTCAGCATGATGCCCAAGCCGATCGCCTCCTTGAACTGCGTGCCTTTGCCCACGTACTGCTGCTCGGTTCCTTCCCATGGCTTCAGGATCTGTGTATTATCGTCATAGATCAAAAGCGTGCTAAAGGTGGCAGCGAACCAATCGTTCACTTTGAACGTGAAGAGCGTTTCCCAGTTCACGTCCACGTTCTGGGGGTTCTTCAGGTAGTTGCTGAAGAAATCGGCGCGGGTCAGGAAGTTGATGTTCTTCGCAAGGTCCGTCGTGTACATCAGCTTCACGTAACCACCGAATTCGAACAGGCTGCTTGCACCGTTGGTACGCCTCAGGCCGGTTGAATCATACGTAGCTGGATCCACGCCGAATGCTCCCGCATCAGCCAGATCTTGATCGCCCACGAAGATGAACTTCGCCGTGGCCGGGGAGATGAATGCGGAAAACTTATCATTCGGCTTGTAGTCCAGACCAAGGCCCAAGATCAAGGTGCCGGGCGCCATGAAGTCAGAGATCTTGGTGCCGGTGGCGGCATCCTTACCCTCGGTGAACTGGGTTTTGAACTGGCCCAAAGCTGCGAGGTACCAGGACTTCTTCAGCTCATAACCATACTTGGTGTTCAATTCGATGCGATCATCGGTCTTCACGGCATCTTGGCCGTCCTGTGCAAGCAGGCCGTAGGCCAGTGCCACGGAGTTGTCCCAAGCAAAGCGACCTTTCTTGCGGTTCGCAAAAGCGTTGAACTGGGCGATCCCGCTAACTGAACTGAAACCACCGGCCGACCAGTTGGTCAGGCTCACTTGGCTCATGTTCAGCTGGATCGTTCCGCCTGTCACCCAAATTTTACCGGTGGTATCAGCAGGGGTCTTTGCCGCGAGTGCTGCCGCGGCGATGTCGCGCTCCTCTTTATTCTCTTGCGCGGTCACCGTGGTGGTAATAACAGCCAAAAGGCTCAGGGCAACAATCTTCGTGTTCATGCTTATTGAGTGAGAGTTTGGGTTCAATGAGTTGCGGCGATTAGCAGTTTTCGTGCCAAATTGAGTGGGCGTTGCCGGATTCGAACCAGCGACCCCTACCTTGTCGAGGTAGTGCTCTAAACCAGCTGAGCTAAACGCCCGGAGCTCTCGTTCCGGAAAGGGGCGGCAAATGTAGCCCAAGGAGCAATTCCCCTGAAGAAAAAAGGGATTTGCCCAAAGACCAGTTCGAACGACGCTATGGAGCTCCGTACCGAAACCCTCAATAGCGAAGGCATTTCATGGCCGTCGTTAACAGTTGCCTCGGCATTAAGGGGAAACTGCAAGGTTCCATGCGTAAATTTGCAACCTCGATCATGGCAACAAGACATCAACCCGGAGCCGGACGGGTCTTCAAAAACCCCGTGCTGGAGGCGCTTACAAAAACCCATATCGCCATTCCCCTTACGCTATTTTGGACGGCGGGCATACTCACCTTGGGATATTCCATAAGTGCCCTCGGCATCTCATGGGGCACAGCGGCGATCTTTTTTTTGGGTGGCATCGTGTTGTTCACGCTGGTTGAATATGTGATGCACCGGTACCTCTATCACATTCCCGCACAGACCGAAAAACGCAAACGTTTCCAATATGTCATCCACGGGGTTCACCACGACCATCCCCGGGACAAGAGCCGCTTGGCCATGCCGCCATTGCTCAGCATTTTGCTGGCCGTGATGTTCATCAGCCTATTTCGGTTGGTGATCGGGCCCAATGGCTATGCCTTCGGTGGCGGGTTCCTCTTCGGCTATAGCAGCTACCTGCTTGCGCACTACGCCATCCACATGTACAAGACGCCCCGCAACTTCCTCGGCATCATTTGGAAGCACCACAACCTGCACCATTTCGTGGGTGACGATGGCGCATTCGGTGTAAGTTCCCCATTCTGGGACCACATCTTCGGCACTATGCCCAAGGAACCGCGGCGGAGGGAAGCGCAGGAAGTGAATTTGCTCTAATATTTTTTCGAAGTACAAGAGCAGCCAAAGAAGCTGGCATTTCCGAATTCACTGCGAATCTGCAAATTACTGATTCGCTGATCCGTAATTCACTGGCGTCCGGGGAAAATTAAGCTCACGTTCTTTTGCGATTCCGGGTCGGGGCCGTCCCTACGGGAGGCAGGCCCGGAATGACGATCAGTTAAGGAAGGGCTGCTAAAAAGCCGCGCTGGGCGCGGTTTTTTTTTAGCAGCCCTTCCTCCTGCGCTTGTCACCCCGGCCTTTTGAGCCCGGGTCGCACTCGCCAGTTATTTTGCACTTGCGGAAAAGAAGGGTCCCGAAGCGGTTATCCGCTGTTTGTACAGCAAACACGGTGCTTTCCGAGTATTGTGCGGCTTAAACCCGAGTCCCAGTAGATCAGGAATCACTTCGGAGCAACCGAAAACGTTCTACTTGTTCTCGCCGTCAACAAGCGTCCACTCCATAGGGGCAAGCAGTTCTTCCGCCAACTCGGCAAAATTCTTGAAGGTCTGCGGGGTTCCTTGGCGGGCGAGTACGCGCTTGTCTTTCCCTTTCGCATGAACGCGGATGATCGTGCTGGGCAGGTCCGTAACGTTGCTGTCGTATTTGTCCTGCATGGAAAAGAAGTCCGCGGTCTCAGCCAATTCCCAGAGCTTCTCCATGGTTTCGGCGCTCACTTTTCCTGTGTAGGAACCTTCACGGGGAGCGAAACGGCCGCCTTCGTAATATGCCGTTCCATCTTCCAGAATGATAAGCGTGTATGATGGGCAAGTGCCGAAGCACGGCGTGCGCTGCATGGAGAAATAAACGCTGTCTCCCATGGATTTTTCAATTTGATTCGCAACTGGTTCTTCAACCGCCACCGTGGTTGAAGGAGCTACGGGAGGCACTGGGACCACAACGGCGACGGTAGCCTCGTTTGCAGGCGGAGCTGGTGTACCGGCAGTACTGCTTGCATCTTTCGAGCAATGGCAAGCAGTGCCGAAAACAACGAGCAAAAGGGCGAGGGAAGGCATGGTGTAGCGCATGGGGGCTAATGTAGGAAGACTCCGCCACGCCAATACCATGCCGGATCTTGTTCACCTGTGGTCCAGCAAGCGCGGTATGGCTATTCTTTCCCCCGAAACCACGGCCATGCCACCTACTTTTGCGGCCATGGAGCTGCATCCACTGAACGCTATTTCACCTATCGACGGCCGGTACCAAACGCAAACAGAGCCTCTTGCAGCTTGGTTTTCCGAACGGGCCTTGATACGGTCCAGGTTGCTGGTGGAACTGCACTGGTTCCGTTTCCTCTGTGAACTGCCATTGCCACAATTGGAAGGCGCGGACCTGATCGGCGTTGGGCCTTTGGAGAAACGCGTTCAAAGTCTCTCTTTGGCAGATGCACTTGAAGTGAAACGGATCGAGGGCACCACCAACCACGACGTAAAGGCGGTGGAGTACTGGCTGAAGGATCGCCTGGCGGAATGCGGCCTCGATGCGCAAAAGGAGTTCGTCCATTTCGGGCTTACTTCCCAGGACATCAACAATACCGCGATCCCGTTGCTGCTTCGCGATTTTACTGAACGCCATTACCTGCCCGCCGTTACCAGCCTTCGGGACGAATTACACACTCTCGCGCTCCAATGGGCGCATGTGCCCATGCTGGCTCGCACCCACGGCCAGCCCGCCTCACCTACGCGCTTGGGAAAGGAACTCGAAGTATTCTGCGAACGGCTCACGGGGCAGCTGGACCTGCTCAACCAAGTGCCGTTCACCTGCAAGTTCGGTGGCGCAACGGGCAATTTCAATGCACACCTGGTGGCTTATCCCGAACTGGATTGGCCAGCATTGGCGGACCGCTTCACAAGCGAAAAGCTCGGCCTGAAAAGGCAACGCTTCACCACCCAGATCGAGCATTACGACAACATGGCCGCGTTGTTCGACGGCATGCGGCGCATCAATACCATCCTCATCGACCTGTGCCGCGACCTGTGGGCCTATGTCTCCATGGATTATTTCCGGCAGCGCGTGAAAGCCGGCGAAGTGGGCTCTTCCGCAATGCCGCACAAGGTGAACCCCATCGACTTCGAAAACGCTGAAGGCAACCTCGGCATCGCTAATGCGCTATTGGTCCACCTCGCGGAAAAGCTGCCTATCAGCCGGTTACAGCGCGACCTTACTGACAGTACCGTTACGCGGAATATCGGCGTACCCATGGCGCATGCGCACATTGCGGTTGCATCCATCACAAAGGGATTGGGCAAATTGCTGTTGAACGAAGAAGCGATCACCCGCGACTTGGATGCTCAATGGCCCGTGGTGGCCGAAGGGATCCAGACCATTTTACGCCGGGCCGGATACCCTGAACCGTATGAGAAACTGAAGCAATTGACGCGCGGCAAGGACCGGATAGGTCAGGGCGAGATCGTGGCCTTCATAGAAACGCTGGAGGTGGACGAGGCGGTGAAGGACCAGCTCCGTTCACTTTCCCCTTCCACCTACACGGGCGTGGACTTGCTTTAGGGAACGCGGTGCTAGGTACAGCCAAAGGACCGGACGTGGATAACCGTGTTGATAAGGAAAGGTGTAAATTACTGCCGTTCCAGCGGCATTCCGTAAGTTCGCATCCAGAAAAATGACGGCATGATCGGCGCATTATTCGGCAAAAAGAGGATCTCGGAGGACAAGCTCGCGAACGTGTTCGTTAATGCTGTGTTGCGCCTCACCGAGCAAGGTTACCCGCTGGTGGTGGAAGAACTTCGTGAATCACCGGAGTTTGTCAGCAAGCCTGTCTTTGGCCCCGGCGATGACGAACTCTTCGCCCAGATCGTTTTCGCCGGAAATTTACTGGAGGCCCCCAAGCACCTGCCCCCCGGCACCGACCACCGCTTGGCTCAGCACGCTTTCTCCAAATTCGCTCCGCTGATGGACTCCAGCGCAGCAGAACTGGAATCGGAAACTTCCTCGATGCAGAGCTTCATGTCCCGCATCAACCACCCCAGCAAGAACACGGTCTATGCCATGAGCAAGGCCATCTTCCACAAGTACGACCTGATCTCGCTGCAAGACCCGTACTTCCGCCAGCAGAAAGCCCCCAATCCGATCGTATTGGCCCGGGTGAATAAGCTGATGACATTCTGCCTGTGGGATTGGGCGGAGATCTTGGAAGAGTGGAAGGTTACTTCTTGAGTTTTTAGTTGTCAGTTGTCAGTTGTCCCTACTTGCGCCGTGAGGTTCTGAACCTGTGCGATACTGCGGCTCTGCTATACTGTGCATATCATGCCGCCAAATGCGGGCTGCCCTCAACTTGCCGACTGCAACTGCCGACTGCCTCTGCAGACTGCCACTGCCTCTGCAAAAGTACAAGCCTAAAAAGCCTGCAAGCCCAAGCCAAGCGCTTCCTGACAACGGACAACGGACAACTCCCCTACTCTAAAACCCCTTCAGCCAAAGCCATCTCCACGATGTGGTCACCAATGGCCAAGCAGGCCGTGGCCGCGGGTGAGGGCGCGTTGAGCACGTGGATGTGACGGCCCTTGCGCTCGATGCGGAAGTCGTCCACCATTTCGCCATCGGTGCCAAGCAGCATGGCGCGTACTCCCGCGCGGCCTGGTTCGATGTCGTCCATTTCCAACATTGGGATGAGCCTGCGGAGCGTTTTCAGAAAAAGCTTTTTGCTGAACGCGCGCCGGTACTCATCTATCCCGTAGGACATGTTCTTGAAGAAGAGCTTCCAGGTGCCGCCATACGTGAGCGCATCCCAGGTGTCGCGCAAACTGAAATCCGTCTTTCCGTAGCCTTCTCGCTTGAAAGTAAAAACGGCGTTCGGGCCGCACTCCGTGCTGCCGTCGGTCATGCGCGTAAAATGCACGCCCAGGAATGGGAAGCGCGGGTCCGGCACGGGGTAGATGAGGTTCTTCACCTTGGGCTTCCCCTTCGCCGTAAGCTCGTAATAGTCGCCACGGAAGCCCACGATCTGCTCCTTTACCGGCACACCGTCCGTGCGGGCCATGCGGTCGCTTTGCAGGCCCGCGCAGAAGATCACGCACTTGGCCGCGTACGTGCCACGCGTTGTGCGCACGGTGCTGGTGTCTCCGCCGCTTTCACTGCCCAGTACTTCCTCGCCTTTGTGTACTTCCGAAGCCGGGTTGATGCCCAAGGCCAGCTCTGCCATTTTGTTGGTGGCGCCGCGGAAATCGATGATGCCGGTACAGCCCACCCACAAGCCGGCGATGCCTGTGCAAAAAGGTTCAATCGTTTTGATCTCTTCCGCTGTGATCTTCCGCAGGTCTTCGATGCCATTGGCCACACCGCGTTGGTAGATCTTCTCCAACCGCGGCAACTCCTCCTCTTCCATGGCCACAACGATCTTGCCGCATACGTCGTGCTTGATGCCATGCTGTTGCGCGAAGGACACCAGTTCCTTGCGACCTGTGGCACAGGTAATGGCCTTCTTGCTGCCGGGCACATAGTAGATGCCGCTGTGGATCACGCCGCTGTTGTGGCCCGTTTGGTGGTCGCTCAACACAGCTTCCTTTTCGATCAGCAGGATCCGCTTCACCGGGAAGCGCGATTGCAGTTTGTACAAGGTGGCCGCACCAACGATGCCACCGCCAACGATCACCACGTCCCAAATTACACCTGTCCCGTTCGTTTCCATTTGCGGCGGCGAAGTTATTGCGCTTGCCCCGCCTGTGGCGCGATCACGCGCTCCCGTGGCACCCGGAGCAACAACAAGGACCCCACCACGAAAAAGGTGCCGATGGCGATGATGGTGTTGCGGATGTCACCGGTCATCTGGTTCACCAGTCCAAAGGCCAAAGTACCCAGAACGGTGGCGAGGTAGAAGGTCACATCATAGAAGGAAAAGTACGAAGCGTGGTCCTCAGTCTCCGGCAACAACTTGGCATACGTGCTTCGCGACAGCGCTTGGGTACCGCCCATCACCAACCCGACGAAAGCAGCCAGCACATAAAACTCGTTGGTCCACTGGATGCGCCATGCTGCCAAGCAAATGCACATCCAGATCACCAAGCCGATGATCAACGCCGGAATGTTACCGAAGCGTTTGCTCAACCTTACAAAAAGCAACGCCCCCACTGCCGCCACTAGCTGTATCACCAAAATACTGATGATCAATCCGCTGTCGGCGATGGGCGATCCGTCCGGTTCCTTGACCTCCTGTTTGGCATAGGTGACGGCGAGGTACATCACCGTTTGCACGCCCATGTTGAATACGAAGAACGCCGTAAGGAACCGGCGGAGGCGCTTGAGGCCGAGCATCTGCTTCCACACCTTGCGCAATTCCTTGTAACCGGTGGTGAACACATTCACCTTGTCCTCCTTTGGGGCGCGCGCATCGGGCAGGTTCCGGAACGTGATCTGCGCCCAACCCGCCCACCAAATGCCCACCGTCAAGAAGGAAAGCCGCGCGGGGAGGCCGTCCTTGTCGGGGATGCCGAACAGGTCCGGCTTCATCACCATCAACAGGTTGATCACCAACAGGATCACACTGCCGATGTAACCCATCGCATAGCCACGTGCGCTTACGCGATCGTGGTCCTTCGGCTCGGCGATCTCTGGCAAATACGCATCGTAGAAAACCAAGCTTCCCGAAAAGCCGATGGAGGCCAGCATGAACAAGAGCAGCCCCGGCCAGAGGTTGTCATAGGTGAGGAAAAAGAGGCCCGCACAGCTTATGGACCCGAGGTAGCAAAAGAACTTGAGGTAGTTCTTCTTGTTACCCCTGTGGTCGGCAATGCCGGAGAGAATGGGCACTACAGCAGCCACGATCAGGAAACCCAACGAAAGCACATAGGATTGCAGCGATGCCGCCGGGAGCCCGTAAGTGGCCAGCACTTGGTCCTTCCCGCCAAAGGTGGTGATAGCAGCGAAATAGATCGGGAATATCGCCGAGGTGATCGTGAGCGAATAGGCCGAATTGGCCCAGTCGTACATCGTCCATGCCCGGATCAGTCGGGGATCCCCTTTTTGCATCGGGGGAAAGGTAGGTTCGGGCGGGTTACGGAGCGTGAGATTTTTGGGACGCAGAGGCGCGAAGGCGCGGAGAAGAAAAGGCAGGCGGCAGAGGTAGCTGGCAGTTGGCAGTCGCCAGCACCAACCACCATTTGCATTTCTCCGTGTCTCTGTACTTCTGTGGTGAAAACGGCATAAGCCGTTCGGCAGTACCCGATACCCTGTACCCAATACCCTGTACCAGAGAATTCAATCTAAACTCAGAACGGCAACTACTTCACTACATCCACTTCCACACGCCGGTTTTGGGCCATGGCTGCTTCGCTGTCGCGGTCTGCGGCGGGCTCTTCACCTTTCTTGCCTGCTGTGGTAATGCGACCTGCATCGATGCCTGCTTCCACCAGATAGGCCTTTACGGCATCGGCACGGCGCGTGTCAAGATCGTTGAGGTCCGGGCGCATTTTGGAGCGGTCCACTTCGGTGGCATCAATGTGGCCGGTGAGCTTCACTTTCAGGTCTTTGTTGTTGTTCAGCAAGGCCACCATGGTATCAAGCGTGGGGCGCATGCTGGGCGCGAGGTCCTTGCTGTACCGCTTGTAGTAGATGGCACTGCGGTCCACGCGGGCGGCAGCGCTCAAGCCGGGTTCATTGGTGGCGCTGCGGCTGTAGATGAATTCGCTTTCACTCTTGTCCACTTGCTCGCAGGAACAATCGCTGAGGTTCTTCACTGGAACCACGCTTACGTCATCGATGAAATAGTATGCCTCTGGAAGCTGTGGCCGCGTTTCGCCGCGTGGCCGCATCATCTTGCCTGCGGTGATCTTTTCGGTGGGCGCGAAGCTGCCGATTATAAGATACTGCTCGTCGCCATTGGCGGTGAAGGTGCCGCATACGCCGGTCCAGCCATTCACGTCGCCGTACACGGTGGTCATGAGGTTTGGCACTTGCGGCTCGTAGGTCAAAGGCAACTCGTCCTTCTTATGCACGGCAATGCGGCTTAGGTAAGCGCCCAAGTGGTCACTGGAATACTTGCTTAAATCGCCGAGGCTAACGTAGTAGGCCACGCAGTATTTCTGGCCCTTCTTCAGCATCTTCTTCAACTTGACCTGCATGTAGCTGCGCGGCTCCTTGTCGCCGTAACTGTACCAACGCAAACCAGCGTAGTTCAACCCGCTCAAGGCGCTTTGGACTCCCTTGGCACCCCTGGGCGCAAAAGACGGAGACTCGCTGTCAACCGTTTCGCTGAACAGGTCGGCCTTGGAGTCGGTGGGGCTTTCCCAGCCCTTGGCAGCATCAATTCCACCCAAGCGCCGCAGTTTGCCCGCCAATTCTTCAAAACTGCCGTTCTCGATCATGTTCACGCTGTCCGGAACCTGTTGGGCGTTGGCAGTGATCGTTCCTAGGAACAATGAAAAGGCGAAAAAGGCTTGGAGATGCTTGTTCATGAGTAGTTCTGAAGGTGGTTCGGAGGGGCCGCAAACTTAGGGAATCCGGTTCGTTGAAGTTTGGATGGCAAGTTCCGTGCCGGGCGGGGGATATGCAAAAAAGAAGGGCGGCCTTGCGACCGCCCTTCTGCTTAAATTGTTTTCGGATCAACGCTCGCCGAACATGTAGGCGATGCGCAGGCCGAGATAGCTGTTTGTAACCGTCTTGCTCTCGGTAACAACTGCGAACGTGGTCGGATTGAAGGAAACCGTCTCTTGCTTGGCGAAGATCATCTGGTAACGCACAGCAATATCGATGTTCTCTCCGATGATGAAACCGACCAATGGTGCAAGGCTAAAATTGGAATTGGTCTCGTTCTTGGTGCCTGATTGCATGCCTGCAGCATCGTACTCCGGAACCTTTACGGAGGTCATGTGCACGCCAGTGAGCAGTCCAGCATAGAACCCTTCCTGGTTGTCCGTGAAGTAATACTTGGCTCCTACTTGGATCGGGATGATTCCGGTCGCATCAGTTTTGGTCGTGGCGGAAAAACCACCCACGGAAACGGTGAACTCTTTACCAGCAAAGCTCATATAGCCAGCTTGGGCGATGAGACCGAGGTTGTCGCTAACGGGTAACTCGAAGCCGAGCGTACCACCGAGACCGATTCCCGCAGCATCGCCAAAATCACCCATGGGGAAGGCCACCTCAGCACCAAGGCTGAAACGATTTTCTTGTGCCATCAAACTTCCTGCAACCGCGAAAGCGGCTAATGCGAGTGTAAATTTTTTCATGTGTGTGCTTGTTTGTGCAGGGCAAACATAAGAGTCTCAACGTAGTATCCAAATGACGTACACCATCTGATGCCCTATGCCAATGCCCTGTGGCACCCTATTGGACTAGTTCCCAGAACAATACATCGGGACTTGGTCTACGTTTATTGTTCAACTCCCGAAGGTATACCCGAGGCTCAGCTCGATCATGTTTGTGAAGGCCTTATATCGGAAGCTGGGCTGGCTGATGTCCTGCGTGGGCACGATGGCACGATAGAAACGGAGGTCGAAGTCCAAGCCCATCTCCAGTTCATAACCCACGCCTGCAACTACGGCAACTTCGGCCTTTTTATAGTCCTTGGTCGCGGCGGAACCTTTCTTTACCGTAGCGGTAAAGGTGGGATCCTGCGTGAACGGTTGTCCATTGAACGTCCCATTGGTTACCGTCTGGGTCACATCTTCGTTCAGTTTTCCGCCCATGAGAAAACCGATCGCAGGTCCCACCATTACGCGGAAGTTCGAGGACGGGTTCAACGTGAGCGGTGCTGCGATCTGGAAGTATTGCAATCGCTGGTCGATCTTGGTATCCACTGTAAGGTCCGCACGACCGCCTTCTTGGCCATTTTGGTCTGTCACGGGTACATTGTTCGTTATCGTTTGATCCGATTTGGCCCTCCGGAAGGAAAAACCGATCTCGGGTCGTAGCCCGACCATTTCACTGAACTGTACTTTGGCATATCCACCAAATTGCAAACCCAAGCCCTTTGGCGTTGGCGGGGCATCCTTGGGAGTGGGCGAAATGCTCTGCGAGGCTATCAGGTAGTTCCCCCCCACCTTTATACCGAATTGCACTTGGGCTTGCGCCAACGTGCCGAAAGCCAATGAACCTGCTAGTAGGGCGATTGTGTTTGTGATCCGCATCGTGTTGCTGTTTCGCACAAATATATCCCGTGTCGACAATGCTGCAATCCCCCGGATTGGGGATTGCACAATCCGCCCATAAAGACGAAAGACCCGTATTTCGGGCCTTTCGTTATGCATCAAATGCAGTGCGTTATTTCTGGCTGGCCCGTATCTCATTCAGCGCGCTACCCGCCCTGAACCAGCCGATCTGCGCTTCGTTGTACGTGTGGTTGCACTTGATGGTGTCCTTCGACCCGTCCTTGTGGTTCAGCACCACGGTCAATTGCTTGCCCGGCGCGAACCCCGTGAGATCGGTAAAATCGATGCGGTCATCTTCCTGCACTTTATCGTAGTCGCTTTCCTTGTCGAAGGTGACGCCCAACAGCCCTTGCTTCTTCAAGTTGGTCTCGTGGATGCGTGCGAAGCTTTTTACGATAACAGCGCTAACGCCCAAGTGGCGCGGCTGCATGGCGGCGTGTTCGCGGCTGCTTCCCTCACCGTAGTTGTGGTCCGCAACCACTACGCTGGGCTGCTTGGCCGCTTTGTATGCGCGCTGCGTTGCAGGCACTTCGCCATATTCCCCGGTAAGCTCGTTCTTCACCTTGTTGGCCTCGCCGTTGAAAGCGTTGATGGCGCCGATGAGCGTGTTGTTGCTGATGTTGTCCAAATGTCCGCGGTAACGCAACCAAGGACCGGCCATGCTGATGTGGTCCGTGGTGCACTTGCCTTTGGCTTTGATCAACAGCACAGCGCCGGTGATGTTCTTGCCGTCCCACGCGGGGAATGGTTCCAGCAATTGGATGCGGTCGCTGTCCGGCTTCACCACTACTTCCACGCTGCTGCCATCCTTCGCCGGAGCTTTGAAGCCGGGGTCTTCCACGTCGAATCCTTTTGGCGGCATCTCCAGGCCTTTCGGCTCATCCAACTTCACCTTCTTTCCTTCCTCGTTCACCAGTTCATCGGTGAGCGGATTGAAAAGCAGACTGCCGGAAATGGCCATGGCCGTTACCAGTTCCGGGCTTGCCACGAAGGCGTGCGTGTTCGCGTTGCCGTCGTTGCGCTTCGCGAAGTTGCGGTTGTAGCTGGTAAGGATGGAGTTCTTCTTCTCGGGGTTCTTGTTGTGGCGCGCCCATTGGCCGATGCAGGGGCCGCATGCGTTAGCGAGAACGAGCCCGCCCATTTTCTCGAAGGTGTCCAACAGCCCATCGCGTTGCGCGGTAAAGCGTACTTGTTCACTTCCTGGCGTTACGGTGAATTCGCTCTTCGTCTTCAATTTCTTGTCCACGGCCTGCTGCGCGATGGACGCGCTGCGGGTCAGGTCCTCATAACTGCTGTTCGTGCAGGACCCGATCAAGCCGACCTCCAGTTCTTCCGGCCACTTGTTCTCTTTCACCGCTGCGGCGAATTTGCTGATCGGCCACGCCAGATCCGGCGTGAAAGGACCGTTGACGTGCGGCTCCAGCGTGCTTAGGTCGATCTCGATCACGCGGTCGAAGTATTTTTCGGGTTCCGCATACACCTCCGGGTCTCCGGTGAGGTGCTCGGCCACTTTGTCCGCCATGGCCACCAATTCCGCACGCCCGGTGCCGTTGAGGTAGCGGCGCATGCTGTCGTCGTAGCCGAAGGTGCTTGTAGTAGCGCCGATCTCCGCGCCCATGTTGCAAATGGTTCCTTTGCCCGTGCAGCTCAGACTTTCCGCGCCGGGGCCGAAGTATTCCACGATCGCGCCAGTGCCGCCCTTTACTGTAAGGATGCCGGCCACCACGAGGATCACGTCCTTGGCCGATGCCCAGCCGCTAAGCTTGCCGGTGAGTTTCACGCCGATCACCTTGGGCTGTTTCAGCTCCCACGGCAGGCCGCTCATTACGTCGCACGCGTCAGCGCCGCCCACGCCGATGGCCAGCATGCCGAGGCCGCCGCCATTAGGCGTGTGGCTGTCGGTACCGATCATCAAGCCGCCGGGAAAGGCGTAGTTCTCCAACACCACTTGGTGGATGATGCCCGCGCCCGGACGCCAGAAACCGATGCCGTATTTGTTGCTGATGCTCTCCAGAAAGTTGAAGACCTCGTTGCTCTTCAGCAAAGCTTCCTGCAAGTCTTTCGCAGCGCCGACACGCGCTTGGATCAAGTGGTCGCAATGAACGGTGCTGGGCACAGCGACATGGGGCCTGCCCGTGGTTTTGAACTGCAACAGCGCCATTTGGGCGGTTGCATCCTGCATAGCCACGCGGTCCGGTGCGAAATCGACGTAGTCCTTCCCGCGCTTCAGTTCCTTGGTTGCCGCTCCCTCGCTGAGGTGGGCATAGAGGATCTTTTCCGTAAGGGTGAGCGGCTTGCCCAATACCTTCCGTGCTGCGGCGATGCGGGCGGGATAGCGGTCATAAACCGCTTTGATCATGTCGATGTCGAAAATGTTGGCCATGGCTGTTCTATGCGAAAGTTAAGGGGCTGCAAAGGTACATAGTGGGAAAGGCATCACGGAAAGACTACGTGAAAGCGGCCTTCTCATTCGTTCTCCTCTTCATCATTCCGACCCAAAGAACCAATGGGCAGCGGTGGTTCGTTCCGCCAAAGGCGCGCTTTGCGCACGTGCAGCACTCCGCTGTAAAAAAATGCCCCGATGAGAGAGCCGGAAGCGATAGCGGTGAGGATGAAAAGCAAGCGTAGGATGTTGCCCGCTGAACCCATGCCGTCCGCGGCCATGCTGGTAACGCTCACCAAGCCGAAGGAGCCCGGCGCCAGCAGCCAGAATGCAGGCAGTATGGTCACCAATGCAGGCGGCCCCTTGTAGCGGTATTCGATTACCAGCGCGGTAATGGTCATGATCACCGCCCCGAAGAACGCCGTGGAGGGCCCGTCGACGAAGCGGCCGGAGACATACTGCCCGAGGTAGGCCATGATCATGGTGAGGATCATCCACGGCAGGGAGCGCCTGCGGCTGCTTTTGAACAGGTGCAGGCCAATGGCGAAGATCACCACGCCAGCCCATGCCAGCCACGGTGCCAAGCGTTCCGTATGGTCCACGAGCTCCGGAGTGCTTTCCCCGAACAGCCGGAAACCGCCCAGCAGGCCGAATGCCAAGAGGATCAATTGGCCAAAGCCCGCCACCAACCGGGACGCTCCGGACACGGTGTTGGCGAAGGCCAGTTCCACCACAGCCACAGTGAGCATACTGCCCGGCAGGAAGATGATCAAGGGGGGAATCAGCAATTGGAACGGGGCTTCCTTCACGCCATAGCGATAGAACAAGGCCACCACAGAGGCCAGAATGAACGAAGCCACTACAGGCATAACGGCGTTCCACGCGGGCTGGCGGCGAACCACCACCAAAAGCAACGCGCAGATGAGGCCGAGGATCGCAACATAGCCCAAGCCGTTCCAAGTGGGCCGCAACATCAAGGCGGTGCCGATGGTCGTGATGAGGTAACCCACCACGAAACCGAAGTCGCCGTAGCGGTGCTTCATGCGCCACACTGCGTCGAGCTTCCGCAAACCATCCTTCGGGGAAAGACGACCTGCTCGGGCCTCTCGGGCTATCTCCAGCACGCCTTCAACCTGGTCGAACCGCAGATCGCCTACGCGGTACGGCCCGGGGGTGATCTGGACGCGCTGACTTTCCGCTTCCCCGGTCTGTACCATCAATACGGTCGGAAGGGCGAAGATCACGGCGTTCTCCTGCCCATTCCGCTTGGCCACTTCCCCGAGATCGCGCTCGATCAATGCCACGGCGTTGCCTGCCGCCAATTCGGCTTGGCCTAACCGGGCAAGGAATTGGAGCAACTGTCGCTGGTCGGAGCTGACTTCGGGCATGGTGGCGAAAGCTACTAGGGGACCGGCGAACGGACGAACGCTATTTGTGTTTTGGCGGTGCCTAGTGTCACGAGGTCGATCACTTGTTCATTGGAACAAGAAGGTAAAACACGAAAAAGGGCCGCCTCAACGAGACAGCCCTTTTCCATTTCGTATCTGCGGGATCACTCCTCCACCACCTCGAAGGAAATGGTCTTCACCACATCGCGGTGGAAAGTCACTTCAGCTTCGTAGGTGCCGATGGACTTGATGGCCTCGCCTTTCAGCTTGATGTACTTGCGGTCCAACTCCACGCCCAACTGCTTGAAAGCATCGCTGAGCATGATGGTGTTGACACTGCCGAAGATGCGGCCTTTCTCGCCCACTTTCGCACCTATCTTGATGGGTTGGGCAATGAGTTTTTCCGCGTTCTTATCGGCCTCGGTACGCAGCTTAGCCTCTTTGTGGGCGCGCTGCTTGAGGGTTTCTGTGAGCTGCTTACGCTCGCCGCTGGTGGCGTTGACGGCCAGGCCGCGGGGAAGCAGAAAATTGCGTGCATAGCCGTCGCGGACCTTTACCAGGTCGTTGGCGAAGCCCAAATGCTCCACGTCTTGCTTGAGGATCACTTCCATGTGTGGTGCGTTGTTACTTGAGCATGTCCGCCACGTAAGGCATCAGCGCCAAATGGCGGCTGCGCTTCACGGCTTGGGCCACGCGCTTTTGGTACTTCTGGCTGGTGCCGGTGAGGCGGCGGGGAAGGATCTTTCCCTGTTCGTTCACAAGGCGCAACAAATAGTCGGCATCCTTGTAATCGATGTACTTGATTCCGTATTTCTTGAAACGGTCGTACTTGTCCTTCTTCGTCTCGATGGAGATCGGCGTTAAATACCGGATCTCATTGCCGGAGCCTCCTCCGGACTTAGGGGCGGTGGATGTTTCCGCCGCAGGGGTGGTTGCTGTTTCGCTCATTTCTGTGGCTTAGGCGTTTTCCTTTTTACGACGGGGCGTGCGGGCTGGCTTGTCGCTGCCTTCAGCGTTGCCACTGCGGCCACGGCGGCTTTCTGCGAAAGCAACGTGGTGCTTGTCCATGGCTACCGTGAGGAAACGGATAACCCGTTCGTCGCGGCGGTATTCGGTCTCGAGCTTCGCAATGAACGACGGGTCGCTCTCGAACTCGATCAGGTGGTAGAAGCCCGAGGACTTCTTCTGGATGGGATAGGCAAGTTTGCGCATCCCCCAGTTCTCTTCATGGCGGACCTTGCCATTGCCCTCTTTCAGAAGGTCTTTGAATTTGGTTACCGCCTCCTTTGCCTGGTCCTCAGACAAAACGGGAGTTAAAATGAAGACGGTTTCGTACCTGTTGGTCATGTGCCTCTTGGTAAATTTGGGGTGCAAAAGTAAGGTTTTCCGTGAAACGCAACACAAGTGACATGGAAAAGGTGGATTGGCGAAGTTTTGAGGGATAGGCTGCAAGCCATAAGTCTCAAGCTCAAGGCTGACTGCTTGAGGCTTATGGCTTGTCTCCCCGGAGGCCATTATCTTAGCGCCGCCCATGGAACGATACGTAGTAAGCGCCCGCAAGTACCGCCCTGTCCTGTTTGATACAGTCGTAGGCCAAGAGCACGTAACCGGCACGCTGAAGAACGCCATCCGGAACCAACACGTCGCTTCAGCCTTCCTCTTTACGGGGCCGCGCGGCGTAGGGAAGACCACCTGTGCGCGCATCCTCGCGCGCACCCTTAACTGCGAGAACCTCAACGATGACCTGAGCACCTGCGGCGAATGTCCTTCCTGCAAAAGCTTCGATGATGGCCATTCGCTGAACATCTTCGAACTGGATGCCGCCAGCAACAACAGCGTTGAGGACATCCGCAACTTGATCCAGCAGGTGCAGATCGCGCCGCAGATCGGGAACAAGAAGGTGTACATCATCGACGAGGTACACATGTTGAGCTCGGCGGCCTTCAACGCCTTCCTGAAAACACTGGAGGAGCCTCCCTCCTACGCCATCTTCATCCTCGCCACCACGGAGAAACACAAGATCCTCCCCACGATCCTCTCCCGCTGCCAGGTGTTCGATTTCCGCAGAATTACGGTAACGGACATTGCCAAGCATCTTGCAGAAATTGCGCTGAAGGAAGGCGTGGACGCGGAGCCGCAAGCCCTGCACACCATCGCCCAAAAGGCGGACGGTGGACTGCGTGATGCCCTGAGCATCTTCGACCAGCTCGCCAGCTTCGGCGGTGACAAGCTCACGTATGCCGACGTGTTGAAGAACCTCAACGTGCTGGACCATGAGCACTATTTCGCCATTACTGACCACCTGCTGAACGGCGATGCCCCAGGCGCGCTTTTAGCGTTCAACGACGTGCTCTTCCAAGGTTTCGACGGGCACCTCTTTGTGGCCGGGCTGGCACGGCATTTCCGCGACTTGCTGGTGTGTCAAGATGCGCGCACCATTGCTTTGATGGAAGTGGGCCAGGACTTGGCGGCACGCTACGCCGATCAGGCAGCCCGCACCAACATGGCACAACTTGTTGCAGGGCTGGACCGCACCAGCACTGTGGACACGCTGTACAAAAGCAGCAAGGAACCACGCCTTCTGGTTGAAACAGCGTTGATCCAATTGGCCCGTGATTGGGCAGGCAAGCCTGCTGCACAAGTGAATGTTCCGCAGCCAGCCCCTTCGGCTGAAAAAAAAAAGCCTGACGCAGGTTTAACCGGGAAGCAGCCCGAAATTCCTTCACCTGAAGAAAGGGCCGTTCCACCTCCGCCCGCGCCCGCATCAGTGGCTCCTCCCACTCTTTCGTCTGGAGCAGAGACTGTATCCGCGCCGACCCCGGTGCCGGAGCGTACCGGCAAGCGATTGGCTTCTTCCATTTCGATACGCGAACACCTCGCCCCCGCTGCCAAAGCTGAGGAGAACACACGCTTGGCTGACATTCCCGGAAACGAGCCCGAACGCGACGATACCAAACGCGAGATCAATCCGGCACTGTTGCAAAAGACCTGGAACGACTATGCCATGGAGCGTAAGCACGAAGGCAAAAACAGCCTGCATGCCACCCTCTCCGCGAACCAGCCGGTGATCACCGGACAGCGCACCATTTCGCACACCATCGTGAACAACGTGCAGGAGAATTACATGCGCGAGGAAAAGCCCACACTGCTGGGTTACTTGCGCCGTGAAATGGACATGCCCAGCCTGGAACTTTCGTTTGTAAAGGCAGAAGCAAAGGACCTGCGCCCACGCTATACGCCCCGCGACAAGTTCAACATCATGGCGGAGAAGAACCCGGCGTTGTTGGTTTTGCGTGATGCGTTGGACCTGGAGATCTGAATTTTGGGTTGACGGGTCGGTGAGTTACTGGTTGCGAGTTAATCCGTTACGAGTTGAACTGTTACGAGTTGTTCGGTTACGGGTTGTTCGGTTACGGGTTGTTCAGTTGCAGGTTGTTCGGTTCCGGGTTGTTCGGTTACGAGTTGTTCGGTTACTGCTTGCCTACTGCAGGAATGTTCTGGCCTAATGCGATTGCCCGCGACAATCGCGCCGATTTGCTACCACAGTCCATTCCATCTTCTCTCTTGTACCTTCGCGGCCAAGTTGAACAGACAACCTTAGCCGTATGCAAAAGATCAAAGTAGCGAACCCCGTAGTGGAAATTGATGGTGACGAGATGACCCGCATCATCTGGCAATGGATCAAGGAACAGTTGATCCTGCCTTACGTGGACGTGCCGATCGAGTACTACGACCTGGGGATTGAAAGCCGCGATGCCACCGATGACAAGATCACTGTGGACGCGGCCAAGGCCATTCAAAAACACCACGTGGGCATCAAGTGCGCCACCATCACGCCGGATGAAAACCGCGTGGAGGAATTCGGCCTGAAGCAGATGTGGAAAAGCCCCAATGGCACCATCCGCAACATCCTTGGCGGCACCGTGTTCCGCGAGCCGATCGTGATCAACAACATTCCCCGCTTGGTGCCCGGCTGGACCAAGCCCATCGTGATCGGCCGCCACGCTTTCGGCGATCAATACAAGGCCACCGATGCCGTTATCAAGGGCAAGGGCAAGCTCACCATGACCTTCACCCCGGAGAATGGCGAGCCCACCACTTGGGACGTGTATGATTTCAAAGGTGATGGCGTGGCGTTGAGCATGTACAACACGGACGAGAGCATCGACGGCTTTGCGCACAGCTGCTTCAACCTCGCGCTGGAGAAGAAGTGGCCGCTCTACCTCAGTACCAAGAACACCATCCTGAAGAAGTACGACGGACGGTTCAAGGACATTTTCGAGGACATCTACCAGAAACACTACAAGGCCGATTTCGCCAAGGCTGGCATTACCTACGAGCATCGCTTGATCGATGACATGGTGGCAGCCGCGATGAAGTGGAGCGGAGGCTTTATCTGGGCCTGCAAGAATTACGACGGCGATGTGCAAAGCGACATCGTAGCGCAGGGCTTTGGTTCCCTTGGCTTGATGACCAGCGTGCTGATGACGCCCGACGGCAAGACGATGGAAGCCGAAGCCGCGCATGGAACCGTTACCCGCCATTACCGCCAGCACCAGCAAGGAAAAGCCACCAGCACCAACCCCATCGCGAGCATCTTCGCCTGGACCCGCGGCCTCGCTTTCCGCGGAAAACTGGACGGCAACCAAGCCTTGGTCGACTTCTGCCATACCCTGGAAGATGTGTGCATCAAAACCGTGGAAGCCGGCAAGATGACCAAGGACCTCGCCGTGTGCATCCATGGCAGCAAGGCCAGCCCGGACACCTACCTCAGTAGCGACTTGTTCATGGCTGCGCTGAATGAAGGGTTGAGCCGGCGGATGAAGTGATCTAGCTGTAAACGGAATTCAAACCGCGGAGACCTGCGGAATTCGATAACTCGTGCTTTCCGGCTGGGAGGGTGTAGTACATTTGATTCCATCAAAACCACCCGGCATGAAAACGGCAGCCCTTTTCTGTTTGATCGGCGTGATCTCATTCTCAGAGGCCCAAGCCAAAGAATGCACTGGGAGTGCCTCAGTGACGGTACACCGTGATAATGGTGAAACGGAATATTGGGACACCTACACCAACCCCAATATTGTTCTCTTGCCGGGAGATTCAGCTACGGTCGTTTTCAACTATCAACAAGGAGTGTATTGCACAGACCCTCAGTTCATGTTGTGGAAAGATGGGGAATTGATCCACAGTGGGCCCGCTGGCCCCGCCTCGTGGGATGTAACAGCACCCGGCTTTTATCAGACTGGCGGTTCCGGCTTACCGTACTATGGTCCCGGTGCGTTTTTCATTTCCCAGACTGCGTCCGCCCCGCTATTGCTCAACGCAAAGGCTTGGTTGGAAGGACCATTCGACCCAGACACGGGCCTAATGCGCGATGACCTGCGCGTTGCCGGATACATTCCACATAGTTACCTATCCGCCTTGGCTGATGATGCGCTTTTCGATGTGACCGGCCCTACGGCCATTGTGGACTGGGTCTACGTGGAGCTTCGGCTCCCCGAAATGCCGACAACTATTTGCCAGATAAAACAAGGTTTATTGCTTAGGAACGGAAAAATCATAGACCCCTCCAACGGCGGGCAATTAAGCTTCAACGCCCCGCCCGGGAATTACTATGTCGCGGTGGGTCATCGCAACCATTTGAGTGCTATGACACAGTTGCCAGTAGCACTTTCCGCGCAGGCCACTACCGTGGATTTCCGGGATGTCGGCTTGGCCACGTATGGCACCGAAGCACGCAAAATAGTCGGGAACTCCGCCTTCCTTTGGCCTGGAAATGCCGGATGCACCTATGTCCCTAGAAGTCCCGAACAAAACTATGAGACTATCACTTACACTTCCGAGAAACTTAGCTATACCGGCGCGGACAATGACCGCGACCGGATACTGTTGACGCTGTTCTCATACACCACCGGCACGTTATTCGGCTATACCAGAGCCGACGTCAACATGGACGGAGTTGCGAAATACACCGGCGCGCACAACGACCGCGACCTGATCCTGCAGAACGTTGGCGGCTTGGTGCCAACAGCCGTGCGCTTGGAGCAATTGCCCTGAACATGACTGCGCCTTTGTCTCTGACCGTCGGTTTACTGCCGAAACAGCGAACATGACCTACGTCAGTTCCGCGGACTGAACGCCTTGGCATTTTTGCGGTCGCCTTTTGGCCGACCTGAATGCCCACCACAACGCTAACCGCCTGCTACCACTGCGGCGAACCCTGTGTAGAAGACCATGTGGCGGTGGACGGCAAGGACTTTTGCTGTCAAGGCTGCAAAGCAGTGTATGGTCTGCTCCGCGATAGTGGGCTGAAGAACTATTACGAGCTGGAACAACGCCCCGGCACCCGCACCGTGGCGAACGCCGACGAGGCGCGCACGGAGCTTTTCGACCTGCCGGAAGTGCGGGACAAACTGGTTGAATTTTCCGAGGACGGCATTACACGCGTGAAACTGCAAGTGCCGCAGATGCACTGTAGCAGTTGCATTTGGCTGCTAGAGAACTTGGAACGCTTGGAACCCGCCGTGGTGCGTTCGCGCGTGCGTTTCAGTGAGAAGGAACTTACGGTGAACTTCCGCGAAGGAGACCTGAGTTTGGGGAGGTTGATCGGCCTGCTGCGCAACATTGGCTACGGGCCACAACTAACGGGATCCGCGAAAAAGAAGAGCGGAAAAAAAGTGGACCGCATGCTCTACGTGCGGTTAGGCGTGGCCGGATTCTGTTTCGGGAACACCATGTTCCTGAGCTTTCCGGAATACTTCGGTGCTACGCTGGAAAACGATACGCTGGTAAAAGGCTTTGTCCTGCTTAAAATCTTGCTCGCGTTGCCCGTGGTGTTCTTCGCAGGCCGTGTGTTCTTCACTTCCGCTTGGGCCGGCGTGCGATCGCGCAGCATCAACATCGACCAGCCGATCGCCGTGGGCATCATGGCGCTCTTCTTCCAAAGTTTGTACGAGGTGCTGGCGCAAACCGGTCCGGGCTATTTCGATTCATTGGCGGGCCTGGTCTTCTTCCTGCTGATCGGCCGTTGGTTTCAGGACTACACCTACCAAGCACTCAGCTTCGACAGGGACTTGGACGACTTTTTGCCATTGGTGGTGCTTCGCCGGAACGGGGACACCGAGGAATACGTGGGCGTGGCCGACCTGAACGTGGGCGACACGATCATTGTGCGCGATCAGGAACTGGTGCCGGTGGACGGCATTTTGCGACACGGCACCGGGCGCATCGACAACAGCTTCATCACCGGCGAGCCGCTGCCCGTGCGGCGTGCCATCGGCGAGACCATCAAGGCTGGTGGTCGGCAGCGCGGTGCCGCAATTGAAGTTGAAGTGCTGTTGCCTTTCGCCAAAAGCCATTTGAAGCGCTTGTGGGAAGAGCAACGCGAAACCGGTGACGAACGCCCGATGATGCCGCGTACCATGGACTTGGTGGCGCGTCGCTTCATCGTGGCCGTGTTCACCATCGCGGCCTTATCCGCTGTGTATTGGTGGCTGCACGAACCTGCCCGCGCATGGCCCGTGGTTACCGCCGTATTGATCGTGGCCTGCCCCTGCGCGCTGGCGTTAAGCATGCCTTTCGCGTATGGACACACGATACGCTTGCTGGGTAAGAACGGCCTGTTCCTGCGCGATGCCGATGTAGTGGAACGCATGGCCAATGTGGATGCCGTGGTGTTCGACAAGACCGGTACACTTACAGCCCGGGAAGCTTGGGGCGTTCGCTTCGAAGGTGCCCCTTTGAGCGCGCATGAAAAGTCACTGGTACGCTCATTGGCGCGCCACAGCACGCATCCGTTGAGCGCGGTGCTCTATGCGGATCTGAAAGCGCCATTGGCCGATGCAGTTGACGTGGGCGAAACACCGGGGCAAGGCATCCGTGGAACACTGCGTGGCGTGGAAACGTCGTTGGGCAACGCGGCATTCTCGCATGCACCATCGCTAACAACTATTCCAGGGGAAGCCTACGTGTTCATCGCGTTGGACGGGGTTTACCGCGGCCGCTTCGCCATTCGCAAAAAAGCCCGCGACGGCATGGCCGAAAGCGTGATGAACACCAGCAAATACGCGGCTACTTATCTACTAACGGGAGACACTTCAGTGGATGCTGACACTGCTCGCATGTTCACCCCCGGGAATATGGTGACGGGTTGCACACCACCGGAAAAAGCCAAGTTCGTTAGCGGGTTACGCAATGCTGGAAGCACCGTGATGATGGTTGGCGACGGCTTGAACGATGCTGGTGCGCTGAAGCAGAGCGACGTGGGTGTTACCGTGAGCGAAAGCAGCGCCGCCCTTACGCCCGCAAGCGATGCGATCATTGAGGCAGGTGCCCTGCACAAACTTCCGCATATGCTGCGCTTGGGCCGAAAAGCGCACCGTATCGTCTTCGCAAGCTTGGTGCTTTCACTGGCCTACAACGTGGTGGGACTGGCCTTCGCCGTTAGCGGAAACTTGACACCGATCATCGCCGCGATATTGATGCCGCTCAGTTCCGTCACAGTGGTGACATTCGTTTCCATTGCCGTGTGGGGCGCGGCACGGCAGGAAAATTTGGCCAAGTGAACATTGAGACCTGCTGCATCGGCATCGGTAAAACTGATGAAGGTCATCCCAATTCCCTGACTTATGTCATATTACGGAAGATGCATCAGCGGCAGTTTTGCCCCGCGTAAAAACATGTCCGTCATCATCCTGCTCATCAGTGCCAGCACCCTCGTCGCGGGGGTGTTCCTGTTCGCCTTTATCTGGGCGGCGCGCACCGGGCAATTCGATGACGACCGCTCCCCCGCCGTGCGCATCCTGAACGACGATAGCCCCGCAACACCATCGCCTTCCAAGAAACAATGATCGAACGCTTCGAATACGACAACCGGCCCGTGCGCGCCTATCTCTGGGCCACCATTACGTGGGGTGCCATCGGCATGCTGGTGGGCCTTTGGGCCGCTTTGCAATTGGTGCTGCCCCAGTTGAATCTCTGGGAGTGGTTCTCCTTCGGAAGGCTGCGCCCCCTGCACACCAATTCGGTGATCTTCGCCTTTGTGGGCAACGGCATTTTTGCAGGCGTTTACTACAGTCTGCCGCGCCTGCTGAAAACGCCCATGTGGAGCCGCGTACTGTCCTGGACGCAGTTCTGGAGCTGGCAGGCCATCATTGTAAGCGCCGCGATCACGTTGCCACTGGGCATAACCGCCAGCAAAGAATATGCAGAGCTGGAATGGCCCATCGATATCGCCATCACGATCTCGTGGGTGCTCTTCGGCATCAACATGTTCGGGACCATTTTAAAGCGCCGCGAAAAGCACCTTTACGTGGCCATCTGGTTCTACATCGCAACATGGGTAACGGTGGCGATGCTGCACATTGTGAACAGCTATGAGATCCCTGTTACGTTGTGGAAGAGTTACAGCGGCTATGCCGGTGTGCAAGACGCGCTGGTGCAGTGGTGGTACGGCCACAACGCGGTGGCTTTCTTCCTTACTACGCCCTACCTCGGCCTGATGTACTACTTCGTGCCGAAGGCCGCTAACAGGCCGGTCTACAGCTACAAGCTCTCCATCATCCACTTCTGGGCGCTCATCTTCATCTACATCTGGGCCGGGCCGCACCACCTGCTCTATAGCTCGCTGCCTGAGTGGGCGCAAACGCTTGGCACCGTCTTCAGCCTCATGCTTATCGCACCGAGCTGGGGCGGCATGTTGAACGGACTGCTCACCCTGCGCGGTGCGTGGGACCGTGTGCGTGAGGACGTGGTGCTGAAGTTCATGGTGGTGGCCCTTACCTGTTATGGTATGGCAACGCTGGAAGGCCCGCTGCTCAGCATCAAGGTCTTTAACGCCATGAGCCACTTTACCGACTGGACGATTGCGCACGTACACGTTGGCGCGCTCGGCTGGAACGGCTTCCTCACGTTCGGCATGATCTACTATTTGGTGCCGAAAATGTTCCGCACTTCGATCTGGAGCAAGAAGCTCGCCAACGCCCACTTCTGGATCGGCACGCTCGGCATCGTTTTCTATACCATCCCGCTCTACTTCGCCGGTTTTACCCAAAGCCTGATGTGGAAGCAATTCACCCCGGACGGTTACTTGGTGTACAAGAATTTCCTGGACACCGTGCTGCAGATCCAATACGCATACTGGCTGCGCGCATTGGGCGGAACACTTTATATCACCGGCCTGTTCTTCATGGTGTACAACGTGCATCGCACCGTACGTCAAGGCAACTTCCTTGCGCTGGAACCTGCTGAAGCACCTGCTGCGGAAAAGAGCACCGGCAAGGAAAGCACAGGTGGATACTGGCATCGCTGGATCGAGCGCCGCCCTATCCAAATGCTCGTGTTCTCCTTGATCGCAGTGGCCATCGGCGGTCTGGTGGAAATGATACCGACCTTCCTGATCCAAAGCAACGTGCCCACCATAAGCAGCGTAAAGCCTTACACGCCACTCGAACTACAGGGCCGCGACATCTACGTGTCCGAAGGCTGCTACAATTGCCACTCGCAAATGATCCGCCCGTTCCGCAGCGAGACCGAACGCTACGGCGAATACTCGAAGGCTGGCGAGTTCGTGTACGACCACCCGTTCCAATGGGGAAGCAAACGCACCGGCCCCGACTTGGCCCGTGTGGGCGGGAAGTATCAGGACAGTTGGCATTTCTACCACATGCTGGATCCCGGCAAATTCGTGAAAGGTTCCATCATGCCGCCGTATCCGCACATGTTCGAGAAGGACATCGACTTGGAAAGCACGCCGCGTAAGATCGAAGTGATGCGCCAGCTCGGCGTGCCTTACGATGAAAGCTTCATCGCCACGGCCAACGACTCGCTGCTGGCACAGGCCGGACGCATCGCGGACAACCTCGCCAAAGGCGGCATTGAAGTGGACAAGCAGAAAGAGATCATTGCCGTGATCGCCTACCTGCAACGCCTCGGCACAGACATCAAGGTGAAGCCCGCAGCCGCCACCACCACCACTACTACCACCGGAAACTAAGCAACAACGCCATGCTCAGCTCCATCACCAAATACCTCAACGCCATCAACGGCATAGCGATCTGGCCCACCATCGCCTTCGTCTTCTTCTTCCTCTTTTTCCTGCTGATGCTGTGGTGGGTGATCACCACACCAAAAGCAGAGCTGGAGCACATCGCCAACGTGCCGCTCGCGGATAACGAAGGATCCACCAACATGAACGATTGCCGATGAGCCGCGCCACTGTTTCACTTCGCTCTCTTGCACTCGCAGCACCGGTGCTTGCCGCTGTAGCCGCAGTTGCACAGGATGCCGCCGCTGTTGCCGCCACACCTGCCACGTCCGCCGTTAACCCGCTCCATTGGCTTGTCGGTGCCGCCGTGTTGCAGGCATTGGTGATCGCGGCATTGGGCAACATCCTTTCCACCATGGGCGGAAATAGTTCCGCTTGGGTCAAGGCTTTGTCCAAAACCGGCTCGCGTGGCATTGTGCTGCCGTTGTTTCTTTCCGTTGCCGTGGCCGCGAATGCACAGGAATTCCGCGGCACGGACGATACGATCGCCACTGATCACCTCGTGTGGATCTTGGTCTTGTTGAACGCTTTCCTCTTCGCCGTTATAGCGGTGCAATTGCTTTTGTTGCGCCAAATGACCCGTGCCGTTGTTGGCGAAGAAGAAGTCGCCGCAGTCCACGCCATTGCCGAACCCGGTCCCAACTGGGTCCAAAGGCTTATGACGAAAATGACGCGCCAAGTTCCCCTGGCGAATGAGCAGGACATTGTGATGCACCACGAATACGATGGCATCCGGGAGCTGGACAATGCACTTCCGCCGTGGTGGGTGTGGCTCTTCTATGGCACCATTATCTGGGGCGTGGTGTACGTCGTGAACGTACACGTGATCCACTTTTGGCCGGACCAAGCCACCGAGTACCGCAACGAAATGGCACAGGCCAAGGCCGATGTTGATGCCTACCTCGCAACCACGGCCGCACAGGTGGACGAAAACACCGTGACCCAAAGCACCGATGCCGGAATGATCGCGCAAGGCGCAACCATTTTCGCGGCCAACTGCACACCATGCCATGGCGCGCAGCTCGAAGGCAAGGAAGGCCTCGGCCCCAACCTTACCGACGATTACTGGAAGCACGGCGGAGGGGTGAAGGAAATCTTCCGCGTCATCAAATACGGCGTGCCGGAGAAAGGCATGATCAGTTGGAAAGCACAATTGAAGCCCATCGAAATTGCTTCCTTGGCCGACTTGATCCTGAGCAAACACGGCTCCAATCCGCCGAATGCCAAAGCCCCTGAAGGTGAACTCTGGCAACCCGCGAAAACAGACAGCACTTCCAATGCCGCCCCCGCCGATACGGTGCGTACGGCCGCTTTACCATGAACGAAGAGCCCGTGCCGCACCACGCCCGCAGGGAGCCTTCCGTCCCGGAAGGCAAAGAGGATTTCCGCGACCACATCGCCACAGTGGACCAGCAGGGGAAACGGCTGTGGATCTTCCCCAAAAAACCTTCGGGAAAATACTTCCGGTACCGCCAATGGTTCGGCTATTCGCTGTTGGCCTTGCTCATCATAATTCCGTGGCTGCGCATCAACGGTGAGCCGTTCTTTCTGATCAACCTCGTGGAGCGGCGCTTCGTGATCCTCGGCCGCACTTTCTGGCCGCAAGACATTCAGCTCTTCGTTCTCGCATTCATTATCGGCATCGTCTTTATCGCGCTGTTCACCGTGGCGTTCGGCAGGCTTTTCTGCGGCTGGGCTTGCCCGCAAACGGTGTTCATGGAACTGGTTTTCCGCCGGATCGAATACTGGATCGAGGGCGATTGGAAACAACAAAAAGCGTTGAACAAAGCGCCCTGGTCGGCGGAAAAGGCATTCAAGAAAACGGCCAAACACCTGCTCTTCTTCGCCGTGTCCTTTTTGATCGGCAACATCTTCTTCTCCTACTTGATCGGCACGGACCAGTTGTTGAAGATCATTACCGAACCGCCTTCACAGCACCTCGCTGGCCTTGGTGCCATGCTCGGTTTCAGCGCCGTGTTTTACGGCGTGTTCGCCTTTATGCGCGAACAGGTCTGTACCACCATTTGCCCGTACGGGCGCTTGCAGGGCGTGCTGCTGGACCGCGAAAGCATCGTGGTGGCTTATGACCATCAACGCGGCGAGGCGCGCGGACTTTTCCGTAAAGGTGAAAGCCGTGAAGAAGCCAACAAAGGCGACTGCATCGACTGCCATGCCTGCGTTAATGTGTGTCCCACAGGTATCGACATCCGCAACGGCACACAGCTGGAATGCGTGAATTGCACCGCCTGCATCGACGCGTGCGACCACATGATGGTGGCCACCGGGCAGCCCACCGGCTTGATCCGTTTCGCGAGCGAAGCCGAGATCGCCGACAAGCGCACCTTCCGCTGGACCACGCGCATGAAGGCTTACACCGCCGTGCTGGTCGTGCTTATCGGCGCGCTGCTTGCCGTAGTGCTTACCCGCAGCGATGTGGAAACTACCGTGCTCCGCACTCCCGGCCTGCTCTTTCAACGCCAACCGGATGGCCGCATCAGCAACCTGTACACCTACAAGCTGGTGAACAAAACAAACAAGGGCATGCCGATCCACTTTGAGCTGATGGACCACAGCGGAGAACTGAACCTCGTGGGCGGACCACCTGTGCTGGAGCGTGCGTCCATGGCTGAAGGCGAGCTCTTCATCATCCTCGACAAAGGCCAGATGGACGGCTACAACACCTTGCTGAAAGTGGGTGTTTTCACCGGCAGTAAACAGATCGCCACCATCAGCACTTCTTTTGTGGGGCCGATGAAAAAATCCACGCCATGAAATTTCATTTCGGGCACGGTGTTGCCGTGGTACTTACTGCATTCGCGCTGCTGATGGCCTGGTTCATGTATCGCGCCATCAGCACTTCTGAAGCATTGGTTACGGAAGACTATTACGGGAAGGAACTGAAATTCCAGGACGATATCGACATGCTGAAACGCGCCGCTGCGCACGGCGAAACGGTGAGCATGGAAGTAAGCGGCCAACAGTTGCACATCACCTTTCCCGCCACCTTGAAGGGCGAAGCAATAACGGGCACGTTGGAATTGATGCGGCCCAACGATGCTCGCGCGGACCAGCTGCTGAACATTGAAGCGGACACCTCCGGAACCTGCATACTTGCAGCCGCTGATTGGCCACGCGGCCTTTACCGCGCCCGCCTCGATTGGCACGCAAAAGGCGAAGACCACCTCACCGAACAACGGCTCATAGTACCATGACCGCGCTGCTCATTCCCGCCTTTTTGCTGGGGCTGATGAGCAGTTTCCATTGCGTGGCCATGTGCGGCCCCATCGCGTTGGCCGTGCCCTCGCGCAGGCACTCTCCTGCGGGAAAAATGCTGGACACGCTGTTGCTGAATTCCGGAAGGCTGCTCACGTACGCCGCGCTGGGCGGCCTTTTCGGCCTGTTTGGCAGAGGGCTTCACTTGGCGGGCCTGCAACAAAGCGTGAGTCTTTTGATGGGTTTGTTGGTGCTTGCTGCGCTGGTATGGCCAACGGTCATGGGCGGCCACAAGCTCACTGGCCAGATCGCCGTGTGGACTTCCGGCGCGCAACGCATCATGGCAAAAGGATTGGCGCGCACCTCTCCTGCCGGCCTGTTCACCACCGGCATGTTGAACGGATTACTGCCTTGCGGTCTCGTATACATCGCGCTGGCCGCGGCATTGCTGCATGACGGTCCTTTGCAAAGCGCAGCCTTCATGGTGGCCTTCGGCTTGGGCACTTGGCCTTCATTGGTGGCTTTGCGCTTGGGCGTACACAGCGTAAGTGCTGGCAAGCGCGCCCTGTTCCGCAGGTTACAACCTTGGCTGGTGGCGGGCGTGGGCATCCTCTTCGTGGTGCGCGGCTTAGGCTTGGGAATCCCATACATCAGCCCGGTGCTTGGTGAAGTTGCAGTAGGCGTGCAGACCTGCCATGGCGCTGGTGGTTCTTGAACGTCGGCGGCGATCGGACGACTGTAAAAAAGTGATCGGTCAAGAGGGATCGCTGCATCTTCGCGGGGCATGCGCCTTTCACGCACACGTTGGATCTTTCTTGCGGCGGTCACCGTCCATCTGGTAACGGCGTGGTTCAGCACCGGTTTCCACGCTGCGGATGAGCATTACCAAGTGATCGAATTCGCGGAAGCCAAACTCGGCCATGTGCCGATCAATGCGCTGCCGTGGGAATATGCCGCGCAGATCCGCTCGGCGTTTTTGCCCACGGTCTGCTTAGCAGTATTCCGGGCGGCCCATGCCGTGGGCATCACTGATCCGTTCATGCTTGCCTTCCTGCTCCGCTTACTTACTGCTGCACTTGCGCTGACCGCCGTGACCTGCTTCGTCAGGGCTGTTCGGGGCCACGTGCCCGAACAGCTGTGGACGCCTTTTCTGCTCCTCTCGTATTTCCTCTGGTTCCTGCCTTTCATGCATGTGCGGTTCACCGGCGAGACCTGGTCCGGGCTGTTGTTCCTATTGGGTTTGGCTTCGCTGCTGATGCCCGGGGACAGTCGCTCTCGCCACTTTCGCACCGGTTTGTTCTTCGGCCTGGCCATTATCTGCCGTCCGCCCGTTCTGGCCATGTGCGCAGGTGTAGTCCTTTGGCTCTTGTTCGTTCAACGGGAGAGACGTGAAAAAGCAGTCCTCCTTTGCGTGGGGATCTTCACCATGGCGCTATTGGAGTTCGTGGTGGACCATTGGTTCTATGGAGACTTCACGCTAACGACTTGGAACTACCTGCGGTTGGGAATTTTCGGCCATGGCGACCATCCGTTCGTTGCATTCGCTTGGTGGTATTACCCCGCATGGGTGTTGAAATACGCTACGCTTCCCATAGGTGCCGCGCTTCTTGCGGCCGCCGCGATGCTGTTCATCACAAGGCCGAAACACATCCTGACGTGGTCCATCGTCCCATTTCTGATCTTGCACATCATCATACCACATAAGGAGTTGCGCTTTTTGTATCCACTGGCGGACCTATTGCCTTGGATGTTGACCTTGGCCTTGGTGACCTGGATGGATGCCAGGATCTTCCGGCAGTTGCCCCGCTGGGCGATCACGGCTGCCACCGCTTTAATTGTCGTCGTGAACCTGCTCGCGCTTTCCGTGGTTATGTCTTCACCTGCAGGGAATGGTAGCACCCGCTTGGCCCGAGCGGTCCATGACCGCGCCGGGAATTCGCCGGTAATGCTGACCTACGTGGTGGATGAAGCCAAGGTGTGGGACATCCTTATCCCCCGGTTTTACCTGCCTCCCGAATCAAGGGACACACTTACGAATGATGCTTGCGCTGAAACATCAGGTCTACTTGGCCGAACGTTTCTGATCACCTCCGCGCCTTTACCGGACCAATGCGAAATGAAGTGGACCAAGGTGGAGCAAGCCTTACCCGCATGGAAAGTCATGGCTTTGAAAGGATATGACCTGGAGGACGCAAAGCCGGTATGGACCTTGTATGAGGAAGTGGAATGAACTCCCACGCGAATACCTTTGGCTCCATGCGCATAGCTCTTTCATTCCTCCTCGCGGCCTTCACATTTCAAGCGGCGCTTGCCCAGGACAGCACGGCATATGTCCAAGAAAACCCGAAGGACAAGCCCATGCCTTTCAAGGAACGCATCTGGTTCGGCGGCGGGATCGGGTTGAGCTTCGGCACCTTCACCGCTGTGCAACTTGATCCGTTGATGGGCATTCATCTGGACCGGAACAAGAAGCTCTCTACGGGCCTAGGCCTGAGCTACTGGTATTTCCAAGATAACAGTTATATCCCGGCATTGAAGCAGAACGTATACGGCTACCGTGTTTTTACACGCTATCGCGTGATCGAGCAGGCCTTCCTGCATGCCGAGTTCCTACACCTGAATGCGGAGCGCTACTTCAATGTGGACAACTCCATTCGCCGCACATGGATACCGCATTTACTGGTGGGCGCTGGTTATGTGCAACCTTTGGCAGGCCGTACTTCCTTCTACTTCCAAGTGCTCTTCGAGGTATTACAGGACCCCAACAGCTTGTACTTCGGCCAAGGGCCGATCATTAGTGGCGGTGTGGGCGTGGGGTTTTGAGGATCTACAACACTTGCGAGCATAAATCAAGTGCCTGCCCATAAAGGCGCGGCCTGAACCGGTCTTCAGGTATTTCTCAAATGCGAATGCCTTTGATTTGTCCTGAAAGCCAATTGTGCAAACACAAGACACGGGTAGTCTTTCCATTGTGGAGGAGACCAATCCTTTACTGTGTTTTTCCAAGCGTTTTCCTTTATCACTCGTGCAACCAACGTAATAGCGTTTGTCCGCGCACAGTAAGATGTACACATAGAATGGAAGTTCCATCGTTGGTTGGTTTGAAAAAATATAAGTAGAACGCTCAAGCACCGAGCGAGTGCAGGGAAATCGAACGCGAGTAAGCAAAGCATTCCATCTGTTAGTCCGCAGGAACTTGCCACTGCCCGCTAAAGCATTTCATCGATAGTATGCAGAACATTGCCACTGCCCGCCTTCGCAACCCCATACCGCTATCTCGGTTTGGGGTTGCTTCGGCGAGGCGAGTGGAGCCGGAGGGATTCGAACCCTCGTCCAAACGACTGCAACACGAGCTTTCCACATGCTTCTTCCTCCGTTGGTTTTCGACTGCAGGCCGGAGAAGGACACCCTACCGACAGCTTAGGTCCTGTTGTCTCGCCGACGCTACGGACCACCGCGCCGACCAGCTTCCCATGTTGATATCCTTTAGCCGGGAAGGAGGGTTGCGGGCCTCCCCGAAGGATACTTGTCCCCGCTACTGTTGTTCACGGGGTAAAGCTTCATAGCCTGAGGCTATTAGGCAGCAAGTGCGTACTCAGTGTTGCCTGTTAGGGCTTGGAGACCGAGATTTAAGAGCCGTTTCCCCAATGCTCTGCATGCTTACACGCACTACTCGCCGCTGTCGAAACCATGTCGGCCCCAGTGCTGCTTTGTGCTTTCAAAGAACGGTGCAAAGATACTTAAGTTACGCGTTGACCGGTTACGAGTTGACCAGTTACGCGTTACGCGTTACTGGGTTTGATACGCGCCACTGCGGCTTTCTCTACTTTCGCGGCCCTTACAAATTGCCATGTACAAGAAGATCGGGATCATTCGCGAAGGCAAACAGCCTGCCGACCGCCGCACTCCGCTTACGCCCAAGCAGTGCCATGAAGCCATGTTGGCCGGAACGGACATCGCCGTGCAACGCAGTGATGTGCGAGCATACACCGACGCGGAATATGTGGCTCAGGACGTGCGCGTCACCAACGACCTTACCGACCGTGACCTGATCTTGGGCGTGAAGGAAGTACCGTTGGACATGTTGATGGCGGAGAAGGCTTACATGTTCTTCTCCCACACCATCAAAGAGCAGCCGCACAATGCGAAGCTGCTGCGCACGGTGCTGGACCGCCGCATCACCTTGATCGATTACGAAAAGCTCACCGACAACCACGGCACGCGCGTGCTGGCTTTTGGAAAATGGGCCGGCGTGGTGGGCGCTTACAACGCCATGCGCGCTTGGCAAGCCACCATGGGCGGCCCCGTGCTCATGCCCGCGAACGCTTGCCACGACCGCACTGAAATGGACCGCGAACTCGCTGATTTCCCCCTGCCGGATGACCTGCGCATCGTGCTTACAGGCACTGGGCGTGTCGGCCATGGCGCAATGGAAACCTTGGACCGCGCCGGATTCACCAAGGTGGAACCGGATGCATTCCTGAACGGGAAACATGAGGGGCCCGTTTACACCGCGTTGGACAGTGAGGATATCTATCGCCGAGACGACGGTAAACCCTTCGACCGGGATGCTTTCCACAAGGATCCCACGGGACATCATTCCGTTTTCCTGCCCTACGCCCGCAAAGCACACATCTACATCGCGTGCCACTTCTGGGATGCGCGAGCGCCCAAGATCCTTACCGCCGAAAACCTGCGGGACAAGGAATTGGCACTACGCGCCGTGGCCGACATCAGTTGCGACATCGGCGGGCCGATTGACAGCACGCTCCGCGCCAGCACAATCGATGAACCGCTGTTCGGTTACGACATCGTCACGGGCACCGAATGTGCCGTTGGTAGATCAGGTAGCATTACGGTTATGGCAGTGGACAACCTGCCGTGTGAACTACCACGGGACTCTTCAAAATCCTTTGGCCGTGATTTGCTTGAGCGCGTGCTGCCAAACTTGACCGGGACCGATGCGGAAGGAATGATCCAGCGGGCCACCATAGCTACTGGGGGGAAGCTAACGGAAGGCTACGCCTACTTAGCTGAATATGCTGCGCACGGTTGAAGAAAAGCGATGTGGAGCAAGACGACACGCTCTAATGTTCCTGTTGTCGGCGACCGACCGGGTATCCCACACTTAATCCACTAGATCCACGCGGAACCCAAAGGTGAGATAGGCCGTGTAAGGCCCAAGGGCATCGGAGCGCACTTCGATGGGCAGGTTACACTTACGCGCCAGGGTCAACAACCCCAGACCGGCTCCACCATGGGCGGACCGCGAACCGTTGGAAAGTAACTTCAAATAATGCTCGCGCAGGTCTTCGCGGTGCATGTCGTTCAGCAGTCCGATCCGATGCTCCAGCAACGTGGCGGTAGCGATCGGGACGGCATTGCCCGTAGCCAACAAATAACCCCTTGCATCACGCACCAGCAGAATGAAGGATGCATTGCAAAGGATGCCCAGCGCGTGTTTACCCACGTTGTCCACGGCCTCCATCATCACATTTACCAAACGTTTCCGCACTGTTGTTCCGTCGTCCATACCGCGGCTGAACGCTTCCGCCTGCTGCACCAGAACAGGGATCAGGTCCTTTTCCGCACAGCCAGCATATTCCAATACCTTGAACCGGCCAGGCTCAGCCAACAGCCTTTCCTTGGCTTGGTCCAGCCACCTGTGGCCCATGTCTGAAAGCGGGATAGCTTGTTGCATATAATCCTTGGACCACGGCTGTTTTGAATTCCGGTCCGAGCCGACTATTACGAGAACCGCGCCAGAATTGTTCCCCTTCCCCTTCCTTGCTTGCGCCCGCCGTGATCCGTTCACCGGTTGTGCTTTCCTTTGCGGTAGCGATAAACTGAATTTCATCCCGACACCACTTCACTTCAGCCCTCATGAAAAAATCATTTCTGTTCCTATTCGCCGCCACCGCTTTCGCAGGATGCACATCGGATTGCGTGGTAGGCACGGGCCAACCCGAGCAACGCAATGTCGCAGTTGCACCTTTCACCTCAATTGAAGTTGAAGGCGCCATTGACGTGGTCATTGAAAAAGGGGACAGCCAACTAGTGGTCGTGGAAGCCCCGCTAGCGCTGATCCCATTGTTGAAAACGGAAGTTCAGAACGGGAGTTGGACGATCGCAACCTCTACCTGCTGGACTTCCATGAACGGATTCACCATCCACATCACCACCCCCTTGATCAACAAGATCCAATTGGAGGGTAGCGGCAGCGCAACGGCCGCTGATGTTTTCGGCGCGGGCGACATCCAGCTCTCCACAACCGGCAGCGGAGCGATCACGTTGAAAAGTGTTGTGGCCAAGAAGATCGCCGTTGAATCAGAAGGGAGCGGAAGCATCACCATTTCAGGCACCTGCGCCGATCTCTCGGCTTCCCTGAGCGGAAGCGGTGACTTCAACGGAAAGGACCTCACCGCGAATACGGCGGACATCACCACGGAGGGCAGCGGGAATGCCTCGATTACTGCCATCACCACGTTAAATGCGAACGTGGAGGGCAGCGGCACCATACACTACGCAGGCAAACCCGATGTTTCTTCTTCCGTGGACGGCAGTGGCGCTGTGATCCCTATGGAATGAAGACAAACGCAGCCATTCTAATACTGGCACTTGCGGCGTGCAACAGCGGCGACGCGCCCGATAAAAAAGTGGCCGACGTTCCGTTGGAAAATGCAGCGGATACAACTTGGGGAACTTCCGCAAAGAACTACGCTTTGCTCGACCTCCCCAACTTGGACGACAATGTGAAGGGTGATACGCTGTTGGTATACACCACGCATCAGGTGGGCAACGACCTGTTCGTTATGGCCGCCAAGAACAACGAAGACACCCGCGAAGGCTTGCGCCTATACCTCTACACCCCGCGCCCGGACAGCACTGCGGACGTATTGGCCGTGAGCGCACCCGCCTACGACAGTTCCACCATGTTGCCAACCTACTTCACCACCAGCGACACGGCAGATGGCATGGTGATCTTGGCCAACTTCGGCGAAAAAGAGAGCTGGGGACAGAAGGTGTTCTGGCTGAAAGGCCATGAATTCCGCGATCTTGGTTGGCTCGATGTGGCCCACCGTGAATGGAAAACACGCGATGATTCCACGGTGCAATGGCGCACGAACATCGCGCCGTTCGCCCGCGTACAAGGCCGCAACGACCAGTTCAAGATCACCTTTACAGGGGACAGCCTTCAACTCTTCGACGACCTTGCTGGCAACCAAGAACGGATGTTCGCAACCGGGCGCATCGCCTACCGGTACGACGGCAAGCAAATGGTGCTCTACGTGGATGGACAGGAGCGCTTGCCGAAGCATCCATTGTAGTCCCCGTTTGGCGCTCTGTCCGTGGTGAACGCGGCATAAGGAGTCCTGTGATTTGTTATGCACGCATAACTTATTCGTCTTACCTTCGTTGCATGGCATCCATGCGCCCGGAGGACACCATCGATTTCCCGATCCGCAAAGTGTGGAACCGGATTTCCCGGCTCTACAACAACGAAGCCGGTAAGTACGGTGGCACCATGGCCATTGGGCAAGTGCTGCTCAGCATTGATCCCGAAGGCACGCCCAGCACCAAGCTCGGACCGAAAATGGGCATGGAAAGCCGCAGTTTGGTGCGTACGCTTCAAAGCATGGAAAACGCCGGCCTCATCCGCCGTTGCGCCGAAAAGACCGACAAGCGCGTGGTGCGCATCACCCTCACCACGAAAGGCAAACAGATGCGCGACGTGAGCCGCGACACCGTGGTCCAGTTGAACACCGCCCTGCAAAGCCGCTTCACCAAAAAACAATTGGGAACCTTCCAACAGGTGATGAACGAGTTGGACCGGATCCTCGAAAACGAACAACTTTTCCGTTAATGGCAAACAGACAGATCAAGAAAGTAGCCGTCCTCGGCAGCGGCGTTATGGGGTCACGCATTGCATGCCTGTTCGCGAACGTGGGAGCCGAAGTGCTGCTGCTGGATATCGTGCCCAAAGAGGCCGTGGACAGCAAAGACAAAACGGCGCGCAACAAGATCGTCAACGACGCTCTGGCCTTCGCGCTCAAGAGCAACCCCTCGCCCATCTACGACAAGCGCTTTGCCAAGCGCATCAGCACCGGCAATTTCACCGACGACCTCCCGAAGATCAAGGACTGTGATTGGATCATTGAAGTGGTGATCGAACGCCTTGACATCAAGCAGCAGGTGTACACCAACGTGGAGAACTACCGCACGCCCGGCACGTTGATCACAACCAACACCAGCGGCATTCCAATCCATGCTTTGCTCGAAGGCCGCAGCGACGATTTCGCGAAGCACTTCCTCGGCACACACTTCTTCAACCCGCCGCGCTACCTGCCCTTGCTGGAGCTGATCCCCAGCCCGAAGACCGATCCCGCGGTGATCGCCTTCCTGGAAGAATACGGCCGCCGCGTGCTGGGCAAAGTCACCGTGCGCGCCAAGGACACGCCCGCCTTCGTGGCCAACCGCATCGGCGTGTTCGGCATTATGGACATCTTCCACCTGATCAACGACATGGGCCTTTCCGTGGAAGAGGTGGACCGCCTCACCGGGCCCGTGATCGGCCACCCGAAGAGCGCCACCTTCCGCACCGCCGATGTGGTGGGTTTGGACACGCTGGTGAACGTCGCGAATGGCGTACATGCCAACTGCCCGAAGGACGAACGCAACAACCTCTTCGCTATTCCTGAGTACCTCCAGAAAATGGTGGAGAAGCAGATGCTCGGCAGCAAGACCGGCAAAGGCTTTTACTTCAAAGACCGCAGTAGTAAGAAGGGCGAGATCCTTTCCCTCGACCTGAAAACCCTCGCGTACAAACCGCAGGTAAAACCCAAATTCGCCACACTGGACGCGGCCAAGAAGGTGGATGACCTACGCGAACGCACGAAGCTCGTCTACCACGGTACTGACAAGGCCGGTGAATTCTACCGCCGTTCCTTCCAAGCGATGTTCGCCTACGTGAGCAACCGCATCCCCGAGATCAGCGACGAACTCTATCGCATCGACGACGGCATGCGCGCCGGCTTCGGCTGGGAGCTGGGGCCTTTTGAAACATGGGAGGCCATTGGCGTGAAAGAAGTTCTTGGGGATATGGAAAAGGCCGGTGTCCAAAGCGCTCCTTGGGTGAAGGATTTCGTAGCCGCTGGGAATACGCAGTTCTACAAACGCGAAGGCGGCAAGCGATTGTTCTACGACATCCCCAGCAGAAGCTACAAGCCGGTGCCGGGCCAAGAAGGTCTGATCGTGCTGGCCGACATGCCCGAAAGCAGCATCGTCTGGAAGAACAAGGACGCCACCGTGCGCGACCTCGGCGACGGCATCCTTGCCGTGAGCTGGAGCAGTAAGATGAACACCTTCGGCGCGGAGGTGATCCAAGGCCTCAACAAAGCGATCGACCTCGCCGAACAGAGCTACAAAGGCCTCGTGGTCTACAACGACGGCGCGCTCTTCAGCGCCGGCGCCAACGTGGGCATGATCTTCATGATGGCCGTGGAGCAAGAATACGAGGACCTCGACATGGCCATCCGCACGTTCCAGAACACCATGATGCGCATGCGCCACAGCAGCATCCCCGTGGTGGCCGCACCGCACCAGCTCTGCCTCGGCGGCGGCACCGAACTCTGCCTGCACGCGGACAAAGTGGTGGCGCACTCCGAGACCTACATGGGCCTCGTGGAATTCGGCGTCGGCGTGATCCCCGGCGGAGGCGGCACCAAGGAATTCGCGCTGCGCCTCAGCGATGAACTGAAGGAAGGCGACATCCGCATCAACCGCATGCGCGAGCGCTTCCTCACCATCGGCCAGGCCAAAGTGAGCACCAGCGGCGAGGAAGCCTTCGACCTCGGCTACCTCCGCCCCGGCCAGGACGAAGTGATCGTGAGCCGCGCACACCAGCTCGCCTACGCCAAGGCCTGCGCGCTCGATCTCTGGAACAAGGGCTACACCAAGCCGCCCATGCGCCGCGACATCAAGGTGCTCGGCAAGGAAGGCCTCGGCATCGTCTACGTCGGCGCCAACAGCATGCAAAGCGGCAACTACATCAGCGAGCACGACGCGCACATCAGCGAAAAGCTCGGCTACGTGCTATGCGGCGGCGACCTCTCGGAGATCACCGAGGTTTCCGAGCAGTACCTGCTGGACCTGGAGCGGAAGACGTTCTTGGAACTGTGCATGCAGCGGAAGACGTTGGAGCGGTTGCAGAGCATCATTACTACTGGGAAGGTTTTGAGGAACTGAGGATTGTCTTATGTCTGATGCAAGACCGTCCTATGCGAATGCCGTTGCCGCGACGCAGAGCACTATAAGCACCACCGACTTGATCACTGTAACCTAAACACCCCTTCAACATGAACCGATTCAAGAACTTGGAGGTCTGGAAACAAGCGCTTGCGCTCTCCGTGGATGTTTACCGCGCAACGGAGAAGTTCCCGAAAAAAGAAGCTTACGGATTGGCCAGTCAGATGCAACGCGCCGGAGTTTCTATTCCGAGTAACATAGCGGAAGGAGCAGCGCGGAATCACGATGGAGAGTTCTTCCATTTCCTCGGATTAGCTTGTGGTTCTGCAGCGGAGCTGTTCACACAAACACTGATCGCCCGTGAACTCGAGTACATCTCCATTGAGCAAGCAACAAAGATTACAGGGGAGCTTGACCATATCATGAACCGTATCTTCAAACTCCAAGGACAGTTGGAGACCAAACACAAACGCCGCCCAGCGCGGAGCTAACCCGATGTCCAATGTCTGATGCAAGACAGTCCTATGCAAGAGGCCCCGTGCGATCCGCCGTAGTCGCGCATGGGCTGCATAAGACAATCTTGCATCAGACATTGGACAGCAAAACGACAGCAGAATGAACGCATACATCATAGCCGGATTCCGTTCCGCAGTAGGAAAAGCCCCCCGCGGCAAATTCCGTTTCACCCGCCCCGATGATCTCGCGGCAAATGTGATCAAACACCTGATGGCCTCGGTGCCGAACCTCACCACCGACCAGGTGGACGACGTGATCGTGGGCAACGCGACGCCCGAGGCCGAGCAGGGCCTGAACATCGGCCGCATGATCGCCTTGATGGGCCTGAACAACGAGAAGGTGCCGGGCATGACGGTGAACCGCTATTGCAGCAGCGGCAGCGAGACCATTGCTATTGCCAGTGCCAAGATCCATAGCGGCATGGCCGATTGCATCATCGCCGGGGGCGTGGAGTGCATGAGCCCGATCCCCTTCGGCGGCTGGCGCATTGTGCCGAACGATAAAGTAGGAAAGAAAAACCCCACGTGGTACTGGGGCATGGGCCTTACTGCTGAGGCCGTGGCGAACGACTTTAAGGTGAGCCGCGAGGACCAGGATGCTTTCGCGTTGAAGAGCCATGAGAAGGCGCTGGCGGCCATCGCTACAGGTCGCTTTAAGGACGAGATCGTGCCGTTCGAAGTGGAGCGTGTGTTCTTGGACGAAAAGGAAAAACGCCAAGTGGAGAAGTACGTGGTGGACACCGATGAAGGTCCGCGCGCAAGCAACTTGGAAGCATTGGCAAAGCTGAAACCCGTGTTTGATGCAAAGGGAAGCGTAACGGCCGGCAACTCCTCACAGACCAGCGATGGCGCGGCTTTCGTGCTGGTGGTGAGCGAGCGTTTGTTGAAGCAATTGAACGTGAAGCCGATCGCGCGCCTCCTCTCCTACCACGTGGCCGGCGTAGCGCCACGCATCATGGGCGTTGGCCCGATCGCAGCGGTGCCAAAGGCGATCGAAATGGCCGGCCTGAAGCTGAAGGACATCGAGCTGATCGAGTTGAACGAAGCCTTCGCTTCGCAGAGCTTGGCGGTGATCCGCGAGCTGGGACTGGACCCGAGCATCGTGAACGTGAACGGTGGCGCGATCGCAATGGGGCATCCGCTTGGCTGTACCGGGGCGAAGTTGAGCGTGCAACTCTTCAATGAAATGCGGCGCAGGAAGCAGAAGTACGGCGTGGTTACGATGTGCGTGGGCACCGGGCAGGGTGCGGCGAGTGTGTTTGAGTTGTTGAATTGAGCGACTGAAAAAACGTGGAAGTGCAGTATGTTGTAAAACCCCGATCGACGCGAAACCCGACGGCCAACATCTGAACCCATGAGCGCCCTACTACCTTCCTCTTCCCTCTTCGAGCAAAACAAGATCCGTCGCCTCTACGACGAGGCCACGGAGACGTGGTGGTTCTCGGTGATCGACATCATTCAGACATTGACCCAACAGCCCGACTATCAGCTGGGACGGAACTACTGGAAGGTGTTGAAGCATAGGCTTGAGAAAGAGGGTAGCCAACTGGTAACAGATTGTTACCAGTTGAAAATGCCCGCCGACGATGGCAAAATGCGCCTCACTGATGTGGCCACTGCCGAGACCTTGCTGCGACTGGTGCAGTCCGTTCCCAGCCCCAAAGCAGAACCCATAAAACTCTGGCTGGCAAAGGTTGGTTACGAGCGCATGCAAGAGCTTGCCGACCCCAGCCTCGGCGTGGACCGCGCCCGTGAACTCTGGCTTAAGCACGGCCGCAGCGAGAAGTGTATCCAGCAGCGGATGATGGGCCAAGAGACGCGGAACAAGCTCACATACGGGCGGGAAATTTCCCGCCCCGACTAAACCTCCGCGACCACATGACCGAGGCTGAATTGATCTTCACGGCACTGGCGGAGTTAAGCACACGCCAGATCGCCGAAAGCGATCAGGCGAAGGGGATGCCTAAGAACAAGGTCGCGGCAAGGAAGGGCGGCGGCATTGCGAAGAAGGCGCGGCTGGAACTGGAAGAGCGTACAGGGCGTTCTGTAGTTTCGGGCAGCAACTTTCTGCCACCGGGAAAAACGAAGTTGCCGGGCAAAGCGGGTGAAGAAGCCTAAGGCCAATTGGCGGATCCAGATCTGACGCCGAAAATGTTTGCTGAGTGTTCTAGGTCATGGAAAGCTTCCATTTCTTATGTCCTTGGATAATTTGTTATGCGTGCATAACTTTATCCCGAACAAACCCGTACCACATATTCTGCGTTTAACACCAGTACAGGCATTCAATTACCTGATCATCTGACCCTCTCCCATGAGCACCGTGACCCAAAAGGCCCTCCAAGGCGGCGAATTCCTGATCCGCGAAAGCGACCCGCAAGACGTATTCATCCCCGAGGAATTTAACGAGGAACAGCAAATGATCGCGCAGACCTGCGTGGAATTCCTCCAACAGGAGGTGTGGCCCAACGTGGAGCGCATCGACCACATGGAGGAAGGCCTGATGCAGAGCCTGCTGGTAAAAGCCGGGGAACTGGGGCTGCTCGGCATCAGCGTGCCAGAAGACCTGGGCGGTTTCGGCAAGGACTTCGTTACGACCATGCTGGTGACGGAGAAGACCGGTGCCGGTTACAGTTTCAGCGTGGCTTTTGCGGCGCACACGGGCATCGGCACCTTGCCCACACTGTACTACGGCACCGAAGCGCAGCGCGCCAAGTATATCCCCAAGCTGGCCAGTGGCGAATGGAAGGCGAGTTACTGCCTTACGGAGCCCGGCGCCGGCAGCGATGCGAACAGCGGTAAAACGAAGGCCGTGCTTTCCGAAGATGGAAAACACTACATCCTGAACGGGCAGAAAATGTGGATCACCAACGCCGGCTTCGCCGACGTGTTCACGGTGTTCGCCAAGATCACTGACCCGAAAACCGGTGAGGCCGACAAGAACCTCAGCGCCTTTATCGTGGAAAAGGGCTTCGGCGGCATCACGCTGAACCCGGAGGAACGGAAGATGGGCATTAAGGGCAGCAGCACGCGCCAAGTGTTCTTCAACGACTGCAAGGTGCCCGTAGAAAATCTGTTGAGCGAGCGCGGCAACGGCTTCAAGATCGCAGTGAACATCCTGAACATTGGCCGCATCAAATTGGCGGGTGCCGCATTGGGCGGCGCAAAGCAAACGCTCAACCTCGCCATCAACTACGCCAATGAGCGCGTGCAGTTCGGACAGCCCATCAGCTCATTTGGCGCGATCCGCCAGAAGCTGGCCGACATGGCCATTTACACCTACGTAACGGAAAGTGCCACGTACCGAGCCTCCTACGATCTGGAGCTGGCCATCCAAGCTGCCAAGGCCGACGGTGCCGACCCTGCCAAAGCCAACTTAAAAGGCGCGGAGGAATTTGCCGTGGAAGCTGCGATCCTGAAAGTAGTGGCCAGCGAGTGCCTGGATTACGTGGCCGATGAGGCTGTCCAGATTTACGGCGGCATGGGCTTTAGTTCGGAAAGCCCCGTGGAGCGCGCTTATCGCGATAGCCGCATCAACCGGATCTACGAGGGCACCAACGAGATCAACCGCCTGTTGGCGGTGGACATGCTGCTGAAGCGCGCCATGAAAGGCCAGCTTGACCTGATGGGCCCCGCGATGAAAGTAGCCGAGGAACTAATGGGCATCCCCGACTTCCCCGAAGCCGACGACAGCCTGCTTGGAGAAGAGAAACGCATGGTGGCCAATTTCAAGAAAGCCGTGCTGATGGCCGCTGGTGGCGCTGCACAAAAGCTTGGCCTCGGTTTAGGCGATGAACAGGAGATCGTCATGCGCATCAGTGACATGGTGATCGACACCTACCTCGCTGAAAGCGTGCTGCTGCGCACGTTGAAGTTGGCCGGGCTGAAGGGCGCCGACAACGTTCAGGAGCAGGTCACCATGTGCCAGATCTTCATCCGTGATGCTGCAGATCGCATCCACAAAAACGCGAAGGAAGCGGTAAGCGCTTTCGCGGAAGGCGACGAACGCCAAGGCATGCTAATGGGCGCGAAGCGCTTCACGAAATACCAGCCGTTCAATAGCGTGAAAGCCCGCAGGCTGGTGGCGAAGAAGTTGATCGCGGAGGGAAAGAATCCGTTCTGACCCGCGGTCGCTCGGAAGAGCAATAAGAGAAACCACAACCCGCTCACCTGGACGGGATGTTCGGACCTCCTATTCTGAAAGTCCGGCACCACGCCCATTTTCGCCTCCACTCTGTAGCGAATTCCGCCCGTTCCGGGGAAACCGCGCCCCAAATTTGACGAGCGAGCAGAACGGACTGTTTCCCGTTGGTTCCGCCTAATGGCCCCGCCGTTATTGGCGAAGACCGCATGCTTGCCAGCTGCAAATTTGAACTGGCACTCCGTTAGCCACTGCGGGGCAGATGAAAGCGACGTACCCGAATTCCAGCAAAAATCCAACTCCCGGAATTGTGAAAGACCCGGGAAAGCCAACCGTACCTGAGAAAAACACGGATACGCCACCTACTAGGCAGCCCGAACCGATGTCACCGCCGACCATCCCCACGGAACGCCCGGGAACTCCGGATAAACCCGCCGCTCCCACACAACACCCAGCTGACCCTAAGCCGAGCAAGCCACAAGGATTTAATTGACCCAACTTCCGCGGACCACCAACAACCGAAACGATGAAAACGGACACCTCACATCAACGCGACACGAACACCGGTTTTCATCCGCCGATGAAGAATGATGCACCGGCCACCAAAGCCATGTTCGCCATCATTCTGGTGTTGTTGGTGGTGGGAGCCATCATCGCCATGTACACCTATAACACTTTCAATAGCGAACCGAAATACCCGGCACCCACTGAACAGGTTACGCCGCCGCTGACGCCCTAAAACTTCAACCGCATCTCCACCTTGAAGTCGCTGCGGCGATCGCCGGAGATCTCCTGAAGCCCGGAACTCACGACATCTTGGTGGAGGTATGCCCATGAACCGTAGCGTGCCCACAGGTCAATGCCGCGTGCCACCGACCAGCGCACCATGCCGTACCAGCGCAGGCCTTGCCCGTAGATCGGGGGAAGGCTGAATACACCTGGAATGTCCGATTCGAAAGCGTAAACACGCGAATCATAGCTGTCGGTGGCGAACAACGCAACGCGGCCAGTGAACTCCAAGCGGCCTTTCGACGGGCGATGGATCAAGTCTTGATAAATGAGGAAGCCATGCTCGACGGGACTTTCGCCACGCTGAAAATCCACCGTTTCGATCCGCGTGCGCAGGGTGAGGCCTTTGCTCACCTTGTAGCTCGCATTGAAGCGGTAATTCACTTGGCTTGTAGGCACAATTGGCGCAATGCCCTCCGTCACGGATTCCGCGTTCTTCGGCTTGTCCTGCTTGCGCCCCCTTACGTATAACTGTACCTTTTTGCTCGGCGTCCACGTGAGTTGGCCCAGCACTTCATAGCCGTTGCTCAGCCCGTCCGTCTGGTAACGCAACCAAGGGAAAGTGAACTGGTCGAAGTAAGCGTTAAACGTCCATTTGCGCGAGGGCCGAAGCTCCAACCCGGTGTAAAGCCCACGCTCGTTCCACGGGTTTGAACTTTCGGCGAATGCCGCGCTGTACAACCCTTGGAAATCGCGCTGTAGGTCGCGGTACTGCAACGCCAGTGAAAGCCGCTTATCCAGCGCGACCAGCAGACCGGTCACGCCCGCCATGCCGCCGTTGGCACTGCGTGCACCTTCGCCGAACCAGGTGAGGTTGCGGTACAGCACATTCCAATCCACGCCGTACGTGGAATTTCCACTGCCTTGGAATTCGAACTGGTTGTAAGGCGACACACTGCTTTTCTGCAATGTTCCGCCGAATTCCTCATGCGCGGCCGTAGCTCCGATGCTCCAATTGCGACGCAAATACCGCACGTTGCCACCGTAGATGAACTCATCCACCGCATGCTTCTTCCGCAACTCGTTCGTGGTGCGGTGGTAGCCATCTTCCAAGAAGGAACTGAACACCGCCTCCGAAGCGTCCGCCCCCGAAACAGTATCCGTTTCGGACACGTTCCCGTCCAATTTTTTACTGCTTATGAAGGCGGTACCCTCCCAGTATTTCCCAAAGCCCAACGTGGCCCCTGCGCCGCGCAGGAACTGGTTCTCGTTCACGCTGGCATAAGGCGTCAACCCTTCCGCGTTGCGCTTGATGTTCATGGTGTACGCCGATTTCCGCGCGAACGAAAGGCCGCTGGAAAAGACGAGGCCCTGCCCGAATTGCGCTTGGTAATCACCCAGCGCCAAGGCCTTCACCGGCCCAACATCGCGGAGGAACAAGTGGGCCGAGTAAAAGTCGAAGCCGTTCGGTTGTGTGCCTTTGAAGAACTCTTCGCCTTCATCCTTTTCCGCAGTGATGCCGAAGCTGAGGTTGCGCCGGTAGCGGAAACGGTACCGTGTGTACAATTTCCACGGACTGCCGAGGTACACCTTGCTGTTTTGGCGCAGCGAGTCCATCACCTGCGGGTCGTCCACGTCCGGCAAAGGGTCGCCGCCCGGGTCGGTGTATGGGGAGCCGAAGGGATCACCACCGCCGATGAACCCCTTGCGCTGTTGGATGCTCACTTGGCTGCGGAACAGGATCTCGTGGCTGCCGTTGGCCAACATTTCCTTCAGTGAGGTGCGCGAGGAGCCTTCGGCACGGACCGTTACGAACGGCCGGATTTGTTCCAAGGTAGCGAGGTCCAAAGCATCAATGGTCTGCAGTTCGTAGATGCTGATGAACTTACCGAAGCGCTGGATGTGGTCGATGATCGCGTTCACTTGGATGTCCGACAGCATGTAGAGGTCGGCCAAGTCTTGCGCCGTGGCGTGGTTGAGGTCGAGCGGATCGTTCAGCCGGTCCATAAGCTGCTCCCCGATGGCGCTGAGGTCCACGTCGCTGTCTTCCCCCAACTGGCCCGCGATGGCTTCCACGCGCTGCTCTATAAGGTCCCGTATCTCCGGTGAAATCTCCTGTGCATGCACCAGGCCGATGCAAGCCCAAACGGCAAGAAGCAATACCAAGTACCGCCTCATTCGAAACGATAATTCAGGTTCAACATCGGCGTTAAGCCAAGTTGCGACCGCAACACCGCGGCAATGTCCAGCTCCAGTTGCTTAATGCGCAAGCCCGCCCCGAAGTGCGCCTTTGTGGGACCGGTGCTGATGCCCGTGCGCAAGTACAGTGCTTTAACGGGCTGGTATTCGATGCCCGCATGGTACTGTTCCGGTCTGTCAATGTCTTTGCTCACTTCACTCGTCATTACCACTTTGTCGTTGAAGACATAGCCCAGCCCGGCTTTGAACACGGTGGGAACTTCCTCGTCGTACGGCCCGCCCAACTTGGCGCGGTTGGGGTTGTACAAATGAGCTCCCACCCACAAATGCTCGGTGATCTTCGCCTGCACGCCCACCTCTGCAGTAACCGCGCCGGTGCTGCCATAGTCCTCGCCGAGGCGCAGGTTGAGGTAGTCCAGTTGTACGCCTACGCGCCAATCGTCGCTCAGTTTCATGGCATACGCCAGGCCGAAAGTGCGCTGCGCATACAGGTCGTTGCCGAAGGAATTCGCGCTGGCCGCGAAACAACCTTTGCCCACCGGCACCGCCACCGCAAGGCCTTGCATGGCCAGATCCGGCGACAGCCAGTGCTGCTGGTAGTACGCGCCCGCCACGGGATGCTCCAACCCCGCCAGCCCGGCCTGGTTGCCGCTCACGTTCCACAGGTCGCTCATGGTTACGCCCGCATAACCCATGCCGGCAAAGCGCGCCCCGGTAGTAACAGGTTCGCCTTGGGCCATGGCGAACACCGGCAGAAACGCCGCAAATAAGAAGGTGGAAGTCTTGCGCATCGGGTCCAAAGTAGTGTTCTGTCGGCTTCGCCGCCCAATTCAGTTTGTTTTTTCACTTTTTCCCTTTGTCTACCTTCGCGCCTTCCCATGGCGAACGTTACCCTGCACGACAAACACTTTGAACCTTACGTGGACGAAGCTGACGTGGCCAAGGCCATTGATACGCTTGCCGCCAAGGTGGCCAAAGACTACGCCGATAAAACCCCGCTTTTCATCGGTGTGCTCAACGGCAGCTACTTCTTCGCGTCGGAATTACTGAAGCGCTTGGATATCCAATGCGAGATCTCTTTCGTGAAGGTGGCCAGCTACCACGGCACGGTAAGTTCCGGAACGGTGAGCCAGTTGATCGGCCTGAACGAACGCATCGCGGGCCGGCACGTAGTGGTGCTGGAGGACATCGTGGACACCGGCAACACCATTGTCCACATCATGGCAGCTCTGAACGAGAAACAACCTGCCACGGTGGCCATCGCTGCACTGCTGCTGAAACCCGAAGCTTACAAGAAGGACATCCCCATCAATTATGTGGCATTGGAGATCCCCAACGTTTTCGTGGTGGGCTCCGGACTGGACCACGACGGCTTAGGCCGCAATTTGCCTGGCATTTTCCGCCTTGCGCAATCCTGAACCATGAAGAAAACGAACATCGTGCTCTTCGGCCCTCCGGGTGCCGGCAAAGGCACGCAAAGCAAATTCCTCAACGAGCGTTATGGTCTTCACCACGTTAGCACAGGTGATCTCCTGCGGGGCGAGATCCAAGCGGAAACACCGCTCGGCCTGCAAGCACAGGAGTTGATGAGCGCCGGTGAATTGGTTCCGGATGACCTGGTGGTAGGCATGATCCGAAACCTGTTGGAAGACAATCCCGATGCCCAAGGGTTCATTTTCGACGGTTTTCCGCGCACCCGCGCACAAGCCGAAGCGCTGGATGAAACCCTGATCCGCATTGGCGACCCTATCTCTTTGATGCTCGCTTTGGAAGTGCCGGAGGAGGATCTCGTTAAGCGTCTCTTAGGCCGCGGCGCAACCAGTGGCCGGCCGGATGATAAGAGCGAGGAGGTAGTGCGCAAACGCATCCGTGAATACGAGAAAAAGACCGCGCCGCTGAAGGAATTTTATCATGCACAGGGCAAATTGCGGCGGATTAACGGCATCGGCAGCATTGCGGAGATAACAGCTCGTTTGACGGACGCGATTGACGGGTAGTTTAGATTTTGGTTGTCAGTTGTCCCGATATGCAATTTGCGCCGGGAGGATTCAGAATTATAGACGCGGTGGTTTCCAATAGGAAGCGGACAGTCCAACCCTACTGTATCACGACCTGGGCTTTGAATGATGAACCCCGCGCCATAACTCGGGATAAGCTAAAAGGCGCAGAGCGCTACGCGGCATATTAGTTCCCTTGGAAAACCATTCCCCGCTTCCATTCACCACCTTTGCGGCATGTCCTCTGCCAACTTCATTGACCACATCCGTATTGAATGCCGCAGCGGCAAGGGCGGCGCGGGCAGCCGCCACATGCGGCGCGAGAAGTACATCCCCAAGGGCGGTCCCGATGGCGGTGATGGCGGACGCGGCGGGCATATCATCCTGCGCGGCAACCCACAACTGTGGACGTTGCTGCACTTGCGTTACACGAAGCACGTTATCGCCAAGGATGGCGAGGTGGGCAGTTCCAACCAGAGCAGTGGACGCATGGGCGAGGACAGGTACATTGAAGTTCCGTTGGGCACCATTGCGAAGGATTCCGAAACCGGTGAACAGATCTGCGAGATCACGGAGGCGGGCCAAGAAATAATTCTCTTGCAAGGCGGCCGTGGGGGCCTTGGCAACCAGCATTTCCACAGCGCCACATTCCAAACGCCACGCTTTGCACAACCCGGCGAACCCGGCTTGGAGCAATGGATGATCCTGGAGCTGAAAGTACTGGCAGATGTCGGCTTGGTGGGCTTTCCCAACGCAGGAAAGAGCACTTTGCTTTCCGTGGTGAGCGCCGCCAAACCGAAGATCGCCGACTATCCGTTCACCACGCTGGTGCCCAACCTCGGCATTGTGGAGTACCGCGGCGGAATGAGCTTCGTGATGGCTGATATCCCCGGAATTATTGAAGGGGCCAGCGAAGGGAAGGGCATCGGCCTGCGCTTCCTCCGCCACATTGAACGCAACAGCCTGTTGCTCTTCATGGTGGCTGCTGACAGCGCGGACATCAAAGCCGAATACGAAGTGATGCTGAACGAACTGCGCAAGTATTCCCCGGAACTGTTGCACAAGGAACGCATCCTCGCCATCAGCAAATCGGACTTGCTGGACGACGAACTTACCAAGGCCATCCGCAAGGAATTGCCCAAAGACCTTCCGCACATCTTCATCAGTTCCGTGGCCCAGACCGGATTGGACAAGCTAAAGGACATGATCTGGGCGAAACTGCAAGAACCCGCTGCCACTTCGGCAAAAGGCGTGTGATCTGCGCATGACTTGGACGGACGCCATACTCGCCGCGGACCGCACCGCCTTCCTCGCGGTGAACGGCGCGCACAATGCCACCGCCGATGGCTGGATGACGTGGCTGAGCGATCTGCGGCTTTGGTTCCCCGTCTACGTGCTCTTTCTGGTGTTGATCAAAATGCGCTGGGGCTGGCGCGGCCTTTGGCTTTCCTTACCGGTAGTTGCGCTCATGATCCTCTGCAGCGACACCGGTTCCGTTGTGCTTTTCAAGGATGTGTTCCTCCGTTTGCGCCCTTGCCATGCCCCCGACTTGGTGGGCTTGGTACACCTTGTGGACAACCATTGCGGTGGCCAATACGGCTTCATCTCTTCTCATGCTTCCAACCATTTTGCGCTGGCAGCATTTATGGCCGGCATGCTGCAGCGCCGCCCGTGGTGGGTGTTGCCGCTATTGCTCATGTGGGCCGGGTTGATCGCGTACAGCCGCGTTTATTTAGGCGTGCATTACCCCGGAGATGTCATCGTGGGCGCGCTTTACGGCTCGTTGATCGGCGGTTTGGCATACTGGCTTTTCCGGTGGGTCCACCAACGCACCATTGAAAAATGAACACTTGGGCTGCGGTTTTTATCGGTGGTGGCATAGGCAGTTTGCTTCGCTACGGCATTACCCGATTACTGCTGGCACTTGATCTGCGTGGCGCATTCCCATGGGCCACATTCGCCTCCAATCTTTTGGCCACGGCTATTCTGGCTTGGGTGGTCCTGCGGATGCAACCCCACTTCCAGCAACGGCCAGCACTCTCCGCGCTCATCACTGTGGGCGTATGCGGCGGCTTCAGCACCTTCAGCACGTTCAGCTACGAAAACTTCCTGCTCTTCCGCGAAGGATTTCCAGGGTTAGCGGTGGCCAACGTTTTGGTGAACGTAGTGGCCTGCTTGGCCATCTTCTTCGTGATCGCGCGCACGGCATGAAATTATTCCTCTCGCTTTCCGCTCTGCTTTTTACAACGCTGCTGAACGCACAACCCACGTGGCAAAACCCGCCCCGCCTGGTGGTGGGCATCGTGGTGGACCAGATGCGCTTGGACATGCTCTATCGCGAATGGGACAATTTCGGCGACGACGGCTTTAAACGTCTGGTGCGCGAAGGCTCTTTCCAACGCGATGCGCATTACAACTACGTGCCCACTTTCACTGCACCGGGCCACGCCAGCATCTACACCGGCACCACGCCTTCGCGCCACGGCATCACGGCCAACAACATTTACGATCCCGCATTGCGCCGCACGGTCTATTCTTCCAAAGACACTACAGTTCACGGCATCGGCAGCGATGCGCCGTACTCGCGCTGCTCTCCAGCAAAGTTGCTTGCTTCCACCTTGGCCGATGAAATGGAGCTACGCTGGAGCGGCGCTTCACGCACCATCGGCGTATCGCTGAAGGACCGCTCCGCCATCATGCCCATCGGCCGCACGGGCGATGCTTCCTACTGGTTCATGGGCGGCAAGGAAGGCAACTTCATCACCAGTTCTTGGTACATGAACGAATTACCCGATTGGGTGAAAAGGTTCAACGCTGAAAAACGCCCCGACAAATACCTCGCAGGCAAGTGGGACCTAGCGTTGCCCCGTGCGCGATACCATTCACCGCTGCCTGACGACAACATCTATGAATACCCAACCACTGGGGCCAAAACCCCAACCCTGCCGCTTGACATGGGTGCGATGCGAAAAGCAGGTGCCGCCTACGACTTGATCAAGTTTACACCTTGGGGAAATACCATTACCACGGACATGGCCTTGGCCGCGCTGGAGAATGAGCAGATGGGCCAAGACAGCATTCCTGACCTGCTGGCATTGAGCTACAGCGCGCCCGATGAAAGCGCCCACGACGGTGGCCAGCGCAGTTTGGAACTGGAGGACATCTACATCCGCCTCGATGCTGAATTGGCGCGCGTGTTCAACTACCTGGACCAGCATGTCGGCAACGGGAACTACACCGTGTTCCTCACCGCGGACCATGGCGGTTCCGATGTACCGGCCTATTTGCGGGACCTAGGCGTGAGTGCCGGATATGCAAGTCCCGCCGAGCTGATGGGCTTTTTGGCGCAGCAAGGATTTGGCGCGGACGTGGATACCATCGTGAAGGAGCAGCTCTACTTACGCCCCGGCACTAACATTGAAACTGCCAATGCAGTGGCCCGCGAGCTGATCAAGCACCCAAAGATTGCCGCCGCAGCAAGTGCTACAAGCTTGCGCGAAATTGGAACCGCTGACCCCTTGATGCAAGCCGCCCTGCGCGGGTGGATGGAGGGCCGTAGCGGGGATATCCTCTTCGCGTTGAAACCGGGCTACATGATATGGCGCAATGAAGAGCCCGAAAAAGGCACGGAACACGGGACTGCCTGGAACTACGATACACACGTGCCAGTGATCTTCATGGGCCAAGGCATCCGCCACAACGAGGTGCTACGCTCCACCACCATCACGGACATTGTGCCCACGATTTGTGCTTTGCTCGGCATGGCATTGCCGAATGCCGCCAACGGCTCAATTGTGCCCGAAGTCCTGAAAACCGGGGACTGACGGTATTTCAGACCCCTATTCTTTCTGGAATTCCCCTTTCGCAAACCCTTGCCACCAAAGGCCTTCCGTGTTTGCGGCTTGGTTTTTGCCGCTTGCCACTGGCGCGGCTTTGTTCTATCCCCTAAGTTGGCTGCTCCAATGCCACCGCACTTTTCGGCCAAAGGGGCCTTTTTCCTGCTTGCGTTCTGCCTTTCAAGGGTTGTTGTTGCTCAGGAAACGGCAGCACTTTCCTCCACCGGTTCCTTGGACAGCGTGCTGGTCTCCGCACGCACAAGTGACGATACGGACGCAACTTCTTTGGCCTTCGCCACTTGGTCCGGTCTTACAGGGAATGCGGTGTACTTCACATTCACCCCGGAAAAAAACACGACCGGATATGCATTGCCGCTAGACCAATTGGTGATCGCCGGGATCGAGCAATACTTGGACGATCGCGTGCATTTTACCCGGGATGGTGTGCACACGGACTTGGACGCGGCCAAATTGGGCATGGGCATCGACCGCATGATCGGTGCCGCCTCCGCGCATTTCACTGTTCCGCAGGCCCGCCTTTCGCAACCCACCTTGGAGCAACTTGGCCGCGTGTGCCGCATTGATTGGAGCCAGGCGAACTTCGGCATTGACGGTGGCGAGGACCAGGAGAAATACCTGGCGATCTACTATTATGTAAGGGCCCAACGGCAAGAACTGGAACGGCAGGTCCGGAACGACCTGTTGGACCTGGCCGGCACGGACATCCTAGCAGGCCAAAGCGGGTCAGTGGCCGCCGGAATGAACGATGCGGTGCCCACCTTGTGCAACACCGTGTTTGATGACCAGAACTACATGTGTGCTTTGGACCTGAAAGCGGACACCGTGCACGGTGCCGATGTGCGCCTTACCGATGCCATGCTCAGTGGAATCGCGGCGCGCGCAGAGGCGGATGCGGCAAAGCAGCAAGGACCGCCAGTAAAAATCCGAAAGCGCGACCGCTGGCTGAAAGCCGAACTGGATGCCATAAACGAACGGATCGACCGCATTGACCAACGCAAGGAACTGTGGAATATGCGCGATCGGATCGACGACTTGGAGGGGCGCATGGACGACATCGGCATGCAGGTGCAGGAGATACGCGATGGGCAAAAGGCGCCGGAAGTGCCAGACCTTCCGGTTTCCGATCCCAACGTTTTGAGCGGGCGCGACATCACATTCAACTTCGTAAAGAATTCATCGACCTTGAGCAGCGAACAACGCGCTTTGCTGGCTGAAGTGGGGCGCTCCATGGCCAAAGGTCAACGCAGCCGGGTGCTCATTACGGGCTACGCCGATTCCACAGGAGATCCCAAGGTGAACATGGTGATCAGCGAGGCGCGAGCGAAGGCCGTCCGTGACTTTTTGCTCGGCATGGGCATTGGTGGGGAACGGCTGCTGCTGAACTATTTCGGCGACAGCCGAAGCGGTGGCACCGGGCCGGGCGAACGCCGTGTGGAACTCCAATGGTTGAAATGATCCGGAGGCAATGCGGCTTTAGTGGCCGATCGACCGGAAGGTGACCTCCACCGTGGTGCCCTCTCCTTCCACCATCCGCATTTTTCCGTCCAACTGTTCAGCCAGCGCTTCCACAACTTCCAAGCCCAAAGCCGCACGGTTAGTGGCGGCAGCAGTCGTACCCTTACCGTTGTCCTTCACCGTCATGGTGAACATTCCTTCGCCAGTGTCGCGCACGATAAGATCGATGTGCCCACCGGTGGAATACGGGAAGGCGTGCTGATGACAATTCGCCAATAGTTCGCAGGTGATCATACCCAACTGGATGCTGGTATCCGCATCCATTTTAACCCCGCCGCTGTCCACGGAATGGCTTACGCCGCGGCTTTCCGGGTCGAACATGGCGGCCAACGCCGTGGCCAGATCGTTGAGGAACACACCAAGGTCAACGTGCGCCAAGTCCTTCTGCCGATAAAGCTTGTGGTGCACCAGGGCCATGGAATCAATGCGCCGTTTTCCCCGCAGGAATTCTTTCTGCGCTTCCGCCAACGGTACCCGTTGGGCCTGTAGGTTCAGCAGGCTGCTTACCACCTGCAGGTTGTTCTTTACCCGGTGATGCACTTCGCGGTCCAGCGTTTCGCGCTCGTCGATGGCCTGGGCCAAGTTCCGCGCTTGAATAGTGGACCGGCGCGTTTGCCGCTGTACCCGCTTTTCCGCATTACGGCTTTGGAGGTAGACAGTGGCCAACAACAAGCCAAGCAAAACCAACAACCCCAAGACCCACCACAAGGCCGTACGACCTTCTTCGTTCCATTGCTCAATGGGACCGAAGCCCACCATCACGCCGGTGAAAAGCCGTACGCCATTGAGGTCGTACGGCGACAGCCGGGCCACAAAAGCATGATCGCCCACGGTGACTTTGATATCTCCCGAGCTTTCAAGCGGCTTCCAGCCTGCCAGCGCCTTGGTCCATGCGCGCCCGATCTCGCTCGTGTCCAGGACGGTCAAGGGCGCGCCTTTCGAAGTGAGCAAGACACTGGAGACTTCGGCCGCCCATTGGGATGAACCGGCAAACATCGCATCCGCATCCATGTCGAAATGGATCACGCGGTAACCCGGGGCACCCTGGCCTCCACGCAGTAACAAGGACAGGTGAAGAATGCGCTTTGAGGTGTCCGTCCCAACGGTCCACACCGGTCCGTCGCGTCGGTCCTCCAAGGCCTGGCTGTACCACGGTGCTTGGCGTGGATCGGCCCCGGAATCGGGATGCAAGGTGTCGCCCGTTTCTGGAGTCGCGCGCATGGACCAACGTAAAACTGAGCAGTGAAAAGGAACGGTGTCCCTGATCGTCACTGTGTACCGCCACAGGCTATCCGCATGCTCCAGCAGGTGATCGTTGCCACGGTCGTCCGCCAAGCCGATGCTGTTGATGGCGAACCGACTTCGAAGCACGGGCAACCAACGGCTTAGTAATTCTTCCTTCCCGGTGCTGTCATCGTTGGCGATGTAAGCAGCTTCCTCCTGAATGTCCCATGTATAGGTCTTCACCAACATGTCCAACAAAACATTCTGGCTGTCCATGGCTCTGGAAACGGCCAATTCACCGAGCTGTCCGGCGCGGTCCTTGTTCTTCACCAGGCCGCGCGCCAGCAATGCCAGGGCAAGCACCATCAGCAGTGAAACACCGATGATGGCCCAAGCTTCGGGGATGCGTCTCTTGCTCATTGTTGACGTTCAGCGCGTGTCGTCATGGGCATTCCGCCACGGGGATTGCATTGATGCCGGTCATTTCCACCCGCACATCGGGACCCTCAGCCTGCTCCGGCGTCACTGCCTGTGGCACAAAATAGAAACCGTTCAATTTTCCGTTCATGGTGCGCCCGGCACGGATACAGGTGTCCGCGCTGAACTGTTCCACGGTGAGGCCCTGGTAGTACAGGTCCAAGCCCACATGAACGGTACGGGCCGAATCTGCGGTATTAACCAACTTCAGCAACAGTTCGGAAGGTTTCCCAGGCGCGTGTTTCCAACGATAGGAAACGTCGACTCCACGATCCGAACCTGCAGGTGTGAACTGCTGTGCCTTGCAACTTGAAAAGACAAGCAATACGAACGCAACGAGAGGAAGAACCTGTTTCATTTAACATCGATTTTTTTCAAGATCGCAATTGCATCTTTCATGCCTGCAACATCTACATCCATGTGCGTAACCATGCGCACGGTGGAAGGGCCAAACTCGGACCCAAGCACACCTTCCGCACGCAGTTTATTCAGGAATTTCGCAGCTTTCCGCTTGTTCGCCAAATTGAAGACCACGATGTTCGTCTGCACCGGCAACACGCTTTCCACTGCAGGTACTTCATGCAAGGCGGCCGCGAGCATTTTTGCTTTTGCATGATCGTCGCGCAGCCGCACCACGTGATGGTCCAGCGCGTACATGCATCCTGCCGCGAGAAAACCCGCCTGTCGCATGCCACCGCCAAGGCGCTTGCGCACACGACGTGCTTGTCTGATGAACCCCGCACTGCCCACCAATACGCTTCCCACTGGCGCGCCTAAGCCTTTGCTCAGGCAGATCGAAATGGAATCGAAAGGCGCACCCCACTCTTGAGGTGATCTTCCATCTTCAGCCATGGCGTTGAAGATGCGGGCACCGTCCAAGTGCAATGCCAGGCCATGGTGATCGCAAACCTGCTTGATGCGGCTTACTTCCGCGAGGTCCCAAATGCTTCCGCCCCCTCGGTTGCTGCTGTTCTCCACTACCACCAATCGCGTGCGGGCCAAATAGGCGGCATCGGGCGCATTCACAGCGGCGGCCACATCTTCAGCCTTGAAACGGCCACGGTCTGCTGGCACGAACTTCACACTGCACCCGCTGGTGGCCATGGTGCCACCTCCCTCATACCGGTATATGTGCGCGCCTTCTTCGCAGATCACTTCGTCGCCGGGCCGTGTATGCACGTTGATCGCTATCTGGTTGGTCTGCGTGCCGCTGGGGCAGAACAAGCCCGCTTCGTGGCCGAAGAGCTTGGCCAGCCGCCCCTCCAAGGCGTTCACCGTAGGGTCTTCGCCGAACACGTCGTCACCCACTTCAGCCTGCGCCATGGCTTCGCGCATGGCGGGCGTGGGTTTGGTCACGGTGTCGGAACGGAGATCGATCATGGATGTGATGGCAATGACGGCCCGCCAAGATAAAAACGCATTTCTGCATGGTTGATGAACTTGTAAATTTTCAGTGGAACCAGTGTTGTTGTTGGGCTGGCTTTGATTCACGCGGATGACCTGCGGTCGGAATGACGGCTTACGACAAGAAGGGAGCCACAGATTACACAGATTGCGCAGATGAATGCCGGCCTCCGACAAGAAATAGTCGCAGATTAGAAAGATGCGACCTTCGGTCGGAATACACGCCTCCGACGGAGAGAGACTCCGATTTCACCGGTTCACACTTTCCCGCGACGCGGGAAAAATCTGCGTAATCGGCGCAATTCCGCTATGGCGGAACAGGTGCTGCGGCTAAACCAAACGGAGAACGGTCGCCGTAAAGGCATCCTTTTCGATTTGGCCCAATTGAGGAATGACGGCTCCGACAAGAAGGGAGCCACAGATTACACAGATTGCGCAGATGAATGCCGGCCTCCGACAAGGGAAAACCAAAGTATACACCGGTTCACAGCGTTCCCCGCAACGGGGCAAAATCTGCGTAATCGGCGCAATCTGCGGCTAAACCGAACGGAGAACGGACTCTTCAGACTTACAAAAGGACCACAACTAAGCGACTTTGCGCGCTACTAACAGGCCGTCGCGCAAGGGCACGAGCACTGCTTTCAGGCGGGGATCTTCGTTCACTGCTTTTGCGTAGGCCCGCAGTGCTTTGGTTTGATCGCTTTGCTCGGCTTCCGGCTTTAGCACTTTGCCGCTCCACAGCACGTTGTCCGCGATGATGAGGCCGCCGGGGCGCACTTTGTCCACTACGGCGTTGAGGTAGTTGACGTAGTTCTGTTTGTCCGCGTCGATGAACACCAGGTCGAACGGGGCGGGAAGCTTCGGCAACACCTCCAACGCGGCTGCATGGTGCATCGTGATGCGATCTTTCATGCCGGCCTTTTCAACGTAGCGGTTCACCATTTCCGGCAGCCACGGGTCGATGTCGATGGTGTGCAGCATGCCGCCCTTGGCCAACCCTTCTGCCAGGCAAAGCGCGCTGTAACCGGTGAAGGTGCCGACCTCCACGATGATCTTGGGTTGCACCAGATGGCTGAGCAACGAAAGGAACCGTCCTTGCAAATGGCCGCTTATCATCTGCGGCATCTGCACGTTGCGGTGCGTTTCTTCAGTGAGTTCACGCAGGTATTCGGCTTCGATGCCACTGTGAGTTTCGGAATAAGCGTCTAATGCTGGATCGAGGAATTGCATGAACGTCGTAGTTTCTTTTCGGTTCTTACTGGCCAGAAAAATGTTGTGCGAATGTGCCGGTTTCACGGCAGCTTGATGAAGGTGCCACGCACCAGCGACGTGCCGGAAATGCCACGGACTACATACTGGCCGGGAGCGAAGCTCGAAACATCCAACGCGTTGTTCTGCACGGCCCCGTCAAAAACCGATCGACCGAGCGCATCCGATACGTGGACCTTTGCGCCGGTGAAACCCGCAGGGAATTTCAACGTCACCCAATTTTTTGCAGGGTTCGGGAAGATCCCAATAAATGATGCTGCATGTTCGTCTATCGCGAGCGCAACGTCCAACTTCCACCAGTCCTTCTTGCGCACATTGGCACTGTCGATCCCAAGGCCCGCATAGCAATTGTAGTTCCATGGGCTTTCTTGTTGACCTAATACTACCAAGCCTTTGCGCGGGCCACCCCCGAAGTCCGGGAGTGCTTCCCAGCCGGTGTTCCCTTGTTTCCAGCAATTCGCGTGCAATACGCCCGGTTCCGACTGACCGCCGAGCAACAACACCAGATCGTTGCTGGCACCGTGCAACCAAGCGCGCGCTTCAGGCAGTGCCGGTGCGGGATACCATTCACCGGTTTCGAACCATGTGGCGAAGCTCCATGCATCGGCCAATGGCGCGAACGCACTGTCCGCGCCGCCAGCCACCACTACGCCGTTGAAGCCGGGCATGCCCGCTGCGCGATGCCGCGCGGGACCGGGCACAGGGTTCAACGCTTCCCATTCATCCTGAACGGGCCAGTAGCGCCATGCTTCGTTGGTCGGTTCGCCGCTGGCCAACATGCCGGTGGCCACGATACCGTAACCCCACCCTTCCGATGCCGCACATGCCGACCTTGCCTCCGCGGGCAACGATGCCTTTTGCACCCATTGATCCTGTAGCGGATAGTAGGCCCATAACTCCGCGAGCGCGCCGTTGTCATCCTGCCCACCGAAGACGTAGGCGGTGTCATACACTGTAAACGCTGCGCAGTATTGGCGCGGACTGGCAGGCAGCGAGGCAATTTGCGACCACGTTTCCGTGGCCGTATTGAAACGCCACCAATCGTTGGTAAGGCCGAAGCCTACCTCGCGACCGGTGCCCACGTAAAGGTTGCCTTGGATGTTGAACGCCGCAGCGTCATCACGCGCTGTGCCCGGGAAATCCGGGAGCTGGGTCCACGTTTGGGCAACAAGCGGTATAGCGAAAAACAATGGGGCCAACACGACGAAACGCATGGCCGAAGTTACGGGGCCAAGATCCGGCAATTGGAAAAGTGCTTTGACCCACTTACGCCAATGGCACCTCCATGCTCTGGATGGAGTGATACGAAGACATCACTGCTTCCCGCTGTTGTTGCAGGGATTCACGAAGCTCTACCGAGGACTGTAAGTGCCCCAAAGCATCATCGTAACGGCCTATCAAATGGGAGTCGCCGCGACCGCACTCGGCCAACATGCCGGCATCGTCCATGCCAAAGAGTTGATCCCGAAAGGCCATCCACGTGCGGTGTGCCGCACCCAAGACCGTTCCACCTACTGGTACCGGAACAGCGTTGCGGCGCAGTTCCCCGACCAATTGAAGCGCCTCGCCAGCACGGGCTACGCTGGCTTCCATCAGGTACTCCTTCAATTCCGGGTCCATGGCACGACGGCTTGCCGCTGCATATCCCAATGCACTATCATGCATGGTCACGGTAAGTTCACGGATGGTTTTGAGGTCGTTCTGGTCCATTGGATAAAGTGATGGCACGCCCGCATATCAAGCTTCATGCCAAGTTTTTTCGGGCTACCCAAATGCTCCCCGAAATGCCCCCTTGATCACACCTCATCCGTCCCGCTGTTTGGGGAAATAACGCACGGCGCACGGGTGAGGGATACTTCCGCATTTCGGCGCATCGGCAACACGGACGGGTGCAAGCGCCGCTCCATCGTGATCGGCACCGTGATTGGGTACCCATGTGCGATGGTGACTAAGCATGTGAACGGGAGATGAGCGAGCGGACAATGAATCCATCCATGAACACGGGTGATCAACAGCTCGACCTGCTCGTACGGGAAGCCTTTCTAAAAAAGCCGCGCCACGTGCCGCCCAGACCGGAGGCTTCCCGCACGTCAACGCTGGTGGTGAGGAAAGAGGTGGTACCCTATTACTACGCGATTTACGACCATGACTTGGAGCGGTTTACGGAATTGCAGTACCGCCTTACCCCGGATGGGGTGTTGCGCACAGTGCCCTTATCCGCTACTATGCAACCGGCGTGGTGATTTTGGATTCTTATGCCATTTGGAAGTAGAAACACGTTGATTCAGCCGATCCCCTTCCCGTAGAACGCCCGCATCTTCGGCGGGACCACGCGGCGCATGCGTTCGATCATGCGCGCACTTTCCGCAGGAGCGGCTCCTGCTTCGGCAGCGTTTTTCAGCCAGCGCAGTTCATCGCCGTCGTAAACCGCCACGGGCGCACCGTTGCGGTAGAGGATGCGCTCGCTGTTGCGCGATGCAATACGTTCGCCCGGGGTGATCACACCGGTAAGGTTGAGCGGATCCGCTGCGCTGATGGTGACCAGACCCGCATCGCCGTCGGGCATTGTGTCCGGGGTTTGGGCCTGTTTCTGTTGTGCGCGCAACAAGGGAATGGCGTTGGGCAAGGCGAACTGTTCGCCCCAAACACCGCTTACAAACCTGCCGCCGCGCAGCTCACCGCGATCTTCCATGCGGCGCAACACGCGCAGCATTTCGCGCCATGGTGGTGCAGTGCGTTCGCGCTGTACGAGCTTGCGGAAGATCACGCCGTAGCGCAACAACAAAGTCCGCGTGAGTTCTTCAATGCGCTCGCGTTCAGCTTCCTTGTTTGCTTCCGGCGGTGCATCGAAAAGCCACCAGCGCCCAGCTTGCTCCAGGGTGAAAGGCATCGTGGAGCTGCGCCGGGCGCGCCTTTCCTTCAAGGCCGATCGCTTTCCCGCAGGCACAAGCAACGCCCGAAGCCCGGTGAAACCGTCGGCGCTGATGCGGCCTTTCGCCACCAATTCACTCAGCCCCTGCTCCACTTGGATCGGCATCAGGTTGCATTGCTTCAGCAGGTCGGTGTGGAAGAGCGCACCTCTTTCGCGCAACGCTGACAACACTTGCCGGGCGGGTTCGCCCAGTTCCTCCTCTTCCACCGGCGCGCCAACAAACAAAGGCAGTTGCCCGCGCAGGCAGATGCTCAACGGCGCATTCCGCAGCGATGATGGTGCGCCCGATTCGCCCGTGTACGGCGTGAAACGTCCCCAAGCCACTTGACCGCTGAAGCATAGCTGGTCCATCCATTCCGGTGCATAGCCGGGAAGACGTGTCGGGAAGATGTCGCTTTCCCAAGCCACGGCGGGGGCTTCCGCGCCTTGCAGCTTTTCAATGACGGCTTGCAAGGCTTGCGGGCCTTCCTTCAATTCGCTTTGGCCGATGCCGTGCCAGCCGAAAAGGAAACGCATGAACGCCGCGGGCGACACCGGTTCCACTTCGCGCCGCAGTTTCTGCAACGTG
>Ga0075152_10000100_pt1 | contig 67191 bp, 51 predicted proteins | sample JI61114C2DNA_FD_70964 | JGI IMG/M metagenome (GOLD analysis project Ga0075152, IMG submission 70964) | Wastewater effluent complex algal communities from Wisconsin, to seasonally profile nutrient transformation and Carbon sequestration -... | ecosystem: Engineered > WWTP > Effluent > Algae...
GAACAGCCTCGATCATGGGCCCTCCCCCTTCACGGAGTACGGGTTTCTGCGGGCGCTCGAACGCTCCGGCTCGGTGGGCGTTATGGCGGGCTGGGAGCCGTGCTACGTGCTTGTTGAGACCTCCACGCCCGCGCGGGTGCCGCGCGCCGACGGGGCGGATGGCGCGGATGAGCCCGGTGGGGCGGAGGCGGCCAGTGAGATCCCGCCGACGCGGCTCGTCGGCGCCGTCGCGGCCTATGTGAAGGCGCACAGCTACGGCGAGTACATCTTCGACTGGGCCTGGGCGCGGGCCGCCGAGCGCGCGGGCCTCCCGTACTACCCGAAGCTGGTGGTCGCCGTGCCGATGACGCCGGCGACCGGGCCGCGGCTGCTTGTCGCAAAGGACATGTCCCGAGGGCCAGTCGTCGCGCGCCTGGTCGCGGGGGTCAAGATGCTGGCCGACCGCCGCCGCTGCGGCTCGATCCACTGGCTGTTCACCACCGCGGCCGAGCAGGCCGAGCTGAGCGCGCACGGCTTCATGGCGCGGGCGAGCTTCCAGTACCACTGGCACAACGTCGGCTACGCGAGCTTCGACGAGTTCATGGCGCGGATGACCTCGCGTCGGCGCAAGCAGCTGCGCAAGGAGCGGGCGCGGGTGCAGGCGAGCGCGCCGGCGCTGGAGTGGGTGCCCGGGGCGGCGTTGAGCGGGGAGGACATCGCGGCGATCGACCGGTTCTATCGGACGACGACGCAGAACCACCACGGTCAGGATTACCTGAACCCGGGCTTCTTCGAGGCGGTGGTGGCCGAGATGCCGGAGCGGGTGCAGTGGGCGCGGGTGCGGCGCGAGGGGCGGACGATCGCGGGCGCGCTGTACTTCGAGACCGACGCGGCGCTGTACGGCCGCTACTGGGGCTGCGACGAGGAGATCGAGTTCTTGCACTTCGAGGCGGCCTACTACGCGGCGATCGAGCGCTGCATCGCCCGCAAGATCCCGCTGTTCGAGGCCGGGGCGCAGGGGGAGCACAAGCTGATCCGCGGCTTCGAGCCGACGCCGACCTACAGCAGCCACTGGATCCGCCACCCCGGCTTCGCGGCGGCGATCGAGCGCTTCCTCGTCGAGGAGGCCCACGCGGTCCAGCGCAATATGGCCGAGCTGGCGACGCTGCTGCCGTTTCGCGCCGCGGACGACGGCGCTGATTCTTGAGGTCGTCGCCGCGTGCCCGCCGTGCGCGGGCTCAGGTCTCGACCATGTCGTCCATTTGCCGCGTGAACGTGGTGGAGCGGATCGTCTGGCGCCGCCCGTCGATCGACACGTCGAGCTCGAGCATGAACGGCCCGGCGTATGTGTTGAAGTCGGGACCCACGAGCTTGTTCGCCCGCGAAAGGTCGAGCGCGCCGAGCTTGTAGCCGATCTGCAGGTCGGTCGCGGCGGGCACCCGCTCGTCCCATGGTATGTAGGCGCCGCTGTCGGCGCGCCACCGCGTCGGCGTACGCAGCGTCGACGACCCGGCGCTCCGCTGGCGGGCGCCGTCGAGGACGCGGACCGCCTCGATGCGAAACCGGCCGGATCGCTCGCTGCGCACCGCCAGCTGCACCGTCGATTGCGTGCACGGTTGGCCATACCCGGGCGACCTCGCCTGGGCCTCGCGCTTGCCCTCCATGCGCGCGTCTGCGTCGGCCTCGGCCTCCGGTGGGTCGGGACAATCATCGAAGAGCTGCACCGACGCGATCGCCACGCGGAGCTCGGCCCCGGGCGTGTCGAGCGGCGGCGGCACGGGCGTGTCGAGCGGCGGCGGCGGCTGGGCGTAGCGCGACGGCACGGGGGCCTCGACCGGCGGCGCGACGTAATTCGGCGGCGGGGCCTCCCACCCGGCGCAGGCGGCGATAAGAAGTACGACGAAAGCGGCGAGGCGAGGCGATGACATCGGGACCACTCCCAGTGGATGATGCCACCCCCGACGCCGGGCGTCGCCCTCGGCCTGCCGGTCCGCGCCGCGGTGTGGTTTCGCGCCCCGGCGCGGAGGACTCAGGGGGTGAGCTCGACGGCCTGGACGTCGCCGAAGCCCTTGCAGGCGACGACGCGGAGGCGGCGGGCGACGCCGAGCTCGGCGTCGCGGACGCAGGCGGGGAGGGTGAGGACGTGGCCTGGTGTGGCGGCGGACTCGAGGCGAGCGGCGAGGTTCACGGTCTCGCCGATGACGGTGTATTCGAGGCGGGCGCGCGAGCCCATGTTGCCCTGGACCAGCGAGCCGGCGGCCACGCCGACGCGGATCTGCAGGGGGCGGGCGCCGAGGGCGGCGAGCTGGGCGTTGCAGCGGGGGAGCACGCGCTGCATCTCCAGGCCGCAGCGCACGGCGGCGTTGCTGAGGGAGGCGAGCTCCTGGCGGCCGTCCGGGGAGATGAAGACGACCATCACGCCGTCGCCGATGCGCTTGTCGATGATGCCGCCGTGGTCGAGGATGACGCCGTCGATGTGCTCGAAGTAGATGTTGAGCTGGCGGACGACCTCGCCGGCGCCGACGCGGTTGCAGCGGCGGGTGAAGTCCTTGATGTCGGCGAAGAGCACGGCGCCCTCGGTCTGCCGGCCGCCGAGCACGACCTCCTCCTCGGGGTTGATGCGGATGGCGGCGAGCAGGTGCGGCGGCAGGTAGCTGGCGGTCTTGCGCTGGGCGAGCTCGGCCTCGCGGTGCTCGAGGTAGGCGTCGTCGATCTGGCGCAGCAGCGGCGGGATGCTGCTGCGCACGTACTCGCGGATGCGGTGGAGCTCGGCGTAGGGGTCGGCGACGACGGGGGCCTCGTCGTAGTGGATGTCGTAGCGGCAGTGGTCGACCTTCGGGTCCTGGTGGATGCAGTGGGTGTGCTCGACGCGGGCCGGCGGCAGGTTCCAGATGGTGGGGATCGCCTCGAAGAAGCCGCGGCGGTTCCAGCAGGCGCCGGGGCGGTCGACGACCTCGCCGGACATCACCGCGGTGATGCTCGAGAAGCCGGGGCGGTGCTCGGCGAGCCGCATGCGGGTGATGCGGTTGCCGCGGGTGTACATCTTCTCGATGTCGGCGAAGAAGCCGCCCGGGCCCTGCATCGCCCACAGCAGCAGCCACAGCGGGCCCATGCCCTGGCGCTTGAACATCGAGCCGGCGGCGTCGCGCCAGTGTTGCCACAGCGGGTGGTCGTAGCCGGGGGAGCCGGGCAGGCCATACAGGTGGCGCGCGGCGGCGTCGCAGAAGCGACGGTCGAACTCGACGGAGATCCAGCGCTCGGAGTCTTGCAGGTACTCGAGGCTGAGGCCGGCGTCCTCGACGATGCGGCCCGCGACCTCCTGGCCGAACAGCTCGCTGAAATAGGTCACCAGGCTCAGCGCGAAGCGGTTGCTGAGGTGCGCCTTGGTCAGAGCCGGGTCGTAGGTGCGCGCGCGCATGCGGACGGCCCGATCGAGGGTACACGCTCCGTCAGAAAAGGCCCAGCGCGGGTCGTGGGGGCGTGTGGCCTCGTGCGCTCATGTGCGCATGTCTGAATAGACATGTCCGAGTGGACATGTAAACGCGGGCCGGCTCAGGCCCGCGAGGCGTAGAGGACGGCCGCGCCGACGGCCAGGCGCAGCAGCTCGAGCGGCCAGGCCCAGGCCTTGCGCTCGAAGAGTCCGGCCCAGGTCACGGTGCTCAGGCCGACGAACATGACGCCGAGGAGCAGCAGGTCGAAGGCGAGGACCGTGCTCTGGATCAGGAGGTACATGGTCAGGGGGACGCCGAGCACCGCCTGTACGAGGATGTAGAGCCGCAGGCCACGAGGGGCGCGGACGTCGTAGGGGTGGGCGGCGCGCGCCTGCAGCTCGGCGGGCTCGAGCGGCGGGTAGTCGGGTCGGCCGGGTCGCCAGCCGGGGTGGGCGAACGCGGCGCGCAGGCGATCCTGCCAGCGGCTGGCGGTGGCCGCCACCGCGGCGATGTCGAAGAAGTAGTGGACGTTGGCCCACAGCGGGCTGAGGCTGCGCAGCGGCTTGGTGATGCCGTAGACGGGGCGCTCGCGCTCGACCTCGAAGCTGCCGAAGAGGCGGTCCCAGGTGATCAGGATGCCGGCGTAGTTGCGGTCGAGGTACTGGGGGTTTATCGCGTGGTGGACGCGGTGGTGCGAGGGCGTGTTGAGCACGCGCTCGAGCGGGCCGAGGCGGCCGATCAGCTCCGTGTGGATCCAGAACTGATACAGGGAGTTGAGGCCTCTGGAGGCGACGTAGACGACCGGCGGCACGCCGAGCAGCGCGAGCGGCAGGAGGAAGGGGACCATCGTGAGGCCGGTCAGCAGCGCCTGGCGCAGCGCGACCGCGAGGTTGTAGTCCTCGCTCTGGTGGTGCACGACGTGCGCTGCCCAGAGCACGTTGACCTCGTGGCTGGCGCGGTGCCACCAGTAGTACAAGAAGTCGACGCCGAGCATTGCGAGCAGCCAGGTCCAGCCCGAGCCGGGGTCGAGGTCCCAGCCGCGCCAGGCGTAGACCGCCGCGTAGGCGGCGACGCCGAGGCCGAAGGTCAGCAGGTTGAACAGCTGCGAGGTGATGCCGCAGGCGATGTCGCTGAGCGCGACGGGCAGGTGGTACACCGGCAGGCCGCGGCGCCGCGCGAGCCAGGCCTCGAGCAAGATGAAGACGATGAAGCCAGGGATCGACCAGGCGATGAGCTGCACACGACCCTCCCGCGCTGTAACAGCGTGAGGCAGTGCGGGGGGGCTGGCAAGCCTCGGGGCGCGGTCCTGGAGGCCCTCCGGGGGCTGCGGCGAATTTGCTGCACGAGGGGCCGGTGGCGGGGGTAAAACGGGATGAGGACGCGCAGTGCGCGGAGGAGAGACGACCATGCGATACGACCGCCCCAACACCGAAGGTTCGAAGCTCCAGTACAAGGCCCGCTATGGCAATTACATCAACGGTGAGTTCGTCGCGCCGGCGCGCGGGATGTACTTCGAGAACGTCTCGCCCGTGACGGGCCGCCCGTTCTGCGAGATCCCGCGCTCGACCGGCGAGGACATCGAGCGCGCCCTGGACGCGGCGCACGCGGCGAAGGTCGCGTGGGGCCGGACGCCGGCGGCGGAGCGGGCGAACATCCTCAACAAGATCGCCGATGTGATGGAGGCGAACCTCGAGCTGCTCGCGCTGTCGGAGAGCTGGGACAACGGCAAGCCGATCCGCGAGACGCTGGCGGCGGACCTGCCGCTGGCGGTCGACCACTTCCGCTACTTCGCCGGCTGCATCCGCGCGGAGGAGGGCTCGGCCTCGGAGCTCGACGCCGACACGCTGTCGCTGCTGATCAAGGAGCCGCTCGGGGTCGTCGGGCAGATCATCCCGTGGAACTTCCCGCTGTTGATGGCCGCGTGGAAGCTGGCGCCCGCGCTGGCCGCGGGTAATTGCGTGGTGCTCAAGCCGGCCGAGCAGACGCCGGTGACGATCCTCCTGTTCGCGGAGCTGGTCGGGCACCTGCTGCCGCCGGGCGTGCTCAACATCGTCAACGGCTTCGGGGTCGAGGCCGGCAAGCCGCTGGCCAGCAGCCCGCGGGTGGCCAAGGTCGCGTTCACCGGCGAGACCTCGACCGGGCGGCTGATCATGCAATACGCCTCGGAGAACATCATCCCGGTGACGCTCGAGCTCGGGGGCAAGTCGCCGAACGTGTTCTTCGGGGACGTCTGGGACCGCGACGACGACTTCCGTCAGAAGGCGCTCGAGGGCTTCGTGATGTTCCTGCTCAACCAGGGCGAGGTCTGCACCTGCCCGTCGCGGGCCCTGATCGACGCCAGGATCTACGACGAGTTCCTGGCGGCCGCGGTGGCGCGCACCTGCACCGTCGTGCCGGGCGACCCGCTCGACACCAGCACGCGGCTCGGGGCCCAGGCCTCGAACGACCAGCTGGAGAAGATCCTGGCGTACATCGACATCGGCAAGCAGGAGGGCGCGAAGCTGCTGTGCGGCGGCGAGCGGGTGCGGCTGCCGGGCGACCTCGAGGGCGGCTACTACGTCGCACCGACGATCTTCGAGGGCCACAACGCGATGCGCATCTTCCAGGAGGAGATCTTCGGGCCGGTGGTGTCGGTGACGAAGTTCGCCGACTTCGACGAGGCGATCCGCCTCGCCAGCGACACGCTCTACGGGCTCGGCGCGGGCGTGTGGTCGCGCGACATCCACACGGCGTTCCGCGCGGCGCGGGCGATCCCCGCGGGCCGGGTGTGGACCAACTGCTACCACCTGTACCCGGCGCACGCGTCGTTCGGCGGCTATAAGAACTCGGGCATCGGCCGCGAGAACCACCGCATGATGCTCGACCACTATCAGCAGACCAAGAACGTGCTGATCAGCCACAGCGAGAAGCCGATGGGCTTCTTCTAGGGGCGGAGGGCTTGTCATGGGCTTCCAGCAGGTCACCGCCACACCCGCAGCGATCGCGCTGATCCGCCGGCTCCTGGCGGTGCACGGGCCGCTGATGTTTCATCAGTCCGGCGGCTGCTGCGACGGCTCGGCGCCGATGTGTTACCCCCGCGGGGAGTTTCGCGTCGGCAGCCGCGACGTGCTGCTCGGCACGATCGAGGGCTGCGAGGTGTACATCGGCGGCGACCAGTATGAGCGCTGGAAGCACACGACCCTCACGATCGACGCGGTGCCCGGCCGCGGCGCGGGCTTCTCGCTCGAGGCGCCGGAGGGCATGCGGTTCTTGACCCGCTCGGCGCTGTGCAGCATCGACGAGCTCGCGGCGCTGGCGAAGGACCCGCCGCGCCGCGGGCCCGGAGCCTGACGGCGAGGGGCCGCGGTCAGCGGGGCCCCTGGAGCGTCGCCGCCGGGCCATTGGGGACATCTCCATCGGCCCGCGACATCGGTTCGTTGCGCGATTGTGACCGTTTCGACGCGCAAAAACGCTCGCGTCTGATACTCATGGCGCCATGAAGTGGTCCAATCCATCGCAGCGCCGCGGCCTGTCGGCGCGAGTTCTTTGTCTCACCAACCTCGGCGCCTTGACGGTCGCGCTGGCCGCTGGCGGATGCAACAACGACACCGCCGCCACGGAGGGCAGCAGCAGCACGTCGGCCTCGAGCACGGGCGAGGGTCCGGGCACGACGACCGAGGTCGATCCGACCGGAGGCCCCGGTAGCACCAGCGGGGGCAGCACCGGCGGCGGGAGCAGCACGGGCAGCACGGGCGAGGCGATCACGAGCAGCACGGGCAGCACGGGCAGCACGGGCGATGTCGGCAGCACGAGCAGCACCGGCGACGACGGCTCGAGCAGCAGCACCGGCGGCGACACGGAGCTCCCGGAGGAATTCATCAAGGTGCAGATCGTCGCGCTGAACGACTTTCACGGCAACCTCGAGCCGCCGAGCGGGAAGATCACGCTGCCGGACATGAGCAAGGTCGACGCGGGCGGAGCGGCGTTCCTGGCCACGCATATCGCGGCCCTGCGCGCGGACAATCCGAACACCGTGCTGGTCTCGGCGGGCGACGTCATCGGCGCGTCGCCGCTGGTCTCGGCGCTGTTCCATGACGAGCCGACGATCGAGGTGATGAACCAGCTCGGGCTCGCGTATAACGCCGTAGGAAACCACGAGTTCGACAAGGGCACGGCGGAGCTGCTGCGCATGCAGAGCGGCGGCTGCAGCCCGATCGACGGCTGCGCCGACGGCACGCCCTTCCCCGGGGCGAGCTTCCAGTTCCTGGCCGCCAATGTGCTGGTCGCGCAGGACCCGATCAAGACGTTATTCCCGAGCTATGCGGTGCACGAGGTCGGCGGGGTGAAGATCGGGTTCATCGGCATGACGCTGGAGGGCACCCCGGGCATCGTCACGCCGGCGGGGGTCGCCGGGCTCACCTTCGTCGACGAGGTCGAGCGGGCCAACGCGGTGGTCCCCGAGCTCACGGCGCAGGGCGTGGAGGCGATCGTCGTGCTGATCCACGAGGGCGGCTATCAGGCCGGCACCTTCGACGAGTGCGTGGGGATCTCCGGGGCGATCGTGGATATCGCCACCAACCTGTCGGACAAGGTCGACCTCGTGGTCAGCGGCCACACGCATCAGGCGTACAACTGCATCATCGGCGACAAGGTCGTCACCAGCGCGTCCTCGTTCGGGCGCGTGGTCTCGGACATCGACCTCGAGATCAGCACGCTGACCGGCGACGTGGCCTCGGTGACCGCGAAGAACATCGTCGTCACCCGCGACGAGGCCGACCCCGACATCGAGTCCTTCGTCAGCCAGTACAAGCTGCTGGCGGCGCCGCTGGCGAACAAGCAGATCGGGTCGATCACGGCGACCCTCGAGTTCCTGCCGGTCAAGGACGGCCCGGGCCACGCGACGATGGGCCTCGTGGTCGCGGACGCCCAGCTGGCCGCGACCGCGGACCCGAAGTTCGGCGGCGCCCAGATCGCGTTCATGAACCCGGGCGGCGTGCGGGCCGACCTGCTGTACCCCGCGGCGCCCGGCGAGGCCAAGGACGGCCTCGTCAGCTACGGGGAGGCGTTCACGGTCCAGCCCTTCGGCAACAGCCTGGTCGTCATGACCCTCACCGGCGCGCAGATCGAGAAGCTGCTCGAGCAGCAATTCACGATGGCCGGCAACAAGGTCCTGCAGGTCTCGAAGGGCTTCACCTTCGCGTGGAGCGCGAGCGCCCCGCTCGGGGCGAAGGTCGACCCCGCCAGCATCAAGCTCGACGGCGTCACGATCGACCCGATGAAGAATTATCGCGTGGTGGTCAACAGCTTCCTCGCCAGCGGCGGCGACAGCTTCGCGGTGCTCGTCGACGGCACCGATAGGCTCGGCGGGGCGACCGACCTGGAGGCGCTCCAGGCCTACTTCGCCGCGCACTCGCCGGTCGCTCCGCCGGCCCTCGATCGCGTCGCCCTGTTGCCCTGATTCGGTGACGCTCGGGCCCCCGCGTCGGGGGCCTCGCACTGTGAGGCGCTCGCGGGCCCGGGTCCCGTACGTGTGCGAGGGCCTGTGAGCCAGCGGCCGCGCCGCGCCGCGCCGTGGGCCCGGTTGACGGCGCGGCTCAGCGCTGAAAGCAGCCGTGTAGGCGCGGGTCGCGCTCGATCAGTGCGCGCAGCTCGGGCAGGCGATCGCGCGAGGAGAGCACTGTGTAATGATCCGGCTTCATGGTCGGGGCGGCTGCGATGGCAGCCAGCCACTCCTGCGCGTCGAAGGGGTCGGCGCGCACGCTCTCGAAGAAGCCGGCGGCGTCGAGCAGCGAGGCCACCCGCGGGTGCGTGGTGCCCTGGAGGCGGCTGACGAGGTACGCGGCGAGGCCGACTTGCAGGCCGTGGAGGCGCGGGCGGGTCGAGAGGCCGTCGAGCGCGTGAGAGACGAGGTGCTCGCTGCCGCTCGCGGGGCGCGAGGTGCCGGCCATCGCCATCGCCATGCAGCTCAACATCAGGCCGGTGGCGAGCAGGCGCAGGCCCTCGGCGTCGCGCGCCGGGTGGGCCGCGAAGGGCAGCACGGAGGTGTCGGCGAGGAGGGCGGCGTAGTCGTCGACGGGGGTGCCGCGGGCGTGAAAGGCGAGCTTCCAGTCGGCGACGGCGGTGACCTTGGAGGCGAGCTCGCCGACGCCGGAGTGCCACAGGGAGAGCGGCGCGCCGAGGCAGAGGTCCGGGTCGATGACGACGCCGAAGGGCACGCGGGCGGGGAGGGAGCGGCGTTTGGCGAGGAGGGTGAGGCTGGATTGCGGGCTGGCGAAGCCGTCGTTGGCTAGCGAGGTTGGGACGGCGAGGAAGGGGATCTGGGCGAGGTGGCTGACGTATTTTGCGGTGTCGAGGGCCTTGCCGCCGCCGTAGCCGATGACCGCCTGGCAGGCGGGTGGCAGCCCGGCGAGGAGGGCGCTGGCGGCCTCGAAGCTGGCCTCCGCGATGGAGACGCGCTGGAGGACCGAGATCGACGCGTCGCGCAGGCCCACCTCGAGCGGGGGGAGCAATGCGGCGGGCAGGCCCTCGCTCTGCATCAGGGCGACGCGCAGCAGGCCAGCGCGGCGCAGATAGAGGCCGGCGCGCCGGACCGCGCCGGGCTTGACGCGGACCAGCGAGGGGATGCTGACCTCGGCGCTCAGCGGCATCGTGGGACCTGGGGCATCGTTGGGGTTGTGTATACCAGCGATGCGTCGGGCTGTACCATCTCGTCGTGCCCGAGGAGTGAGCGCTGCGGGCTCGCGCGGCTCAGGCCTGCGGGCCCGAGTGCGTGCATTGTCTCAGCGGATGAAGCCGGCGTGGATGGCCTGGCCGGCGCGGGCCTGGGCCTCGGCTCGCGCCTCATCGAAGCGCATCATCGCTTCGTCGGTGTAGAGGTTTTGCTTGGCGATCTCGATCTTCTCTTGCTGTCGGAGCTCGTGGGTGCGGATATTCTCGCGGGTCGTGTTCTCGGTGATCTTGCGGATGCCCATCGCGTCGAAGACATTGTTCGGGTCGAGGCACTGAAGGGGGGTCTGCTCGAGGTAGGAGATCGCCACGTCATCGAGGGTGTAGCCGCTGAGGTCGCGGCCGATGACCTCGATCAGCTGGTCCTTGAATTCATCGCGCTTCCGGCAAACCTCCTCGAACTCGAGCTGCGCGCCGACCGACTTGAGCGCCTCGGTGAAGCGGGGGACGAACAGGTCGCGCAGCACCTCCGGGTCGGTGGCGCGCGCGCAGCCGACCGTATCGGCGACCTTGAGCACGTCCTCGGCCGTATGGTTGACGCGGATGTAATACGACACCTTGATGTCGGCGCGGATGTGGTCGCGACAGACGAGGCCCTCCTTGCCGCGGCAGTCGCCGCGACGAACCGTGGTGCCACGATTCGCCGGTACGGTCATCACGCGACCGGTCGCCACCGCGACGTCGGCGATCAGCCTCGTGTCGATATAGTCGAGCATCCACTCCTGCCTGCCCAGCCGCTTCTCCAGCCATCGGCGCATGAACCCGCGGACGGTCAGGCTGTATCCCGCGTACCGCGTACCGACCGAGCATCAGCTCGATCTCCTTCTCGTTGTTGCCCAGCAGCAGCCGCAGGGCAGCTCGTACGTCTTGCTTCTCGTCGCTCATCGGCGTTATCCTCCGCCGACCAGCCTCTACGGAGTTCGCCTCCCGTCACGACGGCTCAGGGCGAGCATGTACCGAGCTGTAGTTCGCCCATCCCTCACACGTGGCAGACCCGGCGGCGCAGGTCAAGCGTGGGGTGAGGGATGGGGCGCGGCGCGGCGGGGTTCGCCGCGCCGCCGCTCACTTGCGGTTTGCGGTGGTCGCGGGAGGGCGGGTCAGAGCGAGGCCCGGAGGTCAGGGCACCGGGCCCTCAAGGCAGAAGTGCGTAACTTCATCATCAGCTACGCCGATGCAGTAAGTGCCCTCCATGTGGCTTGCGTCACACGCGACTTCATCGCAGGGGACGACGCAACTTTTGATCCCGCCAACTTCTAGACATTTAAATTCTTGAAGGATGCAATCCGCGGCATCGGTGCAGCCTCCAGGGACGCAGTCTCCCGAAACGCACGTCCAATTGTCGGGGTAGGGACCGTTAGGGCATGCGCTACCCGGGTGGTCCAGATTCTCACAACAGTCCTCGGCATAGTCGCACGCCTTAGCTTCGCACACATCCTCATCAATTACGACGGGAGGGTCGGCGGTGGTGGGTGTCTCGGTGGTGGTGGGTGTGGTGGTGCTGGTCGTCGTCGTCGTCGTCGTCGTCGAACTCCCTGAAGACGAGCCCGCGGAGGTGGCGACTTCATCGTTCGCGCATGCGTTTGCGCCGAGGGCGAACAGTGCAAGCGTGATTGCCGAGTAAATGTATGTCATCCGTCGACCTCGCAGAAGCACTCTGGATCTCCGTTCGCATTCCCACAGACATCCCGATTCTGCACACCCAGCGCATCTAAGCGTTCATGAACAGCTGTCTCGGGGAGCAATTGGTTGAATCGAATAATTGCATTAGTAAGAGGTGTAACTCCCCCGTTCGCCGCGAGCGCATCGAGTAGATCGACGGACATCAGCGCCTCGTTACCTTCAATGCCGAGATCTCGAACCATGGTAAGCCCGCTGAAGCCAGAGAGATCGACTAGGGCTAGATGAGACGCGGTGCCCTTGATGCCTGAGCATTGTCCGATTTGCACCCACGTCGCGGTCTCGATCGAGTCGAGTTGGATCTCCTCAATGGCGGGATTCACTCTGACTACTAACCCCACAAGCTCGCGAATTTGGTTGAAGCCCGCCACCATACGAAGGTTCCTGTTGTTGGTGATCGAAACTACTTTAACGCTCCTCAGGTTCTCGAGCCCCTCAGTGGATTCCAGGAGCGAGTTCATGTCGATGACTAGTTTGTCATCGATTGTGTGTAGGCAGCTCAAGAAGGATAGATCGCGCTGGTCGCGCTCTCCCATGAAGATGGCCAGTTGTCCGGCCACTCGCCCGATGTCTGCCAGGGATGTGAGGTCTGTATCCTCAAGTACATAGAGGTCTCCCTCGTGAACCCGGCTGCATGGTTCGGGCGCGCCGGTCGAGCTACCGGTCGGGCTATCGGTCGGGCTATCGGTCGAACTCGCGTCATCGCCGGTCGTGGTACTGGCGCCATCCTCCGTCTGCGCGGTGTCGGGACCACATGCCGAATATGTCATGAGGCCGATGCTAAGGACCCAGAATGCTGTTCTAAGCTCCTGTATCATCATTGTATACCCCCATAACCTCGTTCGCTTCTTGAAAACGCGGCAGAAACTGAAAGAATCCGGGTGAATCGTCCATGATTAGTTCCAGCTGGGGCCAAACGTTCGTCCCGTTAATTGGCCAGAGCGCACTACCTGTTTCTTTCGCGTACGCAAAAAATTCTAGAACATCACTCAATGTGGGTTTGTTGTCGACGCCCTTGGTCAGAAAACGCCAGAAGAAGCGCAGCCAGTCGAGTTCGGTGCTGACCTCGTCCACAGCCCAGTCATCCGGGCACCGATTCTCTGTCCAGCGGTTTTCGCCACCCAGCGGGGATTCGAGGGCAGTGCCGCCCAAAAGTGAGATTCTGTATGATGCAGCCTTGAGATCTGCATACTCGGGAAACATTTCGGTGTCGATGGCTTTATAATAGCGAAACACTCCATCTCCATCTGGGATGTCGACTTCATTAAAGGTAGCAGCGGCGATGAAGTGGGCGAAGCCCTCTTTGGCCGCGGACGTGCTCCACTCAGCAGAACGAATGCCATGTTGGTTGGCGCTGGTGACAATTTCCTTACCATTCAGGTCGAACGCTTCCACCCCACCAAATCTGCATGGAGGGTTCGGGGGTGGATTGGGCGCATCTCCGTAGGAGTAATCCTTTGTTTCAGGAGGAAAGTTTCCGCCCCATTCGCACTTCAACCAATGACCCATCTCATGTGCAATGACGAATTTCTTGTTGTAGGAATCAGGTCCAAGGCCGATACCATCACAGGTGCCGTCAGCGCCCGCCTTATAGTCACGAAAAAGGACCTCCAAATTGGGCTTATGGTCGGGTGTCTGTGGTTCTAATGGTATCACGCCGAGATTGCCGAAGCGGACCATTATCAAGGTCGTTACGGCCATGATCGATGCGAGCGGGTCCGTCGCTTGGTCGACGATCGTATGTGTCATCACGTCATCCGCCGCGATGCCGTGCAAATCCACGATCCATGTTCTGGGCTCCGAGGCACCATTGTACACTTCTTGACGTACCGCTTTGATCCACTGGGGAGGGGTGCCGACACGCGCCTCGGAGTAGACCACAACCTTGTGGCCGAAAGCGAACTGCGTCTTAAAAGTCATGCAGCCGTTCTCGTCAAGAAACGTGCTCAGCGGCGGTTCGGGTGGCGGCCGGATGAGCGTGACCCGAGCTCCATAGGCGTGGCCAGGCACTGTATAGACATCACCAAATCCCTCGTCAATGAGCATCGGTTGCCATTTGAGGCAGAAAGTCCTGTCGTAGCAGGCGGACGCGGGCTGCTGGGCAGCGAAGGCGAGACCTGCGAGAACGATGGGGAGAGCTTTGCGAATGCACGCCATGGTAATCGATCCTCGGAAGAATATCAGTAGCCCGGGATTCCGAGCGAGCCATGGGCTTCGCTGCGGCCCATGAGCTTCGCGGCGCCGGAGTACGCGGGGGCGTTAGCTCGCCATCGGGCGAGGTCGCCGTGGTGATACGTGTCGTGCAGGGCACCCTCGCGGTAGAGAACCGCCGTGGTGATGGCCCCGGTCCCGAGGTGGCCGAAGATCGTGGGCGGGAAGCTGTAGCCAGCGTGCTCATCGTCGATGCTCAGCCGCGCGCGTGTGGTGATCGATGCGGCGGTCGGGAGAACCAGTAGCGCCGGGTTCACGTTGTTGGGGTTGATTCCGACCGGGATGAAGTCGTTGAGGTCGAGCGTGATCGTCTCGGTGGTCGCGGAGGCGACCGTCACGGGCTCGTGTTCGAGAAGTAGTTCCTCTCCGCGCACGCGAAGCGTGAACTCGAGCTCGACCTCGACCGTTTCTGCGCTGATGTTCGTCAGCGCCATGGAAATGAGCCCGGTCGTGCTGGTGATCACGGAGTCCGGCGTGGGGAGGGCGGTCCACGCGACGCTGACCATGGGACGCAGAAATGGTCCATCGTCGTAGGACCCGGCGACGCATGCGCTCGGGCCACGAGGGTCCTCGTCGATCAGCACGAAGGTCTCGATCGATACGAACGTGAGGCCGAGGGTCGCCAGCTCCGTGCTGGTGAGGTGGCTGCGGATCGTGTCGCTACCAGGCCCCCCGTCGACCACCTCGCCTTCCACCACTTTACAGTCGAGGTCGATGATGATGGTGTCGTCGCCGCTGCCGGCGATGATCATGTCGCGCCCGGGGCCGCCCTCGATGGTGTCATCTCCGGTGCCGCCGAAGAGCAGATCGTTGCCGTGGTCGCCGTGAACCTCGTCATTGCCGGCCCCGCCCCAGACGAGTCCGTTGCTCGGCGCCAGTCCGATCACCTCGTTCGTGGTTGTGCCGTACACCGCCGAGCTGCCCGAGTGACAGCCCAGGGTGTGATCGTCGAACACCGAGCAGCCGTAGGTGTCGCAGCTGATCTCGTTGTCGGTGGTGGTGATCCCGGACGAGCTGCCGTGGAAGAGGTGCCGGCCCGTGCCCACGCCCGATGTGCAGGCGTCGCCGGGCACGGCCACGAGGAGGTCGTCGTATGCATCGGTGTCGGCGCGCGCGGCGGCCACGCGCCATCCGAAGTAATCTGTGGACTGGGCCGTATCGAGCACACCGGTGACGTCTTGGTGGATGGTCTGACTGGCCGTGCCGGCCAGCCCCGTGGTCACACCCGCGAATCGATAGATGCTGCCGGCCTCGGTCTCGGTGCTCACCGTCGCGTACGGCGCCGCGATGACGAGGTCGTCGCAGTCGATGCCGAGCGCCTGGTCCCCGTCGAAGTTGCCGGCCGTCAGCGCGGCGCCATATTTGCCGCCGCTGCCGCTCAGCATGAGGTCGTCGACCGAGGTGAGGCCGCCCGAGCTCCCGTAGAGCACGGATACCACGCCGTCGGACTTGCGCGGGCTGCCGATGGCGAGGTCGTCGTAGCCGTCGCAGTTGAAGTCCCCCGCGGCCAGGGCGTCGCCGAAGTGGTCGGCGTCCTCTGCAGTTCCCTCGACGCCGGATGCGTCCAGGGTCCACAGCTGGTCCCCCGTCTCCGTCAGACCCGTCGTGGAGCCGTAGAGGATATGGACCGAACCGCTGGCCGTGGGCCGGGCGTCGTCTGCACCGGGCGCGGCGATCGCCAGGTCGTCGTACCCGTCGTCGTTGAAATCGCCCACCGCGAGTGATGCGCCGAACAGATAGTCACACCCGGCCGTGCCGAGGACGCCGGTGGTGTCGCGGCTCCACGTCGTGAGCGCCCCCGCGGCGGTGACGACGTAGACCGCGCCCTTGCCACAATCGGTCTCGGGCGAGGACACCACGGTCTCGAACGCGTCGTCGCCGTCGAAGTCCCCTGCCCGCACGACCCCCGAGACGTCGATGAACGAGGCGTCGGCGTCGGATATATAGGTGAATATCGCGAGCGAGCCCGCCGCAAACATGGATAGCTTTGTGTACCTCACCTTGACGCTCCTTCGAGTTCGGGTGCCACGGGCACCGCTTCTCCGAGCACATGGTCCAGTCTGGATTCGTGCAAGCGGTGCTTGGCTCGGCCTGATGCGGTGCCGTAGAGCTCGGCGCGCATCGACGTGAGCGCCGACTCGGCCCTGAACGCGTGCTTTACTATGGGTTGCTCCCCGGCCTCAATTGCCGCCAAAGCGGCGGTGAAGCGCCCCTCGAGGTGTTCCACCCGGTCCGCGCTCGCCAACTCGTCCCATCCCTTCGGGTAGTCGTCCGAAACTTGCGGAGGTAGTGGCGAAGGGTCGGGAAGTTTCACGGGCGGAGGGGCTCTTTCCGTGCTGTCCGTCGGGTTCGACGCGACGGTGGGCTGCACCACCCGTGGAAGGGCGCCGGCCGCTTCCTCTCCTTGAGGAGTGGCTTGCGGGCGCGAACTCTCGAGGTCCAAGCCTCTCCACGCCAGAAAAACCCCACCGAGCACGAGGCAGGCCGCCAGATAGCTATATAAATTGTTCAACTGCATCCGCCGAACTTCTCCACACGAAAACGTCATCATCTGAACAGACGGAGCGTCGTCCGTCAACCACGTGGGTCGTCAGGGGATGTGACTTTTGGTGGTGCGGGGCGTGAGTGCAGGTGCGAGAGGCAGCTTTGTTGGCGACATCGAGCTGAGGGTTCGGCTCGCGCGCGCGCGAGCTTCGCGTCTGGTTGGCCTGATCGGCTCGCAGCTCACGCTGCCGATCGTGCCGTAAAGGAAGTCCGCCATGGCGCGTGAAATGAAGGGTCCGATAGTCGGGGAGTCGGGGGAGCCGGCCTCGCTGAAGCCGAGGTAGCGACGAAGCGCGCGTCGGTTCGTCAGCTCGGATTGACCGCAAAGACGGACCTGATGGACGCCGGCTTCGTCACGACGATCGCCGACGCCGGCACACTCGGGATGGGCGGCGCGCTGTGGGCTTACGCCCGCGAATGCGCCGACGTCGAAAGGCGCCGGTGCCGATGGCCGGGCCGGGGACGGTCGGCGTGACGTGGCAGGGCCAGTTTTGAGGCTGGCGCCGCAAATTTACTGCCGTTGCATCTTCGCCTCGTGGCTGATGATCAGGTTGCGATATGGGGTGACGTGCTCCGCGAACAGCCGGGCGAGGCCCTCCGGGTCGCGGCGCCAGTCCTGCATCATCTCACCGACCACGGAGAACCAGGTGACCACCTGGGCGCCGGCGATGGCCATGCGCATCAACGCGACGCCGTGCGCCTCGTGGGTGAGGCTGGCCGAGGCGTCGGTGACGACGAACACCTGGAAGCCCTCTTTCAGGGCGGAGAGGACCGCGAGGGCGACGCAGACATCGGTGGTGATGCCGGCGACGATCAGCTGCCGGCGACCGGTCTGGCGGATGGCGCGGACGAAGTCCTGGTTGTCGAAGGCGTTGACCTCCCCCGGCTGCGGCACGTAGGCGGCGCCGCGGAGGCGCTGGCCGAGTTCGGGCATCAGCGGGCCGTTCGGGCCCTGCTCGAAGGACGTCGTCAGGACGACGGGCAGGCGAAACAGATTGGCGGCGTCGGCGAGCGCGAGGATGTTGTTGTGGAGATCCTCCGGCATGGCGCTGCGCGTGAGGGAGAAGAGGCCGGACTGATGGTCGATGAATGCGACGACGGCGTCGTTGAGGGAGAGGCGATCAGTGGGGATATTACGAGAGTCTTTCATGGTGATTGCTCCTGGAGGCCCCCGACAATGATCCGATTCGGCGGGGCCATGGAGTCACGTTGCAGCGAGCTTCCCGTTCGAAGGCCCGCGGACGATCGGCGCCCTCGGTCCGCGTATATGCGAGGATGCCGCGGGCTGAATCGCTCGCATGCGCGCATTGATATGGCCGAAAGAACAGGCCCGGACAGGCCGCCGCCGTCAGCCCCCGGGGCGCGGACGGACGCGTGCGTGGGGCGGCGGCGCGCGATGAGACGCGGGGCCCGGATGGGCCGTCTGGCGGCCCCGGGCGGCGACGCGGACGCGCTCGGCCCCCCCGCGGCACCATGAGGACGGAGAGGCGGCGAACTGCGCGAGCAGCTCGGGCGTGGCTCGCAGCACCGCGAGCGCCTCGCGCTGCGGCAGCGCCCAGCGCAGGACCTTGCGCTGCTCGGCGGCGCGCTGCTCCCATTGGGACCGCGAGATCGCGGGGCGGGGCGCGGGTGCCTCGACGCCCTGACCGAGCAGCATCATCATGAGGCCGCTGTAGCCGAAGGCCGGGTCGCCGACCGCGTAGGGGAGCCCCTCGGCGGCGAGCCAGGGGCCCTCGCGTCGATAACGATCGACGAGGTGCTCGAGGCCGGAGACGTCGACCTCGGCGCGGGCCCTCCGCCAAAATGGCGTGTCGAGGCGGCGATTGTATCGATAGTGGATGGCGAGGAACCAGCGCAGATAATCCCAGTGGCCGCCGACGGCGTCGCTGGCGAAGCGAGGGAAGTCCCGGTCGCCGTCGGGGTCCGCCAGCGCCTCGAGGCCGGCGAGGAGGTAGGCGATCTCGACGATGACCATGTGCAGGGCGGTCGACTCGAGCGGCTCGACGAAGCCATAAGCGTTGCCGACCGCGACGGTGTTCTTGTGCCAGAAATCCTCGTGGCGCCCGGAGCGGAAGCGAACGACCCAGGGCTCGCCCATGTCGGGGTTCTTGGCGCGCATCTCGGCGATGGCTTGGTCCTCGTCGAGGTCGGCGGAGGCGTGCACGTAGCCGCGATGATCCTCGCCCTCGACCGGGATGCGCCAGCACCAGCCCGCGTCCATCGTCTCGGCCGTGGTGTAGGGCTCGATCGGGCCGCGCTGCGGGACCGTGGCGACGATGGCCCGGTCGCAGAAGAGGCTCGACGCGTAGCTGTGAAACGGCGAGCCGAGGCGCTGTTCGAGCAGCAGGGAGCGAAAGCCGCTGGCGTCGACGTACAGGTCGAAGCGCAGCTCGCGGCCGTCGCGGGCCCGGAGCGCCGCGACGCCGGCCTCGTCCTGGACGACCTCGTCGATGGTCATGTCGACGTGCTCGATGCCCCGCTCACGCGCGGCCGCGGCGAGGAAGGCGACGAAGGGGGCGTTGTCGAGGTGATAGGCGAACTTGAGGCGAGGGAGCAAGGATATGTGCTGATCGTCGGGGCCGCGGAGGATCGGCGAGCGGTCCGCGGCGATCAGCCGCGAGGCGAGCGACTGGGACCGCAGGTGCCCGTCGAACGCGAAGGCGGCGAGCGGATCGGCCTCACCGAAGGGGTAGGTGAAGAAAGAGTCCCCGGGCTCGCCCCAGGCGAACTTGATCCCGAGCTTGAAGGTCGGCTTCACCGCCCGAAACAGCTCGACGATGTCGAGGCCGAGCTCGGCGTGCAGGAAGGGCGGCATGAGCGTGGTGGTCGCCTCACCGACCCCGAGGATCGGCACCGCGCTCGACTCCACGACGGTGACGGCGATCGCGGGGAAGCGGCGCTTCAGCGCGAGCGCGGCGAAATATCCGGCCGTACCGCCGCCGACGACGCCGATCGTGCGAGGCAGGGCCGGGGGGCGTTCGTCAGGCGTCATGAGGGTCCCGGGCGAGCTCCGGCGGTAATTCGCCGCGCCAGACCGGCACGCCGCGAGCGCTCAGGGCGTCGACCAGGGCGTGGGCCCGGGCGAGCTGCCACTCGTCGCTGGCGGTCGCGACATAGCGCGGGTCGTCGAACTGCGGGCGGGCGCCCTCGACCCCGCGCAGCACGTCGATGCTGACGGAGTCGACGCATTCGGCGAGGGCGTCGGCGTGGGCGTCGAGGGAGCCGGCGAGCAGCGGCTGGACGACGGCGAGGGTTTTGACGCCGAGCGCCCGGAAGCTGCGCAGGACGGTCAGGCGCTCGGCGATGGTGGCGGCGCGTGGTTCGAAGTGTCGCCGCACGTCCTCGTCGACGGTCGGCAGTGAGACGCCGACCCACGCGCGCGGCAGGCCGGCGATGCGCTCGCGATCGGCGAGGATCAGCGGCGAGCGGGTCAGCAGCAGGGTCGGCCAGTGGCGATCGGCGGCGGCGATGACGTCGAGGCAGCCGCGGGTGACGCCGGCGCTGCGCTCGATCGCCTGATAGGGGTCGCTGACGACCGGGCAGAACTTGATCGGTCGGAGCGGCCGCGTCGGCTCGGCGAGCTCGCGCGCGAGCACCTGCGGCGCGTTGCGGCGGATGTCGACGTAGGAGCCCCACGGGGCCTCGGCGCGGCCGAGCAGGCGGCGCAGGGGGCCGAGGCTCGACTGCGCGTAGCAGAACTTGCAGCCGATCACGCAGCCGACGTAGGGGCTCAGTGTATAGAATGACTCGCTCGCCGGCCCGGCCTGCTCGAGCAGGCTGTCGATCTCGACCTCGCGGATCCTTTGGTCGCTGCGCTCGGTGGGCGCGCGCAGGGCCGCGAGCACTCGCGCCTCGTTGGCGGCGCTGCGCCGGGCGATCGCGTCGCACAGACGCAGGCCGAGGCCGGGGTCGACCGGGTTGCGCCCGCCCTCGGTCCGGTAGCCGAACGCGAAGGCCTGGCTGCGGCTGGCGTGGCGGCGGGCGTCGGCCATCGGCGTGACGTCGACCCAGACGCGCTCGCCGTCGACGCGAAAGCGCAGGCGCAGGCCCAGCTCGGTCGACGCGTCCTCGAGCTGCACGCCGGGCAGCGGCCAGTCGCCGACCTGCCAGGGCGCGAGCAGCTCGAGCAGTCGGGCTCGCAGGTCAGGGAAGCGGTCCGGGAGCTGGACGCCCGGGCGGGGCCGTTCGGGGTCCAAGCGGGGACAGCTTCCCGGGGGCCGCCGGGGCTGTCAAGGCGAGCGTCGCACGACATCCTCGCGGTGTGGTCGACAGGCCCCGGTCCACGCCCGGCCTGGCTGTCATCTCGACCGCGGCCGTGGACCTGGGTTACGGTGCCGGCAATGCGCACATCTGCTCTGTTTATATGTCTGTGTTTCGGCGTTGTCGTGGGCTGCGGCCCGGACGCGAGCAAGGGGAGTCCCGTCGTCGAGAAGAAGGTCGCGGATGTGAAGGCCGCGGACGTGAAGGCCGCGGAAGTGAAGGTCGCGGACGTGAAGGCCGCGGACGCGAAGGCCGCGGACGCGACGAAGTCGGACGCGATCCACCTTGACATCACGCACGACAAGTCGGGCGTGCTCGCGCGGGCCGCGTCGACGCTCGAGACCTCGGAGAAGATCACGAACGCGGCGCTGAAGGAGCACCTCGCCGAGGTGTCGCACCACGCGGAGAAGGGGCCGAGCAACGAGGCCCTGTGCGCGCACATGACCGCGCTGATGGCCGACAAGGCGCCGGCGGACTTCGACTGCATCCACGCGATCGAGCACCAGCGCGTGCACGTCGGTCCGGAGATCTTCGCGGAGGTCGCCGCGTGTGTGACCGGGGCCAAGACCTACGACGCGCTGATGCTCTGCGAGGACGCGGAGAAGGAGGCCGAGCAGGCGCTGCACGCGAAGAAGCACGGCGACGGCGTCGGGGCCGAGACCTGCACCGAGCTGTTCTTGCACTTCGAGAAGCTCGCCATGGCCGACGCCGGCGACCAGGCCAAGGCGGTCGAGGAGGTCCTAGAGGAGGTCCGCGGCGATGTGCTCGAGGCCTGCGCCGAGCAGGGCACGCGCGCCGAGGTCGAGTGTGCGCTGGGCGCCAAGGACATGAAGGCGCTGGGCGCCTGCTCCTCCAGCATCCTGTGAGCGGGCGGGTCGCGGGTCCGGCGGCGTTCAGTCGGCGCCGGCGCGCAGCCAGGTGTTGAGCCAGGCGAGCACGGTGTCGTGCCACAGCAGGCTGTTGGCGGGCTTGAGGACCCAGTGGTTCTCGTCAGGGAAGACGAGCAGCTGGCTGGGGATCTGGCGGCGCTGGAGGGCGGTGAAGGTGGCGATGCCCTGGGTCTCGGGGATGCGATAGTCGAGGCTGCCGTGGATGACGAGCATCGGCAGGGTCCAGCTGGCGACGTGATTGACGGGGTTGTGCAGCTCGTGGCGGGGCTGCTGCTCGAAGTAGCTGCCCATGTGCTCCCACTCGGAGAACCACAGCTCCTCGGTGGCGTAGTACATCATGCGGTTGTCGAACACGCCGTCGTGGTTGACGAGGCACTTGAAGCCGTCCTGCCACTGGCTGGCGATCCAGTTGACCATGAAGCCGCCGTAGGAGGCCCCGAGCGCGCAGGCGCGGCTCTGGTCGAGCCAGGGGTGCTGGAGGACCGCGGCGGCGAGGCCGGCCTTGAGGTCGGTGAGCGGCTTGCCGCCCCAGTCGCCGCGGATCGCGTCGGTGAAGCTCTGGCCGTAGCCGGTCGAGCCGTGGAAGTCGATCATCACCACGCCGTAGCCGGCGCCGGCGTAGACCTGCGGGTTCCAGCGGAAGCTCCAGCGGTTGCCGAACGAGCCCTGCGGGCCGCCGTGGATCAGGAAGGCGATCGGGTACTTCTTGTTCGGGTCGAAGTCGACGGGCTTGACGACGAGGCCGCGCACGGTCTCGTCGTCCGCGCCGATGAACTCGATCCGCTCGACCTCGCCACGGCGCGCGCGCGCGAGCTTCGCGTCGTTGACCCCGGTGTGGCGGCGCAGGTCGCCGCCGCTGAGGTCGACGCTGGCCAGCTCGTCGGGGGCCGCGAGGCTGTTGTGCAGGAACACCACACGGTCGCCCGCGCGGCGCAGGTGGCTGACGGCGCCGTCGTCGACGACCGCGCTCGGCGGGCCGCCAGCGAGCTCGAGCGCGAAGAGCTTGGTCTGGCCGAGCTCCTGGGCGGTCAGGAAGATGCGCTCGCCGTCGGCGGAGAACAGCAGCTCGTCGGCGGAGCGGTCCCAGTCGGGGGCGAGCTCGCGGGCCTGGCCTTCGGGCCAGGTCTTGACCATGACGCCGAAGCGGTCGGCCTCGTAGCCGGGGCGCTTCATGGCGCGGTAAGCGAGGGTCCTGCCGTCGGGTGAGAAGACCGGGCCGGTGTCCCAGGCGGGGTTGTCGGGGGTGAGGTTATGGGGCGGCGCGGAGCCGTCGATCGGCGCGACGAAGAGGTCGAAGTTGGTCGACCAGGGCTCGCTGTTGCCGGCGACGCGGGCGGAGAAGACCAGCTGCTTGCCGTCGGGGGTGAAGGTGTATTCGTCGCTGTCGCCGAATGGTTTGCTGGGGACATCGGCGTCGAGGGCGTGGGTGATGTCGACGGGGTTGCGGCTGCCGTCGAGGGGCCAGACGAAGAGGTGGCTGCGGCGGCCGTCTTTCCAGGTGTCCCAGTGGCGGACGAACAGGCGGGTGTGCAGCTGGCCGGAGCTGGCGGTCTTGCGCTGCTCGAGGCGGGCGGCGGTGCAGGCGAGGATCTTCTGCGGCTCGCAGTCGGGGAAGACCTCGGCGGAGAAGGCGAGGTTCTTGCCGTCGGCGCTGACGGCAAAGCTGGTGACGTCGAGCGGGAACTGGGTGACGACGGTCGGCGGTGCGCCGTCGATCGCGGCGCGCCAGACCTTCTGCTTGCCGTCCTGCTTGGCGAGGAACAGCAGGTGATGGCTGTTGGGCAGCCAGCGCGGGCTGCTCTCGCTGTCCGGGTGCGAGGTGAGCTGGATCGAGGCCTTGCCGTCGAGGCCGACCATCCACAGGTCGCTGCGGCCGCGGTTGTCCGCGAGGTCGGTCTTGCGCAGGGTGTAGACGACGCGGCGGCCGTCCGGGCTGACCTGCGGGTCGCCGACGCGGTCGAGGGCGAGCAGGTCGCGGGCCGAGAACGGGTGCACGGCCTCGGGGGCGATCTGCTGCTCGCGGAAGGGCCTGGGGGCCTCGACCTCGGCGCTCGCGCCGGCGGGCCTCGCCGCGGGCGCGCCGCGCTCGATGTGCGCGCGGCGGCTGTCGCAGGCGAGGGTCAGGAGGGCGACGCAGCAGAGGTGCAGGGGCGCGAGGGGTCGACGCATCTTCCCCCAGGGTACCTGCGCGGGCGTCGCGGGGGCAATTTTCAGGCCGTGTGGGGCTGAGGGTCTGCGGACGCGGCGCCGTGCGGTGGCTTTCGGGGGCGATCTGCGGGGAGGGCGGGCCTGGCGGGAGTTTTGCGCCGAAGATTCGCGTTCAGGGCCGGGCCTGGGTAGCGTCCGGCCCGGCCCCGCGCGCGATGCTCTTCGCCAGCTTCGACTTCCTGCTCTTCATCATCCCGGTCCTCCTGCTGTCGTGGGCGCTGGCACATGTGCCGACGATGCGGATGCTGGTGCTGATCGCGGCCAGCTACTTCTTCTATATGGCGGGGGCGAAGGACCCGCTGCCGCCGCCCTGGTACTACGTCGGTCTGCTGCTGCTGTCGACGGTGCTCGACTACGTGTGCTCGCACCGGATCGCGGCCAACCGGGCGGCCTTCGAGGGCGAGGACGCGGCGGCGCGGGTCCGGGCCGGGCGGGCCCGCAACGCCTGGCTGGCGGTCAGCCTGATCGGCAACCTCGGGCTGCTCGCCTACTTCAAGTACACGAACTTCCTGCTCGGGGCCTTCGCGGACATCGCGGCGGCGCTGGGCGTGGAGGTCGTGGTGCCGCACCTGCAGCTGCTGCTGCCGATCGGGATCAGCTTCTACACGTTCCAGACGCTCAGCTACACGATCGACGTGTGGCGCCGCCGGCTGACGCCGGAGCCGTCGCTGCGCCGCTTCTCGCTGTTCGTGGTGTTCTTCCCGCAGCTGGTGGCGGGCCCGATCGTGCGCGCGCACGAGTTCCTGCCGCAGCTGCACCGCCCGCCGCAGCTGTCGGCGGCGAACATGAGCCAGGGGATGTATCGCATCCTCTGCGGGGTGATCAAGAAGGTGGTGCTCGGCGACTGGATCGCCGCGCAATTCACCGACGCGGTGTTCGCCGCGCCCGATACCTACACCTCGCTCGAGATCCTGCTCGCGCTCTACGCGTTCACGCTGCAGCTCTACGCCGACTTCAGCGGCTACTCCGACATAGCGATCGGGGTCGCCATGCTGCTCGGTTACAAGCTCCCGGAGAACTTCGACCGGCCCTACCAGGCGAAGAACCTCGGCGAGTTCTGGCGCCGCTGGCACATGACGCTGTCGACCTGGCTGCGCGACTACGTGTTCTTCCCGCTCGGGGGCAGCCGCGGCTCGTCGGGGCGGGCCTACTTCAATCTCTGGCTGACGATGTTCCTCGTCGGCATGTGGCACGGGGCCAGCTGGAACTTCGTCATCTACAGCAACGTGCACGCGCTGGCGATGCTGTTCAACCGCTGGAACCGCATGCGGCCGCGCGGGCCGGTCACGGTGGCCCGCAGCGCGCCCTGGGTGGTCGGGCTGCTGCTGCTGTCGGCGGCGGTGTTCGGGCTCGGCGTCCGGGTGCTGGAGCTGGACAGCGGCGCCTCGCTGGGCCTCGCGGGCTTCGCGGCGGCGATGTTCCTGCTGGTGGCCTGGCTGCCGGAGACCGGGACCCGGCTGAACGCGGCGCTGCACATCGCGCTGACCTTCCACTTCACGGTGCTGTCGCGGGTGTTCTTCCGCGCCGACGACCTCGACATCAGCCGCTCGATGATCGCCGGCCTGCTGCGCATGGACAGCCACGGGGTGCGGCCGGGGCTGCTGACGCCGTGGCTGTGGGCGGCGCTGGTCGGCGGCGTCCTGTATCACATGGCGACCCCGAAGCGCTGGGTCGAGGTCCAGGGGTACGCGCTGTTTCGCCGGCTGCCCGGGGTCGTGATCGGGCTGCTGTTCGCCGCCCTGGCGCTCGGGGTCCACATGCTGCTGGCCGACGGGCCGCGGCCCAACATCTACTTCAGCTTCTAGTCCGCAGGCCCGAGACGCGTGATGACCCAGTCCACCGACCCCCATGATGGCCACAACGACGGCCTCCTCGACGGCGAGGAGCGGCGCTATCGCGTCGACCTGCGCGGCGCGGTCGAGTCGGCCGGCGCTTACCCGCGCGGGACCTTCCGCCAGGTGGTCACGGCGATGGCGACGCTGATGATGGCGATCGGGGCGAGCTACGCGGTGCCGGCGCTGCACTGGATGCGGCCGTGGCCGCCGGGCTCGGACTATGTGCCGTTCTGGAACCTGATCGGTCGCGAGCTGCTGGGCGAGGGCGGGAAGGCCGAGGAGAAGCGCCTCGAGGTGGCGGCGGTGGAGGAGCAGGCGCGCGCCGAGGTCGAGGCCGAGGCCAAGGCGGAGCCCTTCGTCGACAAGCAGGTGCGGGAGCCGGTGGCGGAGGGCGAGCGGCTGCCGGCCTACGCGGGCCACGCGGAGGACGCCGATCGCGTGGAGCTGCGGCTCGAGAACGTCGAGACGCTGGACCCGTTTTATGCGTCGCTGGCGGCGAGCGAGCTCGGCTACGCGGGGGCGATCACGCGGGTGCTGCACTACGGAGATTCGGCGATCGGCAACGACGGGATCCCCGGGGCGATCCGGATGAAGATGCAGGCGCGCTTCGGCGACGCCGGCCACGGCTTTCACCTGCTCGGCCAGCCGAACGCGAGCTATCGCCACCAGGGGGTGCGCTTCGAGGAGAAGAGCCCCTGGAACCATTGCTTCATCATCTTCGGCTGCCGCGAGAAGGACGGGCGCTACGGGCTCGGCGGGACCACCTTCGAGTCGACCGGCGGCGCGGAGATCAAGCTCGGCACCGCCAGCAAGGGGGCGATGGGGCGCAAGGCCTCGCGCTTCGAGCTGTGGTACGCGGGCATGCCGAAGGGCGGGAACCTGCGGGTCAAGCTCGACGACCAGGAGCCGGTCGAGCTGGCGACCGCGGCGGAGCAGCTCGAGGACCGCTGGTACGAGCTGAAGGCCGATGACGGCGAGCACACGCTGTCCGTGCGGGCGGCCGGCGGGGGCAAGGTGCGCGCATACGGGGTGGTGCTCGAGCGCGAGGTGCCGGGGGTGGTCTGGGACGAGATGAGCCAGATCGGCGCGCTGACCCGGCGGATGCTCAACTTCGACGCGGCGCACCTGCACAGCCAGCTGCGCCGGCGCGACCCGAACCTCGTGGTGTTCATGTTCGGCGGCAACGACATGAACACGCAGGGTACGATGGCGAAGTACCGCGAGGAGTTCACGCAGGTGATCCGGCTGTTTCGCGGGGCGAAGGAGCCGATGGCCTGCCTGGTGATGGCGCCGCTCGATCACGGCGAGCGCGAGGGGGCTCGCATCGTCACCCGACCGATCGTCCAGAAGCTGGTCAACGCCCAGCGGGAGGTCGCGAAGGCCGAGGGCTGCGCCTTCTTCGACACCTACCAGGCGATGGGCGGCGAGGGCTCGATGGGCCGCTGGGTCCGCAGCAGCCCGGCGCTCGGCTCCGGCGACCTGGCGCACCTGACCCATCACGGACACAAGGTCGTCGGCGGGATGCTGTATCGGGCGCTCGTCGCCGGCTATGTCGAATACCGCCAGCGCGAGGTCGGTGCACCGGTGACCCTGCCGCGGGTCGCCGCGCCGTCCGCTGGGCCCGCCGCGACGGCGCCGGCGACGCCGGCCGCTCCGGGCGCCGCCGCGACGCCCGCGGGGGAGGATCGGGAGGGGGAGGATCGGGAGGACGCCGCGGCGGTGGGCGATCGAGCTGGTCCTTGAGACAGGTACGACGATCGGCGTTTACCGCGCAGTCGCTGGCGTGAATGGGCGTAGTCGTCCGGTGGGCCGGCTCTCGCCCGGGTGCGGCGCGGTCGTTTGCGCGCGGATCCGAGAGTGCACACGTTGGCGTCTGACTCGAGGAGACCGCCATGACCGATGACCAGCGCCACGAAGTGCTCACCCTGCTCGAAGACGCCGTCGCAGCCCGCCGCGCGCTGGTGATCGAGCTTCGCGACGGACGCCATTTTTGCGACGGGGTGTGCGACGTCCGCCGGGTCTACGGCGAGGACTTCGTGGTGTTCCACGCGCACAACCGGATGATGGTCCGCGACATCATCCGGGCGGCGCCGACCAGCAGCCACGAGCGCGAGGACGTCGAATGCGTCGAGGACGGGTCGGGCGGCTGGTGTGCGCTGTAGCGAGGCGCCGGGCCTCACTTGGACTCGACGTATTTGGCCTCGGTGCAGATCGCCGGGCCCGAGCTCGGGGGCGGGCAGTAGAAGATCTTGCTCTTGAACATCTTCTTGGTGGTGTACCAGGCGTCGCCGTTGACGGTGGTCATGGTCGGCAGCGACGACACGACGCTGCTGCAGCCGGTGACGGCGACGATGGCGAGCAGGAGCGCGGAGGGGAGGCGGGGGGGGCGGTTATTCATTGCTGGCTTCTCCGGCGGGCGTGGTGGACGGGGTCGCGGACGCGGACGCGGGCGCGTCACCCGCGGGGACCGAGACCGGGCCGTTGGCGACGTTTTTCACCTGGTAGCAGGTGGGCGTGCCGGTGGTCGCGTCACAGTTCCACAGCGAGGACTTTCCGACGAACATGCCATGCTTCTTGACGACGTAGGCGCGCCCGGCCACAGAGGGCGTGACGGCGACATACGTACATCCAGAAGCCGTGACGCCCGCGAGGAGCATGGCCAACAGGATCTTCTTCGTGCCTGACATGGCGCGGACCATAGCAGCGAGCATAGGCCCGGCCACGCCGACGGTCCGGCCCGCGGATCGAGGCGCGGGCTGCGAGCGGTCAGCGTCGAGACAACATTGTTCGATGCGCCGATCTCGGGGTTTTCGTGGTGGTGCGAGGACGGCGTGATGTGCCGCAGTCGTGATATGCGCAGAGGACGCCAGCGCCGATCGGACGGCGATTGGCGCCGGCGCGCGCGGGCTCTCAGCCGGGGATCACCGGCGGCATGTCGTCAGGGATGATGCAGGAGCTGAGCTCGAAGAGCATGAAGATGAGGGCCTTCTCCTGGGGGGACAGCTCGTCGGTGGTGCAGCCGGCGGGGAAGGCCTGGCCGGCGCTGTCGCCGGAGGACACGTGGATGTCGGTGTCGACGACGCGGCCGCACTGGGCCTCCTCGGCGGCGCCGATGGGGGCGTTGAAGGTGAAGTATTGCACCGAGGTCGGGTTCTCGCCGTAGATCCACCGGGTCGAGACGTCGGGGTTGACCGCCTCCACGGTGTTCTGACCGGCCTTGATGACGATCTCGCCGAGCTTCGCCGAGCCGCCGACGTTGACCAGCCACTCGGCGAGGGCCATGCCCTTGGGGAAGTTGGTCTCGAGCTTGGCGGTGAAGGGGCTCTTCAGGTCGTCCTGGTGGTTGAAATCGGCGGCGCTCGGGAACGGCGCCGGGCCGTCCTCGATCCAGATGTTCTGCCAGTGCGAGAGGAACAGCCGGCCGCCGACGCCGGCGTAATCGACGATGTTCTGGCGGGCCTCCGCCGACTTGTTGCCGCCGTCGGTGCCGCCCTCGCAGTTCATCATCACCAGGTCGTAATTCTTGAGCCTGGCCAGGTCGTTCCACAGGGTCTTGGCGGCGGGGAAGGGCGTGCCGTTGTTCTGCGCGGGGACATACTTGTTGCCGCCGTCCTTGCCGGCGAACAGGTTGATGCGTCCGGGGCCGGCCTCCGGGGTGAACTCGGCGTCGTCGAGGCCGACCTTGCGCAGCAGGCACTCGAGCGCGTCTGCGCCGCCGGTGACCATGGCGATCCGCGGGATGTGACCCTCGCTCTGATTGCGCGGGAGACGGGACAGGGCCGGGTCGACGAGGTTCTCGGCGCAGGGCTCGACCTGCGGGATGACGACGGTCCGCCGCCACTTGCCGATGGTGAGCACCAGCGGGACGTTCTGACCGGCGGGGACGTCGGTGAGCACGAACTCGCCCTCGGTGTCGGAGAGGGTCGCGGCGATCGGCTTGCCCGAGAGGCCGGTCTGGCAGGTGTCGCAGGTGACACCGTCGGGGATCGGGTCGAGCTCGGCGTTCGGTACGTAGACCACCACGTTGTAGAGCGGCAGGGTGCCCTCCGGCGCGAAGACCGTGCCGCGCAGCGTGGTCGTGCCGTTGTTCGCACACTGCGGGACCTGGCACTCGAGGCCGACGCAGGGCTCACCCGTGGTCGCGTCCGCGGTGGTGCCGGGCTCGCCGGTCGTCATGACGGCGTCGGTCGTGCTCGCGTCCGTGCCGCTCGCGCTGGTCGCGGTCTGGGTCTGGGCGCCGGTGGTCGGCGCCTCGCTGGTGGCGCTCGATGCGTCGCTGCTGCTGGCGAGGGTCGGGTCGCCGAGCGTGCCGGTCGGCGGCAGGGTCGAGGCGCCGCTGGTCTCGCGGCCGCCGCTGTCGTTGCACGCGGTCGAGAGGGCGCTGAGCAGGAGGAGGGTACGACGGGGCATGCGGCGAGCTTAGCCAAAACTGCGCGAGTCCGCGCCGGGTCAATGCGAGGTTGTGATAGGCTCGGAGTGTGTTGCGCTCGGCCGGGCCAGGACAATCGCGGTGCGCTGCGGCCTGCGTGGCGGCGTGCGTGGCGGTGTTCTCGGTCGCGCCGCTCGGCTGTGCGGGGCGCAGCGAGCCGGGGGTGGTGCTGCCGACGGCTCGACGGGCGCCCCCGGCGGGCGACCGCTCGCGCGGCGGTCAGGAGCGTGGCGACGTGGAGATCGCGCTGGGGGCGGTGACGACCGGGGTGGCGGCGACGCTGGTGGTGCTCGGAGCGTTCAGCTTCTATCGCGGGGAGGAGCTGCAGCGCTACTGCAAGGAGACGCTGCTGACGAGCTTCGGCGACCCCGGTCAGCGCTCGGGCTGTTCCGACGTGCTGGGCTTCGACCCCGTGCGAGGGGCCAGGATCTCCGGCGGTCTGGCCCTCGCCCTGGCGGTGCCGATCGCGGTCGGCGGCGGCCTGCTGCTGCGCAAGGGGATCCGGATCCGCCGCGACTGGCAGCGTCAGCGGCGGGGGCCGAGCGGCCTGTCTCTTCGGCCATGGCTCATGGGACAGCAGGCCGCCGGCCTGGACCTCGGCTTTCGATTCTGAGGGGCCCGAGGTGGGGGCATGATCTAGCGAGCCCGCGGGCCGACGATAAGTCACGACCACGAATTTAATGATCGAAGGACCTGGCTTTGCCGAGATTGTTTGTGCTGATGGCTCGCTATCGGGCGGTGACGAGCGGTGACGAGCGGTGATGAGCGGTGATGAGCGGTGATGGGCGCGAGCGCCCCGTCGGACCGCGGGCTTCTACTTGATCCCGGGGGAAAACTCCGGGTACATTGCCCCCCACGACAGGCTTCGCCCCGCCGATGGGGGGACCTAATGTTTGGTATAGGGGAGGAGATGAAATGCGCATCATGAATCTGGGTGGATGGCTAATCGCTGGTAGCGTCTCGTTCGTCGGCGCCTGTGGCGATTCGAGCACCACGACGATGGGCGAGTCGCAGGGTTCGTCGGGGGGCACCGGCTCGACGAGCAGGGTGACCGAGGGCGGGACCGACACGACGGTGGGCGGCAGCGAAAGCGCCACTGAGGCGACCGCCGGGTCGATCTCGGAGTCGGCGACCATGAGCCCGCCGACCACGACCGACCCGACGGTCGACCCGACGGGCGACCCGACGGGCGACCCGACGGGCGACCCGACGGGTGACCCGACCGGTGACACCACCGCCGGTGACACGACCGCTGGCACCACGGGCCCCGTCTCGGGCACCACGGTCGGCGATACGACGGCGGGCGAGACCACGGTCGCCGGCACCACGGCGGGCGACAGCACGGGCGACACGGGCGGGCAGCTCGGCCCCTGCGACAAGGGCAACCGGTGGACCCTCGACGCCGAATTCGACAAGGGCATCCTCAACAACGTCAACCATGACGATCCGAACAACGACCAGCTGCAGATCACGATCGACGGCGTGTCGGCGCCGAAGCCCTACATGTTCGTGGGCCAGACCAGCGACGGCTGGCTGCTCAAGATCGACACGGTGACCGGCAAGCAGATCGGCCGCTACGAGACCGTGCGGACGGCCGACTGCCCGACCTGCAACGCCAGCCGCACCACCTGGTACCCCTCGCGCGTCGTCGTCGACCTCGAGGGTGACGTGTACGTCGCCAACCGCGCCTTCGGTTTCCAGGGCTCGATCAGCAAGATCGCCGGCAGCGAGAGCGGCTGCACCGACCGCAACAAGAACGGCGTGATCGACACCTCGAACGATGCCAACAACGACGGCATCATCGATGTCAACAGCGCCGCCGAGTTCAAGGGCCAGAACGACGAGTGTGTGCTCTACAGCCTCGCCGTCGGGGCCAGTAACATGCTCCCGCGGGCGCTCACGATCGACGGCAAGGGTAACGCTTATGTCGGCACGTACAACGACATGAAGGCCTACAAGCTCGACGTCACCCAGAACCCGCCGAAGATCACCAAGACCATCAATCTGCCGAGCACGCCTTACGGCTTCGTCGTCCGCGGCGACTATCTCTACGCCTCCGCGCTCGGCCAGGCGGTCATGCGCGTCGACCTGCTCACCGACGTCACCAAGACCATGAACGCGCCGGGTAACTACGGCATCGCCGTCGACCAGAACGGCATCGGCTGGTTCGGCGGCTCGGGCCTGTATCGCTGCGACTTCGAGAAGGGTGGCAATTGCGAGGCCAAGGGCGGCGGCTCGATGAACGGGGTGACCGTCGACGCCGAGGGCCAGATCTGGGGCTCCAGCAACGGCACGGTGTACAAGTTCAACAACGCCGGGACGCAGCTCGGCACCGTCGGCGCGCCGGGCAGCTACGGCATCGCCATCGGCCACGACGGCAAGCCCCGCGTCATCTCGAACTCCGCCGCCTACGAGATCGAGCCGGGGCCGGTCGGTGGGCCGCCTGGGGGCGTCAAGATGTACAACACCGGGGTCGTCGGTAATCCCAACATCTACAATTACACGTACACCGACTTCACCGGCTTCGGGGCGCTCAACGTCACCATCAAGAAGGGCGAATGGACGGTCATTCACGACGGCGGGGACATCAACACCCAGTGGTCGCAGCTCGTGTACAACACCGAGAAGGAGGGCAAGATCCCGGCGGGCACCAGCATCAGCTTCCAGATGCGGGCCGCGGACGTGAAGGGCGACCTGGAGGCGACCCCGTGGATCGGTGTCGTCGACGGCGTGCCCGACCAGTTCCCGACCGGGCGCTTCGTCGAGATCCGCGCCCGCCTCCTCATCACGGAGGACGACCTCGAGGAGTCGCCGGTGCTGAGCGACGTTTGTGTGATCAAGGAAGGCGAGTGATCGGCTGATCCGCTGATCGTCGCCCTCTCACGGAGGCTCGCTCGTCGGATGACGGGCGGGCCTCTTTGTCATGATGCTTTGGCTTCAGCGCGGCCGCTCCGGGGCTCCGCGACGCTTGCTCTCCGCCGGGGGCCGCAGCCGTCCGCTGGTGCGCGCGGCCTCCTTGAGCAGGAACTCGATCTGACCGTTGACGCTGCGCAGCTCGTCGGCGGACCAGCGCTCGAGCGCGGCGTAGAGCTCGGGCTCGAGGCGCAGGAGGAAGCGCTTCTTCTCGGCCATGGCGCCCTCAGTAGAGGCTCCCGGTGTTGATCACCGGCTGGGCCTCGCGGTCGGCGACCAGCGCGACCAGCAGATTGTTGACCATGGCCGCCTTGCGCTCCTCGTCGAGGTGGACGACGCCGGTGTCCTCGAGCCGGCGCAGGGCCATCTCGACCATGCCGACCGCGCCCTCGACGATGCGGCCGCGCGCGGCCACGATCGCCTCGGCTTGCTGGCGGCGCAGCATCGACTGGGCGATCTCCGGGGCGTAGGCGAGGTGTGAGAGCCGGGCCTCGAGGATCTCCAGGCCGGCGACGTCGAGCCGGGCCTGGACCTCGGACTTGAGCTCCGCGCTGACCTCGTCCGGGTTGCCGCGCAGCGACGCCTCGCCGTCGACGTGCGAGTCGTAGGGGAAGCGCATCGCCACCGAGCGGATCGCGGTCTCGCACTGCACGGCGACGAAGCCCTTGTAGTTCTCGACGTCGAGCAGCGCCCGGGCGGTGTCGGTGACCCGCCAGACGATCACGGCGGCGATCTCGATCGGGTTGCCGCGCGCCTCGTTGACCTTCAGCTTGTCGCTGTTGAAGTTGTGGACGCGCAGGCTGACGGTGTGCCGCGCCGCGAGGGGGTTGGCGAAGAAGAAGCCGGCGTCCGTGACGCTACCGACGTAGCGGCCGAAGAACACGAGGACCCGCGCCTCGTTGGGCTGGACGACGAAGAAGCCGCCGAGCGAGATGAACAGCAGCAGGCCGATGGTGACGGGCTGCCAGGTCGCGATCAGGTCCTCGGCCCGGAGGGCGCCGTTGGCGATCTCGTAGGCGCGCCAGGCGGCGTAGCCGGCGGCGGCGAGGAACAGGAGCAGGGCGAGAAAACCATTGATGGTGAGGGCGTTGCGCGTGCGGATCGATGCCATGACTTCTCCTCGATGTCAGCATGATATCACCATGATAGACGAGCGCAAGGCTCCCGGGCGAGGGCCTGATCCCGGTGAGCGTGCGCTCGGCGGGGCGAGGGCGGCCCGAGGCGCACTCACGGGCCGCAGTCGGGGTCGGGCCGCGCGACGACGCCGGCCGCCCGGGCCCGCTCGCAGGCGCCGCGGCGCAGGTACCAGCGCTCGTCGCCGACCTGCAGCGCGTCGGCGGCGAGCGCCAGCGGTCGGGTCAAGAGACAGCCGCGCGCGCTCGCCAGCTCCGCGGGTCCGGTCTTGCCGCGCAGCGCACGAAACTCGTTGGGGCCGAGCAGGGTCAGCGTCCCACCGACGACCGCGTAGCTGTAGACGACCTCGCGGCGGCCCCTCGCGTCGCGGTCCGAGCGCGTCAGCATGCCGCGCAGCGGGGCGTCGCCGGGCTGGTGTCGCCAGGCCTCGCAGCGGCTGGTGCCGTCGCGGCGTCGCAACCAGTACACGCGTCGACTGGCGTGAAGGACCCGCGCGGCGGGCCCGGGGGCGCCGTGCTCGGCGCGGTCGCGGGTGCCGGGGTCGGCGAGGGCGGAGGCGCAGCCGACCGGGTGGAGCTCGCCGGGGACCGCGGGCTGCGGGTCCGCGTCGGGGCCGGCGGCGATGCATTGATTCTGGTCGAGGAACCAGCGCTCGTGGCTGGCGAGCACGAGGCGGCGCGGGGCGGCGGGATCGGCTGGCGTGAGGGACATGCCCGAAAAGACACATGGGAGCGAGAGGCCGGCGACGCTGACGCTGCCGTCCGGCGCGGTGGACTCGCGCTCGCGCAGCGGGGCGTGCAGGCGCAGCAGGCCGTCGGCGAGCTGGTAGCGGAAGCTCAGGCGCAGCGGGCCGTCGGCGTGGACGAGGCTGCCCTGATCGGGGTCGTCGACGTCGGGCTCCGGCCGCCAGGCCTCGCAGCGCGGGCCCTGCTCGCCGCGCAGGCGCCAGTACAGCGGGGCCCGGCCGGCGATCACCAGGCGCAGGGCCCGCTCGTCGGCGGCGCTCATCGGCGCGGGCGCGGCCTGGACCTGGACCTCACGCCCGTCATTGGCGGCGCTCCGCTCACTGGCGGCGCTCCGCTCACTGGCGGCGCGCCGCTCACCGGCCGCGCAGCCCAGCAGCAGAAGGACGAGGCTCCAGCGCGGCCACATGGCCCCGCACGGTAGCGCCTCGATCCTGGCTTGCCCAGCCCGCGGGACCTCACTCGAGGTACGCGCGGGCGGCGTCGTCGGCCAGGGCCACGCGGGCCGCGAGGGCGAGGAACAGCTGGCGGCCGAGCGGGCCGTCGTTGCCGGTGCGCAGGTGGGTCGCGAGCTCGCGCAGCACCTCGTCACGGCGCTCGGCGCTGAGCCACAGCAGGGCGTTGCCGAGGTCCTCGACGCCGGGGGCCTCGTCGAGCAACCGGTGGAGGCGGACACGACGGGCCTCGCTGAGCGGCATGCGGGCGAGGAGCGCGAGGAACTTGTCGCGCTCGGCCGGTCCGGGCGGGGTGCCGACCTGCGGCGCGGCGGCGGCGTGGCGGTGCATGAGCAGCGCGGCGAAGGTGGCGACGTGGCCGGCGGTCTCGATCGCCTCGCTGGTCCACAGCTTGCGCCAGACGTAGACCTGATCGCGCTCGACGCCGAGGCGAGCGCCGATCTGCTCGAGCACGCGGGCCTCGTCGAGGCTGCCCTCGCCGTCGACCAGAGCGATCGACCAGGCGCGACGCAGCACGCGCTCATGGCTATCGGCAGGCGGGAGCGCGAGGCTCTGGGCCCGGGCGAGCAGACCCTCGCGGCTGCTGATCAGGTCGATCCATGCGTCCTGCTCCTCGGGCCCGAGGGCCGCGTTCACCATGTCGAGGACGCGGCTGGCCTCGCCGCCCTTGAGCACGCCGTCCGCGAGGGCGATCAGGCCGCAGGCGAGCAGCGTCCATTCCAGTTCGAGTGTCAGTGCCACGGGCAGTCTCCGCCGTGAGGCTAGCGGGTTTCATCGCCCCTGGGCAGCGGCCGCGATCGTGAGGTCGATGCCCGCGGGGGCGACCGCGCGCGCGCCCTTGTGTGCGGGGTCGAGCGGGGGTACCTTGCGCGGAGGAGCCCGCATGGCGAACAGCCGCAGGAAGCGACTCGAGCGGGAGATCGACCGCGACGCCCGCGTCACCACCAGCGGCTTCGTCCACGAGGTCGTCGCCGCCACCCTCGGCCAGCTCCAGCGCCTCAGCCTCGCCAGCGGCTGCCCCGACCCCGTCGCCATGTTCGACGAGGTCGATGCCATCACCCGCAAGTTTCGTAGCTTCCATCGCCGCCTCAACGACGCCCGCATCAACCGCCGGGGCGATCGCGACCGCGACGCTGCTCCACCCGCGCAGCTCCCTCCAGCCCTGCGTCCCTTCGCCTATCACGGCCGCTACCTCGGCGCCTTCCCCAACGTCGAGGCCTTCGCCCACGCCTGCATCGACCCCGGACGCCCCGAGCTGTGGGCCTCCCACGTCGACCTCACCCAGGTCGGCATCGACCTGCACCTGAGCGGCCGGTTCTGGACCGTCGACGACGACGGGGTCACCCACGCCTTCGCCCTCGCCGAGCCTTCGCCCTCGCCCTCGCCCTCGCCCTCGCCCTCGCCCTCGTCTTCACCCTCGCCACGGCCTTTTGCCCCGCGGCCGCTGCTCGGTGGGGGCGTCGGTGCGCGGCCAGCTCGTCCCCGCAGCGAGCCGCCGCCGCCGCCGCCGCCGCCGCGTAATGAGTCGGCGCGCGCGCGGGAGCTGCTGCGCGCGGCGGGCCTCGACGAGTGCGAGCTGGCCGGGCACATGGACCACTACGTGGCGCGCTACGTCATGCTCGCGGACCACGCCTGGTACGCGCTGCGGGCGGCGGGTATGCCTGGCTGGCTGCTCGTGCACGCGGACCTCGAGGCCCTGATCGACGACTGGTGCGTCTCGGGCGTTGTGACGATCCTGGCAGACCCCGAGGGCGGCGTGCACGTGTTCGCCCACGGCGACCCGCTGGCCGACCGCTGAGCAGGCGGGCGGCTCAACCGCGGCTGGCGACGCGGGCGAGGATGAGGGTCAGGCCGACGAAGATCAGGGTCGAGGCGGCGTCGCCGAGCTCGAGGCCCTGATCGCCGAGGTTGATCGCCTGTTGGATGCTGGGCGCGAGCGCGAGCAGAGCCAGGCCGATGCCCGCGATCGCGCCGCCGGCGATCAGGCCGCTCGACATCAACACGCCGGGGCTGGACTCGGCCTCGAGCTCGCTCTCGGCCGTCAGGCCGCGGGCCGCGCGGGCGCGGGTGCGGGCGCGGTCGGTGAAGTAGCGGACCAGGCCGCCGACGAAGATCGGCGCCGACGCGGAGATCGGCAGGTACACGCCGACCGCGAAGGGCAGGGCGCTGACGCCCGCGAGCTCGAGGGTCGCCGCGATCATCACGCCGAGCAGCACCAGCACCCAGGGCAGCTGCTGGGTCAGGATGCCATCGGTGATCAGCGCCATCAGGCTGGCCTTCGGCGCGTTGTACTTGACCACCGGGGTGCCGTCGTCCCGCTGCTTGACGCGGCCGTTGATGCCAGGGTCGACGAGGTACTTGATCTTGCCGGCGTCGTCGACCAGGTACTTGCCGGCCTGGATGCCCTCGGTCGGCTTGGGCAGCTGCAGCACGCGATAGCTGGCCGGGTCCTGCAGCGACTCGGGGCCGACGATCGGCTCGGCCGGGCCGAGGGCGACCGTCGCGGGGGCCGAGCGCCCGATCGCCTCGTCGCGCCCCGTGTAGACAGTGCTGGCGCTGTTGAGCAGCAGCAGCGTGAAGCCGATCACCAGCGCCGACGTGACGCTGCCGACGAGCATGGCGATCTGCTGGCGACGCGGGGTGGCGCCGACGAGCTGGCCGGTCTTGAGCGACTGGGCCGTGGCCCCGCCGACGCTGGCGGCCACGCAGACGACGCCGGCGATGGTCAGCGCGCCGAGGCGGTGCTCGGGGCCGACGAAGCCGACCGCGAGGAAGATCAGGCAGGTCATCAGCAAGGTCGCAACCGTCATGCCGGAGATCGGGTTCGAGCTCGAGCCGATCTCGCCGGTCAGGCGCCCGGAGACGGTGACGAACAGGAACGCGAACAGGGTCATCAGCACGGCGCCGAGGATCCCGACCGAGAAGTAGGGCGAGAGGGTGATCGCCACCACGACCGCGAGCGCGCCGAGCATCACGACCTTGATCGGCAGCTCGCGCTCGGTGCGGATCGCCACGATCTTGCTGGCCCCGGCGCCGATGGCGGACAGGCCCGCGCGCAGCGAGCTGACGATCGTCGGCATCGAGCGCGCCATGCTGATGATGCCGCCGGCCGCGACCGCGCCGGCGCCGATGTAGAGGACGTAGGCGTGCTGGATCTCGTCGATGGTCATCACCGAGATCGGCTTGACGCCGGGGTAGATCACCAGCTCGCTGGCGCCGCCGCCGAAGAAGGCGATCATCGGGATCAGCACCAGATACGAGAGCACGCCGCCGGCGAGCATGATCCCGCCGACGCGCAGGCCGACGATGAAGCCGACGCCGAGCAGCTCGGGTGAGATCTCCGCGCTCACCGAGGCGCCGGGGAAGCCGGCGCCGAAGACCTTGCTCGGGACCTCGCGCCACAGGTGGGCGCCGGCCATCGCCAGCTTGTAGAACAGGCCGAGGAAGAAGCCGCCGAAGACCGTGCGCGCGCTCGATCCGCCGCGCTCGCCGACCTTGAGCACCTCGGCGCAGGCGGTGCCCTCGGGGAACACCAGCGCCTTGTCGGCCATCATCGGCCGCCGCATCGGCGAGAACAGCAGGATGCCGAGGATGCTGCCGAGGATGCCGACGACCATCACCCGGCCGATGTCCATGTCGTAGCCGAGGATCATCAGCGCGGGCATGGTGACGCCGACGCCGAAGGCGATCGACTCGCCGGCCGAGCCCGCGGTCTGCACGGTGTTGTTCTCGAGGATCGTCGCGCGGCGGCTGCCGAGCGCGCGGCTGACCGCGCGCAGCACGGTGATCGAGAGCACCGCGACCGGGATCGACGCGGAGACCGTCAGGCCGACCTTGAGGGTCAGGTAGATCGACGAGGCGCCGAAGATCACGCCCAGGATCACGCCCAGCAGCAGCGGGCCGCGGGTCAGCTCGGGCGGGTCTCGATCGGGCGGGACGGGGATCGGGAGCTCGTCGGACACGCCCGCGAGGGTAGCGGAAAGGCCCACCCGCGCGCGAGCCCTCAGGCCGGCTTGCTGCGGCGCCCCCGGAGCTCGCGCGTCAGCACGACCAGCACCGTCAGGGCCGTCAGCGGCAACACCACCCACTTCATCGCCAGGCCGTAGTTGGCCAGGGCGTCGTGGGCCTGGGCCGAGAGCACCAGATACACGGTGTAGGCGATGTAGTAGAGGACGAACACGGCGCCCTCCCAGCGCGACACGACCCCGCCGGTGATGAACAGCGGCAGGCAGGCGACGGCGACGGCGGTCATCACCGGGATGTCGAAGGCCAGGGCCGCCGGGGCGACCGCAACTCCCTGCGGGGCGATCACCGCGGTGAAGCCGAGCACGCACAGGATGTTGAAGATGTTGCTGCCGACGACGTTGCCGACGGCGATGTCGCGCTGGCCGCGATACGCCGCGAGCACCGAGGTCGCGAGCTCGGGCAGCGAGGTGCCGGCGGCGACGACCGTGAGGCTGATGACGAGCTCGCTGATGCCGAGGCTGTGGGCGACGGCGATCGCCCCGTCGACCAGCCAGCGCGAGCCGATCACCAGCATCGCCACGCCGGCGCCGATCATCACCAGCTGGACGGGGATGCGTTCGACGAGGCTGCGGCGCGGCTCGTTGGGCTGGCGCGCGGCGTCGACGAGAGCGGCGGCGGCGGCCAGCTCCGCGGCCTGGCGCCGGGACATCAGGATCAGCAGGACCGTGTAGGTGAGGATCCCGGCGGCGAGGATCGCCCCGTCGATCCTGCTGATCTCGCCGTCGAGGGCGAAGAGCCAGCACAGGCCGCTGGCGGCGATCATAATCGGCACGTCGATGCGTATGAGCTGGGCCTGGACCGTCAGCGGGGCGACCAGCGCCGCCATGCCGAGGATGAACAGGACGTTGAAGATGCTGCTGCCGACGACGTTGCCGAGCGCCAGATCGGCCTGACCGGTCAGCGCCCCGGTCGTCGACACCGCGAGCTCGGGCGCCGAGGTCCCGAAGGCGACGATCGTCAGGCCGATCACCAGCGGCGAGATGCCGAGGCGCCCGGCGATCCGCGACGCGCCGGCGACCAGCAGGTCGGCGCCGACGATCAAGAGCACCAGACCGATGCAGAAGAAGATCAGGACCGTTGCGGACATGCCGGCTGGATTGTACCGCCGACCGGTCGTCGATGCGGCCCGGAGGCACGCAGCGGCGCAGGAGCGCCGGGGCACGCGGGCTGCGCGGGGCCGCGGACTCGCCCGCGATGGGGCCGCTACTTGCCCGTTTTCGGCGCCTTCGCGCCGTCGTCCGCCGGCGCGTCGCCCTCGGCCTCGCCCTCGGCGAACTTGCTGGGGACCAGAGTCTCGTCCTTCTCGATCTCGGTGAAGGCGGCCTCGGCCTCGTCGAGGGCTGCGCGGATCGTCTTCAAGGTCTCGGGGAAGGCGGCCTCCTTGCCGAGGTCGGGGCCGAGCGCGCCGACCAGCTCGTCGAGCGGGCGGAAGGCCTTGTTCAGGATCGCCTGGGTGTTGCCGCCCTTGGCGCCGCCCTCCGAGAGCTTGTCGAGCGCCTTCTGGAGGTCCTTGCCGCGCTTCTGGAGGCCCTCCTCGGCCTTGGCGAAGGCCTTGGCGGGGTCCTTGGCGGCCGACCACTTGGCGGTCTCCTTCTCGATGTCATCGACCAGCTTGCGCGTGTCCGCAGTGAGCGCGCGGTACTCCTTCACGCGGGTCTTGATGAACTCGCGGTCGCCCTTCTCGAACATCTTGGCGTTCTCGGCGGCGATCTTCGCGTCGGCCTCCTCCTTGGAGACGAAGCCGGCCTCCTTGCGCCGCTTCGCCAGCTCCTCCTCGGAGACCTTGGGCGCGGTCTTGACCTCGTTGAGGTTCTTCGAGGCCGGACCGATCTGCTCGGCGATCGACTTGCGCTCGCCACCGTCACATCCGGCGACAGGTCCGATGAACAGGCTCAGGGCGACGACGGCGAGTGCGGTTTTCATGGGCGGCTTCTCCAGCGACGCACTATACGAGCGCGAGCGAGAGCATGTCAAATTCGCCCCGGGCTCAGAGCGGCCGCTGGAGGGCCCTGGGACGCGCTGGGCGGGTATTTCCGGCCGAGACCGTCACGAACGCGGTTCAGATCCGGGCGTGTGACCGCGGGATCGTGACTGCGACAGCGTGCGACTCGCTGGCCTCGCCCTGTCACTCGAGCGCGAGTTGCAGTTGGTCGAGGGCGCGGGTCCAGAACTTCTTCATCTCGACGACCGCGCCGGCGCTCGCGAGCTGGCGGTGCATGACGTTGACCTGGCTGCGCCGATCTCCTTTGGCCCAAAAGTAGACCTCCACGCTGGTCTGGTCCGGCCAGTCCAGGCGCAGCGAGCGGTTCTCGTTGGCGCGCTGGACCTTGATGCGGGCGCCGAGCAGCCACTTGTGGGGGCCCCGCCCGCGCCACGCGCGGTACAGGTCCTCGACGGCGACCGACAGCGTGCGGCTGGTGTTGGCCGAGAAGCTGCGCCTTGTCGGCTCCAGCAGGCCGCGGACCTGGGCGTGGGCCTGGGCGATGCGCTGTCGCCACCAGCGCGGACACTCGTGCGTCTCGGCCAGGTAGCGCACGGTCGCGGTGTGGCCGGCAGCCTCGACGTCGAAGCGGTCGAGCACCCGAAACCACTGCGCCCAGCTGCGACCGGTCGCCTCGCGGACCACCGCGTCGGACTCGAGGCCCGTGAACCTGGTCGTTCGGACAGGTGGAGACGAGGTCGACTTGCGCGCCTCCGACTGGCGGGCCGCGGGCGCGCGGGCGAGCTTCGGCGCGGCGGTGTTGGGCCTGGCCTTTCGGACAGGAGGCAGGACTCGGACCGGCGGTGGGACGGCCCCGGCCTTTCGCCGGGCAGGCTTGGCGCTTCGTGCGGTGCTTGTGGTCGACATGACGAGGGCGCGTTATCGCACGGATCGCCCGGCGAGGAAAGCCCGGGGCCGGCGGTCTGGCTGCGACCTGGGGGGCGGCGGGCTAGCAGTGGTCCGCGGAGGGTCCGGGCTTATCCCTCGCACTCGCGAGCGACCTCGTCGAAGTCCTCCGGGTGGCTGCGCAGGGCCTCGCAGGCCTTCTGGAAGAAGGCGGCGAGGGTGGTCGGGTAGACCTTGGCGCGGCTGTCGGCGCCGGCGGTGACCACGAGGCTGCCGTCGGGGGAGAAGTCGGCGAAGCTGACGGCGGCGGAGTGGCCGTGCAGGGTGGCGATGAGCTCGTAGCCGGGGCTGCCGACGTCCCACAGCTTGGCGGTGTTGTCGGAGGAGGCGGTGACGATGCGCGGCGAGCTGCCGGCGAAGCTGGCGTGGAGGACCGCGGCGGAGTGGCCCTGCAGGGTGGCGAGCACGTGGGTGCGGTTGCCCTCGTCGGTGATCGCGTGCACCCAGGCGTCGCGGGCGGTGGCGACGACGAGGCGGCTGCCGTCGGCGGAGAAGGCGACGCTGTGGACCGCGCCGGAGCCGGTGTCGAGGGTGTCGAGGTCGCTGCCGTAGCGGGTCGACCACAGCTTGGTGGTGTTATCGGTGGAGATCGTGGCGACGAGGCCGCCGTCGGGCGAGAAGGTCGCGCCGGAGATCGGGCCGGAGTGGCCGATCAGGTCGCCGATCGGGGTGCAAGGCGTCGCGGTCAGGACGGCGCGGTTGGTCTCGCGGCTCGCGGTCAACGCGAAGGCGCCGCCGGGCGAGAGCGCGGCCATGTCGACGCCGCCGCGCATGCCCTGGCACTGCTGCCCGGGGAGCTCGGCGCCGTCGATGACCTTCCACTGGCGCAGCGTGTCGTCGGCGCCGGCGGTGATCAGGCGCGCGCTGTCGCGGGAGAAGGTCGCCGCGAGCACGGCGCCCGCGTGGCTGACGGTCGCCAGCTGATCGCCGCTCTGGCTGTCCCACAGGCGCAGCGTCGGGTCGTCCTGCGCCAGCGTCAGCATCCGCCCCGAGCCGTCGCCGGCGAACACCGCTGCGAAGACCGGACCGGTGTGGCCCTCGAGCACGCGCACCAGCCGGTAATTGGTGCTGTCCCACAGGCGCGCCGTCTTGTCGTCGCTGACGGTGACGATGCGCGCGCCGTCGGGCGAGAAGCGGGCCAGTCGCACCGGCGCCGCGTGACCCTTGAGCGTCGGGATCGCGTTGCTGAGCGAGGCGTCCCACAGCCGCGCCGTGTTGTCCTCGCCGACCGTCAACACCCGGGTCCCGTCCGGCGAGAAGCGGCCGGCCTCGACGCGACCGGTGTGACCCTCCAGCGTGGCCACGACGTTGCCGCTGGTGCTGTTCCACAGGCGCGCGGTGGTGTCGTCGCTGACCGTGAGCACCCGCGAGCCGTCGGGCGAGAACCTGGCCATTCGGACATGATCGGTGTGCCCGGCGAGCTCGACCACCAGCGCCCCGCCGCTGTGCCACACCCGCGCGGTGTGGTCGGCGCTGGCGGTGACGAGGCGGCGGCCGTCGGCGGCGAAGCTGAGGTCCTTGACGGCGCCGGTGTGGCCGGTCAGCGGCGCGAGCTGCTTGCCGCCCTGGGCGCCCCAGAGGATCGCGGTGTGGTCCTCGCTGTAGGTCGCGAGGACGCCGCTGTCGGGCGAGAACACCGCGCCGGAGATCGCACCGGTGTGCGCGGTGAGCCCGGCCAGGTGCACGCCCGCGTCGCTCCACAGCCGGGCCACGCGGTCCTCGCCGACGGTGACGATGCGCTCGCTGTTCGGCGCGAAGGCGACCGAGCGCAGCGGTCCGGTGTGGCGACGCATGATCGCGACCAGCTTGCCGGTGTCGGTGGCCCACAGCTGCGCGCTGCCGTCCCCGTAGGCGGTGACCAGGCGCAGGCCGTCGGGCGAGAAGGCGGCGGTGGTGACCGTGCCGGTGTGACCGCGCAGGGTGTCGATCACCCGGCCGCTGCGCAGGTCGGTGAGGCGCAGGCTGCGGTCGCTCATCGACAGCACCGCGCGGGTGCCGTCGGGGGCCATCGCCGCGACGAAGCGCTGCGGCAGCGGGGCGACCAGGCTCTTGTAGGTCTCCAGCAGGTCCCCGGAGGCGGCGTTCCACAGGCGGGCCGTGCGGTCGAAGCTGACCGTGAAGATGCGGGTGTCGTCGAGCGAGAAGCCGGCGCCCAGCAGCGCCGCGCTGTGCTCGTTCAGGTTGCGGATCAGTCGCCCCGACACGGCGTCCCACAGGTGCGCGGTGTGGTCGCGGCTGGCCGTGAGCACGCGGGTGCCGTCGTGCGAGAAGTCGGCGCTGACGATCGCCTCGTTGTGGCGCAGCACGATCGGCCGCTGCACCGGGGTCGCGACCGCGGCGGCCAGGCCCTGCATCACCCGCGGCGGCACCTGGCGGCCCTTCTGCAGGCTGCTCGCCGCGGCCCCGATCGCCATCCGCAGCGCCTCGCGCTCCTTGCCGGCCTGCTGGGCCAGCAGCAGCGCCTCGGCGCCTTGCTGCTGCAGCGCGGCCTCCTCGCGGTTGCGGGCGTCGAGGTCCGCGAGCTGCGTCTTGCTGCGCTCGGCGACGATGTACTGCCAGGCGAACAGCGCCAGCAGCACGCCGAGCAGCGCGACCGTGCCGGTCAAGATGCTGATCGTGCGCCGCTGCGACAGCGCCCCCTCCTCGGCCCGCTCGCGGCGCTCCCGCTCGATGTCGGCCCGGTAGCGCTCGCGGTCGGCCTTGCGCCCCTCCTCGATCGCCTTGCGTCCCGCGACCTCCTCCTTGCGCGCGGCCTCCTCAACGCGGTGCCGGCCCTCGGCCTCGCGCCGGGCGTACTCGACCCCCGCGAGCAGGAACTCGTGGTCGCTGACGGTCAGGTCGTTGCGGCCGCGCGACCAGGCCAGCGCGTCCTCCAGCGCCGCCCCGCGCAGCAGGTAGTCGTCGAGCTTGCCGGAGCTGCTCCAGCGCTCGACCAGCTCGGCGAGCCGCTGCTCCTTCTCCTTGGCCTTGAGCCACTTGTGGTCATAGACCTCGGCGAAGATCAGGTTGCGCGTGCGAAGGTAGATGTCGCCGTCCTCGGCGAGGTGCTCGGCGACCAGGCCGGTCAGGCGCAGCTCGGTCTGGAACTGACTGTTGGGCTCGGCCTGGACCTTCTCGCCGTCGAGCACCCGGCGGTACAGGTGCAGCAGCTGGCGCACCCGGATCCGCGAGGAGTTCGCGTCGAGGCGCTTCTCCGCGTAGGCGAGGTTGGCGTCGCCGCCCCGGCCGCTGCGCACGAACAGGTTGTAGGCGGCGTCGTCGACCCGCGCGGACTCCTTGCCCGCGAGCACCGGGCCGTGCTGGGCGAGGTCGTCGCACAGCCGCTGGCTCATGTAGGGGTGGCCGGCGGTCCACACGTAGACGGCGTCGAGCAGGGCGTCGGGGTCGCAGCCGAGGCCCTCGAGGCCGGGCCGAAGCGTCCCGAGCTCGGCCCGCGAGAAGTCGTCGAGGCGGATCTCCCGGCCGATGTTGAAGGGCGTGCGCACCGAGTTCTGGATCAGGTCCGCGGGCGCGGCGACCCCCAGCAGGCAGAAGGTCAGGCGCTTGTACTCGACGTCCTCCGCGCGCAAGTTGTAGGCCGAGCGGATCGAGGCGAAGAAGTCGTCGGTCGCGAAGGATAGCGCGAGCACCGAGTCGACCTCGTCGATGAACACCACCACCGGGTCGGAGACCCGGTCGAGCAGCTCGCCGCGGATGAAGCGGTACCAGCGGTGCACCGGCGTGAGGTGCTGGTGCGTCGTCCAGAACAGGTCGAGGTTCGGCAGGCCGAGCGCCTGGGCGATGTCGTCGGCGATGCTGTAGTACCACTCGTCGATCGTCACCGAGGTCGAGCCGATGCCCGAGAAGTCGATGCTGACGCAGCGGACACCTTCACGCGCGAGCGCCTGGCCGACGCGGATGCGCAGGCTCGACTTGCCGATCTGCCGCGGCGCGAGGATGTAGCAGAACTCGCCGTGCCGCAGCGCCTCGAGCAGCTCGCGGTCGGCCCGGCGTTCGACGTAGAGGGCGCCCTGCTGGACCGCGCCCCCGACCTGGAACCCCGAGCGCGCGCTCATAGTCGCAGCCGTTCGTACAGCCGGTAGCGCAGGCGGTAGAAGCCGACCTTCTCCTCGACGGCGAGGCCGGCGGCCTCGAGGCGGGCCGAGATCTCCGGGTCGAGCTCCGACAGCGACTCGCTGCGCAGGCGGCGGATCCCGGCCAGCAGCTCCGGCGCGTTGTGCAGGCGCCGGGCGTAGCGCTGCAGGAAGTCGTCGAAGAGGCTGGTGCCCTCGTCGAGCAGGTCGTCGACGCCCGCGGCCCCGACGAGGTTGGCGCGGTGCATCACGTGGCGGATGAGGTACGGGTGCCCGCCGATCAGGTCGGTGAGGACGTCGAAGTCGCGGCCCTGCCAGTCGAGCCCGTAGAGCTGCGCGAGCTGCTGGATCTGCGGGCGCGTGAAGTCGCCGAGCACGATCGGCGGCGTCAGGTTGAAGGGCGACTGCGTCGGGCGATCGATCAGCCGCCGCGGCGTGGTCGAGATCCCGAGGATGAAGCGCAGCTTGGCCATCCGCTCGTCCTGCGCCCAGGCCCGCAGCATCCCGAAGCAGTCGTCCTTGAACGGCAGGCCCCACACCGCGTCGACCCGGTCGAGCGCCATGATCACCCGCGTGCCCGCCATCGGCAGCACGTTCTCTCGCATCAGCCGGCCGAGCTTCTGGTTGACGCTGCCGTGCGTTCGCCACAGCGTCGGCACCCAGTCCTCCGGCCCGCCCAGCGCCCCGACGATCTGAAACGCCAGCTCGCGGATGAAGCTCGGGTAGTCCGCCCGCGACTCGTGGTCGAAGGTGTCGAGGTTGATCGCGACCACGCGGCAGTCGCCGCCGTCCTGCTGCAGCACGCAGTTGGTCAGGTACTGCGCGCTCCAGGTCTTGCCGAACTTCTCCGGGCCCCACAGCACCACCGGCGCGCCGGGCTGGTCGAGGTAGTTGAGCGCCGTGCGCTCCTCCTCGAGCCGGCCGATGTGCCAGGCCTGGTTGTACGGCGCGCCCGGCGGCTGCACCCGCGAGGTGATCGTGTAGATGCCCGAGTCGACGCCGCCGCCGGTCATCGTCGTCACCAGCGTCGGCGGCGGGGCCACCTGCGAGCTCGCGGGGCGCGAGTCCGGGGCCGCCGCGCTGGTCACCACCGCGGGCCGCGGAGGAGGCGGAGGCGGCGGCTTGCGGCTGAAGGGCAGCGGCTCGGGGCGGGTGCCCTGGTCGTCCGAGAGCTCGAAGGCGTCGAGGTCCTGAACGATGCGCCAGTGGCCGGCCGCGTGCTTGCGGGCGACTCGCGGCCACAGGCGCAGGCTGGCCTCGCCGCGGTCGTCGACGGTGATGCGACCGGCGGCGTAGCCGTGTCGGCGGTCGAGCTTGCCGTCGCCGAAGCTCTCGAGGCCGAACAGCGAGCTGCCCTGGATCTGCCGCCGCGGGGCCGCGCCGCCGATGCTCAGCGTCGTCGCCGAGTGCTCGTGCATGTGCCCGAAGACCTGGGCCGCGAAGCGACCCGGCGGGACGATCTCGGCGAAGAAGTGCTCGCGCGCCTCCGGGGACAGCCAGTCCGGCGGGTGGTGCGTCATCAGCAGCGAGAAGTCGTTGCCCTTGACCCAGGCCGGCCCGTCGCCGCCGCAGGCCGCGTGCAGCTGACGGACATCGACCGCGAGCTTGCCCTCGTAGTCGGCGCCGGTCAGCTGCAGGAAGGCGCTGTTGAGCCCGACGATCCCGAGGCGCAGCCCGTCGCGGTGGATCACCGTCGAGAAGTCGCCGGGCAGCAGGCCGGGGCTGCGCTCGAGCGCGCAGAACGGCTGACTCTTGAGCCAGTCCTCGTAGTTGGCGAAGGACTGGTCGACCAGCTTGCGGTACGGCGAGCTCGGGTCGCGCCAGAACTCGACCTGTACTTCGGGATAGGTCGCCCAGCGCGCGAGCACCAGAGTCTCGGGCCGACGCGGGTCCGGGCGCACGAGGTCATGATTGCCGGGCACGGCCAGCAGGCTGGGGCTCGAGCCGAGCGCCTTGAGGTGGTCCCACAGCTGGGTGAGGGTCTGCGTCAGCCGCTCGAACTCCTCGGGCGCGGCGCGCTGGGTCAGGTCGCCGGAGAACAGCACGAAGTCCCACGGGCCGCAGCGCTCGTGCAGCTTCTCGAGGTCGGCGAACAAGTTCTCGCGCACGCCAGGCCACAGCCAACCCTGGGCGTCGAGGCCCTGGTGAAGGTCCGTGAAGTGAAGCCAGCCGAAAGAGCGCATGCGAGGGTCTTGAGTGTACCATCCGCGGCGTGCGGGGCAGTGCAGGGCGTTCTCGTCAGATTGCCCGGCGAGCCCGCGGCAATCCGTCGAGCATGCACGCGCCCGCGAGCGATCCGACGAGGCTCGTGCGCCGCAGCCGGAGGGGCGTTGACTACGCTCGACACCCGGCGCCGGCTTCCCGCGGCGCCGCGCGTTGTTGCGCTTTCGGGTCTAGGCAGAGGTGTGGCCCTTGAGCCATGCTCTCGCCACCGTGTGCTCGCCCGACCGATGGCGGTGGCTCCTCCTCGCGGCCCTGCTCGGCCTGCCCGTGCACGCGCATGCGCGCACCCAGGAGCCCGCGGATCTGGTTCAACCTGTCCTCCAGAACAGCGCCGAGATCGTCTACCCCGAGGCGCTGCTGCGCCTCGATGCACGCCCGCGGGGCCGCGTCGTCGTCAAGGTGGTCGTCGGCGTCGACGGCGTCCCCCGCGAGCTCGAGCTCACTCAGCGCCTGCACCCCGAGCTCGATGCCCTCGCGCTCGCCGCCGTCGGCGCGCTGCGCTACAGCCCGGGCCTCTATCGCGGCCGGCCCGTCGAGGTCGTGCTCTCGGTCGGCATCGACATCGCGCCGCCGACTTCAGCGCCGCCGCCGACCTCGCCGCCGCCAGACATGTCTGAAGAGACAGGTGGTGGCGCCGCCGAGGGCCGCGCCGAGGGCCCGGTGACGGGCGACAGCGCGCCGCAGGATCCCGCGGCGCAGGGCCCCCTGCGCCTCCAGGGCCGGCTGCTCGAGGCCGGTCAGCGCACCCCGGTGACCGGCGCGAGCGTGCTGGTGGTGCCGGCGCTGGACGAGCTTCCGATCGGACAGGTGCGAAAGCGCAGCTACGGGGAGGAGGAGGCGCCGCGCTGGACGGCGCGGGCCTTCACCGGCGAGGACGGCTCCTTCGCGCTGCGCGGCCTGCCGGACGGCAAGGTCCGGGTCGTGATCCTCGCGCAGGGCTACGAGCGGCTCGAGTTCATCGAGCAGATCGAGAAGGGCGCGCGGCTCGAGGTCCAGTACTTCCAGCGGCGCCTGGTCGTGAACCCGTACCGCACCGTCGTCGAGAGCCGCCGCAACGAGCCGGCCGAGGTCTCGCGGCGCTCGATCACCACGCAGGAGATCAACAACCTGCCGGGCACCCAGGGCGACGCGCTCAAGGCGATCCAGAACTTCCCCGGCGTCGCGCGCTCGCCCTTCGGCGCCGGCCTGCTGGTCATCCGCGGCGCGGCGCCGGCCGACTCCAAGACCTACCTCGGCTACCACGAGATCCCGCAGCTGTTCCACTTCGGCGCGCTGTCCTCGACCTTCAACTCGGACATCCTCGCGCAGATCGACTACATCCCCGGAAACTTCGATAGTCGCTTCGGCGACGCGATCGGCGGCGTCATCAACGTCAACCCGCGCAAGGGCCGACGCGACGGCTTCCACGGCTACGTCGACGCCGATGTCTTCGACGCCGGTGTGCTGCTCGAGGGCCCGATCGGCAAGGGCTCCTTCGCGCTCTCCGGTCGGCGCAGCTACATCGACGGCGTCCTCAAGGTCGCCCTGCCCAAGGACGCCGGCCTCGGCCTCACCCAGGCCCCCCGCTACTTCGACTATCAGGCCCTCTTCGACTATCCCCTCGGCGGCGGCGAGTTCTCGATCCGATGGTTCGGCTCCGACGACCGCTTCAAGCTGATCGCCAAGCCCCCCAACGACACCGAGGACACCGGCACCAACAGCGCCCAGACGGCGATCTTCTTCCACCGCTTCGACCTCGTCTACCGCAAGCAAGAGGGGCCCTGGGAGTTCCTCGTCACCCCCTCCGTCAACTACCAGGCGCTCAAGGGCAAGTTCGGCTCGCTCTTCGAGTTCGACTTCCCCAACGTCGGCTTTTCATTCCGCGCCGAGGCCTCCCGCCAGCTCAGCAGCCGCGCCGCCCTCCGCGTCGGCACCGAGCTGCAGGCCGGCCACTACAACATCGACGCCCGCGCCCCCAGCGTGCCCGCGCAGGCCGGCCTCGGCGGCACCGGCGTGCTCAACATCGCCAGCACCGGTCAGTCCTACGCGACCCCGGCGCTGTACACGACCGGGACCATCGAGCTCGGCGAGCGCTTCACCCTGCTGCCCGGCGCGCGCCTGACCTACTACGCGCTGCAGGTCCAGAAGGCGAGCGTCGACCCGCGGCTGCGCTTCACCTGGCAGGTCGGCGAGCAGACGACGATCAAGGGCGGCGTCGGCCTCTACAGCCAGATCCCCGACCTGATCGGCCTGAACCCGATCTGGGGCAACCCGCGCGCCAGCGTCGAGCGCAGCGTGCACAACAGCCTCGGCGTCGCGCAGACCTTCGCGAGCGTCGGCGTCGACCTCGAGGTCACCGGCTTCTACAAGTACGTCTTCGACCGCTCGACCGCGTCGAGCCGGCTGATCTTCGCCCCGGACGGGACGATCCGGCTCGAGAACTTCGCCAACCAGGGCGTCGGCCAGATCTTCGGCGCCGAGCTGCTGCTGCGCAAGGCGCTGACCAAGAAGTTCTTCGGCTGGGTCAGCTACACCCTGATGCGCAGCCTCGTGCGCGAGCGCCCCGGCGAGGCCTACAAGCCCTTCGCCTTCGACCAGCCGCACATCCTCACCGTCATCGCCGTGTACAAGCTGCCGCGCGGCTGGCAGATCGGCGGCCGCTTCCGCCTCGTCAGCGGCAACCCGACCACGCGCTACACCGACGGTATCTACGACGCCGGCAGCGACGACTACCTGCCCGCCCCCGGTATCGCCACCCGCCTGCCGACCTTCCATCAGCTCGACCTCCGCGTCGACAAGTTGTTCACGTTCAAGCGCGTGACCCTCAACGTCTACCTCGACGTGATCAACGTCTACAACCGGCAAAACGGCGAGGCGATCCTCTACAGCTACAACCTGCAGAGCAGCAACATCCAGGCCGGTCTGCCGATCATCCCCTCGCTCGGCGTGCGCCTCGAGTACTGACGGTCGCTCCCGCCCGGCCTCGTTCGCCGCCGCCGAAGGAGCCGCGCCACGCGGCGCCTGGCCCCCTTGACAGCCCCGGAGGCGGGTTTAGCTTGCCGGCCAGCGAGGGAGCGAGGAGCCCGGGTGTCACGGGCGCCGCATCGTCTCGCAAGTCACCCGTCGATAAAACCAACGAGCCCGGCCTCGCCTTGCGACCCCCGCTGATCCGGGGCGAGCGGCGGCGGCCTCAAGGAGAACACGCATCATGCTCACCTACTGGATGGATGTGAACGACCCCTTCCGCGCCTTCGACTCCGTGCGCCGCCGCATGGACCAGGTGTTTCGCGAGTACGACGAATCCGCCGGTCCGCGCGCCCGCCTGAGCTATCCGCGGGCCAGCCTGCGGGCCACGCCGGAGAGCTTCCTGCTCACCGCCGAGGTGCCCGGACTCGGGGAGAACGACATCCAGATCTCCGCGACCATGGACAGCCTGACGATCGCTGGCGAGCGCAAGGCCGCGGCGCCCGAGGGCTACGCGGCCCATCGCCAGGAGCGCGGCGCGATCCGCTTCGCCCGCAGCTTCGCGCTGCCCGCCAAGATCGACGTCGATAAGGTCAGCGCCAGCGTCAAGAACGGCGTCTTGACGGTGACGATGCCCAAGCACCCGGAGTCGCAGCCGAAGGCGATCACGGTCAAGGCCCAGTAATAGACCGATCCCACGGCGCGATACACAAGGAGGAACCAGCCATGACCCAGAACAAGAACATCGCCCCCCGGAACGACAGCGCAGCGGAGCCGACCACCACGAGGCCGGTGGTCGCGCCCGCGGTCGACATCTACGAGAACCAGCACGAGTACCTGATCCTCGCCGACCTCCCGGGCGTCCCCAGCGACGGGGTCCGCATCCGCTTCGAGAACGGCGAGCTCAGCCTCGATGCCACCCGCCAAAACGGCGAGACCGGCGAGACCATCGGCAGCGAGATCGTCGCCGCCGACTATCGACGCCTGTTTCGCATCCCCGAGACGGTCGACAGCGACAAGATCGACGCGAAGCTGCAAAACGGGGTTCTCCACCTCGTGCTCCCCAAGGCCAGCAAGGCCGGTCCGCGCCAGATCAGCGTCACGGCCAGCTAAAGCCGCTCATCGCGCCGAGGGTCGGATGCGACCGGTCCCCGGGCCGCGATGATGCGGTACCATGCCGGTGCCCGGCCCCTGCCGCGGCGCAAGGAGTGGCATGAACATCCCGGTCCTCAGCTCGCGCATCGATTCGGTGACCGTCTACCGCCAGGGCGCGCTGGTCTGCCGCACGGCGATCGTCCTCGCGGCTCAGCCGGTGCCGGCGCAGGTCAAGCTCGTCAACTTGCCGCTCAGCCTCGACGACGGCAGCGTGCGCGTGCGCGTCGAGGGCGAGGGCGGCGAGCTGCCGGTCGCCAGCGACGTGCGGGTCGCCCTCGACCTCGCGGTCGTCGACGACCGCCTGCCTCCGCCGGACGACGAGGCGCTCAAGCAAGCTCGTCGGGCCCTCGCGGAGGTCGGCGAGCAGCTCGCGCACCTGCGGGCCCAGCGGCGCCGCTATGAGCGGCTGCAGGTGTTCGAGCGCCCGGCGGGCAAGCGCGGCGCGGCGCCGCCGGCCTCGCCGGTGCGCGCCCGTCTGGCCTTGCTCGAGTTCCGCCACAAGGCGATGTCGGCGCTCGACGATCGCATCCAGGTGGCGATGGTCCAGGAGCGCCGCGCCGCCAAGCACAAGGAGGACCTCGAGCACCGCGAGCGCGCCGCCTCGAAGGCCCGCCAGGCGCGTCCCCACGAGCTGCGTAAGGCGGCGATCATCGCCTTGCGCGGCCACACGATCCCCACCCACCCGGTCCGCGTGATCGTCGAGTACATGGTCCCCGGCGCCCGCTGGGCCCCGTCCTACGCGATCTCGCTCGCCAAGGACATGAGCCAGGCGACCGTCTCCGTCCGCGCCGTCGTCGCCCAGCGCACCGGCGAGGACTGGAGCGGCGTCAAGCTCACCCTCGCCACCGCCGACGCCCAGCGCTGGACCGAGCTCCCCGAGCTCCAGGTGCTCCGCATCGGTCGCCGCCAGCCCCCGGTCCTGCGCCGCGGCTGGCGAGCGCCGCCCATCGGCGCCCGCGAGCTCTTCGCCGACTTCGACCGCTTCCTCGCCGCCGGTCCTCCCGAGCCGCGCCCCGCCCCCGTCCCCGTCCCCGCCGCCCCCGTCGCGTGGGTGCTCGAGGAGTCGAAGCCCGAGGGGTTCATGTTCACGGACGACGACGAGTCGCCGGCCGACGACGTCAGCCGGACCTCGAGCGGCGCGACCCTGGCAGAGCGGCTCAAGAGCTCGCGCCAGGTCGCGCCCCCGCCCCCGTCCATGGCGCCGTCGCCCGCCCGCAACGCGCCCATGCGACCGCAGCCGATGCCGATGCAACCGCCGCGCTCGGCCGGTCCGCCGGCGGGCTTCGGCGGGCCACCGGGGGCCCCGATGGCCGCCTCCGCGCCGCTGGCCGCGAAGCGCGGCGGCGGCGTCGCCTCGGCGCTGGGCGGTGCGATCGGCGGCTTGATGGGCGGAGGTGGTGGCGGCGAGGCGGGCCAGGAGCTCCCGCCCGAGCCCGAGCACGCCGCGGCGCCCGAGCAGCTCGCCTACGGCGACCTGCGTATGCCTGGCCCAAGAGACAGCCGCCGCGGCGCGCTCATCGTCGCCCAGCGGCGCGAGCGCTACCTCGAGATGTTGTGGGTCCGCGAGGTCACCCGCGAGATCGACGTCGTCGCCCTGATCGACAGCGCCATCAACAGCGCCCAGCAGGCCGGCCACGGCGGTCCGCCGCCCCGCCACCACCTCGCAGCCTCGCTCGGCGGCTTCGACTACGTCTACGCGGCCGACGGCGTCGTCGACATCCCCTCGGACGGCGACTTCCACGGCATCCCGCTGATGGCCCGCCAGGCCGCGATCGAGCTCGGCTACGTGGTCGTCCCGCGCGAGAGCAGCGACGTGTTTCGCCACATCAAGCTCAAGAACCCGCTCGAGGCGCCGCTGCTGCCCGGCCCGGCCGACATCTACGTCGGCGGAGATTACCTGCTGAGCACCGACCTGCGGGTCGCGCCGCCGCACGGTGAGGTCAAGATCGGCCTCGGCGTCGAGCAGGCGATCAAGGTCTCGCGCAACACCAGCTTCGCGGAGGAGAGCGCCGGCCTGATGGGCGGCTCGCTCGCGCTGCGCCACGAGATCTCGATCGAGGTCGCCAATCGCCGCGAGCGCCCGATCAACATCGAGGTCCAGGAGCGGCTCCCGACCCTGCGCGAGCGCGAGGACGAGATCCAGCTCGACCTGGCCCAGGTCGAGCCGCCATGGCTGGACTTCGAGCCCGAGGACTACGCGCTCAAGGGCGGCCACCGCTGGCTGCTCCAGATCCCGCCGGCCCAGTCGAGGAAGCTGCGCGTCGTCTATGTCGTCAAGATCTCCGCGAAGAAGGAACTCGTCGGCGGTAACCGTCGGGAGCAATAACCATGTCTGAGCCCACCATCGTCGACAAACCCAGAGACGACCTCGCAAGCTTCTCCGCGCCGCTCGTCGACCTCAAGGCCCCCGTCGTCGAGGTCACTGTGCTCGAGGACCGCGCCCACGTCGTCCGCCGCGGCACCGTCGAGCTCCACGGCGGTATGACCCGCCTGCGCGTCGCCGGCGTCGCCCCGGTCCTGGCCGACAAGACCCTCTGCGCCGCCGTCGTCCAGGCCGGACAGAAGCTCGCCGACGCCACCCGCGAGCGCATCAACGACGTCCGGGTCAAGCGCTCGCGCCTGGTGCTCGGCGAGGACAAGCCCGAGCAGCGCCGCGCCCTCGAGGCCGAGCTCGAGCAGGAGACCCGCCAGCTCGAGGTCCTGCGCGCCCGCCTCGAGCTGACGCGCGCCCAGCAGGGCAGCCTCGAGGGGGTCGCCGAGGTCACGGTCACCGACATCGGCGTCGACGCGAGCCACGGCCAGGCCAGCGCCGAGGTCTGGCGGCAGATGCTCGAGCAGATCGCCGGCCAGGAGGAGGCGGTCCGCAAGCAGCGCCTCGAGCTCGAGTTCGAGCACGCCGAGCAGGAGCAGCAGCTCGCCCGCCTGCGCGCCCGCCTCTCCGCTACCGCCCAGCTCAGCGACGCGAGCGCCGCCGAGGTCATCGTCGAGGTCTGGACCGCCGCCCCCGGCGTCTACGCCGTACAGGTCGACTACATCGTCCCCGGCGCCTGCTGGCGCCCCTATCACCGCGCCCAGCTGGTCGAGCTCGTCCAGGGCAAGGACCCGGTGCTGCACTTCGCCAGCGAGGGCTGCGTCTGGCAGAACACCGGCGAGGACTGGAACGACGTCCAGTTCATCTTCTCCACCGAGCGCCCCTCGCTCGGCGTCGAACCGCCGCAGCTGGCGAGCGAGCAGCTGCACGTCCAGCGCAAGAGCGAGGCGCTGGTGGTCGAGGCCCGCGAGCAGGAGGTGCAGACCACCGGCCTCGGGGCGACGCCGCGGCAGCACTCGGCGGACCTGCCGGGCATCGACGACGGCGGAGAGGCGCTCAAGCTGCGCTCGCAGGCCAAGGCGAGCGTGCCCGGCGACGGCCGGCCGCACCGGGTGCCGCTGATGGCCTTCACCTCGCCGACCAGCACGGAGCACGTGCTGCTGCCGGAGCTGGCGGAGGCGGTGATCCTGAAGAGCGTGCACGTCAATCGCTCCCAGCAGCCGATCCTCGCCGGTCCGGTCGACCTCGTGCGCGCGGGCGGCTTCGTCGGCCGCAGCTCGCTGCTGTTCATCGCCCCCGGCGAAAAGTTCGCGATCGGCTGGGGCCCCGACGGCGCGATCCGGGTCCAGCGCAGCGTCGAGCTCGCCCGCGAGGACCGCGGCATGATGAGCTCGTGGACCACCCAGGCGCATCTGATCAAGGTGAAGATCTCGAACCTCGGCGCGCTGCCGCGGACGGTCCACGTCACCGAACGTGTCCCCGTCTCGGAGGTCGAGAAGCTTCGCATCGAGGTCGACGCCGCCACCACCGACAAGGCCAGGGCCGACGCCAACGGCTTCCTGCACTGGACGGTCGAGCTGCCCGGCTTCGGTCGCAAGAGCGTCGAGCTCAAGTACCTGGTGCGCAAACACGCGGACGTCGTCGGCGTGTAAGCGCGCGCGTAACCGCGCAGGTCCCCGGGGCCGTCGGCACCCGGGGAACATTGTACGCACGCACCAGGCCTGACACATTCGCGTGGTGGGCGACCTGGACGAGCTGCTGGCCGAACTCGGCCGACTGCGGGCGCAAAACCAGCGCCTGCAGGCCGATGCGGCCGCGCACGCCGCGGCGAACGAGAAGTTTCGCGTGCTCTTCGAGTACTCCTCGGACGCCCACCTGATCTTCGATCAGAACGGCATCATCGACTGCAACAACGCGGCGATCGCGATGCTCCGCTGCACCGACAAGACGCAGGTGCTCGAGCTCCACCCCGCCGAGCTGTCGCCCGAGCGTCAGCCCGACGGTCGCCTCTCGCTCGAGAAGAGCGTCGAGATGGACGCGACCGCCCGTGCGCGCGGCCACCATCGCTTCGAGTGGATGCATCGACGCCTCGACGGCGAGGACTTCCCGGTCGATGTCACGCTGACGCCGGTGCTCCTGTCGAGCGGGCCGGCGCTGCTGGTGGTCTGGCACGAGCTGACGGAGCTCAAGCGCCGCGAGGCCGAGCTCCGCGCGCAGCTCGATCTCATCCGTCGACAGCAGGCGGAGATCTACCGCCTGTCGATGCCGGTCATCGAGGTCTGGAAGGGCGTGTTGATGGTCCCCGTGCTCGGCGCCCTCGACCGCGAGGCCGCCGCGTCGCTCACCACGCCGGTGCTCGCGGCGATCGCCCGCACCGGCGCCCGCGCGATCATCATCGACCTCACCGGCCTCACCGGCGCCGACCTCCCGACCGCGCACCACCTCGCCCGCTTGCTCACCGCGACCCAGCTGCTCGGCGCCGAGGGCATGATCGTCGGCATCAATCCTTCCGTCGCCCAGGCCTTCATCGCCGCCGGCGCCGAGTTCCCGCGCGTCCGCACCCTCGCGACCCTGCGCGAGGCGCTGCAGCGCTGCCTGCAAACCAGCTGAGCCCCGGCCGACCGGCGCTCAGCGGTCGTCGCCGCGACGCAGCTGCGGCAACCAGACCACCAGCCGCGCCAAACCCAGCAGCACCGCGACCGCGACCGCGAACTCCGCGACCCCCAGTAACGGCGCCAGGCCGATCGCCGGACCCAGCGCGACGCAGAGCAGGAACAGCGCGGTGAAGCCGGGGCCCGCCGCGGCTCCGAGCAGCAGCGTCGCCGGATGCGTGCCCGCGCGCAGCCACTGCAGCAGCCCGGCCAGCGCGAGGGCGGCCAGCGCCAGCGCGCCGAGGCCCGCGAGCGGTCGACCCTGGCGCCGCGCCAGCGCGTCCAGCAGCGCGCCCGCGGCGTCCTGATCGCGGAAGGGCCCGGTCATCCCGGTGAGCAAGACCTCGCCGGGATGCGGGCGGTAGATGCTGACGCCGGGGTTGCCGGTCGGGGCCCGCTGCGGGTGCATGGGGATCAGCGCGAGGCTGGTCTCGGCGCGCTCGGCCGGCAGACGGGCCCCGTGATGGACCTCGACCGCGAAGCGATAGCTCGGCGGCTCGAGGTACGGCCCGCTGTGGTCGGGCAACAATTTGCCGAGCTTCTCGATGTCGATCTCGTCGCTCCAAAACCGCAGCCGCCCGAAGGCGAGTCGGTTGCGGACGCGGATCCTTCGATCCAGCGCGGGGTCCTCGCGGTGACGCAGCACCGCGGTGTCGGCCGCGGCGAGGAAGTCCCACGGCGGGACCTCGAGCTCCCCGAGGCCATTCACGAAGCCGAGCTCGAGCCCGCGCGCCGGCGGATCGAGGCGCAGATGCGCGACGGTCCCGGGCACCAGGCCGCCATCCACCGGCGCCGCGAGGGCCAGCGGCGGGGCGCCCTCACCCCGGTCCGGGTAGGGGCCGGCGTAGTTGAGCGTGATCAGGTCGCGCAGCGCCGGGCTCGGCGGGGCGTCCTTCGGCCGCGGCTCGAGGACCAGCGACATCCGCTCGCCACCGGCGAGCTTGAAGCCACGCAGCACGCCGGCCTCGAAGCGATAGTCGCCGATGTTGAGGAAGGGCCCGACGAGCGAGCGCGCCGTCATCAACTGGCGGATGTTGATCGTCGGGTCGACCGGCCGCAGCTTCAAGAACGGACCGACCTTGGTGTCGATCAACTCGCGGGTGACGGGGATCCGCAGGTCGAAGCCCGGGTTCGCGCCGCGCACGGGATCCTTGTCGCGCAGGATCACCGTGTCGACCGCGCTCGTGAAGTCCCAACCCGGCGCCGCGACGATGTTCTCGTCGCGGAACAACTCGCCGTAACGGTGACCCCGCGGGTCGGCGCGCAGCACCACCGGGTACTTCTGCCCCTCCTCGAGCCCCGCATCCGTCGGCAACACCACCAGCTGTCCGTACTCGCTCGGCGCAAGACCAGACCGCAGCGGCCGCTCCAGCGCCAGGAGCTCGCGCCCCGCGACCTCCACCGACTCCGTCGACCCGCTCACCGCGGCCGCGAGCCCCGTCAGCAGCGCCACCGCGGCCGTCACCAGCGGCGCGCTCCAGGCCCCGCGACGACCCAGCGCCGCCGCCTGACCGAGACCGCCGGTCGCCCCGGCCACACCCGCCCGCAGCACGCCCTGCGCCGCCGCCCCGAGCACGCCGCCCGCCGCCGCCGCCCCGCCGAAGGCCTCGCCCGACATGCTCGCGAGCACCCGTGACAGCCCCGCCGCGTCGCCGAACATCAGCGCCAGCATCAACGCCACGTGCACCGCGAGGCCGAACAGCGCGACCGGCCCGAGCCACCGGCCGGACCCGCGCAGCGCCAGCGCCGTCAGCGTCGCGAGGCCGAGGCCGATCGCCCAGGGCGCGGCGCCGACGGTCAGGCGCGAGGCCTCTGCGACCTGTTGGGCGTGCAGCGCGGCGCCGGCGACCAGCGCGGCGAAGGTCGCGGCGAGCGCCTGGCTGACCATCAGCGCCTGTCCGATCGGCCTGGTGCCGCGGGGCTCATGCAGGGGCCCAGTCAGTCGCGCCTCGGTCCCCTGGATCGCGGCGCCGGCCAGGCAAGCGAGCACCAGCCACACCAGCGCCCCGGGGCCGCCGATCTGGAGCGCGAGCAGGGCCCCGACAACGCCGGATAAGCCTGCGCCGGCCAGGCCCAGGACCGCGCTCTGGGTGGAGCCCGGGACCGCGCTCGAAGTGGAGGGTGCGTGGCGCGGCGCCCGGCTCAGCAGGGCCGCGAGGGCCGCGAGCCCGCCGGCGGTGAAGACGACGAGCACGAGGGCCCGAGCCAGCAAGTCATGGGCGCCGCCGAGGGCCGCGGGAGTGAGTGCGAGCATGGGTTCTCAGGGGGCTGACGGAGGTGCACAGGAATCGAACCTGCCCGGGAAGCTCCTCGCATCCTGCACCGGTGTTGAAGACCGGGGGCCGCACCAGCGCGCCGAGCACCTCCGCGGCGCAGCATAGACCAGGGAGGTGCGCGGGGGGAAGGCGGCCGGACGCTCACTCCTCGGTCGGCGCTTCTTCGGAGGTGATCCCGCAGGCCTCGATGCAGCCGGTCGGCATGAACAGGGCGTCGCCGCGGGCCTGGAACACGTACTGCGCGGAGGTGCCGTCGCTGTTGAACAGCCCCTCGGGCAAGGGCTCGAAGCGGTAGGTCGACGTGTACCCCTCGTACTCCGCGACGGCGATCGTGGTCGTCTTGGGGTCGGCTACCTCTCCGCCCTCCGGCGCCCGCTCCGTCCACGTCATCACGCTCCCCTCGTAGGTGTAATCGAAGCAGCGGCACTCGAACTCGTTGACGTCACACAGCGTCTTGGTGAGGTCGGTCCGGCCCATCGAGTCGCGACAGCTCGCCGCCGCCACCACCCCCCCGGTCGCCTCATCGAAGTTGCCGAAGTGCAGCAGGAAATTGTCCACCCGGGAGCTGGCGTCGAACGGCTCCAGACCCTTCCCGTCGATGTTGTAGAAGAGCAAGGCCCAGGTGCCCGCTTCTTCGAACAGCACGTCGCGGCCCTCCTCCTTACAACCGCTGGCGAGGACACAGAGGGCACAGAGGGCTCCAGGGAGGAACTGCTTGAGGGTGCGCATGAGGCTCCGCCACGCTACCACATGCCGGACGGAGGGGTGAATTTGGACCTCGGCGCCGGGGGGGCGGCGAGGATTCCCCCCGCGGCGTGGTTGACAGCACCCGGCCAGGTGTTTAGCTTCACGCGCGCTGTGCCCGCTAAACGCGACTATTACGAGGTTTTGGGGGTCGAGCGCGGTGCAGCCACGCCCGACATCAAGAAGGCCTACCGCAAGATGGCCATGCAGCACCACCCGGACCGCAACCCGGGCGACGCGGCCGCCGAGGAGCGCTTCAAGGAGGCGGCCGAGGCCTTCGAGGTGCTGGGCGACGACAGCAAGCGCAAGCTCTACGACCAGTTTGGCCACGAGGGCCCGTCGCGAGCCGGCTTCAGCGGCTTCCAGGGCACGGACGAGATCTTCAGCCGCTTCGGCGACCTGTTCGGCGACCTGTTCGGCAACCTCGGCGGCCAGGGCCGGCGCGGCGGCCCGCAGCGCGGCGCGGACCTCAAGACCCGGGTGGTGATCCCGTTCGCGGAGGCCGTCGCCGGCATCGAACGCGAGATCACCGTCCCGCGCCGCGACGCCTGCGAGGACTGCGACGGCAGCGGCGCCGCAGCCGGCACCAAGCCGGAGACCTGCCAGACCTGCCACGGCCAGGGCCAGGTCATCCACCGCCAGGGCTTCTTCACCGTGCAGACCGCCTGCCCGCGCTGTCACGGCGAGGGCCAGACGATCGCCAGCCCCTGCCGCGGCTGCGGCGGCACCGGCGTGGTCCAGAAGGAGACCACCCTCAAGCTCAACATCCCCGCCGGCGTCGACGACGGCCAGACCCTGCGCATCCCCGGACGCGGCATGGCCGGCACCAAGGGCGGCCCCGCCGGCAACCTCTACGTCGTCGTCGCGGTCGAGCCGGACCCCCGGTTTCAGCGCGACGAGTTCGACATCCACAGCAAGATCACGATCTCCATGGTCCAGGCGGCGCTCGGCTGCACCGTGAAGTCACCGGGCCTCCAGGGCGAGGTCGAGGTCGAGATCGACGCCGGCACCCAGCCCTCCCACGTCATCGTCCGCAAGGGCAAGGGCATCCCCGTCCTCGGCGGCCGCGGCCACGGCGACCACCACATCCACGTCGAGGTCACGGTCCCGACCAAGCTCTCCGGCGATCAAGAGGAGATCCTTCGCGAGCTGGCCGAGAGCTTCGGCGAGGCCGTCAGCGAGAAGAAGGGCTTCTTCAGCTCGCTGCGCAAGCGCAAGCGCTAGGCCACGCGCTGGTGCCGTCGCAGAACGGCTCGCGGCGTAAGCGCGAGCGCCAGGCCACGCGCTGAACGGCTCGCGGCGCAAGCGCGAGCGCCAGGCCACGCGCTGGTCGGCCTCGCTGCGCAAGCGCGAGCGCTAGCTCATGCGCTGGTGGGTACCGTCGCAGAACGGCTTGCTGCTCGAGTGCTTGCAGTTGCAGAGCGCGACCTCGCGGGTCTCCTTCAGGCGCAGCTTGACCGGCTTGATGTCGGTGATCTCGTGGGTGCCGTCGCAGAACGGCTGGGTCTTCGAGCGCCCGCAGGCGCACCACCAGTAGATGCCCGGCTCGAGCGTGAGGACCTTTGGCTCACAACCGGCGACGAGTGGCAGGTCCGTGCTGGGCTTGTCCGTGTCCGCGTCCGACATGCCTCAGGTCTACACCGAAGCCGCGTCGCGCGGGTCGCCGCGTGGGACCCTGCGGACAGGCGCTCCTTCGCGCACGAGCCCCTCGACCAGCACCCGCGCGTAGAGGCGGCTCCAGCCCGGATGGCTCTTGTGGGAGATGCGCCCGAAGCTGCCGTCCAGGAAGCTGCCCGCGATCGTCCGACACGGCGGCGCCGGTCCGGAGATCTCGAGCAGCACCCCGTCGGCGAGGAGCAGCCGGTCACCCGCCTGCAGGGTCTCCCAGTCGAGGCCGGCGATCGTCAGGTTCTCGCCGGTGGTGCCCGGGGCGATCGGGTGGCCCTCGTCCGCGAGCGCGGCGATGCGCTCGCTCGCAAACAGACACACCGCGCGCTCGGGCCCGCCGTGGTGCTCGAGGTCGAGCTGGCGGTCCCCCGCGACCCCGTGCGCCGTCAGCAACGCGGCGACGACCGGCAGCTTCGGCACGCCGCCCGCGGCCGCCACGTTGACACGCACGACCCGCGCCGCGTGCTCGCTCGGGTCCCGGTCGCTCATGACCTCACTGGACGCTCAGGTCGCGGCCACACTTCTGGAGCTCCTCCATGGTCGTGGCCTTGATGGCGCAGTCGACCTCGGCCTTGTTCCCGCGCTCGTTGCAGTCCTTGAGCAGGTCGGAGCGCATGCCCTCGGCGACCTGCCGGGTGATGTCGGCCGCCGGACCCTCCTGGCCCGCCGTCATCTGCTTCACGTAGTTGTCCGCGAGCTTGTTGCAGTCGTCCGCGGAGGGCTTCCCGCCGCAGGCACCGGCGGCGAGAGAGACGATGAAGCCAGCGGCGATGATCAGAGCGGAGTTGTTGCGCATGGGTTGTCCTTGTCGGGTCGGCAGGCTAGCGGAGGCCCTCCGGCTGAGCAACTATCTCCCCACCGTCTCCATGCGAGCGCAGCGCGGCGGCCTCGTGCTGGTGCGAGGACGCGACCGGGCGCCGCGCCGGCCCTCAGGCCTCGTCCATGAAGGGGTAGCGGTGGCTCGTCAGGCCGGCGAAGTTCTCCTTGATCGTCCGCGGGGAGATCCAGCGGACCAGGTTGAGCATGCTGCCGGCCTTGTCGTTGGTGCCGCTCGCCCGGCTGCCGCCGAAGGGCTGCTGACCGACCACCGCGCCGGTCGGCTTGTCGTTGATGTAGAAGTTGCCCGCCGCGTGGCGCAGCGTCGTCGTCGCGGTGGCGATCGCCGCCCGGTCCTGGGCGAAGATCGCCCCCGTCAGCGCGTACTCGCTGCTGCGCTCGCACAGCGCCAGAGTGTCCCTGTACTTGTCCGCGGGGTACACGAACAGGCTCAGCACCGGCCCGAACAGCTCCTCCTTCATCGTCCGGTAGTCCGGCTCCTTGGCGACGACCACCGTCGGTCGGATGAAGTAACCCTCGCTGTCGTCGCACTCGCCGCCGAAGACCTCGTCGACCCGCCCGCCCTGGCGCGAGCGCGCCTCGTCGATCGCCTCCTTGAGCTTGCCGTAGCTGCGCGCGTCGATCACCGCGCCCATGAAGTTGCGGTAGTCCTCGACCGGCCCGACCTTGATCCGCGGCAGCTCGTCGGCGATGCGCTCGCGCAGCTGCGGCCACAACGAGTCCGGGATGTACGCCCGCGACGCCGCCGAGCACTTCTGGCCCTGGTACTCGAAGGCGCCGCGCAGCAGGTTGTTGGCCAGCGACTCGACGTCCGCGCTCGTATGCGCGAACACGAAGTCCTTGCCGCCGGTCTCGCCGACCAGCCGCGGGTAGGCGGCGTAGTTGTCGATGTTCTGGCCGATGCTCTTCCACATCCCCTTGAACACCGGGGTCGAGCCCGTGAAGTGCACGCCGGCGAGGTCGCGATGGCCGATCACCGCGTCCCCGACCTGCGCGCCCGAGCCCGGCACGAAGTTGATCACCCCCGGCGGCAGCCCGGCCGCGTGCAGCAGCTCCATGATCACGCTGCCGCTCAGCACCGCCGTCGACGCCGGCTTCCACACCACGGTGTTGCCGCACAGCGCCGGCGCGGCCGGCAGGTTGCCGGCGATCGAGGTGAAGTTGAAGGGCGTGACCGCGAACACGAAGCCGTCGAGCGGCCGGTACTCGACCCGGTTCCAGGTCCCCGGCGCCGAGATCGGCTGCTCGCGGTACAGCTGGGTCAGGTAGTGGACGTTGAACTGGAAGAAGTCGATCAGCTCGCAGGCCGCGTCGATCTCGGCCTGATACGCCGTCTTCGACTGCCCGAGCATCGTCGCCGCGTTCAGGCGGTCGCGAAACTCCCCGCGCAGCAGGGTCGCGGCGCGCAGGAACACCGCCGCCCGGTCCTCCCAGTCGAGCGCGGCCCACTCGCCGCGGGCCGCCTGGGCCGCGACGATCGCGTCGTTCACGTCCTTCGCCCCCGCCTGATGAAACACCCCCAGCGGCTTGCGCCGGTGGTGCGGGCAGATCAGCGGCGCAGTGTTGCCGGTGCGCACCGCCTTGCCGCCGATCCACAGCGGCACGTCGAAGCTCTGACCGGCGAGCCCGGCGTACGCGGTCTTGAGCCGCGCGCGCTCGGGGCTCCCCGGCGCGTGGCCCTGCACCGGCTCGTTGATGGGTTCGGGGACGCGAAACAGACCAAAGGACATCGGCGAAGGACTCCGGAGGGTGACGGGAGCATGCCCGGAAACCCGCGCCCATGCGATGGCCGCCGCAAGCGGACGCTGCTCACGTCGACCCCCCGGCGCCGCCGTTCGTTCGGGTCCGGGAGGTCGGCCCGCTCAGCGCCGTGACCGGCGTCGCCGCGGCCACGCCAGGGCCGCGAGCGCGAGCAACGGGGCGAGCGGTGCGCCGACCTCGGCGTCGATCACACAGCCACGACCGGCGATCGGCGACGGCCCGAGGTCGGGCGCCGGCGGGGCGATCCGCGGCGCCTCGCGGCTCGATGGTTTGGTGCTCGGCGGTCCGGTCTGCGGGGCGTTGCCCGCCCCCAGCAGCGCGAGGTCCTCGTCGGCGCTGCTCGCCAGCCGGGTCCGCGAGCAGCGGTTGTCGGTCAGCGCGCCCTCGCCGTCGCGCCCGGCGTAGATGACGTAGACCTTGCCCACCGCGAGGATGCGCTCGCAGGCCGAATCACTGGCCCGCGAGCCGAGCTGCGCCGCGGCCCCGAGCTCGCCCTTCCACACCCGCAGCACCTCGAGCTCGTAGCGGATCATCGGGAGGTCCTCGCCGCGGCCCGGCTCGAGCCGCAGCTGCTCGACCCGGGCCTCGAACACCGCTTCGGCGCGTTCCACGGCGATCGCGGGGGCGGGCGGCGTCATGCATGAGCAGGCGCGGGCTGCGTGAGGAAGCGCCCAGAGGCCGAACACCGCCGCGACCCAGGCGTGACGAAAGACGCGGCGCAAGAGAGGTTGCCCGGGCAAGCTCCGCAAGCTACCCCCTGCGGGGTCGCCGGGGCAAGTCAGCCCGATGCGCGGGTTTGGCGAGCCGGCGCGAGGCCGCCAGGCCAGCGACCATGCGCGCCGCGCCGCGCCGCGGTTCAGGGCGGGCAGATTGCCAAGCACCCGGCAAGTGCCTTAGATAGCGCCGCATCGCCGCGGCGAGGCGAGAGGTTCGAGATGCTCACGGTTTCCGAAATCACCAAGTCCTACGGCGGGAAGGTCCTGTTCGACGATGTCACCACCAGCTTCGAGCCGGGGCACCGCTACGGCCTGACCGGGGCGAACGGCGCCGGCAAGTCGACCTTCATGAAGATCCTCGCCGGGCAGCTGGAGCCCGACAAGGGCACCGTCTCCAAGCTGCCGCGCACGCGCCTGAGCGTGCTGCACCAGGACCACTACCGCTACGAGAACGACCGCATCCGCGACGTCGTGATCATGGGCAACAAGAAGCTGTGGGCGGCGATGTCCGAGAAGGAGCGCCTGCTCGCCAGCGGCGAGATGAGCGACGAGATCGGCATGCGCCTCGGCGAGCTCGAGGGCACCATCGCCGAGGAGAACGGCTACGGCGCCGAGTACGAGGCCGAGCAGCTGCTCGAGGGCCTCGGCATCCCGACCGCCGAGCAGGAGCAGCCGCTGAAGAACCTGACCGGCGGCATGCGCCTGCGGGTGCTGCTGGCCCAGGCGCTGTTCGGCAACCCGGACATCCTGCTGCTCGACGAGCCGACCAACCACCTCGACCTCGAGTCGATCCACTGGCTGTCGAACTTCCTGATGGAGTACCGCGGCGTGCTGGTCGTGATCTCGCACGACCGCCACTTCCTCAACGAGGTGTGCACCCACACCTCGGACGTCGACTACCAGAACATCATCAGCTACACGGGCGGCTACGACGACATGCTGCGCCAGAAGATCCAGTACCGGATCTCGGCGGAGAAGGGCAACGCCAGCAAGCAGAAGAAGATCGCCGAGCTCAAGGAGTTCATCCAGCGCTTCGGCGCCAACGCGAAGAAGGCCAGCCAGGCCCAGTCGCGCCGGCGCGCGATCACCAAGATCGACCTCGTCGACCTCAAGCGCTCCAACATCGCCCGGCCCTTCATCCGCTTCGACCCCAAGGCCCAGAGCGGCAAGCTGGTCCTCGCGGTCGACAAGCTGTCCAAGAGCTTCGACCACCCGGTGATCAAGGACCTGACCTTCAACGCCACGCGCGGCGAGAAGATCGCCGTCGTCGGCCCCAACGGCATCGGCAAGACCACCCTGCTCAAGCTGCTCGCCGGCGTCTACGAGCCCGACCGCGGCAAGATCACCCAGGGCCACGAGGTCGTGCTCGGCTACCTGCCGCAGGATCACGAGGAGGGCATCGGCAAGGCCGACAACATGACCGCCTTCCAGTGGCTCTACCAGTGGGACCCGAAGTCCACCGTCGAGGAGATCCGCGGCCTGCTCGGGCGCATGCTGTTCCCCTCG
>Ga0075152_10000106_pt1 | contig 65778 bp, 56 predicted proteins | sample JI61114C2DNA_FD_70964 | JGI IMG/M metagenome (GOLD analysis project Ga0075152, IMG submission 70964) | Wastewater effluent complex algal communities from Wisconsin, to seasonally profile nutrient transformation and Carbon sequestration -... | ecosystem: Engineered > WWTP > Effluent > Algae...
GGGGGGGGGGGGGGGGGGGGGGGGGGGGGGGGGGGGGGGGGGGGGGGGGGGGGGGAGGACTGGGTGGGGGACTAGGCGGAGGCGGACTCGGAGGAGGGCTCGGAGGTGGGCTCGGTGGCGGGCTTGGCGGGGGGCTAGGCGGCGGTGGGCTTGGCGGTGGGGGCGGAGGTGGGCTTGGAGGCGGGCTCGGCGGGGGCGGACTCGGCGGCGGTGGCGGCGGTGGATTCTGACAATAGAGATCCAAAGTGTATCGAGTAATCTTGAGCTCGTTTCCGAGACACCCCGGAGTCGTTGAGATGAACATCAGCCCGGTGCCCGGATTTGCTATGGACGCGTTTGACCACGCTGTAAGGTTGCCGTTAAACGGAAACCAAATTGAAATAGCTTGTGTTCCGGGAGAGAACGGGAAGACTGCGCTAGCGTTGATAGTGTCCGATATTGAGACGGAATCCGGCCCAGCAAATGTGATGGTAGGCGCCGATGTGCCACAGACATATTTTGAGTAGACTCCGGCTTCGAAAGTCGCGCGCACGCCTGCTCCGAATACGCCCGGAGGGACCGAAAGTCCTGTCTGGGTGCAATGCGTCGGCCCCCTGACAATGCTGTCTCCGTCGATATAGCCAAAGTCCTGCACGTTGTCGCCGAGACGGAACTGTGTGCAGTTTGGCTCGAGATAGGGCAGACGTGCTGCGGGACCGGGCGTGCCGTATGGCGCCTTCCAATCAAACGCCTGCGAAATGGCAACGTCGAGCTCGTGGTGTGGACAACAGGTGGCCGAAAATCCACAAGGAAAAAGCCCCCCGGGAGTTGGCGGTGGTGGGCTAGGCGGCGGCGGACTCGGCGGGGGGCTTGGCGGAGGCGATGGCGGCGGACTCGGCGGTGGTGGTGGGGGCGGACTTGGCGGCGGACTTGGCGGTGGCGACGGAGGAGGAGACGGAGGAGGCGGCGGACTTGGCGGCGGCGGCGGGCTGGGCGGGGGTGGCGGCGACGGATACTGAGCCGTGTTGATTGCCAGCTCGTAGGTCATGCACCTCCTTTGAGATGCCGTAGATCCAGCTCCATACTGGTCGATGACAAAGCCAAACGCGTTCGAGTTAATACACGAAATCGTTGAGCATATTCCCGCAAAGTTGGTAAACGTGCACGTAACCACGCCCGTCGTCGTCCCGGAGATAAGACACGTTTGTGCAGTCAAGGAAGTGCCGTCCGTGACTCGAACGACCCAGTTAGGCGGCGTTCCTGTAATAGAAAAGATGAACCGAACCGTGAAGTTTGTCATAAAGGCAGCATTGCCATCCACCTTGGGCACAAGTGTGTTGAACGTAGTGCGTGCATTGTAGACTGCTGCTGGAGCTGATGTTCCTCGGACCGCAAATCCGATGGTCGTCCCGCCAAGTCCCGGCAACGTCACGTTTGTTCCAACTCCCGGCGTAGAATATGTTCCTCCCGGAAATGCTCCGGTGCAACCGATGCGTTTCCATAAAGTGCCATTTGTTGTCATGAGCGCCTGCGTTGGAACCACGGTGGTCGTAAAGTTGCGCGCAACAAAGGGCCGTGTGATCATTTCAAACAGAATAGAATTTTCAGTTGTTGTATACGTAAGCATGGCCGCGCCAAGTATTCTGACAGTGTCAAACGTCGTGAATGTGAAGTTCATGTAGAGACGAAAGTTGTTTGGGTTAGCGCACACTGGTCTGTTGCACCAACCAAGAACGGAAGCGGGCCACGTAACCGTTGCAGAGATTCCTCCGCCTGTGCTCACAGCCGCTTCTGTTTGTCGCACAAAGGTCCCCGTGCCCGCGTCCAAATAAAGCTCGGCAAGACCCGGCGCAGGAAAGGATGCCGGAGAAGGAGCACTGTTTCGTCCAAAGAAGCGAAATCCGATGATTTCCTCGTCGGCTGGCAATGTTGCATTCCACGTAAAATCTGTTAGGTAGATAGTCAAATCAGACCGTTGAGCGGTTGGTGCTATGCTTGCCGGTTTCAGAATCATTGGCCATTGGATAACGCTTGCCGTGCCCGTGTTGCAGTCTCCCAGTGCGGTATTCGTCGGCACAGTCAACCCGGGCACCCGTCTGTCGCCTATGGGCAAGCGATACGAGTTGGTCGTTCCAGTAAGATAGCGGCTGTATTGTGTCTGCACGTAGCCCGGGCAACCTGCTGAGCCGTCGGAGATCGTCGCGTTGATCACCCAGCGGCCGTATCCATTCAGAGGACTGTGCGGCGCTCCTGAAAAGACGGCGCTCGTGGCACGGTAGTTCGCTCCATATGCCGCGGCAACGACCAAAAGAAGGATGATCAAAGTGCGCATGAGAGCCAATGCCGTCTGACTCCCGTGACTGCAAATCAAGTGTGAACTCTTATGAAATGACGGAGAGGCACCCTTTTATTATTGCCTGTCTTCGGCACGCAGACTGGACAGAGGCGCAGAGAGTGCCACTTCGGCACTGGCCTTCTACTGAGCGGCCCTTGTGTCCATCATGGTCCGCTGCAGATTCACGTAGTCTTTGATAGAGCCGTGGTGCGGCAGCTGAAGCCCGTTGGCTTGCGTGCCGTTGCTTGCGGTGGAGGCAAGCGCCCGCGCAAACACGGACATGACAGAAAGCGAAATGGCGTTCTGGACCGAGTCGTGCTGCACGCATGTCGCGGCATGATACTGAAAGTCTGCGCGCGCAAACTCGGGCATGTTGACGCCGCTTCTGAGTGTCTTGGTCTCCTCGCGCTGCTTTTCGTATTGCTCGCGCGTCACAGAGATGGCGACCTCGATGCCACGCCCGTTGCTGCACGCGCGCACAAGCTCGTTCGTGATAAACTGCTCGTTCTCGCTGTCGGCGCAGATCTTGCATGCCATGTGCCCGGCGTCCGTTCTTTCGCTTGGCATGGCGAAGATGGTCTCGGGCGTGCCCTTGAACGGTTCGCGCAACTGAACCGAGTTTGCGCCGTCGTCCTCGGGCATGCCTATGGGCCGTCCCATGCGCCTGTTCGGATCGACGTCTGCCCACGTGTCCTCTGGCAGAGGCCGCGCGCGTTTCCCGCTTGGCGCCTCGTCGTCGCTTTCGCGCGCTCTCTTGTCGCCACGTCGTCCTTCGTGGAACGCGTCTGGCTGAGGCGGGCCGGTCACGGACACTTGGCTCGCGCCCGTTCTGCGCAGATCGCTCCAGTTGCCGAACCCTTGCATTGAAGTCAAGTATGGCGGATTCGCTGCGCCAAGCGCTCAACACGCTGGAACGTCTCGGAGTCACGCGCGGCATGCCAACAGACTCCCTTTTGTTCACAGAGCAGCTCATAGAGATCCTTATTTCCGCGAACGAACTTTCAACGCGTCGCAAGAACGGGGCGACCTTTCCCGTCCCGGTGCTTCGGCTCATCGAGTCGAGCTTTCAGATACTCGTGAACGCGTGGCTTGATCTTCGAAACGACTTTCGCAAGAACGACGTCTCTCGCGACGACTCTCTGCCGGAGCACGTCATGGACGCGTGCACCGCCGAGTGCGTCTTTGTTGCAGCCACGCATCTTGTCTACGCGCTTGGGCCCCCAGATCCGCGACACTTTGGGCGCTGTCTTGTCGAGTTTCGCCAGTCGCCTTTTGCAGCTTTTGTGGAAGTCAACGTGCTCTCGCGGCCATTCTTTCCGGGGGATGTCGTGACGTTCGAGACATGGGGCTTTTTCTGCGACGTCATGGAGACGCGCTTCTACCAGTTCAATCACGGGCATCTCTACGCTCTTTACCGGTTTCTCTTTGCGTCTATCGGCGACATTATGTATTACTTGTGCACCACGGACAATGGCACGACCGAGCAGAACGATTTCATTGCCAAGGCCGAGCTTGCGCTTGCGAACCTCATGCGGCCCGGGCGACTCCTATCTCTTTACGCGCAAAGGACAAACATCGTTCTTCATACAGCCGACGATGGGACGCGCATCTTTGACTCGGAGGCGTTTAGCGTCTTTGCCGCGGGGATACGCGCCTACGTCGCGACCTCTGAGATCCACAAGAATCCGTGTGCGCCTCGATCGCGACACTATCTCGAACTCTGCAGCAACACTCCCGGGCCGTTTGCGCGCGAATACGAGGCTCGCGTTGGCGGCTGCGAGCTTGGGGTCATTGCAGACGCCGTTATTGCATACAAACCGCGCTACATGAAAGCGCTTCTTGACCAGCAGGAGAAAGATCTGGCCAAGGTCATGCAAGACCCCGCCGAACAGTTTCACGAGCAAAACCTTCTGCTGCTCATTGTCTTGCAGCGCCTCTCGCTGATCATTCAAGACACGCAGACATACGATTTGCGTCTGGGGTATCGGCTGCTCTACGCGTCGCTTGAGCGACGAGCCACGATGAACAAGATACATCTGTCGGACCCGTTGCTTGTGCAGATTGGAAACTCATATGCCGTGACGCACAAAAGCAAAATCTACGTCTTTGAAGATATCATTGACGTCCTTGCGGCGTGGATGACGCTCTTTGTTGCGCCTACGGGGCCATGGGCGACCAAGCGACCCATTCTTATGGTCCAGTTTCAAAAGTTCGCGTCAGACGCGGGTATTCCCGTCGTAGTGCAGCATCCACCAGATCCCTTTATTTTTGCCTAAGACGAGTCGCTGTCATCGTAGCGCGGCTTTTTGGTTCTGCGGCGCGCCGGCTCTGCTTCGGCCTTTCGTTTGGGCTCGGCCTCCTTGGCGGGACGAAAATGGTCGCCATAGCGCTGCTCAATGATTTTGAGAACGTCGCGCGGATCGGCGATTTGACCCAGCTGCAGGAGCTGCGGAAACGTCAACCGATGCGAATACTCGATGTGCACATCTATCTTCTTCTCGGGGTAAATGACATCGCACACGCGCTGCAAGAGGAGCGTCAGCATGTTTGTGATGCCCGCAATGACTTGATCAAGGTCCTCGGACGCGTTGGTGACGCGCTGCAGCTTGGTTCGGATGATCAAGTGGCTCGGGATGCCCCAGACGGCTGCCACCTCTGTGCCAAAGGTGCTTGCCACTTCGTCCGCCTTCAGTCCGTGTGACGGGGCCGGGATAGCGGCCGGCGTCTGCCCGTCCGGAATCTTGACGACTGGGCGAAGAATGCCTCCAATAGCAACTGTCGTGACAGGAAGACCAGCGGCATCGGACGCCTTGACCTCGCTTTCCTTTTCGGGGCCGAGCACTTCGTCGCCATACAGGGCGCCGGGCTGGCCGTTAAAGAGGCCGGAAGTCGACGAATCATAGAGAGACATGGACGCGCGTTGAATGGCGTTGTCGTGCGTTTTCATGGCTTCCGCGGGCTTGCCGACAAGAACAAGCGGCGTGCTTGCCAAATACGCCGAGAGCGCGCGCAAATCGTTGTATGACCGGACCATCATGTTGTAGTGCGGCCCAAGAACAGCGCAGGGCGAATTCAGCTTTGGCATCTCGGCAAATGTCGGCATCTCGTGCACAAGAACCAAAATGTCTTTGCGAAGGGCGCCGTCCGTCTTGACCACGACCACGATTTGTCCAGAGTGCTCATTGCGGATGCAGACAACCTCGTCAACGCCGTCGAGAGGCATAAAGATGCGAGGGACGTGCTCGCCCTCAAAGACGACGTCAATGACGAATGCCATGCCCCACATTGTAATTTGTCTGTAGACATTTGTCTTGAGCTCGTTCACGGCGGTTTCAAACGGCCCAGCGGCGCCAACCTGCACGTTGCCAATGCCACGAAGAATGATGTCGCATGCCGCCCGAACGGACGACGCCCCGGCCACTTCGCGCAGAAAGGAGAACTCCTTTCCCGGGATGACTCTGTCTGACTTATTTCCTTGCGACCCGTCCTCAATAATACGCGTGGTGCCACGATCGTCGCGGATCATCATCATGCCTGCCATGACTGAAGTGTGGCGATGGCGGATCCTTTCGACGATCCAGAGTTTGCGACGCTCGTCACCGATCCGCTCAGAAGACGCCGAGAGACAGTCCAAAACAAAATCGCGACTCCGAGCGTCCCAGAGTGGGCGCGCATGCTTTACAGACAACAGGCCGTGACCCTGCAAATTGATGTCTCTGTTGACACACTCTCTGAACAACTTAATAATCTCCAACTGGTATGGACGCCGGACGAAACGCGCCTCTTTCAGCAACACGCGTCAATCGAATACACGCGTTTCAAAAAGGCATACGACGATTTCATGAAGATCAACGAAACATACAAAGTAGAGCGCGCCAACAGGAATATGGAAGTCCGAGAATACAACAAGCGCATTCAAGAGGTTGTTGATTCTTTCGGCGCACTAAGCGACGAGCGCCTGCGCGATCTTCTTGGCATCATTGAGCCTGTCGTGTCGCCATACAAACTTCCGGAGAGCACCACGGACATACGTGCGCAAGCTCTTGAACTTCAGCGCACCCCCGCCTTCAATACAGACGCGGTTCGAGAAGTCATCCGGGAATTTGATCCCGACCTTTCAGAACAGGCTGATGAGCGGTTCCCCGACGCACAAATATTGCTCAGGGATGAGATCACGCGGCGATTCATAGTTAGGGTGAACGACTTGGATGAAGAGAGGGACGATTGGCGCCCTCATGACGACAAAACCGTCGCCTTTCGTCAACATCAGCAGAGATTGGACAACGCCGAGAGAAACGCGGCGAGGCTCGAGCGGCTACTTTTGTGGATTCAAGGCACCGACGTCGATCCCAGAACTTACATATACCCAGAAGTCCCGCAACGATTCTCGGACGACTTTCTACGGAAAACGCTACCGGCTGCGCGAGAGCGAATTGCCGTTCTGGATTCTTGGATTCGGCGCAGTGACGTTTTGGCAGCCACCGGGATAACAGCGCGCAGTCAACCTTTGATCGACGACGCAGAGCGGCTAATACAAAACATGCTCAGGATTCAAGAAACGGCACGCATAGAAAAAGCCGAGATAGAGCAGTTTGTTGCTTTGGCAGCAACGGATCGCGTTCAGCTTCTAAATCAGCGCATAGACGCTCTCGCCAACAATGTCCCGATTATCGGGTATGTTCTGACGGCAACTGACATACAAGAGCTCAAGCAGCACGCAGCTGCGTGGATTTCATTTCGATACGACGCAGCCACTGCATTTTGGGACGATACGATCCCAGAAGTCGTCGCGTTTAGGCAATGGATCGCGTTTGAGTCCGATAAGCTGCCTGCGCCCCCGCGTCATGTCTTCACGGACAAGGCGCGAGCGGAGAAGCAATCGCGTCCCGTTTTGGCAAGTGTCCCCGGTGGATACAATGACATACTTTCGCGCGCATTTTTTGCTGCCCGTTTGACCGACGACAGCATAGCTCTTCAACTGTTGGCGCTTTACAGACACGCAAGCACGACGCCGCCATTTGCGATTCCCGGCATTACTGAGACGGACATCGAAAATCTCTACACGAGGATCGCAGCAAGCAAGCTAGGGATAATGGAGACCGTTGACTTTATCAACGACAGATACTCCAATGCATATGTCAAATCTGCCGTGGTGCTTTTCCGCGATGCTGTTGGTATCGTGGTTAGCGCGGCGACAGGGATTGCGAGATCCATTGTCGACTCGCGGCAGCGAGTCGTTGGGACAGTGACGCAAACACCGTCGCGCAATGACGTAGAAAACCGCGCCGTCGCCACGCAACCGGCAATCGTGCTGGCGCCTCTGCCGGCGGATGTTCGGCGCAACCAGCTGATCCAATGGGCTCGATCGCGACTTGGTCTGACGCAAAGACCAGCCCCTCAGCCCGCGACACTAGACGACGGATCCTCTGACGACGAGAAGGCCCCGGTGGCACGCTCTCGCAGGCAAAGATAATTAAACGCGACTTTGGATTTTCATTAAGAGCGACGTTTGAATTGCGCCAGAGTGACTCGCGCGCGTGCAACGGAGCATGGACGAGGCAAACGAGCTTTTGCTCGAAGCGCTCTTCTACGCAGGCGACGAAACAGCCGAGAGAGGCTTTGAAACCGTTGATCATTGGTGGCAGTTCTTTCGAGCGCAAGCTAGAGCCCGTCTTGCATCACAATACCGCATCCTCTATGACAGAGAAATCTCTCTTGGAGAGAAGCAAAAGACACAGGCACTTTCTGGCCTAGTATCCTATACGCCGGGGATACAGCAGGTGTTTCCAGCCGCCGTTCTCTATGACATCAACATTCATTTGACAGATCCGTTTGCTGATCGGCCCGCTCTTGGCGAGGCGCTCATGTTTCCCTATCTCCGCCTTCCATGTATGTGCCAGCTCGCAAAGGCCGTGCCCGCTTCTCACGCGCACACACAGACGATGCGCAGATTGGCACTCCCATCGTCGAAAGCGCCATCGAGGACTCCAAACGTGCTGCGATTCCCGTGGTTGGCCCCAGTCAGCCCGGAAAAGGGCCGGCTCCTGCGCAGGCGTCACAAGACGCCTTTATCGCCGGACTGCAAAAGAAAATCGCCGACCTTGAACAGGCGCTGGCTCGTGTAACTGCCCAGAGCGCCAATCTTGCCGAACAGCTGCGCAACGCGACCACCCAAATAGAGGCGCTGCAGGCTGCCGCTGTCAAAGACGCGAAGGACAAGGACGAGGAGATACGCGCCACGGCTGCTCAAATAGAGGCGCTGCAGGCTGCCGCTGCCAAAGACACAGACGAACTGCGGCGCGCCATCGCTCAGAAGGACAATACCATAGAGACATTGACAGAGACCGTCAGTCAATACAAGGCCACAATCGACTCGCTTACGTCGCAGCCTCGCGAACAAACGACCCCTGACATAGAAACGTCACGCGATGCAATCGCTCAGAAGGACAAATCCATACAATCGCTGATGGGCGCCGTCGAATCATACAAAGAAACAATTGCATCGCTCGAGGCACAGCTGAACACGGAAAGAGAAACGGCAAACGCTTTGCGCGTTGCCGGCGTCACAAAACAGGAGTTAGAAGGCATGGAGAACATCGTGCGATCCACGCAACAACTCAACGAGGCCCCTCGTGGGGCGCTGGACTCAAAGACAAGTTTTTCAGAATCGCAAGCCCAAACGATTGTGTCCCTCAAGACAGAGATCGAGAGACGCGGCGCTGAAATGACAAGTTTGCAGGAAAAATACGAAGCTCAGATCGAGGACGAACGCGCCGCGCATCAAAGCGCTATTGTGCAGTTGCAAAAACAACACGTCGGCGCGTCAGACGAGACGCCGCGCCCGCTGTATTCAGGCGTTCGCATCGTGCAAGGCGGAGACCCTCTCTGGCGATATTCTCGCGATTGTTACACCCTCAGCGACTTTCTCATTTCTCGAAAGAGCGCCGCCCCGTTGGAAACAATGGAGGACGTAGACCGTCAGAATCGTCTACACGTCACAGACGCGCTCGAACATCTCGAGATCCTTATCAGGGACGCGTCATTTGGTTCTTACCATCGTATCAATGGCCCGCCAACAACTTCCGACGACATGAAAGGCTTTCTTGAAGAGTGGCGTTTGCGCTTGATGCGCTTGGTGCCAACTGCGCGGACATGCAACGTCGACGGTGACATAGCCACGCACATCCCCATAGACGAGAATTCACTGTTTCGCATTTGGAACGAGAAAGCTCTTATCGAAAGAATTGCCACGTCTAAGCACACTGATACTCTATTCGAAATTGTCGATGCCATGCGGTGTTCTTATGGCACTCTTTCTTGGGTCGATTTCAGACATTCTTTCTTTGAGGACTTTGTTGAGGGAATACAGCGTCTGTATGACAAACACCTCTGGAACACCGGTATGATGCGCTGTCGCATGTTGCGCAACGACCTGCACATCAAATTCAGCGAGTTTGACGCATACATACGTCTCAACTTTTGGCTGTCGCATTTGTTGTGTCGCATAGACCAGATTGTAAGGAGTGCATATCCCTCGTATCAGAGACTCAAAACCGGGGAATACAGGATAGAAGATTCTCTTCTTCCCATCTCATTTATGATCTCTGCGACAGGTCTCACGGTTAACCCGAGCCGAATTTCATCTTCGGCAGAATCATTGCACATTGGAAACCCGCCAGAGGATCTGGCATCCTCGAATCGACATCGTATGCTTCAGCCAGCTCGATCCCATGCAGAAGCGTTCTACATTCTTCGGCGCCTTGCAACCATGGATCACGGCGAGCCTTTGGACGTCCCATTGGACGATGCTCTTGAGGCAACATACCAAACTCTTTTGCAACTTCACCCGTTTACCACCGCGATTGCGCGCTTGGAAATCATACATGCTCTGTATTACAGAAGCGACGGACACACATCGACGCTTCATCGTCTTTTTTTGCTGGAGAGAGAGATTCTTGCAGAGGGTCGACCGGTTCGGAAGACAGACATCCGCGCGTCGGCAGACAACGCCATCGAATAAAAAGTGCGCGTGCCGGCCTCATAAAGATCACTTTGGCATTGGCGCGGGCTTGCAAGATTGCGCGGGCACGCTTTCCCCATGGAACGTCTGGCACAGATCGCGCTAGACTCTGCCTATGCGGCAGACCGCATGGACGACTACCGACGCATCTCTGAGACAGTCGACGATCACGCGCGCGCCCCAAAGGCACAAATAGACGAACTGCGTGTTTCGCAAACGACACAGCGCGCCCGGCTCGACAATTTCGACAATGACCTGCAAAACACCCTAACGGCACTTCAAAACCTCCAGAACGACGTCAGGGACATTCGGACAGCTGCGATTGCAAGAGACGCAACTATTGCTGCCACTCGTCACGACGTTGACAATACCACAAAAGCGCTTACGGCACTTCAAGATGGACCTATCAAGGACATCGAAGAGTTCACAAGTGTTTTGACCGACGAAATCCTAAGCGCAAAGCAGAAGATTGCTGATATGAGTTCAGGCATAGAGACTTTGACAACCGAAACCGCAAAGCTTGGCCGGGACGTATCTGATGTTGACAGAAAACAAGGCGAGAACGAAGAAGAAATGAGAAACTTTGGAAGGGCATTTGCAGTGGCATCCAAGCGCTTTGAAGATGGATATCTGGCCAAAATGACAGAACTAGAGACCAATCTTTCCGAGGTGCGAGCATTGAAGGCGGGACAACTTTCGCTTGCCGCACAGGTGGCCGTTCTGCAGACGCGACCCGCGCCAGCTCCGTAGGGCACATAAAACGCGTCTGCACACTTCAGTCCAATGCCTCGGCTGCGCGTGGTTCGTGGTCTTGCATGCCCATTGGAGGTGAAGGTGGCGTTCAAGCCGCCGCCGGCCATGCTTGCATCGCGCCGTGTCCATGCCAACGAGCGCGTGACCATTTGCTACCCCGACAAGTGCATCGTCTCCGAGGACATTGCCTCTTGGTGCCGATGGCTCTGTGACAACATGGACCGTCTTGACCAGCGCATGTTCTACATTGAGCTCGCGCTGACGCTCTCCGCGGCAGAGATTGAAACGGTCATCGACCTCGCGCCCATGGGTCCTCGTCCGGCACTTTACGAGGAGACCTACGGCAACCTGCTTGCCGTGACCGTCCCGTGGCTGCAGACAGACTCGGGCGCGTGCTTTGTTGCCTCGATGGCGTCCACCATCACAGACGCGCCACGCAAGGTCGCCGAGATGCACGACGCGCTGGTTGCATTTGCCGGTCCGATGTTGATGGAGACCGAAGTTGCACGCGCAATGGTCGTCGCGTCTTACGCGTCTCCGCGCGCTCAAAACCACGCGGGCTGGAGTGTCCTCTGCGAGTGGGCGCGTCTCTTCTACGAGCGCAAAGATCGCCCGTTCCTGTCTTCCGGGGCGTTCTTGCATTCGCTCGTGGACAACACGGAGCATCCCGTGCTTTGCATGCGCGACATCTTTGCGGACCGCATCGTCAAGTGGACGCTCTCGGGGAAAGTGTATGCGGCTCGCCGGGCGCATCAGCGGCTCTACTCGCGAGGCGCCATCGTGCCCATTGCCGAGCTTGACCGTCGTCGCGTGGACACCGTGACCCGCGCGCTCTTGCAAGCCCAAGGCCTCCCGGACGATCTGTCCACTTTTGTTCGCGAGCGCCCGACGCTAGACCGCATTGACGCGGACAACCCAGTCCACGTGGCATGGCTGGCTGCAATGGACGTCCTTGGCGTTGGCAAAGATGGCAGCCTTGGCATCGGCAGGGCGTCTGCGGCCGTTCCGTTGTGTGCGGCGTGCATTGTCAGAGATGACGCGCTGTTCATGTCCGTGCCCGCGTTCGTTGTCGAGTCTGTCTGTGCGTCGCTATACAGGGCCCTGTGTCATCCCGGACATCAGATCGTCGCGCAACCCTGCATCACGGACAGCATTTTGTTTGCAGCCCGTGTGTGCTACCCTCTTCTGTGTCGAGTCGAAGACAAGCACGGCATCTGCGATTCGCTGACTGCGGTGGCCGTGATCCGCAGCGTGATGACGTTGCCGCAACATCTGTTGGAGATGTGCGTGTCCGCGTTTTCGTCTGCCGAGTGGACGCACCCGCTTTTGGATCGACGAATGATGCGCCGGGTGGTGGCGCGCGGCCTTCTGGCGCGTTGCATGGACGACTGGCGCCCCTACGAAGACGCAACCGAGATTCCGGGCGCCTTCGGCTTGTCCGAGCTCGAACTTGACATGTATGTCGCACTTCTGCCAACGCTGCTCGGGTCCGTGTTCTGCTCGTCGGCAGAACTTGTGCTGTTTCTCGATCTCTCGGCCGAGCGCTCTGTCTCCGAGGAGAACATGGCTGTGCTGCGGCACGACATGGAAGAGCTCGCGCGCGACATGGCTCGTGCCGACTACTATCTGCGTGAACTTCCGACATCGGCGTGGACGGCGCCCATGCTGTTGAGGTTCTACTGTCTCGTGGCAGAGACGGCTCGGCGCGGCAGAGTCGATCGTGCGCGCGAATACGTCCTGTGGATGCAGGCCGAAGACATCCTTATCCCCGAATTCGACATTTATCCGAGTCCAACGCCGTTGGCATCTCTTTTCCCGCGTCTTGGTGTTGACGGGCCAAAGGGGCTGCCTCCGCTTGTCTTGCCCGCGCCCGCGACTCCCTTCGCCAACAACATCTTCCCGCGCATCTTTGCCTTTATGGGCACTGACAGCGAGCCATCGCAGCCGTATCCCGTTCCCGCAGACAACTGGGACGGCCTTGACGCCCTTTAAAATGTTTCCTTCTATAGGCGCGTATATTCGGAACAGGGTTTTTTAGACCTGACTACCGGCACGTCTGTTGTCACGATCTCACTGCCCATGGTCAAATCTGTCCGTCAAAAAACGGCTATTCGACCAAGGGAGTGAATATTCGGAACAGGGTTTTGGACCTCGAGGGGTGACATCGAGTGTTTCCAACTCTTGGACCCAAAACCCTGTTCCGAATATATGACCCCGTGGTCAGATACGAGAGCATGCAAGATCTGACTAAGGAGAGACCTGCATCCTGACTTTTTGGATCCAAATTCGACTTTGACTTGAGAGAGAGACTGCCCGTTCTGCGGCGGCGTCACACGCGTCTTCTGTTTGTTCGAGCGCATGCGCATACTCGTGCGCGACGATGTATTGGAACGCGTCTTTGCGTCTCTCGTTGTAATGCCAAGCCAAGACTCCGGACATGTGAATGGCACGGCCGTCAAACCACGCGTCAGCTTGGAACCATGGCAACGGGAATGGATGCAGCTTGGCGTGCGCTCGGCCTTCTGTCCAGTGGTCTGCGATGATGGCTGTGCGACAGATGTCCCGCTCTGGCCGTCCAATCTTGACAACGTGCGTGGACAGGCTGTCAATGGCGCCTTGCACGCGACGCCGGACCTGAGCATCAAAGACGGCCTCTGAGTGCGCAGGCCAAGCATGCAGTGCATCGATGCAAGAGCCGAGAACTTCGGTTGCGTTTTTCAGAATAATATCTGTGTGACACAGATGCAAGTAGACGGAAGGATGCAACGTCACGTCTTCCACAAACTCGGACAGCTTTGCCTCGATTGCCACAGCTGAACACAGCACGATGACCAGAAAGGCTGTTGTTCTCTGTGGCCTCGAAGAAGCTGCGCGTGACATTGTCCGAGTCTCTCTTTTTGGTGTTGCAGAGTCGTCTTTGCGGTTTCGGGATCTGCCGCCTAGAGCCGTGCGTCTTGTGGCGCCCGAGTTCGATGAAAATATGACTCTTGACGCAGACCTTGTCATCGTCGCCCACACGGACGCCAAGAGTCACGACCCAGAGCAGTTTGTGCGTTTTCTCGGCGATCTCAAGCACTCAGTGATCCCCACTGCGGCCATCGTCTTTGTCTGCGTCTGCGGGCCCGAGACACGCATGTATGACGAGGGGCAATGGGCCAAAATCCGCGCCATGTTCTATGGATACGCGCATTTGAAGCCGCCACAGCTACTTCCCCCTGACGATGTGAAGTGCGTCGACCAGCTGAAGGCCGTTGTTTACACTGCGCTGGACACAGCCCCGGAAGCGCCCGAGCCAACGTGCCATCTCTGCTTTTTCTGGAAATCGCTGGCCTAAGGCCCGGCCTGCAAGGTCACAGGAGGCGGCGCAATCTGCTTTCCAGTAACAACGGCATGCACCAGATCGCCCACGAGGTTCTGGCAGCGAGTGTCGCCCTCGACGACCTGTCTCCGGACAGCGTCGAGTTCGGCGCGGAGGCCTTTCACCTGCGCGTGCAGCGCGCCAATGGCCTCTTGAGAGTTGCTTCCCTTGGGCACGCACAGATAGAAAGCAAGCCCGGCGACGGTAACGCCAAAAAGAGCAAGAAGCGCCAATGGCCAGTTGCTTGCCTTTGGTGGCGGCGGCGGCGGCCGTTTGGGAGACGGCGAACGTTCAAAGCTCTGATCCATTGCGAGAGAAGTGTCGGCTTTTTTTAAGATCGTCGCTCTGCGTTCATAAATCGCTGTCGCTACTTGTGCGTCTCTTTCTGAAATTGGCCTAGAACGCGCGCGGATGGACACTGTCTTGGGGCCACAGGACATTGATCGTCTGGCCAAGATTGTTTTGAGCCAAGGCGTGTTCCAAGTGACGTTGCAGGACGACGCGCGTCATGCATTAGAAGTCCTTGAACAGCTTCCAGACTCCTTTCCCGAGATCAGAGAGTATTTGGCACGCTGCGTGCGTTCCATCCAAAATGGCATTCAGCCAAAAGACGCAGTGCGCAGCCTCTTCCTAGAACTTGACATTCCGCTGCCAGACATTGTGCTGCACATTTTTAAGTCTTTGGAGATCCCCGAGATCTCAGCGCGTGAGATCCGCGACAAGGAGAAGGCAGCGGCGTTGCTGTTGTCGGCCGTGCCTTTGCCTTCGCCGGCGCGCGACTACATGCAATGCATGGACTTCCTTTTTGGGAACGGGACTGAGCTTCAAGCGTGTGGTCTTTATGCGATCTCGCTCGAGCTTGGATTCAACGACGTTCAAAAGTGGCGACGGGTCCATTCGCTCTTTCAAAGGGCGATTCGCGCATCCGGGGCCGCCATCGTGAAGCAAGACGTCTCCGTTGAGCTTGACGCCGATGGTCTCCATGCGTTGAACGTCATTTGTGACATGGTAGAGGGCACTCATGACGCGGACCACATGGAGACATGGACACAGCGCATTGTGCTCGGCACTTTCCTGCATCGCTCTGCGTACGGCGGTCTCATTGCTCTCGTCGCAGACGCATTTGCGTGCGCCTACTATCTTCCCGGAAGCACCGATCGTGTCCGCATATCTGTCAATGCTGGCGCCTTGGCCGCTGCGGTGCACGCCGGGCTTCTGTTTGGCCTTGTCATGGTTCCGCTCACCGGTCTTGTCTACCAAGGCCAGATGTTCGGCTTTCTGGCATTTGTGATCGAGAACATCTTGACTGCGGTCGTGGTCTCGGCGGCGGCACCGGCCATTCGGCTGTTGCGCGAGTCACTTGGCCTGACTGGTGTTGCTGGCGCAATCGTCAACATTGGCCTGTCTTTGGGGCTTCTCTACTGTCTTCTGTTTACTGGGCGCGCTCCGGAACATCCAGCTGCCATTGAGCGCGAGAACGTGAACTTGGCCACGTTTGTCGGCGACGTTCAGGCTCGTAATGCAAATGGCACTTTGGCGGAATTTACGACAGAACAACTGCTGCGTCACGGGACAACATCTGTAGCAGAAAGTGTTAACCCGAATTCAGATCAGCCAGTAACGATGTTCATGGTTGCGTTTACCAACAAGACAGAGTCACAATTTGCTGACGCAAGCAGTGCCGTTGGCGCAATCATTGGCGCGGCGCGCGAAAAGCATCAAGAGCGCATACAACAGATCTTGGGAAAAGCGCCTACGTTGCCAACCTTTGTTCTGAGTATTTCGAGACAGCCTGTGACGCACGTAAGGCCTGTTCTCCGTTTGCTTCGAACGGTATTTCGAGCCGCTGCTGCCTTTGTTCGGCGCAGATGGTGGACGCGGAACGTGGCAGATGTTCAGACGGCGCTTGATGCGCGAGACGCTTATCCGTCTGTTGCCCCCGACAACTCTATGGACGCCATCCGTGTCAACATTGGAGGACTCGAGGATAGTCTTTACAGGCCCGCATATTCTACGGTGCGACCTATGGTGTTGCTTGATGTTGGCGTTCAGCTCAATGCGAACAACGGGATCGAGTTTGCAGACGGAGGGCGCATCCGTTTGAGCGATCTTGAGCTGCGGACCACGCGATACTTTGTCATTGAGCCGGCATTGACACTCCGTTACGGGGCAGGCCCAGCAGGCCGTTCTCAAAGTCTTGAGGGCAACGGGACGGCACAAGTGACATCATACATGGACTTCAATCTTCTTGCCGCGCTCGTGAATGCCAACAGAGGTCATATTGATCGCGTCATTGAAAAGATGAAAAGGTATAACTTTGCAGACCTTGTTGGCTTGCGTCTTGCCCGTCGCGATTGCACCTTGATTACCGAGTGGGCATGCATCGACCCCGAGCGTCCTGTCGTCATGTCCGCAGAACACAAAGCCCTATTGGCCTCTGCGCTGTTCTGTTCTGTCATTGAGAATGTCGGCCGCACAACAATCGCCGAAAGCAGTTCTGAAATGCCTTTGGCATATGTTTACAGAGATGGCGGATCCACGATCGGAGAGTCTGTTATCAGCCGCATAGCAGATCTTGCCTCTTACATCGCTCGGCTTCGTGGTGGCATTGACCTGCTCCAAGGCAAAGTTGTGCGTGCACGGAATTACATCAACAACTCTCAACCGGCAGAGCCGGGCTGGTTTTCGGCGCCCACCCCCATTCGTCGTGATCGCAAGCAAGCCTTTTCCGGTGTCGACGTCGGAAGTCTTGTCATCGCCGGGTCTGCCATAGGGCTTTACCAAACGGCGCGCACGTATGCCGCCGATACTGTGGAGCAAAATCTCGATGTCGTCCAATCCTATGTCGATGCACCGGTTGACTTTGTCAACTCGTTTTTGCCGCGCAATCTCACTTCTCCGGATGTGAAAGGGTCCTTGCGCGCGACGCTCATCGGATCCGACGGATTCAATACCTTTGACACGCGTGTCGCCATCGGAGGCGAGGTCGTTCTTGATTTGGCGCTTGACCCTCTCATCCAACTCATCGAGAATAGTGCGTGCTATGATTTGCCGGACACGTCGATCGCAACAATATTTCAAGACGCCAAGACGTCGCGGTGCTGGCTGGGTGCTCGCCTTTTGACCGGTGCATGCGCGGCTGCGCTGTATCGCACTTCTTTGGTGGACGGCGAAGGGCTTGTGTCCCCGTGGGCCGTTTCGGCGTCAATGGCACACTACTGTGTCAACCGTCTTCCGACCGATCTTGTTGTTGGCGAAACTGTGGCGGAAGTTGCGACTGGTTCTCTGGCGTATGTGACTCAGGCGACCATGCCGAATGCTCTACGGTCTTGGATCATGCCCCGAGTGGCACAGCGTCGCTTGTTTCCGTTGCCATACGAGGCACCCGAAGGCGCGCCCGCGCAGTCGACTAGAATGTCCGCAGGCGACTATCTGCGTCGTGCCAACGACTATTTGGATCTGAGCGACGTCGCGGTTGACATTCTCGACGAATATCGCAGGGCGGGCAGGAGCGTGTATTACACTCTGGGCATCCCCACAAAAGCCGAAGCCGCGCAGCTTTTGTCTCAAATGCGCCCCGAGGACGCTCCCGTGCATGTCGGATACAATCAGGCCGATTATTTGCTGGCCCAGCGCGTCTGTCTCGAATACGACAACGAGCCCGATGCACTTCGGCTGTGGCTTTATATCAAGCGAACCAGAACCAGCAGAGACACTGGTCGATGGGTTGACACAGCTTTGGGAGGATGGCCCAAGCTGTTTATCGGCCCGTGGGCGTCCGTGCTCTATCGCGCGCTCTTCATTGGGATTGAGTGGCGGCGTCGTTATGTGACTTGCCAGAGCGCCCTCGATATGGCGCGCAACGACGCAGAATGGAATCAAAGAACGCCACGCGGCGAGGAGTTGGAGCGACTGACCGAATTGGTTATCGCATTTTACCAAGGCGACAGAACGGCCTACAGACCGGCAGCCATTTAATAAACGCGAGTTCCCAGTATCATATGCCACACATGCGAGATTGCATGCAATACGGGAACGTGGGCAGCACTTGTCATGGCGTCGGCTGCCTCTGTCCCTAGTCGGCTACGCCGCGCACAACACAAGTCGCTTACAGACGAAACAGTCAGAGGCATTCTTGATGTTGACAAAACAGAGGACATTGCAAAAGCGTTTGACGCAAAATTTGGGCTGAGTTGGTCGGAAACGGCTGCTTATGCGTTTACCGGAGCGGCAGGCGCGAACGTCTCCTCTTGGTTCTATGCCAAGAACTCAGAACTTGGTGCGATCGCCGATTTCTACGATGCTTTTGATGCGCTCTTTGCGAAGCGTATCGCGACAAAGGTAGACCTCGGCGATTGGCATGAGAGGTTGTCTGAATACTGGAGAGCGGGCGACGTGCCCGATTACGTTCGCATTGCAACCTATCTTATGCTGAGCTGGATCCCAGAGGGCGAAGGACAGCGTTATTACTACGCCGAGGCCAAAGGCGACATCCTTCTTGATCTGCAGCGACACAGCGCACCCAAGAAACCCGGCGAACCAGCGAACATGGAAACTCAGCCGCTGATTCAAGAACGCACTTATTCTCATGACTATCTCCTCATGGGAGAAAACTGCAGCTCTATCGCATCTGTGATAGAAGGGCTGCGGATCAAGGCTCCGGGATCCAAAGTCGGGACGTCCGCGGAAGAAGACGCATTTTCTGTGTCATCTGGAATCCCTCTTGACGAGGTTGCGCTTTCTGAGCTTGCGCGAATCGTCGTGGCTGCGGACTTTGCCAACAATGTTCTTTGCCCGGCTGTAGACGCGGCGCTCTTTGCTGCCGAGCTTTCAGAGGACATTGCGTCGATTGACAATCCAGCTCCCTCAGCTCCTATGGAGATCGACGAGCCAATCAAAAAGGAAGACATTTTTGGTCTCTCTGACAGCGAGGACAGGCCGTTTAACTGGTCGCCACCGACAGTCGCAATGGACATTGACACCAAACGACCCAGAGACATCTTTGCGTCGGATGACGACGATTCGACGCGGGCCGGCCCGGCGGACGAAGGCGCTGCTTTCATGGTATCTTCTTCGGCTGAGCATATCGGAGAGAACACCGAGCCGAGCAATGCAGTCCCAAAAGAGCAATCGACCTTTAACCGCAAGAACCCACATTACATGAAGGCGCTTGCCTTTCTCTACATGCTTTCCGTGGGCATGTCTCCTGCGGAGCTCAAATCGAATGATCGTAATGAGAAACTGGCAAATCTGGGAAACATCCTGTCCATTCGCGTGCAAGACTACTACATGGCAGTCATTCATCAATTTCTAGCAGTTGATCTTCCTATCTCCTTTCAGAACCGCTCTTTTGCGGATACGGCGCTTGCGCTCGGAAAATCCGCCATTGTGCGCTCAAGGCTTTACTTGGACAAGATTTTTGCTTTCTTCAGCATGTTTCACAACAGCGTCTCGCGGATCCGGACGGAGACAGATCAACGTCTCTACCCAGCGGCAAACTTGCCCCTCGGAGCGCGCTTTGAGGAGCTTCGCAAATTGGGAAAGCTGACAGTGGAGAATTGCATCGGTGCCATAGAAAAAGACATGAAATTGCGCAATGGCGTTACTAACATCAACGATGAGAATTATTCGGGCATCCCCAAAGCCATCGGCATTGTTCTGGCATCGGTTGCATTGATTGAATACAACAAGAACGATGTGCTGAAGCGGGACGAGAATGTTGCTCGGACAAATAGTCTGTTGGAGGAGGCTCTCAAGGCAATCCCCAAGAACGCAACGATCCTGCGAAAAGGCGTCGAGGCCTTTAAGGGCGCTAAGACTTTTATCTCGCGAGCTGAAGCGCTTGCGGACATACAAGCAGAGTCTATGCGGCTTGGCATTCAAAACGAACAGGTCCCAGTTTACAACCCGTGGGCCATTACAAAACAGGAAACTCCGGTTTTTTCGCTACCGGATAGCACCAAGGAGAGCATTCAGACCACTCAAGACGTTCTTCGGGAGATAGACATATGCTCTTCAAGCGCGTTTACAGACGTGCACAGACCACTTCTGACGACGAACAATTCCTTTAAGGAGAGTAGCAGGTTTCTCGAAGGCACTAAGCTTACAGAGGTCATTCCGCTCGCGGGGCACACGCTCACCAAGTATCTTCCGGGTGGCGACGGTGTCTTTGGCGCGCACACGAGAATGGAGGCAGCAGCGACGCTTGCTCTGGCGGCTATTCGTCTCCGTGAGGCAACGCGCCATTCGATGGAGGCAGCTGCCAAGCCACAGCTCGATCGACTGATGCAAACGGTCCTCGATTTGGACCCCGAGTTGCACGGGCGCATTTTGCCGCAAATCAACGACCCCGTTCGGGAGGTTTACGTGTCACAAGTGCCCGACGAGGCCTCGCCTCAGTCGGATACGGGCTCTATGCAGATTCTCCCGGGCAAAAGCGCGGCTTTGAGCAAATCGATGTCGGGTCTTGCATTTGCTTGGAAGACGGTCGAGGATCGTGTTATTGCATACAACACGGCGAACGAGACACAACTGAACATTCCCGAAGTCAACCCTGTTTGGCTGACGGGCACCTACGGCAAGCAAACCTTTGAAGCTGTGGCGCCTGTGCCCGAGCTTGCGAACTTTGTGGGCCCCGGGCGTCTACAGAACGTGCACTACATCGACGAGATGCGTCGCGATTACATCACAACGATGGACGCTCTGTTGCAAATGGGAGGCAGAGACCTCAAGTCGAATGCGCGGCTCTACTACGCGTATTACGCCGGCGGATTGGAGATTGTCTCCAAATGTCTTGCCTCCCCCGGCACATACAACGAGTCCGTCGTTGCGGCCAAACTCGTAGCTCTGAAGAATGCCACGCAAGCATCGATTCCTCCCCGCGGTGTGCTATTCGAATATGGCGACAACGTAATTACCGAAGGCGTCAGCAAGGCGCTTAAGTTGGTTACCGACAAACTGGCAAAATATGCTCACTTTACGTCGTCGGATCCTCCTCGTATTCTCGATGTCGAGTTCATGACGTTTACCCATAAGGGCAAGACATACGGCCCCATTGTGACCAACGCCGCGGCGCCCTTGTATCCGGTGCCTCTGCACGACTCGTGCGGAGAAGCACTGGAAGCAAACAAGAATGCGGCGACTGCAAAGTCTTCGCTTTCCAAGGGCGCTGCGTCTGCGGAGAGCGACGCTGTGCACAACGAAATAGCCAAGCAAAGCGAGATCGTCAGCTCTGCGGACAGCAGGCCCGACCAAGTTCAAAGGGCTTTGCAGAGCATCTTGTCTCTTCTGCAACGCCTTTCGTTTGATGTGGAGCCGAAAGACGCGGGGTCGTTTCGTGCTGCACGCGAAGCGGATGCTTTGGACCGAGCGTCGCGGACTGGATGGAAAGCGGCCACGGCTGGCCGCGTGATGTGGCACGCGGGCACTTTGATGCGCTCCTATGCTGCGACAAATCTTGTTTCGTGGTGGACCGGCAAAGCAGCGGTTTCCAGCTTTGTCTTGCCGAGCAATCTAAGCGAAGTGCTTGTTCCTGCGCTCACCTATGGAGTGGGGGGCGTTGCAGCGTCTGTGGTTCCCCGGAATCGCTTTCTTAGCATGTCGACTGTTGCTGCGGCAGCCGCTGCTGGCACGTCTGCTGTTGCATATCGCCTTACGGGCATTATCGGCGCCAAGGCGCAACTCGGCCTGATGCTTGGCGACACGGCCCTTTTTGCTTGGTCGTCCGCAATTGGCGAGACTTTCAACCGGGAGGCAAACATCGACCTTGTCGCAATGCTACGGGACAAATGGCACCAAAAGTTGGCCAAGCAAGCATCCACGTTTGTTGCGCCCGGCGAGAAACCCGACTCATCAAAGCAGGCCATAGTCGATGCGGCCCGCAAGGAGGCAGTCAAGATCCGCGAAGCGACGACTGAAGCACGGCGTCTCTATGACGCCTTTCGGATTTCGGATGCACAGACAAAGGTCTTTGTTGCAAACACGACATGGACACCGGTGCAAGTGTGCGAGCACATTTTTGGCATTACGGGCGCGAACATGTGGGAGAACTTTTCGCGTCTTGTTACAGGTGGCGTATTCCGATCCATCACGGAGATGATCCGAGAGCTGATTCAACTGGAACATGTCCGCGTTGAACAAGTGGATAGCGCATACGCTGTTGACTACGCCGTGATCTTGGCTTTGATTCAATTCGGATCCGAGGTTTCGCTGACGCACACGCAGCAAGATCTATACACGTGGTATTCTCTGGGCCGCAGCGGTCTTGTGTGGACGGGGACCGCCATTTGGTCTGCCGTTCGAGCGTTTGCGTGCGTCTTTTTCTGGATCGCGGCACGATTGGTGCTGATGCCGGCATTCCTTGCGGGGCTGATCCGTGGCGCAGTTGTTTCTCCGACCCCTCCCGGCGTCCTTTCGCCGGAGGCAGCGGCGACGTGGGCCGCCACGGGGACCAGCGGCGTCCTGCAATACGAGTATGGCATCCAACTTGCCGGATGGCTTGCAGAGAACGTATCCATCGACGGCGCAAACATTTTGCTCGGCGTTGCGACAGAGGCGGCAAAGACGATGCGAGACAAAGGGGTCGAAATTGCAACAAAGTCTTTGCAGACGCATCTTTCTGCCTCGTTCGTGTCTACGATTACAAGCGCACTTTTCTCTGCAGGGAGTTGGGCTACCGGCGCTGTTGTCAATTGGCTGTTTGACACTGCCGAAAAGACGATTGCGCTAGAGCGGATCATAGAAGCCCTTGAATACATTGGCGCGCCAGCAGATATGCCTGTGATTTCTATGATCGCTCCGCCAATCTTGACTATGGAGCAACTGAGTGGCACGATGCCTGAGTCAAAGAGGGTCTCCAAGGACGACTTGAACGCTTTGCGGTTGTTGATGGAGACAAATACGATGCGGTCCGTGACTCGTTTGGGTCAAGCAAAGTATCAACTCGAGCAATTCGGCCAAAGCACGAACTATGGTCTCTATCAGGCATTCATTGAGCTGTGGTCCGGGAAAGACATGTCTTTTCAGCAATTTCGAGAGCTTCCGTCTGATATCAAGAAAATCATCAAGAAGATGATCACCGCGAAGAGTATTAAGACAAGCACCCCGTGGGAAGACCCGTTTTCGCTTCGCGATCCCGAACATCTCATGGACCCGGCTACTCTTCCGACTCAGACGAACTTGCTTCCGATCAAGACCGCGTATCACACGGCGCTTCACATTGTCGCCAACGTCGAGGAGCTTCGTGACGGCATGCAGCAAAAAAGCAATCTTGCGACGATGCTTGTGGCACTTGCGCGAACGGACCTGCTCACCCTGCCGAATGTGCCCGTGGTGCCGGGCGATCACCAGACACCCTGTGTGTCCATTCAAAGCATTTTGTCTCCTTTGATCGAGTTCGATGAGCCAGTAGACGCGGACAATCTTGAGCGCGTGTTGGAGCAATGGAGAGAAGTGCAAGGTGCGACTGTTGTTGCATCCAATGCGACGCCTCTTTGGTTGAAAGAGAAGGAAGGCGAGTTCAGCGCATTTGCGCTGGAGACATTGTATGTCCCTTTGAATGCACCGGAAAATGCCAGTCGCGTCAGCACACAAGATCTCATCAACGCAACGACGTTGTTGTGGATTCTTCCCAATGCCTTTGTTTTCCAACTGCCGGAAACAACCGAGGCTGTCATGTCATTGAGAATCAACATGCGCACCGCAATGCCGTATGAGGATGTCGAGGACATCTTCTACGTGCTGCGCGCGGTTGCTTTTATGGACAACGCGTGCATGATCAAGAAAGGCGACACATGGCTTTACATAGACGAGGCCGACAACTCTCGCGTCTACCACGACTATTTCCAACTTCGACAGCTCAATCGGACTCGAATTACGTGCGCTGTTTACGTCGGACAAGGGGACGATTCCAACACAGCGCCGACAGATCGTCTAAGGAGCCTCATGGAAGGATTTCAATACAAGCCGAGTCGCCCCGTGACACGAAGCCAGATCCCTGTAGTGGCAGAGGCGGACATCCGAACCGCCGGCATATACAACATGGGCAACTCGTGTTTCTACGCGTCGGCGCTGCAAGTTCTTTCGCGTCTGAAGCCGTTGAGAAGCGCGTTTTCCTCTCGTTTTGTTCCTACTCCCGTCGCGCCTAGTCGGTTTGAGGCGCTCACCACGATGTTTGGCGATGCTTATTTGGAACCGCGCATGCAATACAACAAAGAGGAGTCCGAGCATCTGCAGTCGATTTTTTCTTTGGTTACCCAGCCATCTGGAAGCACCAAACAGGAGCAAATAGCTACCATTGGAAGCGCGCTGCAAGCCATTCGCAAGGAGATGGTCAATAAGCGCTATGGCCCCTTTGTGATTACTGAATCAGCACAGCCCATGGGCGACGCAGGGGAGTTCTTGACTCAGTTGTATACATATGCGACTGGTCACCGCAGGGCGATGCCATTTTCGACCTCTTCCGATAGCGTAATGCGTGACCTTGACGAATACTACAGGCGCCCGGACGTGGCAGCCATTGCGCAAGAGCCGCTTTATGCAGACGTGACTCTGTGGAAGGAATCGTTCCGCCGCTGTTTGCGCGGGCACATTACGTGCACCGTTCTTCCGCAAGATCTCATCTGCAATGTGTATGTTCCTGTGACAAGCACGGGCAAGGTGATGGTATCTGGTCTCTGGAATCGATCCAGATATTTGTTGGCAGACATGGCAGAATGCTCGACATGCGGCATGGAATCGCCCTTCTTTGTCACGGAGCGTGTCGCGTCTGTTCCCAAGGTTGTGTGTCTCAACATTCAAGACGCCGATCACATTGTTGGAAAGACGGTGTATGCGCACAACACAAAAAGAGAACGAGGAGAACCAATGGCCTATACGGTTGTTGCAAACGAGTCCATCGATTTTAGTAGTGGCACTTTGGAAGGCGAGCATTCGTTGGAGGCCATCATTTTCTACATTTCAAACAGCGGCGAGAAACACTACACATGCGCCATCAAATCCGAGGCGGGCGCATGGACGTTGTATAACGATTCTGTGGTGACTTCATACGTCTCACTGGACAAACTTTACGAATCCAAACTGGAATTTGGATGGACACCCAAATATGTCTTCTACGTAGGAAAGGGGGCTCGCATTCCATTGACCGAAGATATGTTTGACGCGTTCCCGTATCCGCCATTGCCGAGGTTGACTGAGATAGAGCAGGAAGCCGGCGCCCGTCTTGTGCGTGCAAAACCGACGCAATCGATTCAGATGGCTTTGCCGGCGTATAACGAGGGCAATGCACGCGTCGTCGAGATTCTCCGTGATCGTCAAGGCGACGCGTATAACGAAGGCAATGCACGCGTCGTCGAGATTCTCCGTGATCGTCAAGGCGACAAAGATGCGTCGCACGACTACGAGAAATCTTTGTTGCAAAGCGGAAGTCCTAACGTGGGCATGCTGATGGCGCTGTATCGTGCCTATTTTAAGAGCATGGTCGGCCCAACAGGGACCCTAGAGTCTCTAGCAGCCGCAAGAGCGGCTTCCATGGTCCGAGAGGCGAATTATGCCGCGTTGGTCTACGGAGATGGCCCAATTCCGGGCGAGCGCGTGTTCCGCAGACGCCAAGAGCGTGTTGTCGCGCCTGATCCCGCTGCCGGCATACGACCAGCCCCTGTTCCCGCAAAACGTGGCGCGGTGACCAAAAGGGTGGTTGTGGCTGCGGAAGGAAGAGTGGCCAAAGCGCGGGCTGTTCAGAAAGCCGCCATAGATGCACTTACTGCCGCGCAAAAGGAACTCGACAACATTCCAAAGACCAAAAAGAACGCGGACGCGCGCGTTGCCGCAGAGACCAAACTTACAGCTGCGACTGCTGCCATGCGTGATGCTGATTGGAAGGTAGAGCAGGCTCTATTTGATCTTCGAAACGCTCAAAGACAAGCAGCGGAAAAGCGCCCAGCCGAGGACGATCGCGAAGAGGCAGTGCCCGCGGACTCTGACGATTCCGTCGTTCAGACTGGGCCCAAGCGTCGTCGGCTCAAGGAAGTCGCAGAAGAAACGTTTATGGCGCTGCAGGCACTTAGCCGCAAGTAAAAATACGCCGTGGTCTGTCGTATCTGGCACGCGGCGAGCACGTCTTTAGCGACAGGAACAGGGATAGACGCTCTGATGTGGCTTGTTTTGCTGCTGGCGACGGTAGCGTCTGCGGCGTCGTGGACAAACGACACTTCGGTTCTCTACGAGGAGTGCCTCGTAGTTCCCGCGTGCCGAACGGTTCTCTTTGAAGGCTGGACGCCCAGTTTGAGCGTGTTTGAAGCGTTTTCGCTGAGGACTGATGGCGCGTTCCTGACGCAACCGAGTTGGTGGCCTCTGGCGACGCTTCGGGAGCAAGCTGTCTATGTGGGCTTAACGGTGTCTCAGACGCGCCTTTGCTCGGCGGATCGGTTTCCCGTGCTAACGGCTTCCGGGTCGTTCAAATGCGTTTGCCGAGCCGGGCTAGAGTGCGCGGCGCCATCGTCAACGCATGCGGACGCCATCATTGCCGCACTAGCACTTTTGGTCGTGGCTGCGTGGTATGTTCTGGCGACCAAGCCACAGTGAGGCTGCCTTGGGAATAAAAAAAGGGTCGACCCTCGGAGACAAAGCAATGGCACAAGTCGCTGTGAGGCCGTGGTCTGGTGTCGCAATTTCCTTTGGTCGCGCCATGCCTCGGCACAAGCTCGGCTATGCGGGTGATCCGCATGACAAGAACGTCGGTCTGGAGTTCACTGACGTCAATTCGGAGACCCAGATCCTCGACAATGCCTCTCCGACACAGCTGACGGTCGGCATGGCAAACCATGTGCTGTCGGAAGGCCTTGCCATGGCTCATCGCTTTATCCCTCGGAACAAGGCGGCGGGCTGGCTTGCCTATGTTGCCATGGTGATGATGTCGACGATCTTTTTCACGCTCATCTACGTCGGCACGCGTGTGGTGCTCAACGTCGCACAGAAGAAGGTTCTGGACACTGGCGTGCTCTCTCCGAGCGAGGAGCTCCTTCTGCGGAGCTTCTACGCGCTCGTGTCGTGGGTTGTCTCGGCGCTGGCGTTTGCGTTTGGCACTGCGGCCTACCTGCACTTTGACTCTGCCTTCCCCAAGGGGCTGTCGTGGCACAGCGAACTCGGTGTCTGGATCATGCGCATTGCTACCCAGCTGGCCGGCTACATGATTGGCATGTGCGTCCTCAACATTGTGTTTGACGCCAACCTGATCAACTCGTCGCTTCCGCGCATCGCCGAGCACCTCTCGGTTGGGCGCGCCCTTGCGTGGGAGTTCTTTGGGCTTCTGACGGTTGCAGCGATTTCGGGCCAGCTGACGCACCACACCTCGGAGATGGTCTCGGACGGCACGAGCAGGGTCAGCTACATTGCCCGCGATCGGCACTCGAACACTGAGAAGTTTGCCTACATCCTTCCGTGGGCCTATGCTGCGGGCGTCGTCCTGACTTATCCTCTGACGCACGGGTGCCTCGGCGCCATCTTTGCTGTCGGCGGGCGTCTTGGTTCCGCGATCATTACCCGGCACGCTGGCCGCGCGGTTTTCGAACCGCACATGTGGATTTACGTCGTGGCCAACATCATGGTCATTGCCTTTGTCATGCTTGTCCGCGGGACAATGCTCGTGCCTCTGAAGGCGCGGCACGCGACCTACGACGAGGTTCCTTCGTCGTCCCTCACTTCGTCCGAGAGCGCGTAAGCTCGCGAGATGGCACTGGTAAACTCGGCAAACTCGGGCGAGTTCAGGTTCTTGCAGTTGGTGTTGAGCGCGGACTGTTCAAACGTCTCGAGCATGTCTGCAAAGTTGCGTGCAGCCGTCTTTGAGTGAATCATCTGGCCGAGGATGATCAGCGCCTCGGCCATGGCGTCCGGGTCGACAAGGCGCGCGTGTTTGGGACAGAGGGTGCGTGACTGCAGCAACAAAAATGCAACCGCGTCCGAGCATGTAGAGACGACGCGGTCCGTGGTGTGCAGGTTTGGCACGCGTGCCATCCAATACGAGTGCCCAAAAGCGAGCGCGCACTTGACAGCGCGATACTTGTTTGAAGGCTCTTCGAAATCTTGCAAGGCGTAGTAGATCGCAGTTCCGAGTTCCACAAATGGCGATTCGCGCGTCCATGCTAGCGGATCGTCTGTATGGGACGCGGACGCCATTCCTCGAGAAAGTGTCGCGGATCGCAGCCGGCGCGGCGTCCGAGCTGGAAGCAGAGTCGCTGAGCCACCGAGAGTCGTGTGAGCTTGCGGCCCACGGGCTGCTGCTTGTGAGCGGCATCCCAGACAAAGACCTGCAGGACTTTGTCGCAGAACGCAACCGTCAAGCTCGATATCAGACGATGCGAGAGTTTGGCATGAGCAAGGCAGAGGCCGAGCGCGAAATGCGATCGATTCTCAATCCTGTCCCCGAGATTCCGATTTTGCCTGTCGAGATGGCTGTTTACCTGCGTCAGTTTGCCTTCCATGTGCCTGCGCCCGTAGCGTCCTTGTATCTCATGGGCTCGACATCGCCCATCCTAGTGACGACCAAAGCCTTTGCGGCCATCGCGGCCATTTGCGGGCGCGTCGGAAAAGATATCCCGCGCCCAGTGCCAAGCGCGGCAATGGCCGAATCGCTCGCCTTTGCGTATCCGCACCTTGTCAACTCGGGCATTTTGTGTGTCCGCGACGCCATACATCTCACGGAGATGCTCGATGGGTCCACGGACGCAGACCGGACGCAGTTGATTCTGTCGTGGATCACGCCTGTTGTCCGACCTAGCCCACGGGCTTTGCCGTCCGGTTCCGCGGTCCTCGCCGAGAGCAGGATCAAGACGGACGCGGCACTTCTTTACGCCTTCTTTGTTGCGGCGGTTCTACATCTCGCCAAAGAGCGCACGGACGCTCGGCTCCACGAGGTCGGCTTTTGGTAGTGGCTCTTCTGCACGCGCGTAAACAAGAGGGTAGCGGTCCTTGAACCCGTTGAGGAACGCGCGGATCTCTGTAAACATCTCTTTGGGAGTGTCTGCGACTGGGACACGCGCGGCAATCTGCGCGCACGCGTTCAACAGCACCGGCGTCACGCAGTCGGTGATGGACTGCTTGAACTCGACGATGCTCATCTTGGTCTGCCACGCTTGCATATACCGTGCCAAGTCCTGCCGGTAGGCATCCATCTCGTTCATGTGCTGCTGGATGGCGTCGGCAGTTGGAATGGTGGGCGCGGACGGCATGACGGGCATTTGTGGCACCTGTGTCTTGATTTGCTCGCGCACATCGGCAATGATGGCGGTCACATCAATGGGCGCGCCGTTGTCGCGGATGAATGCGAGGCACTCTTCAAACGACGCCATCACCTCGTCACTCGTGGCGCCGGACAAGGGCTCTCGCAGGACCAGCGCGTCGTTCATGCCCTCGGCTACCAAGCACGCCTCTGCCGCCGCAACAATCTTTGCGCTGGTCTTGGGCTCGATCTGAACCGTTGAGCCGGCGGCATAGGCCAGCAAGAACGGCAGTTTGGATGGCTTGATGCCTTTTGCGTCCTCAAGCAGCTTTGCGGCGGCTTGTTTGTCTGCCGGCGTCAGATAGGGGACGGCACGCTCGCCAGCGCGCTTAACGCCCTCGAGCACTTTGACGCGTTGATCGTGCTGCTCCTTCTTGGTTTTCTTGTCAAGAAGTGCCGCCCAGACATCCGCCGCTTCCTCTTTGTCCATGTGAGATCAAGTGAAGTGCTGAGGCTATTTTACCGGGCAGGGGAAATCTCCATTCTGCAGCGCGATGGACTCCAGAATTCGCACAGAGAGCGGCCCTGCCACCGAAAGAGTCTGCGGTGCGCCGCCAGTAGTCCTGTATGCAATGGCCGCAAACGATGGATATTCTCGCACAAAGCGCGCGTCGGTGCACATGGGGTTCGACGAAACGCGCTCTGTCTTGCCCGGAAACGAATACCATGGCGGGGCATACACGGGGTTCAAAGCACATGTGCACGCGCCATCTTTCTTGAACGCGACAGCGCACCGGTGCGTGTCGACGCCCAGCTCTACGGCAGCAATGGCATCCTCCGGCTGAATGAGCGCGCACATGGCAGACGCCAGCTCGTTGAGCCGGTAGCCCTCCGCAGAGCGGTTGCTTGCGAGTTCTTCGTCCGTGAACGGAAGACAGCGCGTCCTGCTGGCCACGTCTGCCACCTGTGGCGTCCACGTGGCTCGAGCACGAGGGACATGCGACGTCCCGTATTTTGCGTATCCGCGCGTTGTCGTGAGTTGCGACTTGTAAATCCAGACGAGGAGCATGATTGTTAGAACAAGAACGAGGACAGACGCGACGATGATCTTGAAGCACGCTTTCATCTGGCGGTCGAGACGCTCGGATACCGGGATGTAATTCCCTTCGACGTCTGGCTGCAGCATTTTGTCAATGCGTTCCTGCAAAAAGGCCCATTTTGGCCTGCGCACAACCGTGGATGTTGGGGTGATCTCGTCCATCAGACTTGACTCTTACGAGTTGCGTGTGCGGCGTCGCAGGATTCCAATCGTGGCTACGCATGGACGTGGGTCATTGTCGACGAGGCCAACTCGGTCCCGGAAGGTCTCATGAAACGCGTCGTTTGGCCGATGAAAGTCAGAAAGGAAGTCACGATCACGCTTTTGTCGACCGTCGCAGAGCGCAGTGGGTGGTATTTCCAACTTTTGAACATGCGCATGTCCGACGGAGTGACTCCCGTGATGCCGCACGAGTATTGTATGGCCAATGTGTGTTCTTACTGTTCACGCACCTCTTCCGCGCGCACGATCGCAGAACGCAACGGAGCCTGTCCGCACGCCGCAGTATGTATGTTGCACCGATGGTCGTTTCCGAGACTCACATAGCTTGCACAGGCATTGATTCCTCGCTGGATGAGCCCCGAGCTTCGAGCGCGCGCTGCGTTGATGGGCGGCGCACAGGCGGCCAACGAGATCGACGGCACGTTCTACTCGGACAACGCGTGTGTCTTTGCTGTGGACACCATCAACGCACTGTTCACGGGACAGCGATACCGTCCTCTGCTCTCTCCGCACGTCTACATCATTGGCGTCGACCCCGGCGACTCGCAACCTAACAGCTACTACGGACTCGTCGGGCTTTACTGCCAGACGCGGCTGGTCTCTACGACGCCCATGGTCGAGCGCATCGTCATCAAGACCGTCGACCAGTTCTCTTACCGGCGGGCGGAGGAGGCGTGTGTGCCGATTATGTATCACGTGCGCCAAGCGCGCAAACTCTGGCCAAACGTCACCGTGGTGCTTGCCATCGAGTGCGCCACCAACGCCGTCTGCTACGAGTGGATGACGCTCTGCAAACGTCCCGAGAACGCAGACTTGCTACAGGACGTTCATTTGTGCTGGGAGAACTTCAGCAAGTCGCACATTGACAACTTTGGGTGCCCCGGGCCGGGCATTTACCCGAACTCGGTGCACATCGACCAGTCCATGACGAACTTGATCAAGTTCTTTGACTCCAAGTTGATACACTTTGACGAGTCTCCGATTCTGCCTCACGGGCTTCCGGGCACGGACACGCGCGAAACGGCCATGCTCGTGGACCGCGAGTTCATGGAGCAGTTGAACAACTACAAGAAGATATACCCCAAAGGCAGCGTCGGACTCAAGAGGCCTACATACACGGGCAAGACGCGCGACGGCGAGAAAGACGATTTGGTCGCAGGGCTTCGCGTGGCCATGATGGGCATTATTGCTATTTTGTGCGCGGCCGAGCGGGCAGAGCGACGCGGTATGCACGGGCACGAACAAATCGTCATGATGGAGCATATCTTTGCTCGCTTTTTTGGCAAAACCAGCAGAGGCATGCCCAAGACGCCCGTGCAAATCTACGAGGCGGGTAAGAAGATCGCGTCTGGTCCTTTGCAGTATCTGCCCTTCTAAAAAACCGGCAGCGTCCCTTGTAAATCTGGACCATTCCTCCCTCTGCACTGGCATCGGCTCCTTGCACACTTGAGTCATGCGCAAGATCTACCATGTCACCACCGTCAACTCGGGCGTGCAAGTCCCCGGGAGCAAGGATTACTTTCAGCTCCCGGACGAAGCCGCCCTCTACCACATGTGCGAGAGGGCAAACGCCGACATTGCCGCGAACCCGCAGGCGATTCATGTCTCTTTGGAGCACGAAGATGTGATTGACGGCAAGCCGATCACGAAGAAGGCGATTGGCGGATACGTCACCGGCTGCTTTATCGCAGAAGGCAAAGATGGCGGGAAGCGGCTCATGGCGAACTTTGCTCTCCATGTTTCGGACGAGCACGGCCCGGGAGAGCCCATGGGCGACATGCTTCTGGCGATGCTCAGGTATGTGCAGGAGCTGCTGTGCTCGCGACACGGAACGCTGACATGCGGCAGCGCAGGCACGGAGCCACGCCGTCGACTTCTATGGAGTGGCTCATCCGCAAGAACGCGTCCGTGGGACCGCAGGGTCTTGAGTTTCAACTCACCGGCCTTTCTCTGTGCTCGTTCAATCGTCTCTCCGGGTGCCACGTGTCGGCCGTCTATCCTGAGGCGGTGGCGATGGCGCGTGAGGCGATGGGCGGCGCGTGCCTCTGCGCAAGCTATGTGATGCCTGTGGCCCATTTCTCGGCCCCGGACATAGAGCGTATGTAGAGCGGGAAAGATACGACGCGATGTTTTTTAACCCATAGGCTTGGTGTCATATGTCGCAGGAGACTTTGGAGTCTTGACGGCGCACACCACAGTCTCTATTGCCCAGATGGAACCCGAAATGGCAAGCATTCCCGATTCGGGCACGCTCATGGAGGGCACCGATGCGCTGAGTGACCCGTCGCCGCTCGACGCCCTTGCTGCTGGGCAGGCCGCGGACTTTGTGCAGATGCCTGTGGCTGACCATCAGGCCGCCCTTGCGCACATGGACAACCTGACAAAGGAGCTCAACAACACGGCGGCTGCGCTCAACGACCTTGCCATCAAGCGCATCCAGCGCATTGGCGCTCTGCGTCTGGCACTCAAGGCGACTCAGCTGGCAGCGATTGACGAGAAGTATGCGTCTGTTGCCAGCGCGATCAAGGAGAACAAGGGCATTGATCGCGAGCAGATGGACGAGCTCGAGGAATATTACACGGAACTCAAGGTGGCTTCAATGACGGCGCCTCCGCCTTCCGTAGCCTCGGTGCCCACTGTCACCTTTGACCGCACCATCTACGAGCGGCCCATGACCACGCGGCTGGGCGTCGGTGTCGCGGCCGAGGTGCCACAGGTGGCTTCGACGCGGCTTGGCGTCCCCGCAGAGGCCCCCAAGGCGCCCGTCATTGGCACCGGCCTTGCGTCTCTGACGGCATTTGAGAAGACGTCGTCTCGCTTTGTGCCGCCCACGCAATACAAGGAGACCATTGGCGTCTACGCGCCCATCTCGCCGCTGCCGTTCCACCAAGAGCTGGTCCGCTGTGCCGCCGCGACGACCTCGGACATCCGCGCCAACAACTCGCGCGACCACCACGATCTCTTTGTGCCGGACGTGGCCACCATCGCCAGCCTCTGGGAGCAATGGTTCCATCTCAACTCGGCCGTCAAGCCCGCCGCGGACACCATCGCCTCGGTCTTTGCGTCCATTGCCGACGAGCTCGCCCGGACCAACATTTCCGAGCTGGCCAACCGCACTTGGGCGTCCGAGCTCACCATCACGGCTCGCGGGTAAAGAGCGAATGAGCACACAAGATCCTTTTTTTCGTGGACGCGCGAGATGTTTAGGTGACCGCGGCTGGCGCGGTGCAGCGAGTCGGGGTTTCGCAACACTTCTCTGTCTGGCATGTCTGGCTTTGGCTTGACGTGGCAGCAAACGCCGACCTCGGTCGGGCAGTTCCCAAGCGGCACCGACTGGGCGACGCAGCCGAATGGCAGCATTGTCGAGATGGACACGATGGGCGTCCAGCAGTCGTATGTCAACAAATACAACGGCCACGCGCCCAACGACGTTGCCATGATTCAGGTGACCGTCCGAGCCATGCAGAACATGGCGCTCGACGAGTGGACCAACTTCATGACCACTCAGATCATGACCTCGGCGCGCCTTTGGATTCTCACGCGCCAGTGGCATCCGCTCTTTGAGGCTGCGCCCACGGCCATCGGCGCGTCGACTCGCATGCCGACCACCGAGGAGGTCCGTCACGCCCGTGGAACCGACCGCATCGCCACGTCGTTCCAGTATGACGGCGAGATGCTCATGAACCCCAACGGTCTCCGCAACCTCCGCAACATCATCCTCACGGCCAACCGCTCGCTCATCATCAAGAAGGCCATGACCACGCAGCACAAGCTCGTCGAGGCTGCTTACAACGTCCTCCGCGCACGTCTCGCTGCTGGCTACTTTACCCGCGGCTTCAACCAGAACGCCTACCGCAAGAACCAGAACAACGATGGGCGGGACATCCGCAAGCTCGTGTCGGACTTTTACGTCCACGAGGCGCAGACCTACGCGCCGCTCTCGCAGCCCGGTGCCAAGCTCAGCACGACCATTCACCGCATCAAGGCCATCCACGAGAAGATGAACATTGGCGTCAACTTCAACGTCGCTGCCATTTGCTCGATGACCGAGGAGGTCGTCTCGGACGAGGCTCTCCGCGAGCGCCGCTACGTTCTCAATGTCGGAACCAAGGAGATCAACGCCATCGATGTCCCCGCCTCGGGCCGCCGTCTGCGCATTGGCGACATGCGTGCTGTCCCCGCGATCCCTGTTCCGCGCCAGATGATGGTCGACAACCGCATGCGCGGCCGCGGCCTCGTTGTCATCGACGCCAAGGGCTCGTATGCACTTTGGGAGCAGCGCGTGCCCAACACGGAGCTCGGTCTCCTCGACGAAGCCAACAACTCGTATCACTGGTTCTCCGCCGAGGAGCTTATCGACAACTGCGTTCTCTTCGAGCCGACGACGGGCAACCTCCGCGATGCCCCGCCTCGGGACCGCGACGTTTCGGGCTCCATTTTCCACGACGAGCAGGGCAACCCCTTCCGGACGTTCAGCCAGTTCTTTGACGCGCACGTCAACATGAACGGCGACCGTCAGCTCACCGAAGCCCTTCTGGGCGCCATCATGGGCGCTGGCAACACGCGCGCGGCGGCCGAGGAGATCATCTCGGGCATCAACGAGCTCGGCGAGTTCATGCGCCGGTGCGCCGAGGTGGTGCCGACTCTGGACGATCTCCGACTCATGTTTGGGCAGGATGTTCGGAACCGGAACGACATCAACGAATACAACGCGCCCGGTGCCGTCGACGCAGCCGCCCTTATGGAACGCATCCCTGCTGCGGCCTTTGTGGACGTGGATGGATCCGACCGGCCCGCGGCAATGTTTGGCATGGGCTCGTGGGAAGGGATCAAGCGTCTCGTGGAGGCTGGCGCTCGCGACCCTCGTCTGCTGCGTGGCTATTACGCCATGCGAGCTCTGATGAACATGTTTTACAGCAACGGCGTCGACGTTGAGCGTTCCATTGTCGCCCCCCTCTTTGGTGGTGCTACGCGCGTGTGCGCGTTGAACGCGTTTGCGCCGTCAATTGCTCTTTATCGGCTTGAGGACCAAACGCGTCTTCTTGGCTACCTTTCCGATGCGCGCATCGCCGCATTTTCCGAAACTCTTGGACTTGCAACTCGGACCCTAGTTAGCGCTTTGAACGCTGCATACCGGACTCGATACAGAGCCCTCGGTATTGTTAACCGCGGTGACCGCAAAGATGCTGTTGACGCGAGCGGCCAGGTGACAACAGCAGCAACGGCAATTGCGACATATCTCGCGACTGCGGCAAATCTGACTCAAGCGGCAAATGATACCGGAGATCTGCCAGCATATCTCGATGCGCCTTTGGCAGCAGCAGCGCAAACCATTTTGGCGACTCCTGCCATTGAAGCCCGTATTGTCGCCACCGCTATCACTGCTGTGCGCGATCTCATCGGTCTGGACGATACCGACAACGCTGCCAATGCGGACGTTGACGTCCTCGCCGACAATGCGGCTGTCGATGCCGTGGTTGCGGCTGTAACCGTTCGGGTTACCACTGAACTGCGCGCTTTGCTTACAGGTCCAGTCGCCGCTGCAGACCGATACGCCGTGGATGGAGTAGGCGACCCGGCTGATGCTGCTACAGTCGCCACGAACGATGTCAACGACGTGCCTGAGTGGCTCGATGCTATTCGTGGCATTGGCGCGGACAACTATGGAACCCTCTCCGCAGATCGCGTGATTGCCGTGCTTGCCAAGGCGCAGCGCCTCGTCTCTCTTGACACGACAGACGAAGCGCAGTCGCGGCAGATTACGGCTGCGGTCAACCGCGTCTCGTCGCAATTCCGCGACCAGCGCGACGGGCTTCGTGCCATTTACACCGTCGATTTCCTCTCGGGACTTTTGGTGCACGACAAGTGCAACTCAGGACCCCGCACCGAAGCGCTTGATCTGCTGATGATGCACATTTACAACGGCGCCAGCATTGGCACCCTTACTGAAGACGACAGCGCGGTCAAGAAGATGCGCATGATTGCGTATTACGCGATCAAAGACCAGACCGATTTCCGCGCAAAGCTCGATGCTATTCTGTTGGTGCGGGCAGCTGGCACCGAGGCGGAAATCCGCGGGGCGTGCGAGGCGCTCGCCAAAGCCGCCAAAACAGAGTCCAGCAAGGCGACAGCACAGGCTCGGTTTGCAGAGCTGCAGGCGGCTGTTCGCGCCACTGTTCCAGCACTTGGTGCACCCAGCGGTGCTGCAGAAACTGCTGCCAACACTGCTCGTGCCAACTTTGACAACGTCGCGGGCGCCGTGCGCCAGTGGGTCAAGGTCCCGGGCGTGACCATGTCGTATGAGCAGGCATACCGGATGATCAACAATGCCACGCTTCTGCCGTTCTTCCGTCCGTCGCTCCCCAACGACCCGCAGACGGTGGCCCTTTCTGCAGCAGAATTCGGAGGCGCTGAACCGGGTCGTGGCACTCTTGCGACTCGCTCTGTCCAAGCTCGCGTTGGTGCCTCTGCCGATGTCTCCTCGGGGCGCAACCGCGACTTTGAGTATCAGGCGGAGCACGTGGGCGCGGGTGCCGATTTTGGCTTTGGGTCGTTCACTGTCGATCGCCCGTTCCTTGCGCGCAACGGAGCGCCTGCACGCCCGGATTATCCTCCTCCGGCGACAACCGGCCCTGCGTCGCGCCTTCCGCTGGCGGTTCGCGTGGCCATGGTGGCTCTGGGATCCATCCGAATCACGCGCGAGAACACCAAGATGGTGGCCCGCATTCTCCCGCAGCTCTGGCGCTACCTTGTGATTCGCGCGTGGCGCCAGCGCTTCACCGAGTCGATGTTGCTCGCAGTGGCCGGCGCCCCGACCTCGTTCTCTCCGACCTCGAACGCGTTCATCACGCGCGAGCAGATGGGCGACACCGAGGTGGTGACCAAGGCCTCGTGCTACCACACGACCATTGTCACGGAGCCGCAGAACCTCTGTCTCGTCGACCACGCGCGCATCTTTGCTCGCACGGCTGTCGGCCACGACAAGACCTTTGCCGGCGTCACCCCCCTTGCTGGTGGTCTCGGACGCCTTCTCGAGGATGACAGCAAGCCAAAGCGCGCCATCATTTCGATGCTCGTTCCCAACAAAGAGTTCGAAGAGAAGGTCATCAACGTCTTTGGCGATTACAACAAGGACGAAGCGCCGATGGTTCACGAGATCGAAAACACGCTCGGGGAGCAGCATGCCCATCCGCACTATGTCGGAGACGCGTTTATGCGTTCCTATTTCTACCTTGACAACAACGTCCGGACACAACAAGTGGAAGAGCGCGAGCGTCTGGGCTGGGGCGATCGCCTCGTCAACTGGGTCTGCCTTCCGGAGGCCATGTGGGAGCGCGACCCGTCGGGATCGGTGACCTGTCGCCAGTTCAGCATTGACCACCTCGGACACAATGTGCCCGGCACGTCGCGTCTGCGCGCCTATGGTGACGCGCTGCCCTACGCGACCGAGCCGATGGCGGTGACGGTCCAATAAAGGGTCTTTTTCACTTGTGCATGAGCCTGACCATGGTGTCGCGGCGCTTCTGGGCACGCCGGCGCGCGTCGACGTTGAGCCAATACTTGACGCAGGCGTCAACGATGTCAATGTCCGCGAGATCTCGGAGAATGAAGGGGTTGTCGGGGTCCCGGGCGATGCTTGAGAACGACGCGATTCCGGTGCGTGCGGCAAGGATGGTGCGCGAGTCTCTGGCTCCGGTGATGACCGAGACGATGGCTGCGCGTGCCTGCTCGTAGACGGTGGCGTGAGGGACGCGGGTCTGGAACTTGATGGCGCCAGAGTCGATCTTGGCCGCGATGGACTTGAGCCCCTGCTTGGAGGTCTGGTTCTGGGCGGTGGCGGCGAGGACGATCTGCGCGTTGCGGATACTCGCGCGCGGGGTGAGCGTTCTGGGGTCGACGCTGAGGAAGCCGTTGCGGGCGCAGTGGAGGCTGGCCGCGTGGAGGTCAATGTCGGGGAGAAGCACGGGGGGCACGGCGGCAAAGTCTCCGTAGGTCGTGCCCTGCGGCGCGTCGGCAATGGTCTGAGCGACGAGAATCTGCGCGGGGTCAAAGAACGTGAGCCCAGCGGAGACAGAGGCGTCTGCGGGGACGGATCGGTGCTTGTTGACGAGCTCGGGGGTCCACTCTGGGAGGGTGACGGGTTTGTGCGAGACGGGCGCGCAGAAGAAGGGCGCGTGCATGGGAATGAGGACGGGGTCGTCGTGCGCCTCGGGATACTGCTCGAGGCACGTCGCAATCATGCGAGCCTGCGACGGACGTGAGTTATCTTTAGCAAGAGAGGGCGCGCAACTTACATACTTGCGTGTAGCGGCCGATGGTCTCGATGAACTCGATGAGGAAGGCGACGCACGGGGTCTCGCCGCCGACGACTTTGACAGCGGGGACGCGCTCGACGGCACTGCCGACAATCTTGCCCGACGAGTCGTAAGCATGACTCTTAAAGTCGCGCGGCTCGGTGATAAAGTGCTCTATGGCGACTTTGGGGAGGACGTCGAGCGGGCCCGAGTTGGCGTAGATGGCCTTGTTGTGCTCGTAGAGGATGGTGGCGACGGTCTCGACCGAACCGCGGATGACGACGTAGCGATAGTCGATGCGGCCGCCGGTGGTGAGATACTCGGGGTTGATGCGGTTGCCGACGGCACCGCGGACGTCTTTGAGCGCTGCGAGCTGCTGGATGCGATGGACGGCCTTTTGCTCGCACTCTGCGACGAGGTTGTTGATCTCCTCATTGGAGAGGTCCCCGGCGAGGTCTGCGATGACGTTTTTGCCGTCGGACGCCGTTTTGGCGGCGTAGATGTCGTTGCCGAGGGCGAGGATGCCAGAGGCGGACTGGACGACCTCGAGGGCGTCGTCGATCTTGCGCTTCTTGGCAGGGACAATGTCGCGGACGACGCGGACGGGTTCTGCGCGCGGCTTGTAGTTCTGGAGGAAGCGGGTCATGATGTCGCCCGTAGCGCGGTCTGCGCCGGACATGTCGTTCTCGGTCGAGTAGAGCCGAGACGCGACGCCTGCGACAAAGGCAAAGATGGGGACGCCCTCGGGCTGGTAGGCCGACCACCGGAGAGCAAAGGCGATCGAGACTTCCTCGCTGCAGACAAAGAGCGTCTGCGCGACAGTGTTCATGAAGACGACGAGGTCAAAGTTCTTGCGTCCGGTGATGCGGGCGGGCGAGTTGATGCGGAAGCCGGCGGCGACCACGGCGCGAAGGACGGTGAGTCCCTTCATGACGCGGTCGGTGACGTCCCACATGCGCGGGTTGCTCTTGGAGATGTGGAAGAGCTTCTCGCGGACGGTGAAGAGACGGCCCATCTTTTGCGCGCCGGCGTCTGCGGTGATCTCCGGGAGGGCGCGGCACGCGATGGCGCGCCAGACCATCTGGCAGAAGAAGTAAATGGTGCGGATGAACTTGACCTCGGGGATGTCGAGGCGCATCTTGACGTTGTCCTCGACGGCGGAGCGAGTGGTGAGCACGGCCTCGGGCGCATACATGAGGTTGGCGCGGAGAAGGGCCTGCTCGTCCCAGTCGGTGGGCTTGTTGTTGCTGGCGATGATACGCATGCACCACGCGATGTTCCACGCCTTGCCCTTGGTGCGGATCGTCTGCCCGCGGTCGGTCTTGTGCGAGGCGCAGTAGGTGTGCGAACCCGCGCCCGAGCCGAAGAGATCTTTGATGGCGGCCTGCTGGTCCTTGTTCTTGTGCGCGGCCGTGTTGCTGCCCGCGGTGTTCGACGTGGCCTCGTGGATGGTGAGAACGGCCCCGGTGTCCTGCAGCGTGTGCGCGGACTCTGCGCGGTCCGTTTGCGTGCCGCGCTCCTGTGTTGCATGTGAGCAGAATGAACGCGCGTTGTCCACGAGAGCATACATACCTGCGCGGCGACAAGGGCCCCGATGACGTCGATGAGCGCGGACTTGCCGGTGGAGCCCGACGAGATGATGAGGAGGATGATCTGGAGACTGCGGCTGTAGAGGCCAGCAGTGAGCGCGAGCGTGAACGCCTGCGCGACGCGGAAGTGGTTGTGGACGATGCCCATCTTCTCCGTGGCGGACCAGAGAAAGAGCATAAAGTTCGAGAGCACGCCCGCGGTAGGTTCGACGTCGGGGACGCACATGCGCGAGCACCCCGCGCCGATCGAGTAGTTCTCGACAAACTCGCGGATGGAGACCATGGCGTTCATCTCGGCTTCGGATCGGCGAGCGCCAGACGCGTTCTGGACGTCCGCGCCCGCAAACCAGTTGGCGAGGAAGGCCTGCATCGCGTCCTCGGTGAACTGCTCCATGATGCGGCCGTGCTCCTCGATCTGGTAGAGCGGGTCTTTGATGCGGTGCCACTCGGCGATCTTGTCGTAGAGCTCGGGCCCGAACGGCGACATGAGGTTGTAGCTCGTGACGAGATCGGCGCCGGCAGTGCGCGCGTCGCCCTCGATGGCAGCCGTGGACCGGATCTGGTCCTGTAGGGCCTGTTGCGCCTCTTGGATCTTCTTGGAGCGCTGGTGCTCGGCCATGATGGCATCGCGGGCCTCGGAGGTGACGACAAGAGCGCTGGGATCGATTCCCGTTTGGGACGCCAAGGCCTGCTTTGCGACGGGGTCGATGACGTCGAGCGCGAGGATGGGACGCGTGATGACGTTGCCGATGTCCCGCCGCGACGGGAAGACGATCGCGATGGGAGTGCGGAAATCGGCGGGGGAGAAGAGGCGCGTCGAGTCGTCCTTGGGGAAGCAAATGGCGAAGAACTTCTTCGGGCCAAGATCGATGGTGACGACTTGGTTGTGGAGCGCGAACCGCTCGTCGAACGCCGGGAACGAGACCGTGGACGACTGGAAGAAGATGCCAAAGCCGGTGCTTTCGAACCGCGCACAGGCCGCGACGGGATCCGCCCACGGCTCAAGCATGGCGAGAAGGCCATACCTGTTCTCGAGCATGAACTCTCGGACAAGATCGGGGTTGATCTCTCTGCCGTGCGTGCGTTTGGTGATGCGCGAGACGCGTGCGACGGCAGCAGGAGACGTTCCCGAGTAGAGCACAAGGGCGGTGACAAGCTTGTCCATGTCGACGATGGTGCCGTAGTGCCGGGTGTTGTTCTCCTCCTGATATGCAGGCATGCGAGCGTTGCGCATGGCAAAGACGGCCTCGATGGCGGCGTGCGGGTCCCACCCGTTGTCGCGCCTCATGTAGACCATGCGCACCGCGGATGGCACGCACGACATCTCGGAGCGGTAGAGCGATTGGACAATGGCAGCAGCGCACGGCGCGGTGACGTTGCCCGAGTAGTCGACGAACTTCGGAAGCGGCCTCTGTGCGCCGTTGTGGAGAATTTCGCCGATGTCAAACACCGCGCCAACAAACTGCGCGAGGTCGGCGATGATTTGCGCCATGGTCGACGCGCTGCTTCCGAGCGTTGGGTAGGTGCCCAGAGACGCCGGGATGAGAATCTCGGCAGCAAGGAACATGCCGCGTTGCATCAGCCCTCCGAGCGCGCCCAATGACGCGTTTTCGGTGATTTCGCGAGGATACGCGTGCACCTGAGCCTTGACAAGCTCGTGATACTCGGGCCCATTGGCCATCTCCTGCGTCACCCCGGGAGGATACGGCGGCTGGATGAACTGCCGATAGTTGACCTCGGCGGTCGATGCAACCGCCACCAAAGACGGAACAAAGTCGTGCATACGAGAAAGGTGTGCGCATGTCCCGCTCCGACCGGGTAGAATCGTAATTTGGCCTTTTAAGCATGGGCACTCGTCATAAAAGTGAACCGGGTCAAGTCTAACCCAGACTCCTTCGCGGATCCAGACTTCACTTCAAATGTTTGGGGGGAGAGGATTTCCAACCAGCGGTGGCGGGGCGCCCATGCATGCGCGCGCTTCCGTCGGAAGAGCCCCTCGCGACGACGACGACGAGGAAGGCGGCAGAGACAAGAAAAAGTCCACCAGACTGCCCAAGGACACCGTGTTCACGCCGCCGCAGCGCATCCGGTGCGATGGTTCACTTTGCAAAACCGGGCCAGATGCACGGCATCATCTGGGGCCCGAGGACATGGACGGTGTTCTTCCGTGGTTTGCACGGCCTCCGGGCGGCGCGGCACCCATGGACGTGGACACTATTCAGATGTGACGCGAAACGCAACGTTTCCAGACAAGACGTCCGTGGCGACAAACGAGGCCCACTCTCCATCCGCTGTTTGCATCTGCCACACGCTGAGTGAATCCGTTGCCAGCTCAGCGAGCGCGTTCTGTCGCGAAGTCCAACCTCGTGCCATAAACTTGCGCGCAAGAGTCCGTCGCATCTCTCCCTGCACGCGCTGTATGACGCGCTCGATGACTTCGGGCTCTTGCCGAAAGACAAAGACCGGCACGGAGCCGTCGCGTCCATCAAAAATGCACACATTCACGCGAGTGTCAGGCAACGGCTCCTTGCGTTCCTTCTTCTTTGCCGGACGCGCCGCGCGAGCCACTGCTGGATTCAAATCCCGGTCACATTGGAGTGCCATGGAGTCAAGTGTGGTGCTCCAAGCCGCGTGGAGACACATAGCATCTTTGAAATGCATATCTTGTCCGACGTCATTTCTTGCCATGGGAGGAGATGTTCGGAACAGGGTTTTGATCCTCGGACCTCAAATCGGACCTGTCCCCTTTCCGCGGCCGCAAACCCTGTTCCGAATATACACTCCCTCCGGCAAATATTACTCCGTTGCATCCACGTCTGTAGAAGGGTCGGGGCTTTCGTCGGCAGGAAACAGGGGCGTGAGGAGTTGGCGAAGGACATTTGGAAAGGTGCCCTTCTCGTAGATGACCATGAGACGCCAAAGGTCGGCAAGAGAGAAGCTGGGCGGGATGGCCACGGGCTGCTTTGGCTCTTGCAGCATGAGCACGTCGCACAGCGTCGGAATCTTGAGCACGCTAGTGTCCGAGGGAAACAGGACGTCGCCTATGGCAAGGTTCTCTGGAACGACAATGTCGGCATGATCGACCGAGATAGCGCGTCTGTGCTCGGCGACATGGCGCTCCATGACGGGCACGGCGCCCTGCTGGACCGCAAACTCGTAGTCGACGGCCTTGCTTGTGTGGAGCGTCTTCCACATGTCCGGAATGTCATACAGGGCCTCCGGAGGGAACTGATACGCGCCCCACAGAACGTCGTGCAGCACCGCCAAGAGCGCCATGGGGAACGTCACAAGGGCCGAAAGAGCATAAGGCGCCTCTGTGTTGAAAAAGCGTGCCGAGAAGCCAAAGTTCGCCACGCGCTCCGATACCATGTCCGCGGCGCGATGCATGGTCTGAACAAAGGCCGTGTCATTGGCTCCGTAGTGGGCACGGATAAAGACGAGCACGTCAAAGACAAGACGCGAGACAGGGCGGCACGAGCGCACGGGCTTGAAGTCAAACACGGCTTGCATGAACGGCGTCTCTGCGATGACGCAAGGAGCGGGGAGCTCGTAGAACAAGCGCACAAAGAGCTCTTGATCGAGAGGAGGAGCCTCGGGGCGCAGCGCAATCTGAGCCCAAGGAGTTTCGGGACCAAACCACGCGCGCACGTGCGTGTGCCGCTCGTTGAATTGCGCACAGAGAAGCGCGGACTTGAACTCAACGCCCTCGCATGCTGGTGGGTCTGTGCCCAGAAGCAGATGCGCAACGGCAGCGTCACGCTCGGCTTTGGTGGCTCCGGTCATTGCTGTCTTTGCTGCGACGAGCCGTGATGGTTCGAGGCGGGTTGTCAACTCGATGGTCATGACTGGCGCGTCCCACTGGCGCAATTCCGGCGCAACACTGTCCAAAGCCCGCTTCAAGCTGTCTTGAAATGCCAGCACCCATGCAGGAGGAGTTAGAGACATGCGAGACAAGTGTGATTCACTGCTGGGTCTTCTTCTTCTTCTTTGTAGGCTCGGCGGGCTCCTCAAAAATGTCGTCGAGGGCCTCGACCTTGACATCCGCCTCTGGGACCTCCTCGTCGCGGGCGCGCTTTTGGCCGGACTCCGGAAGGATCTTCTTGATGGCAAAGATGTTGGGCGCCTTGGGGTCCATGAGGTTCTTGCACTTGATGACGTCCTCCTTGTTGGCGGCGGAGACGATGTCGTAGAACAGGTTCACATCCGTGGGCAGCGGCAGCACTTGCATGTTTGGGTCCGAGGAGTCGCAGCTGCGAGCAACTGCAAAGCACGTGGGCAGATCCGCGGGCCGCATGTCTCCAAACTTGTCCGCGACGCTGCGGACGTCGATGTAGGTGCCCACATACTCGTTGAGCACCTTCTGGGGGTTGGAAGCAAGCGCACGCAAGGTGAGCTCAAAGTCGACAACAACATAGGTCGACTCGGGGACGGTGGGGATGACAGGCACGCCCATGCTGTTTGCGTGCCGACGGGCGTCCGGGTCCACGAGAGCGCCCCTGTTCAGTCCTGCGACGGCAAAGCCACGCACGTGATCGCCGAGATCTCCCATGCCTGCGGGAAGCGCAAACGGGTTGCTGGCACGCCCAAAGGAACGGAACGCAACCACCGCGCGCTCCCACGTCTTGTCGAACTTGGCCATGCTGTCCGAGATCACGGACACCCACGGATGCGCGTTCTCGCCGCTGTTGTTGTCGACAGCGTAGCTGGAGCGGTTGGCAATGTCGAGAATGTCTCCGTTGACGTCGATTGCGCGGAACTTCTCGTTGAAGAACGAAAAGCCAAAGCGGGGCACATCTCCGACGCGCGGGTCAAACTGCGTCACGGTGGCACAGAGTTTGGCCATCTCGCGGATCGCCTCGCACGGACCTTTGGCCAAAGGCGTGTATCCGACGAGCGGTCCCTTGTCGTCGTCGGACTTGGGAACAAAGGCGTCGTAGCTGGGCCGCTGCTCGGGCGACTCGGGCGGCTCAAAGAACGCCGGCGTGACGGACAGGTTGTAAACCTTGCCCATCTGCAGCGACGCAGCCATGAACTTGTCGGGGTCGCTGATGCCCCAGCGAAGAACAACGACATCGATGATGTCGCCAAGGCAGAGAATGGCGTCCGTGTATTGGGTCTTGCCTTCCTCTCCGGACTTGATGCGCTTGCCCACGCGAGCTTGGACGGTTGCCGAGATGATTTTGCCCTCTGCGGACTGGAGCACCTTGGCCATCGCGTTCGAGTCAAACCCGGCCACGTGAGTGACAAACACCTTGCAGTATTGCGCAAAGCCGCTGCTGCCCGTCGTCTTGCTCTTGCGCGCAACCGGCTTCGGAGCAGCAAGCACGATGCCGGTGATGGTGACGGCGTTCTTGTCCACGTAGACGCGCACGGACTTGGCGCCCATGACGCGCGGGACTGTAGCGAGAAACTTCATCGCGTCGTCGATGTCGGCAAACTCTGTCGTGGGATCCGCTGCCATGTTACTGGAGTGAGGTGTGAGAGCCCTACTTTCGGTGGGTGTAGACTAGGAGTCCCGTCGCAGAGACTGCCAGAGCCAAAATCACAAACAACGCATCTCCGTCCAGTGCTTGGTAGTATTGCATGACCGGGGCAAGGCAAAAGAGACTAGCCGCGACAATGTGCGACACCAAAAGAATGACAGTGGACCCGGTTTGCAAGCCCCAGAGCGCCGCTTCGTCGTATTCGATACCGAAAGGCACGTTTTCCACGACCTCCATAGCCGCACGGGCAAACACGAGCAGAAAGCCGACTACGGGAATGGCAAAGCGCGTCTCAGCCCATGCACCGTCCGTCTCGTGGAGCGCGTAGAGACAAATGGCAGACCACGCCGAGGCTTGTATCCACAACTCGGCAAAGACTGCTTTCTCTGATGCTACGATGGCAACGGCCGCGAGCATGCCCGTAAACGCATGCATGGTATACAACGCCACAAGGACGCCTTGTCCCCAGAAGAGCACGTTTCCATAAATGCTGGTCGTCTGTATTGCTGCCACGAGAGACAGAATGGCCATGATGCACGTAGACGCGCGCATGGTCTCCGGGCTGTGCTCGACATAATAAACGGCCCACGCAACAAGCAAGATCAGGGAAAGAGCGCGAGCTGGAGGCGGCAGCGCCGTGTCCACGACCACGCGGTCCCACGACACGGCGTTCTTGTCCGCGTGCAGTTTGAAGCGATACGAGCGCAACGAAAGCGCAGAGAGCGATGGCGTGCCTTCAGAAAGAAACTGGACTGCTTTCTCGACATCCGTTTTCTGGTAAGTGGCTCGGCTGATGACAAAAGGGCCGATGGCAATGTCGCCCCACGTCTTGTGTGCAAGTTCGAGAACGCTGCTTTCGGCGTAGAAGGTGGATCCGGGAGAGAACAGGCGAACGCCGTCGATTGTGCACGAGTCGTTGCATCGCACGTAGTCCCACTCGGGACACGGCGTGTTGGAGAGCGTCAGACGACTGGGTGTCATCTCGATGCACTGCCAGTGCCACGTGAGAGGCGACTGTAGCGATAGACCGATGATGGCATCCGCCTCGCGCGCTTTCATGCGTGCGTATTCGTCCAATGTGCCGTCTCGGACCGGCAAGTAGACGTCCGTCTCGGTGCCAAATGCGACATTCTCGCGCGAGACGGCTGCGTTCCACGAGCGCGACACGTTGACGTTCTCTCCGTGGACGATGATCTCGCCGTGCGAGAGATCAAAGATGACATTCGATCTCCACGAGAGCGTTCCGATCTGCGCGGTGCCCACAATGTCGCCGTTGTCGTAGAGACGCACATAGACGTGCGTGTGCGCGCACGCTGTCGCAACCAACAACAAAAAAACTGGCCACATGAGAAGGTCATAGAGAACGCGGGCGCCAACGCGGGCTTTGCTGCGTCTGTGCTTTTGACACTTGCTCTGGCACGAATTAAAAATGGATTCGGGGCCTCCCCGATACAGTCTCAACAACACGGTGTTCTCGGACGTGTGCGAGCCGTATCAGCGCTTTGGGATGGTGTTCTTTGCAACCGAGCGCATTGACGAGCGTGTAGTCCGCGCGCTGCAGCCTTGCCGCACCACGACCGCGCACGCCGTCATCTCGGAGATCCCCGGGAAGACGCCCGTTCTTGCCCCGGGCGACTGGGCAGGGATCTACGAAAAAGACGGGCGGCGCATATTTGTGCTTTGTGCACAGCACGCCGACGCCGAGAACAGGCCACTGGCCCTGCATGGAACTTGGAAACAACTTGCCGAGGCATGGCAAGAAATAGAAGTGGACGCCCAAGGGATTGCGCAGGAATTTGGTTATCAGCTTGGCGACTGTCTTGCGTCGTGCCCGCTCACCTCGGTGCGTCTGAGCCGTGACTCTAGCCAAGTGTGTGTCACATCGGGGTGCGTTTCGCGCCTGCCAGAGTTCACTTCGGACCCTCCTCCGACACTCGTAGTGCCCTCGCTGACAAAAACTCGAGTTTGGATCATCTCTCCTACGCCCACGGTAGACGAGCTGGGGGTTATTGCCATGGCGTCCAAGCGCGAAAACTACATTCCGTTGGACCACGGAGACAACATGTTTGCGCCGTCGTGTCCGCGTTACGAGGACTCGACCTATGACAACGAGGCATGGGTTCTGCAACGCAATCTGACAGAATTCCAGCCGTTGTTTACCATTGCCCCGGGTGCTTCGATTGAGGAGAGCGCCAAGCAGCTGACGTAGCTTTACTCGTCGTCAGACGAAGTGAATCCGAGGTGCATTGCTGCTGCCGCGACGGGCTTGGCCTTGGGCTTGGGCGCAGACCGCTTGCGCTTCTTGGTGGGCTCGGGCTCGGGCTCGGGCTCAGATGGATCCTCCTCCTCGTCGTCGTCTTCCTCGTCGTCGTCATTGTCGGACCCGGACTCGGACATGGGCTCCGGGGTGCCCTCGAGGTTCTTGCTCTTCTTCTTGGCGTGAGCTATGACCTTTGTGATGGGCGAGACGGCAAGCATCGGATCACGGAAGATTTGGGCGCACTGGGTCTGCACGTCGCTCAGCTCCTTTTCGCTGGTAAAACGATTGGCGGGCTTGCGAACTTGGCGGTTGCCGGCCATGGCAAGCGCGACGACGACGTTCTCGTGGGTCTTTCGGAAGTCGGCAAACGCCTTCCACTCGGTCGCCGTGAGCCGCTCCGCGTCCTCCTTTCGGTTCTTCTTCTTGTAGAGCACGATCGCGAGATGCGTCGAGAGAAAACCCCGAAGCGGCAGCTTCTCCTTCCTTGCCTCGGCGTGATACGCGGCAAGGAGATCAATGGCCGTGACGGGCTTTGTCGCGAGAACCTTGGCGAGCACAGCGCACTCGGGCGCCGTAAAGGGGCACTCGGTGATCGAGGTCAAAGGACGGGGAAAATGAGGCGCCGCAAAGCACGCATCGACCACGCGAAGAATGGGGCCCACGAGAGCCCGAATCGGCGACTGCGCGGCGGCCATGACCTCTTGCGCGAGGGCCGGGCTAAGGTTCTGCCGCTTGGTCTTGATGAACTCAAAAAGGATGTCCGACTCCGGGTAGTCTCCGAACACCGCGTTCATGGTGTTTCTGGCCTGCGCCATCGTGCAAGGCACGAGAGTGCACTCGTGCGCAAAGTTGAGCTGGAGGTCGTTGACCATGGACTGAATCGTGGCAGCCTTGCACTTGGTGCGCACAAGGAGGAAGTAGGTGAGCGCGGCCACGACCCGAGAGACAAGGGGCGTGCTGAGCGACTTGTAGGCCGTCTTCATGACGTCCGTGAACTCCGAGTCGTCGAGGCTGACGGCGTCATTCTTGCCCTTCTTGGGCGACGCGGCCACAAGAGCAGCGCGCATCTTGGCGACGACCTCAAACAGCGAGTTTGCAAAGGCAAGAAGCCGCTCCATGATCTCCGTGGTCGTAGACGTCTCGTCGAGGCCGTCCGCATAGGGCAGCGTAATGACGACGTCAAAGATCTCCTTTGGGATTGTTTTGTATTTGTTGCCGCGCTCAAGCACGGTCTCGTAAGCGGCGGCGAGACGATCGAACTGCTCGTAGACGACCTCGACGACCTTGGGATCGTGCACGTGCTGCGCGATGGACTCAAGATAGGGCACAAGGGCGCCTTTGTCCTTCACGGCGTCCTTGTAGGCAGGAAAGATGGCACACCACGCCTCAAAGAGCGCATGCGCCACCTCGGCCGAGTATCCGCGCTCGGCGGCAAGCGGCAAAAGGCGCGCGGCAAGAGGCCCAAGGCCCTCGGCGACAGAGAAGGGCAGCACGGGGGCAGTGTTGCCGTTAGCAACGTGAAACGCGCGAACAATCACACTCGACTTCATAATTAGAAGAGAGAGGTATGGCAGACCCACTGATTCAAGGCGCTCTAGCTCTTGCGGCACTAGGAGCATTTCTGGGTCTCGGGTCTCTCTTTTACTGTCTGCGGCCTGTTGCAAAGAAGCGAACTCAGTAAAGCTTGATCTTCTTCTTTGGCGGGCCCCCGCTGCTCTTTGTTCTCACCGGCTGGCCTTCCGAGGTGTCGTCGTCGTCCGACGAGTCGTCCTCCATCTCCTCGTAGGACGTCTCCGCGTCTTCCTCCTCGCCCTCGTCGTCAAAGTCCTCATCGTCGTCGTCGTCGTTGTCGCCGCCCTCGGCCTCGCCCGAATCCCACTGCGGGTAGCAGTTGAGGAAGAACTGCACCAGACGCGACACCGGGAGCGAGGACACGGACGCGGGATGCACCTCGTCTGCGCCAATGACCGTCTTGAACAGATAGTCGCTGTGCTTGTGGATCTGCGCAAAGATCTGCTTTGGACTGAGGACAAGGGCGTCGCTGTCCTCTCCCGGGAGATCGAGGCTTTTGGCGGTAGCACCTTTGAACGCAACCACGTCGTCTGCATCCGGGTGACGGGCGTCCTCGGAGAGCTTGACCAGCTCGACATCTCCGAAAATGCTGAAAAGGCCCATCAGCTTCTCCAAGAACGCCTCGGTTGGCTGGAAATGGAACTGCGCGGGGACGATGGACGACAGAACAAAGGCCTCTGGCGGGAACCCGAAGACGATCGAGTTCGGCTGTGGCTGGAACATGATCCGCGTCTCGGCAGGGACAAGCTCGCGGTGCCTCTTGACCTTCTTTTCGCACTCGGGCGAATGCGTGATCAAACACGCCATGATCGAGTCCAGCATGACGATGCACGGCGGCGCGGCATGAATGGGCGCGATCTCGATGTCTGTCACCTCCATGGGGAACGCGACGCAGCCAAGGGCCGTCATGTAAACCGCCATCGTCTCTCCGACATAGGAGCCAAAGAAATGGTATTGCCCCGAATGGATCGTGACCGTCTTGAGGTTCGGCGGCATCTGGATGAAGGCTTTGGACCGGTCGCGGACCAGATCGAGGATCTTCTGCTTGATCTTCTCCTTGAACGCCTTCTTGTTCTCGGCTGCTTCATACTTGGCACGCGCCTTGTCGCGCTCGGCCCGCATTGCCTCTGCGCAGAACTTCTCCTCCTCAGTGGGCAGCGAGGCGATGACGGCGTCCGTGTCGACGTCGAGCTTGATGTTGAAGATGCACGGCATCCGCGTCCCGTATGCTTCGATGGCGCGCATGGAATCGGTGCACGCTGCCAGCGCAATGTGCTCGTTGCAATCCGACCGAATGAGAAACAGGCCCGGGAGTCGGCTCCGCATGTCCACCACAGAGCCGATGATTGCTCCGTAAGGGACAAACTCGTCTCCGATCTGCAGCCCTTGCTTGTCTGCGCGTGTGTCAGCCAGTGCACCTTGTTGCGCCACAGCCCGCTTACATACTGCTGTAGACAAGCACGACATCGGAGGGCGCCTTCTCGGTCTTCGTGGAAGGACGAAGACGCAGCACGGGCGCCTGAAAGACAAACGAGTCGGCGGCGGTCGCCTCCGAAATAATAACCGGCTTCTTTTCGTCTGAGAAGGTCCAAGCGGCACAGCACACGCGCGTCAGAACACTTGCTGTCCCTCCCCTTTGCGGGGAAAAACTAACCCTCCATGGAAGTGTAGTGTGTGATGTTTATGGAGCCTGCTGTGCCGCAGAAGCTCTTGGTTGCGATCGCGTCTGTGACTCTGGGCTCGTCAATGACTGCGCGGGGACATGCGGCGGATCTCTGGTGCGCGATTCTTTGGGCGTCTGCGGCGGCGAGTTTGCGCCCATTTTCATTACAACAACGGCGGTCATTGTCACGCAAGCAGTGGCTGCCGTCGGTGCCGCGGTCATTGCCGCTGCCTCCATCGCACCAGCGTTTGGCGGCGCCGCGACTGCCAGCGTCACTGCAGTCTAGCAAAGTATTCGTCCCAAACAGCCCGATTCTCGTCGTCGGCCACGTCGATGTAAACTCGATGCACGCGTTTGGCGGCAAAGGCGTTGCTGGCACGGATATGCGCGCTGTCGCAAGTCCAGTCGCCAAACGTGTCCGCGATGGCACGCATTAGCGGCATGTGGTGCTCGCGGCACATCTTGAGGACAGAAAGGACAGGTATGGACTTCTGGTCCGAATACAGACAGACGGACATCTTGGCGGATCGGTCTGGGAATCGGATTCGCAGTTCCAAAATGGTGTTGACAGCGTCCTCGGTGCCTTGCAAAACGTTTGCGTTGACGCTGTCGAGAGAGCGTGATCTCCGTCTCATTCCCGTTTACTCTTGAAAATGTCCGTCTTGGCGTAGGTCGGGAGCTCAAAGACGTCCGGTTTCTTGTAAGTGAGTTGTGGCGGGGGCGGAGTGTAGAGAGCGTTCGTGTGTTCGGGCGCACACCGGACAGGCGCAGAGGAAGGCATAATCCTCCAGTAAATGGCCATGGCCACCACGCTCACAAGAGTGACGACAGAGAAGCAAGTCCCTGCCGCCCAGAGATACCCCACGTGCGACTCGGCGAGCGTGTGGAACCCGGCCTTGAAGTCGAGCCCCGTGAGCAGCCACACCCAGCCGTTCAGCCCTCCGACCGACGCAAGCGCAATCTGAAAGCGCGACATGGCTCGTATCTTGGTGGCCTCGGAGCAGCCGTTCTTTTCGCCTCGGTCGGCTTTGTCGGCCTCTGTCCATGCATACTTTGGGTTGGTTCTGCAAAGGTGGTCCGTCTCGTCCGCGTGCTCCATTTTGGACGCCGCCATGACATAGTGATACTGCAAGGACTCGATGATGCGAACCGAGATCACGGCCAAGCAAAGCATGACAAGGACATCTCGCTTGCTCTTCGCAAACAGAAGCGCGTTCAGTGCAAACACAGACGGAGTTGCGACCATGGCGCCTAGAAACCAATGCTCGGCTTGGGCATGGTATCCCGCAAGCGCCAGTGCCACCAACGTGCAGCCATAGATGCCAAAGCGCGTGGATTGCTTGCTCTGGCTAAGCATGGCGGGCTGTGGCGCCACCCTTGAACGCCCTCGGCCAGCTCGTCTGTGTATATAGAGATGCTGTGTCCTTTTTTACAGCGTCAGCACTTTCATGATGTTGTCAAGAACGCCAAGCAACCGCTCTTTGACGACTTGCGCTTCTTGCGTCGGCGGTCGGAGCTTCTCTGTTTGCGCGACAGCAGACGCGTAGTTGCCGATCAGAGTCAGACGCAATGCCTCTCTTTCCTCGGGCGCGCGCGCCGTCGCAAGTTGCGCATGCACCGTGGCCACGCTGTATTCGCCAGAGTCCAAACGGCCTCGAATGCGCTCGTAGTATGCAAGCTCGTCATCGCTCATTTTTGAGTGAAGTGTCAAAGGAGTGCTTTCTCGCGACAGGCAAGAATGACAAATCGATGCTTGCGGTCTACCCAGAGTACGTTTGCCTCGTATGGACGGAGTCCGGGGCTGCGAAAGAGATTCACAATCTCGTTGTCCAGCAGGTGCCGGTCTTTCTTGCGCACCACGCCTTCAAGCGCCATGGCACGATGATGCCCCTTGGTGACGACGCGGTAGTATGCAAAGAAGACCATGGAGCCGCTGTCACGCAAATGTGTGACAATAGAGCCTTGCCCCGAGCGCTGGATGGCGTCCTTTGCAATGGTGTCCGTATCGGGGTGCGCAGGCTGAAACTGAAAGTATCCCGGAAGATCTGCTACGATGACAGTGGGATCTTCGGTGAACTCGTATACTTGGTCAAAGTAAGACGGCGCGACCTGTGCTGGCTTCCTCGGGATGACACGGCTGCTGCACCATTCGGGGATCCGCGGCCGCGTGACTCCTTTGAGAAACCAGTAGGGCAAAAGGCCGCCGAATGTTTTCCTCATGAATTTGATCTTCTGTTTCTTGTCAGGAAGCGTGGCGGCACTGGCCACCATTGTGTCCCACTTCTCTAGCATCCCGTCGCGCGTGACATAGGCCAGCTTGGTTTTCGGCATGATGAAGTCAAGTAGGCGCAAGCGCAAGCGCGAGGACGACGACAAAGCCGAAAAGAGGCCATGCCATCGCAGTCTCGGTCTCGCGCGTCCCGACGAGTCCATCCTCGAGCTCGACGATATGGATGCGTCACGAATCGATGAGAACGGGAACATTCTGATAAGCAAGGCCCCAAAAGAGCCCTTGTCCATTATGACGCATTTGGATATTCCGGCCGGCAAGCAAATCAAGACCATTCGCCGCGAGGAGCTTGTTCGCCGCGCATCGCTGTGTCTGTCGCACTGGGCCGGAAACACGGACGCGGAAAAGGACAGGGTCATACGGAAATCAGCTCAGACACGTATCTTGCTCGAGCGGCTTCAAGACAGCACGCAGCCATTTGTCCTCTCCGAGTTTGTTGTCTTGGCCGCGTCTCTCTCGTGGGATTATTTCGTGTTCCCTTTTGACTTGAGCGAAATGACCGTTGCAATGTTTACGTTTGAGAACTGGGTGTTGCTGTGTCGCTACGACCGGCGCGAGCAGGAGCCGCTTGCCGGTTTCTGCTTTGTTTTTGCCGACGACGACGATGACTAGTCGACTTCGAGACCGAGATCCAGCTCCTCTGGCGGCATCTCGCCGGCCTCCGCCGAGGCCACGATTTCGGCCTTTGTCTGCTCGATTTCTGCTTCTGTAATAACATCGCGGCTGTGGAGCGTGTCTCGCACCCGTCCGCGATACTGCGCGCGCACCGGGATGTCTTGGAAGTCCTCGGCGCGCAGGTCCAACGCGACGATGCTTGACCGGTGACGGACGTTCTCGTCGATGAGGTCGCGACAGAACCGAATGCTGTCAGGCGACCACGGGTAACGAATGGCCTGCAACAGTTTGAGGTTTTTTTCGAGCATGCGTTTGTAGGCGGCTCGCTGTTTGTGGATCTCGTGCAGCTGCGACGGCCGACTGTCCTTGCTCAGCTTCACTACTCGTGGCGTCCGCACCGAGTTCCGGGTGGCCAGAGGCGCGTGCTCGGCCGTGACCGCAATCTTCTCTCCCTTGGGACCCAACACGTATTTTGTCTTGAGCATGGAGCCGAGCTTGACTGCGGTGTGTGCGCTTTGCCGCGAGCCGTTGCAGCCCGAGCGCAATCGCGCTTTCCGCAGAGCCAACGATCTTTATTGTCGCATGCAGTGCTGCTGTGCAGCCCGCGGGGCCTTGAAGAGTCTCAGTCCGATTCTCATCTCGGACTTTGTGTATGTAAGCCCGGTCACGCTCAGACGCCGGATCTCACAGAGTCACAGGTTCGCGCGTGCATACGGACTGAATGCATATTACGAGATGCTCCTTGCCGATGTGGCAAACGCGGGCCACGAAGGCCAATTCAAGATCCTGCAGCGTCTGTATGCTGTGCAGCAGGCAGATGACTCACAGAAAAAAATAACGGAGCACATCACTCTGATGACGGCTGCTATGCGCTACTGGGACACGAGACGCGCCATGACACTCGGCTATGATCCCTTCAGCCCCGGTGCTTCTGCAAACGGCACTCCGGAGAGCTGACGTCTTGGACGTAAATCTCTTCCCCGACGGCGTCTGGGACGAGTGGTCTCTGGCGCTGGTGCTTGAACACCTCGCCAAGCTCATTCTTCGTCTTTGCCACAGCGAGACCACGGAGGATGCGGATAGGCGTGTCACCACTGCCATCGACATCTTTGTGCTCGCGCTCATCGACATTGGCGCGCTGTGGTTGCTTTGCCGGCGCCATCCGCGCTTTATGCAAGCATGGGCCATCACGCCAGTCGAGAAGCAAATGGTGGCCCTCTACACCAAAACAATCGGCCCCGCAGAGATACGCATCGACGCGTTGGCGTATATTCGCTCGCAAACAGAAGCAAGAAAGCACTTCCCGCGCGTCTGGAAGCAAGCCTTACAGACGTAAATCCTTCTGTGGGCGCCAATGAACGGAACAGGGTTTGGGCCAAAAGGGGTCGAGACCGGCCTCGAAGACCTTCAAACTCAAACCCTGTTCCAAAACTCTCCTCCTGTGGTCGGATCTTTTCCTCTTTTTCGGAAATATCCTACTACGGGACTACATATTCGGAACAGAGTCTGCGATTTGAGAAGGGTCGACCCCGAAACCCGACCCCTAGGACCCAAACCCTGTTCCGAAAATATGCTGCAGTGGGAGTGTTTACGACGAGCGTTTGTTTGCATTGTCTGACTGCGACGCGGCGCGTTTGCGTCCGTGATACGGCGGCACGCGAATGCGAACGTCAATGTCGGGCCCGTCAGCCAGAGTGGCGTCCTCGACATAGTTCATCTCGTCAAGGATCTCGTAGACCACGTCGTCCACCTTGGCTGCCGTGAGTATGGACAGAAACTCCTGCGCCACCGGAGCATGGTCAATGGGATGCTGGATCCAGCGCACCTCAATGTCAAGACTGTCAAGCGTGAATGCAATGACATGCTCATCCTTCACCTCCGAATCAAAGAATGCCTCGATGACGACTTCGAGAACAGTCTCCTGCGTGCGACTGCACTCAACCTTGATGATCTGGTGAAACTCCTCGCACTGTTGCGCTTCAGTCAAGGATGACTTCCAACCGTCGCTTGCGTCGTATTCGTGCTCGGCAACGTTGAACGTGCCGCGCACCGTTGATGTGCACGCGTAGCCCGGGAAATCGAGAGAGACAGTCCTCGGGGTCGGCTTCTTGGGCTTGGCGGCTTCCACAATGCGTGTCTGCAGCTCGCGCGGCAGGAGTGCCAGCCACTTCGAGTCTGGGCTGTGGTAGTATTTCATGATTCGCTCGACAAGAACAGCATTCTTGCTGTCTTTGTCTGCGGCTTCGATGCAAGCATTGATGTCGTCTTTGAAGTCCTTGAGGGTCTCAGGGGTAATGAGTGCCATGGGAGAGAGAGAGGTGAGATCCGGGGTCCGGTGGGCAGAAGTCGCTGGCCTCTCTCCTTTTATGCAGCTATACTGCGAGTTGCCAATGGGGTGCTTCATGCAATGCGGATTGCTGTTGGACAGCCATTTGCACGTCGATTTTGACGGCATTCACCTTGACATACCTCTTGGGTCGGTGGTCGTTCTGGACGAACAAGGCGAGCATCGCCAGTCCGACGGAATGCGATGTCTCATACAAGACAAGTGCCATCTCTCCCTGTGGCAACAGGTGCTGAACTTCCACAAACGCATTTACGTGTTTGTCGACGGCGTTGGCACGTTGACGTTCTACGCGTAAAGTTGCTCCGCATCTGCGGCTACAAGACAGCGCATGAACGTGTCTTGTTGCAAGAAGTTGACTCGAAACGCGGCCATGTATGCGCGCAGCTCGACCTCGCGTGCGTTTCGCCGCGAACAAAGGGGCGCACTCGAAATGATCCACTGCATCAACTCGGTGTCGTAGTCGGAACGCCCGCGAGGTGACGGCTCTGGGATGCCCGGGAAGTTCAGCACGCACAGACGCTCGTCATGCATGTCCACGTGCATATCCAGAGTCTCGAAAATGTGCGTCAGAAGCAGATGCGCTGTGTTGTTTCCGGACTCGGAGGTGTGCGCCGCAACGACGCACAAATCTCGCATGATCTGCATCACGTATCGGATGCAAAGCTCTGTCTCGTCGGCAGGTGGCCCGACGTGCCGTAGAATCGTCAGGCCTTTCTGAAACATGGCGCTACGAGACAGACGCAGAACGACGGCGTTCACGTGCGACTCGATCCAGTCAATGGTGCGAAGACAATGATTGATTGGCGACAGGTCTGTGCGTGTGTCCATAGTGTAAAAGCGCTTTGTCTGCTCGTCGACGTCGCCATAGATAGCGGCTTCCTTGTTTCGCTCGCAGATGGCATCCTGAAGAATGCCGGCCACCGTGGACAGGTCGTTCCTCAGTTCCAAAATGGCTTCGTTGCAACGACCGAGCTCCTCCTGACGCTCGGACGCCGGGACAATGCTCATGGAGAGAAGTGGATGCGCTTTCACTCTGCCGCGGGCGACTCCGGCTTCGGGGGCGCGGGCTCAAGAACGTAGGCGCGGTCCTTGAGGTTGGCGTGCTTTGGGATAATGCTGCCCTTTGTCATGCGGAAGTGCGTGCTCTCGTTGTCACGGTCTGTGCACATGGACACGCCCGCGTCGACGTCGTAGCCACGTGCACCCAGCTGGCTGAGAAGGCCGCGGACACTCTTGGCAACAAAAGACCCGAACGCGCCATTGCCCATGGGGAACTCGACTGTGACAGGAACCTCAAAGGTGTTTGCGACGACGCGTTTCTGCTTGGCGGCGGGCGCCGGTCGCTTGGACGCGGGCTTGGCAGCCTGACGCCGCTTGAGAGGTTGCCGCGGCTTGCCCTCCCCGGGCGGCTCCGGTGGCACAAACTTCTGCGGACGGTTTGGCCGGAGTGTCTTGCGCTCCGGCTCGGGCGACGACGAGCCTGACGACGACATGGCGGCAACGGCGTCTTGTGCGGGGGCAATGACTTCCGACGAAGAGGAGGACGACATGGAAGTGTAGTGAAGTGAATCAAAGGTCTTTCGTAGTGCTTCCCAAGTTTCGCCTTTTGAATGGGCCTGACCCATTTATCAGACGAGTGTGATTTACCGCACCAGAAGACAGACTTTGTAGTATGCCCAGTCCAAAAAGGCCACAACATGCATCAACCTGAACACCGCTCCCACGGTTGCCTGCTGGTCCGTCTGCGGCGCAAGGTAGAACAGCGGACGTCCTCTGTAGTGGTTATCCAAGATCGTCAAGCCCGCATCGATGACTGGGGACCAGACGAAGAAGAAGCGCCGGAACGTTTGCCCGCGTTGCGCAAACTCCTTGTCGCAAAAGCGCGCCGTTGCCAACATCGCAGGAACTCCAACAAGCCATGCAAAGGCGTTCGGGTCGATGGCGTGCGGGTCTGGGTAGAGCATAAGCTCAAGGGCGTGCACAAGAAACGGGCGAGCAAACTTGAACGCCATCGCAAAAACGAGCAGCATCTCGGAGACAAGTGTTACTCGATCGTGGGATAGACAAGGACGACGTCTTGGCGTGTCTCCGAGTCCGCGTTCTCGGTAAAGTGCACAAACGGCTGTGCCAGACGATGGAAGATGCTTGCGTCATCCAGCCCTAGCGGGAAGAAGAACGGGACGCAAACACGGCCTTTGACAGACACAGGCGATGTGCGCATGGTGATGTCTTCTCGTGCGCGGGGGACAAGAGAGCGCGGGATGAGGCACGACGCGGCCTCTGCCATGCCCATGATCTCTGGAGGCGGCGTCTGTGTCGGAACGAGTGTCACATGGTGGCTGTTCTTCTCGATGGACTCGAGAACGGCGCCGTGATGTCCGTCCGTCACAAAGATGTGCTCGGTGTAGCGCGTGCGCCCGCGTGCTGTTGGCACCAAAGCCAAGATGCCCACTCGATAGAACGGATGCTCGAACTGCAAGGGCTCGGGGCGGACGACGTGCGCGTCTGCAAATCGACGAAAGCCGGCTATGCCAGAGTTTGTCGCAAGCTGGTAAAGATTCTCGCACCACTCTCGCCGATGGAGTTCGTAGTCTCCGGGGGCTAGAGAGTCCGCCATGCGCCACCACGGCTCGTAGTTTGCAGTGCCTTCGCAGAACAGGACTCCGGGCAGGGGGCTGGACTCGTCTTTCTCCGAGAGCGCGTCTGTCCAAGATGACAAAATGTCTCTGCGGACAAGAACAAGCACAAGATGAACGGCCGCGTGCTCACTGGCGCGCGTGATTTTGTGCGACGCGGATGCCGATGTCGATGTTGTCAGCACGGGCATTTCGGCGTATTGCAATGCGATCTCCGTGGCAATGCGTCGCAGGAGGGGGCACGCGGATGACGTGCGAAGCAAGAACTCGCGATGCGTCCACGCACTGAGCCACGCAAATCCGTCGCAGTCGTCAGTGCCCGAGTTGACGGGGGATCCAAAGTTCTCGATATCGGTTTCGGTGCGGCCAGTAAGAATGTGATCGCTGTTGTATTGCCGGCTGCAACTCGGGAGCGCGACTGCCATGCCATAGATGCGCGCAAGAAGCGCGGCAGGCAGCGATGCAATCTGCTTTGGCGACAAGAAAGTGCCAAAGTCTTCTTCTGTGACGAGTGCGGCCTCGCACGCATATCGCGAGCTTGCAAGCACGAGCAAATGGCGCAAATAGTCGTCTTCCGTGTCGCCGTCTTGTGTCGGCTCGAAATAGAACGCGATGGGAAAGTTGGCCCGCGACCCGTCGACAAGCGCGCCCGGGACCTCAAAGATGTTCATGCGGCCGGCCTTGACAAGTTGCGGCTCTACGATGGGCAATCCGTTGTATTCGCGGAGTGGGCGATATGTCGCGTCCGTGGCCTCATACGGATCAAAGGTTTGCATGAAACGGCTCATCTTCTCTACGGACGCGTCTAGTTTCTTGTAGACGTGCGTCAGGTCCGGGTGACCTGCGGTCCATTGGATGTCGCGAATGGAAGCGTCGGCTGTCCAGACGTCCTTTTCGTCGGCTGCCGCCATGACGCGGACGGAGCTGCCAAGTAGCTGCTGGCCTGTGCGTGGCATGCCGACGACCACCGGCGTGCTTTTCAGATCGCCGGCAAGGGTAAAGAACGCGTAACCGGCAACGGCAGCCAACGGATGGTCGCGATCGCGCTCGTAGACAATGAGAATGAGTTTGTCGCCGCACGAGTCCGGATCCACGCGAATCTGAAACGGCACCTCGGAACCGGAAATCAGCTTTGGAATGCAGACGACATGCTTTCCGCAGGAGAGGATTGCTCGAAACGAGTGTCCCGGTCCCGCGTCAGATCTGCGTCTGAGGGTCAACTGGCCTTGGAGCATATTAATGTCTGGGTGTGTGTACTCATGAGACAAAAGTGGTCCGTCCTCTCTCCTCTCTTGTTCGGCAGGACTGGCGTCTTTTTTAGGATGGCGGCACGGTTCGAGCCTCTAGTTCTTTTGGTCTACCAGTCGGATGTCGGTGAAAGGCCTCTGATGCGTCTTCGCAAAGCCATCGAGGTCGGGGCGCCGCGCAGCAAGGGGCGCGTCGACGAGCACATAATTGACTCGGATGACCACAACACGGACGCCATCTTACGAGAGCTGCGGCACCAAATCGAGTTGATGCCGACGCTCCGAGTGGTGATGCTGTGCCTTGCGTCCGTGCAGGACCCTACGACCCGTCGGATGGTCAACATTGCCGCGGAGATGGCGCCTGTGTTGAGCAAGGACAAGATGTTGCGCGTGTATGTCTGCGGACGGCCGTCGCAGTGTGTTCTCTACGGTGCCGGCGATTCCGTGACTCTGCCAGACGCGCCGACCGATACCATTTATGACGTGCCTGAGCTGACTCTTGGGGTCACGGGGCCCGTGCAAAAGATCATTTGCGAGAAGATGGACGCTTGGCTGAACGCCCCGGTGACAGCACGCAAGACAGGGGCACGCAAACTGACCGATTTGGGCTGGTTTACACCTCTCTCATAAAGAAATGGCCTCTGACGAGTGCAGGACAACCTTTGTGTTCAACTTCTATCCGGAGAATGCGCTGAAGGACTCTACGGTCCTTCCGTATGAGACGATGCAGCTTTTTGTGCGCGCTAGCAAGAAGAGCCGCACGCGTGGCCGCGAGTCCAAGTGGCACCCCATCACGCTTCACAGCGCGCGCTCCTACCTTGCGGGCGCGATCGGCAACAACGCTGGCGCACACATGCACAATCGCCTTCGCCAGTTGAACGAATACAACTGGTTTGGCCACAACGACAACGAGCGCTACGAGTTTGACCACGTCTTTCTTCCGGGCACCGTCTACGAGGTGGACATTGTTCTGGAGGGCGAGGACGACAAGCCGCTTCCCGACGGCTACGTCCCGGCCCCGATTGCCGTTTCAGAGCCCAAAGCCAAGGAGGAGAAGGCAGTGGCTGCGCCTGCTGCCGTGGCCGGCCCTGCGGACCAAGGCGAGGAAGTCGTCAGGCAGATCATCAAAGGGTGCAAAGGCAACTACGGCGAGGCAGCCAGTCGCATTTTGAGCGCCGTTGCGTCGGACATGGTCAAAGACCCCTACGCCTCAAAAGTGCTTGCTGTGGTGCGCTCTTCTCCTCCGTCGTCGCAGATGGTTGCCGAGCTTCTTTCCATCAAGTAAGCGCTTTACTGGGAAAAAGATTGTCCAAAATGAAATCAAGCTTCCAGTCCCAGTTTTTGTCTCCTTTGCGGAAACAAAACAGCCCATCCTCCGTTGCGTCTGCGAGGAGAAAGTAGGCGTTGTCTGTTTTGGTATACCACTCGCACTCGTCTTCGACGTCCTGTGTGCAAATGGCGACCTTGAAGCCTGCCGCACGAAGGAACGTGTCTGGTCCTGTGCCGATCGAAACGTATGCGGAGATGCCGCGATCCGTGAACGCACGCAGCAGCATTTGAATCAGCTTGTCTTTGGAGCTGTCTCCTGCGACACCTAGCACGATGGGCCCTGCCGTCATGACGAGACAAGTGTTACTCGGCCACTCTCGCTCGCTTGCTGCTCCAGTATTCCGCGGGCATCTGATCAAACTCTTCGATGGCAAAATCTCTGATCAAAGGCCACACGAGCATGAGTGTCTCTCTGTCGACAGTTCCGGGTTCAGACGCCGAAAGACTGCGGATGACGCCGATGTAGGCGACGTTGGTCCGCAGAGCGTCTTTGAGCATCCTTGCAACCGTAAAGACAAGGTGTGCCACGCGTATGTCGAAGTCGGCCATGAACGCAGTGTAGGAGCCCACAAGCGCCATCGGGATCTTGTCAAAGAACCGCATTGCGCCTGCCTTGTCGTCCAGTTCTAGGTCTTTGTCGATGTCGAACGGCTGCGACAGATACTCCAGAGCCCGTGCGTCGTAGCGCCTGCACTCTTCGTATTGCGTGTAGAGAAACATCGACCACGCGACAAAGACGTCCCACGACTCGACGAGATACACGGCCGCAAAGAGAAGCAGCGAGCCGGGATCTTGTGCAATGCGCGAAAGCATGAAAAAGGTGCCCATCATAGTGTCCGAGCTGTGGCTCTCGTTTGCAAGGTCCGCATCGTTGATGAGCGCCACATCAAAGTCATCGAACAAAGGTCGCACCATTTTCTGTGCAAAGGGCATCCTCTGCTCCACGAGAGCAAAGAACTCGTTTTTCGTGAGCGATGGGTCTTTGAGATCAAGCGTCTCCGTGGTCGTTAGTTCAATGTTCATTTGAGAGAAGTGTCACACTTGATTCTGGATATGGCGGCGCCCGAGTGCTTTGCGTGTGCCGGAATCACGCCCGAGGAGATTGAAGAAGCGCTTGTCCTGTTTGGTTTGTCGGCATCGGCGTCTTGGGTTACTTTGGAGTGCGGACACTCGCTTCCGGCGATTCTTGCATGCCCGGTGTGTTCGGCCATGCCCTACGCCGGCCTTGTCAACGGACAGTGGAAGTTTGCACACTCGGTTGACTGCGAGTGTCGCCCGGGCGACTTGTCCGCTGACGGCAACGAGCCTTACTTCAAACGCGACACGGTGACGCGCGACGACGAGACGCAATACATTCAATACAGCGTCATTCGCGACAGGCGCTGTGCCATTTGCCACGGGATGACCGAGGACGAGTATCAAGATTGTCTTTACCAGTTTCGCCTGACCGCGGCTGAAGAGACGGAGTCGCTTCGATGCGGCCACGTGCAGCCGTCGCGCATCTTCTGTCCAGAGTGCCAAGCGGTGCCGTTTGGAACGCTTAACCACGGGCAGTGGGACTTTGCGCACCTCCCGACGTGCCCCGTGTTTCCGCAAGCTGTGCCGATGCCCAAGATTCTTGCCTATCAGCCGGCTGAATTGCGGGGCTTCACGACAGTCATTCGGTGCCGAGTTGTCCGCGATGGCCTTCTCTTCCCGATGAAGTATTCGTCTTTTGACCACGTGTGCAACAAATGCCAAAAGTATGTATACGGAGCGCAGAGCCAGCCGGCGTGACTGACCACTCCCGCAGCTACGGCTGTGGTGGCAGCTGCAGATAACACTTCTCTCTTTCTCCATGGCGACAATCGAGGACGCAGTGCGCGAGACGCTCGGGGACATTTATGAGTGTGGCAGAATGAACTTTCGCATTGGCGGCATTCACGAGGTGCGTCTTTCCGAGGACGGAGAGACCGTGAGTGCGCATGGCAAGATGTGTCTCGAGATCATCAAAGACGCATTCACGGGCCACAAGATTTACGGCTCTGTCGAGAGCGACAACTGGCTCCGGATTGCCGTTCCTTCTGGCGTCGAGTTCAAGCACCGTGCACTCCTTGATCTTTGCGAGAGCGTCTCGTGCGAAGGGATGCAAATTCCCGAGGTGGACGAGAGCTTGGTTGCGCTCGACGGGACAGACGAGGAGCTTTCGTCGCGCGTCAACCGGCTTGCCAACGTGCTTCACGGATCTACGGGAAAACGCAAGCGCGATGACGATGCTCCGCAGGGTCACGATTTCCCGGTGCCTCGCGACGTCGCGCTCGAGATCCTCAAGTGGGCGCGTCTCAAGAACACGGACGCCAAGATTCGCCGATACGTCTTGAAAGTCGACTGTGTGCGCCGGCTGCGCGAGCTCGCTTCACTGATCGAGAAAGACCTTTGACTCTGGATACAAGTGAATGGTCGGACAAAGTGTCCCCGAGTCCATGATCGCAGTCACTTTGGTTCGAAGCACTTCGGCGGCCGTCTCCGAGTCAAAGCGTTTCCCGTCGCAGATGCCCGTAAAATCTCCCGTTGGGGCTCCGGCATTCTCGAGGCATGCTTCCAGCAAGTCGACACACGCGTGGCTGCTGATCTTGGTGGACATGGCAATCTGATCGTAGAACGCCGTGTCTCTCCAGTGCACAACAACATCAAAAAGGCCAGAGTAGACAGCCATGCTTTACGTGCGACGAACGACCTTGGGCTTGGTAGGGGTGATGCTGGATACAGAGACCTCTTCCTCTCTCGAGAGCAGCTCGGCGACGGGCTGAGTGAGGTGTCGTGCTCGCGTGGCGTCCTTGATGTAGCTGGTCTGCTCTTGCATGAGTCGCTTGCGCTCGTCAGGGCTGATCTCGTCGAACCGCCGCGTCATGGCGTCGTAGCGCGTCTCCGGAGAAATGAACTTTGTGAAGATGGCACAGAGTGCGCCCGTGTCGGGATGCGGCAGCCCGGGCAGGGCAATGAGATGTCCGGGCTTGGACGCGTTTTCGTCGATCCTCGGGGACAGGATCGAGATGGCGAGGTTATCTGCGATCTCCGAATACTCGCGCACCCACGCGTTCCAGCGCATGACGATGTTTCGGTATCGGCACGACGAGTTGGAGTCCTCGAGTGAACGCGGGGACTCGGGGCGTGATTCCGCAAAGCCGTCGGCCGAGTCGTTCGAGTAGCGCGGCGAGTCAATGATCCCGAGCACCGGCTTAACGTATTCGATGAGCCGTTTCCCGGCCGTCGACATCGCACCGCCGGGTATGTGGTCCACGACGCGGAACAAAGAGTTCTCGTTGGCAAAAATGGCGCCGTCGCGAATCAGGATCTCCATGGCCGCAAGCGCCGGGATCATGGGCCCGCGGCCGGTGAGCATGTCCTTTTGGACGTAGTTGTGAAAGCGGGCCTCCGTCATTCGCCCATCTGTGTCGGGCACAATCTCGCGCGCAGGCCAGTAAATGAACGACCGG
>Ga0075152_10000110_pt1 | contig 64298 bp, 64 predicted proteins | sample JI61114C2DNA_FD_70964 | JGI IMG/M metagenome (GOLD analysis project Ga0075152, IMG submission 70964) | Wastewater effluent complex algal communities from Wisconsin, to seasonally profile nutrient transformation and Carbon sequestration -... | ecosystem: Engineered > WWTP > Effluent > Algae...
GTAGAGTCGAGCCCTTAACTTCGTAATCATCTGTTAGGGCGGCGGGCGTAAGGCGGTTAGGCTTGTCTTCAGGATTTGCCTTCCCGTGTCGGACAAACAAATGAGCGGCGTGGCCAAAGACGATACGAACCCCACTGTGCCGACCGATGAAACGGTCTCTGCCGTTGCCGCCGCGGAGGCGGATCACGCTGAAGCGCAGGCGCCGGGCGCCGCCACAGTTTCGCCATCAGTGAAGGACGAAGGCGAGGGCAAGCCGCGCCGCGCCGCCACGCACCTGCGCGTCGTCACCGACAACGATCCCGAATTCGTCGCTCCCGTCGATGCACCCGCCCAGCGCATTGGCGAGGTTATCCGCACCGCCCGCGAAAACGCTGGCTATACGCTGGAGCATGTTTCCCGCGAGACCCGCGTCCACCTCAGCCACCTCCGCGCCATCGAAGACATGACGCCGGGCCTGCTGGGCGCGCCTGTTTACGCCAAGGGCTATATCCGCTCGTACGCCCGCTATCTGGGCCTGAACGAGCAGGACACGCTGGACCGCTTCCTGCGCGAATGCGCCGCCATCCTGAAAGACCCGGAAAAACCCGAGATTGCCCCGCCGGCCACGTCCAAGTCGCGCAAGCTGCCGCTGGCCGTCCCCGTGCTTGGCCTGCTGGTCGTCGGTCTGGCTGTCGCCGGCGCCGTCGTCGTGTTTGCAACGGGCGACAAGCCAGCGCCTGCCACGCCTGCTTCGACCGCCGCCGGCGGCGCTCCCGCCGTTGCCGCCGTAGAGCCGGTCTCGCCGCAGCTTCGTATCGTCGCCCTGAAGCGCGGCATGCTGGAAGTCCGCTCAGCCAAGGGCGACAAGTACGTTCACCGCCCCTACAACGCTGGCGAGTTCTTCATCGTCCGCGTGGGCGAAGGTTTCACCGTTTCTGCTGACGACGGCACCGCTTTCGAATGGCGCCTCGGCGACCAGTCGCTCGGCCTGCTGCAGGCCGAAGGCGGCCCGGTCTACACGCAGAGCGCTGACCTTGCAGCCCAGCGCCAGCCGATCGCGCCGCCGGCCCCGCCGGTTGTCGAGACCGATCCGTCCATCTCCGCCGTCACCGGCCCCATTCCGGCCCCGACGGGCGCTACGCCCGCTCCGGCCAAACCGCGCCCGACGCCGCGCCCGCCTGCCCAGCAGCCGGCGACGCCTCCGGCTGCTACGACCACGCCTGCAGAACCCGTCGCTCCGCCGCCGCGCGATCCCGCGCTGGACGCCTATCCGGACCAGGTTGTTGCTCCCGCCCAGTAGTTTTTGGCCGGTAATGCTTGCGGAATTCCTGAACATGGAAGGCCGCGCGACGTCCTGTCGTGCGGCCTTCGTCTTTACGGGCCAGCGCTAAAGCGCCAAATGTCGCCCACGGCCCAACCGGACAGGTGCCCATGAGCCACGACATCAATCACATCCGCCCCTGGCGCACGATCACGCGGCGCAAGTCGCGCCAGATCCGCGTCGGCAATGTGTTGGTCGGCGGCGACGCGCCGATCACCGTTCAGTCGATGACCAACACGCCGACGTCGGACGCGAAGGCCACCATCGAGCAGATCAGGGGACTGGAAGAGGCCGGCGCCGACATCGTCCGCGTGTCGTGCCCGGACGAAGAGTCCACCGCCGCGATGCCGGAGATCTGCCGCGCCGCGAAAGTGCCGATCGTCGCCGACATCCACTTCCACTACAAACGCGGCATCGAGGCGGCCAAGGCTGGCGCAGCGTGCCTGCGCATCAATCCGGGCAATATCGGCTCCGTCGCGCGCGTGAAGGAAGTGATCCAGGCGGCCAAGGATCACGGCTGTTCGATGCGCATCGGCGTCAATGGCGGCAGCCTCGAGCGGCATCTGCTCGAGAAGTATGGCGAGCCATGCCCGGAGGCGATGGTCGAAAGCGCACTCGATCACGCGCGCATCCTCGATGACAACGACTTCCACGAGTACAAGATTTCGGTGAAGGCGTCGGACCCGTTCCTGACGGTCGCCGCCTATCACCAGCTCGCCGAAGCCACCGACGCGCCGCTCCACCTAGGCGTCACCGAAGCAGGCGGCCTGCGCACCGGAACTGTAAAGTCTGCCATCGGGATCGGTTCGATGCTGTGGGCGGGCATCGGCGACACGATCCGCGTGTCGCTCTCGGCTGAGCCTGTCGAAGAGATCAAGGCAGGCTACGAAATCCTGAAATCGCTTGGCCTGCGTACGCGCGGCGTCAACATCATCTCGTGCCCTTCATGCGCGCGTCAGGGCTTCGATGTGATCCGCACGGTTGAAGCTCTTGAAGCGCGCCTCGCCCATATCCAGGAGCCGATCTCCCTCTCGATCATCGGCTGCGTTGTCAACGGCCCGGGCGAGGCGACCATGACCGACCTCGGCTTCACCGGCGGCGGCAAGGACGCCGGCATGATGTATGTGTCGGGCAAGCCCGACCACAAGGTCTCCAACACCGAGATGATCGACCGCATCGTTGCCCAGGTCGAAGCCCGCGCCGCCGTGGTCCGCGCTGCGAAGGAAGCTGCCGCCCAGGCTGCGGAGTAAGCGCTAGCGCCAGACGCGCCATTGCGCGGCATCGCGCAGGGCAACGGCCTTGTCATCGTCGATCTGCGCGATCCTGCTGACATCGCATGGCGAGCCGGCGTTCGGGCGCACTTCGTAGGAGAAGTTCGCGCGCAGTTGCCATGACCACGCAGGATGGAAGCTGAACTCCCGGCTGCGGATGTCCAGCGTCGGGCAGGCATTGTCGAGCGTCACCAGATAATAGTCCCGCACATCGTCGCGATAGAGAATGTTCTGATTGTCGATGACCCAGACGCCATCAAAATCGTGGCGCAGGCGCATGAGATCGACGCTTGTGCCGTTCAGCGTGACGAGGTCAGTTTTGCGGTCCGATTCTGCACGTGCAGGCGAGCCCATTGCGGTGGAGGCGGCGAGGAGAATCGCCAGCGATGCAGCAAGAGTGGACTTCATGATCGCTCCTTCTGGTGGCGCAAAGTCGCGTATCGAGTGCCCAGTCTAGCACGAATCCCGCGTTTTCACCTGCCGGGTAATCCCCGAGACGCCACAGGCCTTGCTGACGCGTGCGGCATCACGCAGTCTGATCGCTCAGAGCAGGGGGCCTTCATGTCTCATTTCCGCATTCGTCGGTGCGTCACGCTGGCCATGGTTGCTGTCCTGCTTGCGCCAGCAGCGCTACCGCAGGGCATGAAACCCGCTCGCGAATCGGGCTCTGCGTTTCAGTGTGAAGACGGAACCAAGCTTGAGCTCGCCTTCGACCTGACAGGCAACGGCCTCGATGTGCTGGTCACACTGCGCGGCGCCGTTCATCGCCTGCCTTACATGGAGCCCGAGCCTGGCCCGACGCAGGTGGTGTGGAGCGATGGCGAGCGGTCGCTGACATGGTCGCCGGGCGTCAAGCTGATGTGGATGGCGAGCGACGCGCATTTGATGTGCGGTCGCGGCGGCCACCAGCACTGACCATCTACCAGATCAGCACGCGCTTCTCGGGCGGCAGGTAGTAGGGGTCGGTCGGCTTCACGCCGAAGGCCTTGTACCAGCTCTCCATGTTGCGCACGGGGCCGATGGTGCGGAAGTAAGCCGGCGAATGCGTATCGGTGGCGATCAGCACGCGCAGCGCCTCGTCGCGCACCAGGCCGCGCCACACCTGTCCCCAGCCGAGGAAGAAGCGCTGGTCGCCGCTGAAGCCGTCGAGGACCGGCGCTTCCTTGCCGCGAAGCGAGATGCGGTAGGCTTCGTACGCCACCTGCAGCCCGCCATTGTCGCCGATGTTCTCGCCGAGCGTGAAGCGGCCGTTGACGTTGAGTCCCGGCAGCGCCTCGAAACCTGAATACTGTTCGGCCAGTTGATCCGTCAGCACCTTGAATCGCGCCACATCATCCTCGCCCCACCAGTCGCGCAGGATGCCGCGCCCATCCGACTTCGCGCCCTGATCGTCGAAGCCATGGCCCATCTCGTGGCCGATCACCGCGCCGATGCCGCCATAGTTCACGGCCGGGTCTGCATTGGGATCGAAGAACGGCGCCTGCAGGATGCCGGCCGGGAAGGTGATCTCGTTGAACACCGAATTGTATGACGCATTCACCGTCTGAGGCGTCATGTTCCATTCATCGCGGTCGGTCTTCTGGCCGAGGCGAACCGCCCTGCGACGCGCATCGAATTCGGCCGCGCGCTGGGCGTTGCCATAGGCGTCGCCCTTCACGATGGTCAGCGCGGAGTAATCACGCCACTTGTCGGGATAGCCGATCTTCGGCTTGAACAGCGCCAGCTTCTCCAGCGCCTGCACCTTCGTGGCTTCACTCATCCATGAGAGCGACTTGATGCGCTGGGCGTAGGCGGCGCGCAGGTTTTCGACCAGTTCGAGCATCTGCGCCTTGGACTCTGGCGGGAAATGCCTCGCCGCATAAAGCTTGCCGACGGCCTCGCCCATCGCTCCGTTCAGCGCCGCGATGGCGCGCTTGTCACGCGCGCGCAGTTCGGGCTGTCCGTTCAGCGTCTTTCCGAAGAAGGCGAACACTTCCTCGTCGAACGCCTTGGGCAGAACATCGGCAGCGCGACGAAGCGCGTGATAGGTCGCATAGGCCCGCAGCGTGTCGATCGGAGTTTCCGCCCAGATCGCCGCAAGCGGCCCTATGGCGTCCGGCGTGCGCACGATCACGCGGTCGGCTGCGCCCACGAGGCCTGCCTCGAATGCGCCGTCCCACGGGTAGGTCGGCGCTGCAGCCTTGAGCTCGGCGCGCGTCATCGGGTTGTAGGTCTTGTCGCGCTCGCGCAGCTGCTCGGGCAGCCAGTGTTTTTCGGCGATCTTCACTTCCAGCGCGAGGATCGCGTTGGCCTTCGCGTCGGCGTCCGCCACGCCCGCCAGCGACAGCATCTTCGCGACATGCGCCTTGTAGCCGGCGATGATCTCGGGCTTGGCGGTTGCGCCGAGGTAGAATGTGCGGTTGGGCAGGCCGAGCCCGCCATGGTTCACCGACAGCACATAGATGTCGGGGTTCTTCTGGTCCGGCGCCACGCCCCAGTTCAGCGGCGAGGGAACCGGTGATCCCGGACGTGCCGCGATCAGCGCCAGTTCGGTCGGGGTCTTCGCGGCGTTGATCTCAGCCAGCAACGGCTGGATCGGCTTGAGACCCTTGGACTCGATCGCAGTTGTGTCGACAAAGGACGCATAGAAATCTGCGATGCGCTGTTCATCCGTGCCCGGCGCGCCACCCTTTGCGGTTGTCTCGGCCACCAGCGCGATCACGTGAATGTCGGCTTGCTCGCGCAATTCGTCGAATGCGCCCCAGCGTGTGCGGTCGCCCGGAATCTGCGTCGTCTTCAACCATGTTCCGCCGGAGTATTTCGCGAAGTCGACGCCTGCAGGCACGCTGCGGTCCATGCCGGCAATGTCGAAGCCCCACGTTCCAATTGCAGGGGCGGCGGCGGGCTTTGCAATCGCCGTGGGCGCGTCAGCCGCTGGCGCTGTGCCGCATGCGCTAAGCAGGGCAAATCCCGCGACCCCGATAAGGAAATTGCGACGCTTCATGTGATCCTCGCAAACAGGCTGAAGGCCACGCCCGGCGGCCGAGCCGCATGCTAGGCGCGGCTGTCGTGGGCCGCAACCGCAGGCCCGAAGCTAGATCTTCTCGCTGATGCGGATCGCCAGTCGGCATCCGGCGCGGATCGCAGCCGATAGCAGGGGATAGGCCGGCGCCTGGGCGGCGCCCTCGGCGGTGGCGAGATCCTTGTGCGCCACTTCTTCTTCCTGGAACTTCGCCATCCGCGCGGCAAGCTCTGGCTCGCCCGCTTCGGTCAACTCGGCGACCTGGTCGCCATAGTGTTCCTCGATCACGGTCTCGACCGCCTCGGTGCAGGCGTGTGCCGCCTTCTCGCCCAGCAGCGCGGTGCCAACGCCCAGCGCGAACCCGGCGGCGTTCCACACCGGCGACATGGCAGTGGGGCGAATGCTTCCGGCAGTCAGCATGTGGTCGAACGCGTCGAGGTGTTCCTGCTCCTGCCCGGCCATTTCCTTGAGCTGGCCGACGATGCGTTCTTTGCCATGTTGGCGCTCGAACACGGCAAGCTGCCCGCGATAGATGTTGACCGCGCCGAACTCGCCGGCGTGGTCGACGCGCAGCATCTCCTCGCGGCGGTTGCGCGACAGGGTCATACCTGCACCGGCTCGTTGGCGGTATCGGTCCGCAGGCGCGGCTGTGTCGCCGACCAGAGGCTGAGCGCGGCCAGGAACAGGGAGAGCAGGGCGTTGAGACCGGCCATCGAGAGGCCCCAGTCGGTCTTGAACGGAATGCGCCACATCGCTTCCTTGCACGAGGGAATGGCGACCGGGCGGCTAAGCATGTCGGACGGCTTGATGTCCGTCGGGATGGCGCCCGCGCTGGCGACGCATCCCTCGGGGCCCGGCGCGAGACCCCATTCGAACAGGGCATGCCAGGATGCGATGAAGAAGCCGACGAGGAAGACGAGGCCGAGCGCTACGCTGAACAGGCTCATCACCGAAGGGCTCGCGCCCTGCCAGCGAACAGCGATGGCGATCATGGCGAGAGGCCCGGCGGCGAAGTAGACATATCGCTGCCACCAGCACATCTGGCACGGCGCCTGGTAGAAGACGTATTCGAGGACGTAAACGCTCGCCAGCACGGCGGCCGTGATGACCAGGGCCGCCAGCGGCCACCTCTCGCGATCAAACGGCAACCATTTCATGCGGAAAGGTTATCCCCGTCGACCTTGGCGGCAATGCGACGAATAGGGCGGAACGGCCAGCCTGCCCCTCAAAACAACGCTGACACGAGAAAAACAACTAGAATTGACGTTACGTTGAACCATCTATGCCAAGGATGGCGCCTTGTTCAGTTGCCTGCCTGACCCGAGGTGATATGCGCGGGCGGGTCGGACGCCACAGCCCAGGACCAAGCCATTTCATGACTGACGCGGCCGGCCTCACTCCCCCAGCAACTGGCCCTGCAACTGGCGCTGTACCAGAAGCCGTCCCGCACTCGGCCAAGGCGAAGGGCCCTCTGGGGGCGATGTACAACTGGGTGATGCGCCTTGCCGCCGGAAAACGCGCCGAGCCGGCGCTGGCCTGCGTGTCGTTTGCCGAAAGCTCGTTCTTCCCGATCCCGCCCGACGTGATGCTGGCCCCGATGTGCGTGGCCCGGCCTGACCGCTGGCTGCGCTATGCCTTCGTCTGCACCGCCGCATCCGTGCTGGGCGGTATCTTCGGTTATGCGCTCGGGTTCTTCCTGCGCGAATGGCTGCTGACCTTCGAGATGTTCCAGAGCCAGCTGGCCGGATTCGAGGCGCAGTTCGCGACCTGGGGCCTCGCCGTCATCCTGGTGAAGGGCCTTACGCCCATTCCCTACAAGCTGGTGACCATCGCCTCGGGCCTTGCCCTGTTCAATTTCCCCATGTTCGTGGTGGCGTCGATCGCCACGCGCGGCCTGCGGTTTGTGCTGGTCGCCTGGCTGTTCAAGAAGTTCGGGCCGACGCTGGCGCCGATTATCGAGAAGCGCATCGGCCTGTTCTCGATGATCTTCCTGGCCATCCTGATCGGTGGCTTCGTCGTCGCCACGATGATGCACTGACGATTTCGCGAAAATTCGATCGAACTTTCTGCATTCCGTGAACCGGATGTTTGCGATCGGCGTGCGACAACTGCCTCACGCGGCGGATGTTCCGCAGCGCTCTGAGTATCGGGTCATTCCCATGCGTACGCTCCGCCGCATCCAGGCCGTCTCGCTGCGTGTCGCCCCGCAATGGTTCCTGTGCGTCTTCCTCGGCGCCTATGTGACCATGCAGCTGGCGACCTCAAGCTCGCTGGCCATCTAGGCCGTTCGAGGCCCCCGCTGGCCTTCCATCGAACGATACGCTAATCAGGCCGCCCGCGGCTTGCCGCGGACCCGCGGGAGTGGCGGAATTGGCAGACGCAGTGGACTCAAAATCCACCGTCCTAACGGATTTGTGGGTTCGACCCCCACCTCCCGCACCATCGTCAAGCCAGAAATCCGATCAAAACTGCCTTGTGCTCCGTAGCGGAGGGGCGGCTTCCCGTTTTGGCTCCCACCATAGATATGGCTGTCGCCATGGTCGGCCAGGCGCCATGAATATGGCGCCTGCGCGGGGGCGTGGCCGGCATGAAGTGGGGTCGGATGAAGTGGAATCTGGAATCGATCCGTCCCCGTGCGTCGGGACGGACGGGGGAGCAGCGAGCCGCCGCTCGTGTGCGGCTCGTCTATTTCATCGGCGTGTGTTTCCTCCTTCAGGGGCTCTACTGGGGCCTGCTGCGACCCATTCTGACGGCGCCTCGGGGAGATTTCGACTCGATCGCTGTTGCTGACGCCAGTGTGGCGGTGCTCTCCGCCCCGGACGATGCGGCGGTGGCGGCCGCGGATTTCCATGCGCAGGAGCTGCCATTCGATGAGTGTTGCGACGCTGCAGGGTATCGCGCGGTTCGCATGCACTTTCGTCTGATACACGTCCCGAGTGAGGGCTTGGGCATTTATCCGTTCGTCGGCGCCGATAACTACAGGCTCAGCGTCAACGGCTCCATCATTTACTCAGAAGGGCGGTTGACTACGGACGGCATCACCTATGACGGCAATGTTCGCCGCGTCTTCCGTGTGCCTCAGGGTGTGCTGAAGGCCGGCGACAACACGATCGAATTCGTGCTGTCGCGCGACCCCGCGATACCGCAGTTTTCCTTGGCGCCACCGCTGCTCGGCAACTACGCGAAGCTGCAGTCTGCGTTGGCGGGACGACTCTTCTGGCTGAACGACTGGTTCACTGTCAGCATTACAATTGGCGTAGCGATCTCCCTGTTCTCGTTGATCGTACTGTGGCGTTCGCGCCAGCGAGCGGAGGTGCTCTGGGCATTCCTTCTCATTGCGGGCTGGACGGCCAAACTGGCTTACTATCAGTGGACTGACCCGCCGGTATCGGGCGAGACTCGGCTCCTGCTGCTCTACGCGTTCGTCAACTTCATCCCGGTGGCCTGGTTCAACTTTGCAAACGTCGGCAACGTCGCCTGGCGTCGGCCGTTGATGGTCGCCTCGCTGCTCAGCTATGCGACGACCCTCGGTGTCAACGCCGCAATTTTGCATTGGGATATTTGGGACGGCGCCGACACCATCGATCGGGTCTCGATGTTGTACTCTGCCGTCCTCGCCATCACGGCAATTGGGGCTTTCTCAGTTTCGCTGTTTCGACGGCGGGAGGGCCATGTCTGGCAGCACGCTTTCTTCTTGCTGTGCCTGTCGCTCATCGTCGTCGACTCGATCGCGGAAATCATGCTCGCAGATTTTGGGCACAACGTGAACACGTCCATGCCGTTCCTGATCGTTGGGTTCGTGGCAGCCTTTCTGGCTGGCAACGTGCGGTTGTTCCAATCCTCGGCGCAGCTCAACACACTGCTGAGCCAGCAGCTGTCGGAACGCACGGCTGAACTGGAACAGGCTCATCGCCGCGAGCAAGGCTTGGTGCGCATCCGCGCCCACCACGAGGAGCGGAGACGCATCTTGCGAGATATGCATGATGGGCTCGGAAGTCAGCTGATGTCGATGTTGCTGGCGGCGCGTCGCGGGGAGGCGAAGCCGGAAGCCGTAGCTGACGGGCTCCAATCGGTCGTCGATGAAATGAGACTTATGGTCGACTCGATGGATTCGGTCGGTGAGTCGCTGTTGGCGGCTCTGACTCTATTTCGCGATCGGGTGGCGCCACGTGTCGAGGCGGCAGGGTTTCAGTTCGATTGGAAGAATGGTTTCGGCGACGAGTTCCCAGACTACGGGCCCCGTCCCACGCTGCAGATCTTCAGGATCCTGCAGGAGGCGGTTGTCAACGCCATGAAGCACTCAGGCGGCAAGGTCATCTCGGTAGTTGTGGGATCACAGCCTGCACACCCCAGACTTCCGCGTATCAGCGTGATCGACAACGGGACAGGGATTGCCGACGGCGCCGGACGCGGCCGCGGGCTCTCAAACATGCGCAGCCGCGCGAAATCGTTCGGCGCCACCATCGACTGGGTTGCTACGGGGACGGGGACGGAAGTCGTTCTGGATCTTCCCGCGCCTCCAGAGCTGGAGATATCGCCATGAACGTGGCTGTTGGTGGCCCTCGAAAACAGGTTATGGTTGCCGCATACTAGATGAGTGTCATGGCGGAAGACGAAGGTCCTATATCCCAAGCACATGCTGAATTGCACCGCGTGGTCATCGTGGACGATGATCCTGTGGTGCGTGCGCATTTCCGCGATATTGTCGCCATGCGGGCCTCGCTTGTCCTGGCGGGGGAGGCCGATAGCCTCTCTGGAGGCATTGCGCTGCTCGAGTCCGATCCAGATATCTTCCTGCTCGATCTTGGCCTTCCAGACGGGTCTGGGCTCGAACTCATTCCCGTCATCCGAGCGAGTGGCGACGCGCGCGTTCTGGTTGTGACGTCATTCGGCGATCGCGAGACTGTCGTCACGGCGCTTCAGGCTGGCGCGGATGGATATCTGCTAAAGGATGCCGATGCGGGAGTCATTCTGTCTGGCATCGAGGCAACGCTTGCAGGCGGGGCGCCGATCAGCCCGGCCGCAGCTGTGTATCTTCTCGAAACGCTTCGCGGTCCGACGCAAGATTCTCTCGTATCGGACGCGACGCCGTCTGTCCTCACCCCACGAGAGCGGGAGCTTCTCAAGTTGTTCGCGAAGGGAACAAGCTACAAGGAGGCGGCGCGCATGCTTGAGATATCGCCGTTGACAGTGGGCAATTTCGTCAAGTCCATCTATCGCAAGCTCGCTGTGAACTCTCGCGGCGAAGCCGTCTACCGGGCGGTGTCTGCCGGACATATCAAGCTCTAGCGCCATCGCGGGCTGATGCAATTGCGCACGTCTGCGCAGCGAACTCCTCCGTATGCCATGTGCATGGTCTACCGGGTCTGAATCCGCCTCAGCATACCTCTCCCTTGCGTAGATCAGTCCGCGAGGGGATTCGCTTATGTTGAAGTTCAAACCGGGTCTGCTGACCACGAGCGCGCTGCTGCCGGGTCTGGCTATCATTGGGGCGCAGCCCGCGCACGCAATCTCTACCACGAACCTCACTGTAATTTCTGCAACGTCCAACGGCGCTCAGTGCAACGTCAACTTTTCCTTCGTCGCGACGTTCACCGGTTCTGATAACGGGCCAGCTGACCAATTCCGATCACAGATCGGCAATTCGTCGGGGTCGATCATCGCCGGGACGGACCTTGTTGGAACGCTCTTTTCCGGGTCGACAACAGTAAACCGGACAGTGCCGGTCACGTTGTCTTCGCCCTCGGCGTTCCCGGTCTATGTATCAGTCAGCGATCGTATGCCGACGGGCCAGTACGCATTCACAGTCACAAGCGCGATCCCCACGACGATGTTGCAATCGGCCGGCGGCGCATGCCTCAACCTGATCCCGAACATCCCCCCGGTCGCGAATGCTGGACCTGATGTGACGGTGCGGGAGACGCGACAAGTCGTACTCAACGGATCCGGATCCAGCGATCCGGAGGGACAGCCGCTGACGTACAGCTGGGCATGGGTCGCGGGCACGCCGGGTGCGCTGTCTGCAACCAACATCGCAAGCCCTACGCTAACCGCCCCCTCCGTTAGCCTGAACACGGGTGCGATCTACGAACTGACCGTCAGTGACGGCGTCAGCAGTCGCACCGACCAGGTCAACGTCAACTACATCAACAACCAGGTCCCTGTGGCCTCGCTCCCCCAGCCGATTATCTCTGCCGCGGGTGGTTCGACTATCACCCTGACCGGGATCGCCACCGATGGCGAGAATGACCCGCTGACTTACGGCTGGCAGTACGGTGGCGGCTCTGTCTTCTCGATCCTCTCGGGCGCCAACACCCTTACGCCGTCGATCCGCCTGCCGAACAAGACCGCTCTCGCGCAGCAATCCTATGCGCGGTTCGACGTGAGTGATGGCATTGATCTCGCGAACCCTGCGACCCTGCAGATCAACATTCCGGCCAACATCGGTCCAACCGCCAACGCAGGTAGCAACCAGCAAGTTCTCGGTGGCTCGTCTGTCACGCTCAACGCCTCAGCTTCGACAGATGGCGATGGCGACACTGTGACTTATGCCTGGACCCAACTCAGTGGGCCAACGGTGACACTCGCTGCCGCAAATACCGTCAGCCCGACGTTTACGGCCCCTGCACGGTCACTGGTTGATCAGCCGATGGTCTTTCAGGTGAGAGTAGGCGACGGGATTGCGTTCCAGAACGCTACCGTGACCATCACCGTTCCTGCGAACGGGATACCAGTAGCAAATGCGGGATTAGGGCAAACCGCATTGCCCGGGACGACGGTGTCCCTGAATGGGTCCGGCTCCTCGGATCTGGAGAATGACCCGCTGACTTACACTTGGACCCAGGTCGGTGGTCCTCCCGTAACGCTGTCTGGCGCAAACACCGTGACGCCGACCTTCATTGCTCCGCCGAAGACCGGGGTCGCCCAATCGCTGTCGTTTGAACTGGTCGTCAATGATGGCATATCGAACTCCAACCCAGCGACGGTCTCTGTAGCCATCGACGCCAACATTGGACCGGTAGCCGATGCTGGAACCAATCGGCAGGTGCTCGGTGGCGCGGCCGTCACGCTGGACGCAACAGGCTCGTCGGACGGCGACAACGATCCGCTCGTGTATTCCTGGCGGCAGTTGAGCGGGCCAACGGTGACGCTCTTGGGCGGCAGCACCACGCAACCAACCTTCGCCGCGCCGGCGCGCGGGGCCTCCGACCAGATCATGATGTTTGAGGTCGAAGTCAGTGACGGCATCTCTTCTGACACCAGCGCTGTGACGATCACTGTGCCAGCCAACGGCGTGCCGATTGCCGACGCCGGCACGACGCTGACCGTTGCAGGCTCGAGCGCTGTTACGCTGGACGGCACGGGGTCGTCGGATCTTGAAGGCGACCCGCTGACCTACACGTGGACACAAACGGGTGGTCCAGGAGTGACGCTCGCCGCGGCAGCCACCGCCAGACCCACTTTCACCGCGCCCCCGAAATCAACCTCGGTGCAGACTCTGTCCTTCCAGCTGGTTGTGAATGACGGTGTAGCGAATTCGTCTCCGGCGGCGGTTGATGTGCTGGTCGCGGCCAATACTGCGCCCGCTGCTGACGCTGGCGTGACCCAACAGGTTTTCGGAGGCAGCACGGTTACTCTTAATGCCAGCGCATCGACCGATGCTGATGGCGATCCCTTGAACTATGTGTGGACGCAAACCGGCGGGCCCACGGTGGTTCTGGCGAGCGCCAACACGGCCAGTCCCACATTCATCGCACCCCTAGGACTTTCCACAACTACGGCACTCACATTCCAGGTCGAAGTCAGCGATGGCGTGAGCCCGGCCGTGGTTGCGTCGGTCTCGGTCGATGTCGCGCCGAATGGGGTTCCCGTCGCCAACGCAGGTCCCGACCAGGGCCCGATCGATGGAGGCCAGACTGTGCAGCTGGATGGATCAGCATCAGCTGATCCCGAAAGCGCACCGCTGACCTATGCTTGGACACAGGTTTCCGGCGCCCCCGTTACGCTGATAGGCGCGACGACCCCCACACCCAGGTTCACTGCTCCGGTCTCCGGGGGGAACCAGACGGTTGTCTTCCAGCTGATTGTCGACGACGGCGTGAACGTATCCGCTGCCGACACGGTTGCGATCTCTGTGCGAGCGGTCGGCACAGTGACTCTGGTTCAGCGCTCAACTGGCGGCGACCGTTCTTTCGGCTTCACTTCGGACATCACTGCGCTGAACGCCCGAGTTGCGACAGTGAACGGAGAAGGGCAGCTCTCGGCCAGCGCCGTGGTCGCGGGGTCTCACATGCTCTCTGCGGAGGACCTGACGGCGGAGGGGTATGCCGTCACCCAAATCAGCTGCAACGATAGCGACTCCGTCGTCAATCTCGCGACGCGATCAGTCAGCCTGGCGCTGTCGGCGGGTGAGGACCTGATCTGCACCTTCACGAGCGTCAACTCGAGGGCGGCCGCGACTCAAGCGATCGCCACCATGCTGACCACACGCAATGACCTGTTGCTGACACACCAGCCCGACAGCCAGCGCCGGATCGACCGCCTGAACGGTACAGCGAACGCCAATGGGTCGGTCAATGCGTACGGCATTGCAATTCCGGGAGGGGCGGGCCTTCCAGCACGTCTGTCATACAATGGGAGAGAGGCGCGGGCCGCCAGCAGTCTCTCGATGATGGAAGCCGGCCGACGCAAGGCAAGCGAAACAGCGAATGCGCTCGATGTGTGGATCGAGGCCCAGTTTTCGCGGGTGCGGCGAGACGGCAGTCAGGGCGACTTCCAGATTGCCTATCTGGGCGCCGACTGGAAGTTTTCCGACGACCTGCTCGTCGGAGGCCTAGTCCAGTTCGACGACCTTCAATGGGATGGCGCGCTGGCCGCCGGCCAAGCTGAGGGCAAAGGCTGGATGGCGGGCCCCTATGCCACCGTACGCCTTGCGCCAGGTCTTTACGCTGACGCCCGCGCTGCCTGGGGCTCATCCGACAACAAGGTCTCGCCGATCGGCACGTTCGTCGATGACTTCGAGACCTCGCGTGCGCTTTATGTGGGTTCGTTGGTAGGCGAGATCGAGCTTGGTGACGACATCGTCTTCTTGCCAACGTTGTCGGCGCGTTATGTCAGCGAGCAACAGAAGGCGTACGTCGATCATCTCACTGTCGCCGTGCCCGAACAGTCTCTCGAGCAGGGCGATATCAGTTTCAGCCCTCGGATCTATCGCGACCTTGTACTTGCTGATGGGGTAAATGCTCGTCCGTACGCCCAAATCGACGTGATCACTTCGTTCGGCGCACCCGATCACCTGAGCCTCAACAATGATACGCGGATCAGGCTAAACGTCGGCGCTGATTTTACCTTCGAGCAGGGCGCTCGCGCTGGCCTGGGCCTGTTCCAGGATGGCATCGGCGTCGAAGGATTCCGCGACGTAGGTTTCCAACTAAGCTTCTCAATGGGGTTCTGATCGAACGTTCGCAAACCTGACGCGTCGACAGGGGCGTGGCGATCACTGGACGGTGTCCAGTACGCCACGCTCGAGCCGGTCACTGGCGGAATCTGCCTTGGGGAGGGCGGGCGCTCCGGCGGAACCCTCTGCTTTGCGCGGGACTCTAGCTGCGAGAGTTACCCTGACATTCCCCTCCCTACGGCTCCAGTTCCCGTTGAGCGTCCCGTAGCTCAAACATGGTCGCAGCAAAGCGGGGGCCCAGCTCGGTTTCGATCGTCGGTGAGGCGCCTGGAAGGCCAAGACTGAATCTCAGCTGGGCCACGGTCAGGTGCTGGATGATGGCCCATCCCGTTTCCGTGTCGAGATCCTCCGGACGGCAACCGTTCTGCGCAAGCTCCAGTAGGGGCGCTGGCACCGGAAGCCCGATCTCCTTAGCTGCTGAAATCAGATCGTTGCCACTATGGATCGCAAGGCAGGAGTCGCTGAAGGCATTGTGTCCCATGCGTGAAACAACTGCTAGGCGTTTGGGCGCCTTCAGGGAGTCATACGCAGTTACGAGCGACGCGACGGGAATCCCGGAGTCGATTTCTGCCGCGATGATCAGAGTCGGTTTGCTTGTCGTTCCTGGTCCCTGAGGCGGTACGGGGGCCCAGCCGATGATGCTGTCGATCCGCGGATTGTCGATCTGCGCGAACATCGTGCCTCCCCCGGCTGAGTGTCCCACGGCAGCGATTTTTGACATGTCGATAATGCCGCTCAGCGGACCTTCAGAGGCTCCGGCCGCACTGGCCAGAAGGTCAAGCGCGGAGTCGACCGCTGCGGCGCTGGTAGCGCGGCGGGTCGACATATCGCGTGCGGCGCCGCCAGCGAAAGACGAAAATCCATACTCCGGGAAATCCACTGACGCGACCACGAAGCCCCAAGAGGCGATCCCGGAGAGCAGCTTTCCATGCCCGCTGCGCCAGCCACCTGCTCCATGCGAGAAGATCACGAGGGGATAGCTGCGGCCGCTTGCTGAGGGAACGTCACGGAAGGCCAGTACTGAGACGCTGAGGTCGACTTCCGCTGGGATCCTGGAGGTGAGGCTTTTGAGCATCGGCGGCAGCGGGTCAGTTTGAAGATAGACCTCATTCGTCCTGCCGGCTGCCGCACCTGGCGCTGCCGGGTAGTAAACTTCTATCTTGCGGTCGCTGAGGTCCAGCGTCGTTACTCCGACCTCGAACTTACCCCTGTCCACAAAGAGCTGTCCCGATCGGGCGTCCGTCAGATCCTCACTTGCGGGCGAGGCGCAAGCGGCCAGCATCAGGCCGAATGCAAGAATGCCAGTGCGAGTGAACTTGGAAGCAAGGTCTTTGGTCATTGGCGGCCTCACAGCTTCAGTCGAGAAAGTCTGCCATCACAGATGCTCGAGCGGGTCACAGCTCTTCAGCATACTCAAGGAAAAAATCCCCGCTGCCGTTGCGGTAGGCGCGCGGATTAAGACAGCGATCAGGGCCCGACGAATGTCGGAGTCATGCGACGAACGATCCGACAAGGTTCGTCGACAGTTCGGTAGACGACAGGTCGTGCGGACGACTATTAAGTCGGCGGTGTAGCCAACAAGCAGACGCTGATGTCAGCGGACCCACGACCGCCACGATCATCTTGATTTCTAGCGTCTAGACAGCGTCGCCCGGAAGCATCCCATGGAAATCCTCACACTTCTCGCGATCAACGCCGCGGTTTGCTGCACGGGCATGCTGCTACTGTGGCTAGCGTGCGTGGTGATGAAGGACGTGACTGTCATCGACGCGTGGTGGGCGCTGGGAATGGTAGTGCTGGCAGCGTCGACATGGCTGCAGGCCGGCGGAGCTCCGGAGCGCAAGTTGCTGCTGACAGGCCTTTGCGCGGCGTGGGGCCTCAGGTTGGGCGGCTACCTTGTGTGGCGGTGGCGGACCCATGGGATGGACAGGCGCTACAAGGCGATCCTCGGGCACGCGCAGAAGCATCGTGGTTGGGGTTTTGCCAAGGCTTCCCTGTTGCTGGTTTTCGCAACTCAAGCGCCCCTGCAATTCATGGTCTGCCTTCCGGTGCAGCTGGGCCAGATCGATGATCAGCCAGCGGCACTGGGTCCGCTGGCGTGGATCGGCGCCGGCATGGCGGTTGTGGGGATCCTGTTCGAGACCATCGGCGACTGGCAGCTGGTGCGCTTTCGCAGCAAGCCGGAGAACAGCGGCAGGGTGCTCAACACCGGCCTGTGGCGGTACACGCGCCATCCCAACTATTTTGGCGATGCGCTGACGTGGTGGGGTATCTATCTGGTGGCGGCCGAGACGAGCGTGGGGCTGTGGTCATTCATCGGTCCTGTCTTCCTGACCTGGACGCTGATGAAGTGGAGCGGTGCGCCGATGTTGGAGTCGCGCCTCCGCAAGACGCGACCGGACTATGTGGCCTACATCGAGCAGACCTCTGGCTTTGTGCCATGGCCGCCGCGCAAGCCTTCCGCCTGAGGTCTTTACGGGGGCTTAGGCCGCCACGAAGCCGTCGCGGATGAAGTCACGATCCGCCCAGCACGAATGTGTGCCGCTCGAAATCTTGTGCGGCAAGGCGATACGCACGACCGGGCCGTCGCTGAACCGCTTGCAATCAATGAGGACGCATTCCGCAGTGCCGGCATTTTCGTCGATGATGAAGCTGACGAGGTAGCCGTCATCCTCGTCCTTGGCCCCGATGCGCGGCGCAAAGGGCGCCTCGCTGGCGTAGCGCCCCTCGGGCAATTGCACGCTCCACGACTCGCCGGTTTCGAGGTCGTGTTTCACAAAGCCGTTGAACAGGAACCATCCTGGCCTGGCTGTGGTGGAGTAGGCATAACGATTTTTTCGGCTTGCAACCCGCGGGTTGATCATGCCGAACTCCAGAACACGATCGTCGAGGCGCCGTTCCGTCGTTTTTCCGGTCTTCAGATTGAAGCGCCAGCGATGCAGCTTCGACTTGAACGAATGCTCGTCCAGATAGGCCATCATGTGGGAATAGCCTTCCGGCGCGCTGGCCATAGGGCGCGGCGTCGGATCTTCCTGGAAATAACCGTCCAGCACGATCTCATCGCCCTCTTCATAGGCGTTGAGGAAGTGCAGCACGTAGCAAGGGGCTGCCTCGAACCAGCGAATGTCCTCCGTCCTGCCGTGACGCGGCACAATCGCGAAGCGCGAAGGCTGCTTGTGAAGGCGCGCGGCGTGGATGCCCTGCTTCAGCAGGGTCGCATCCCAGAACACGGGCAGGTCGTTGAGGATCGAAAAGTTCTCCGAGAATGCCATGTCATGCGGCAGTCGCGGGCCGGGCAGGGGAACCGGGATGTAAGTTACAAGCTTTCCCGCGCGGTCCACTACGCCATAGTGCATGTAGGGCGCGTGCTTTGAATAGTTGAAGAACAGCAGCTCGCCGGTCCGCTCGTCCACCTTCGTGTGAGCGGACACGCCGTCCAGCGGAGCCCAAGGCGCGACGCCGAGCTGGTCCAGTGTTTCTGGATCGAGAGCGTAGGCTTCGCCGCATTGGTAGAAGGTTGACAGGACCTGACCGCGATGGACGACGACATCGGTGCTGGCATTGTCTTTGAGTCCGCCGTGCGCGCCGAACCCGGGGCGCAGCGACGTGCCGGGTGCGTCCGCGAGGCCGCCCCATAGCGACTGGCCCGCCTCCTGCTCCATCTCGAAGCATCGGGTGCGCACGAACCGGTTTCGATAGGACGCCTTGCCGCCGCGAAAATCGATCTGGTGCAGCATGGCGTCAGCATCGAAAGGATGATGCCGGCCGAGAGGTTGATGCACCTGGTTCTCGGTGTTGCGGATATAGACACCGTCGATGTCGGATGGGATCGCTCCCTCAATGACGTCGAGGTCGGTCGCGTTGACCTCCTCATGCAGAGGCGTCCACGGCCCATTGAGATAGGGGTGGTTGCTGGGACGTAGCGATACGTTCACAGGCGGAAGGCGCTCGACTAGCATTGCGCAGGTTCCTGACCGCAGGGTGTCATCCCCTTTAAGCACCAATATCGCCTTGCGCAATCGATCGAGGGCGAGCGGCGAGATAGTCCGTATCGCCAATTTCGGTTTCAAGCTGGCCTTGGGGAACAGGTTGGTCTCATGGGTTTTCTGGCGCCCAGGTTCGAGCGCATTTCAATGTGCAACCGACCCGCCGCATCCCTTTGCGAAGGCTGCTGGCTTCAGCAAGCAAGAGAAGCGGTGGGCCTGTAACGGGGCCAGCGCCCAATCGTGTGCTGAATCGCAAGAATGCGTTGTCTCCACAAACGAACACGTTCGGCGACTTCCGGTCGACTGGGAAGCATCGGGTGGACGACCGCATGCAGCGCTAAACACGTCATTCGACCCAGGATCGCATTGAACGGCCCTCCCGGCAGCAGCACCATGGCGACCTGAGATCCAAGAGGGGTTCTACGGACGCCACACACGCAGCCCGCTCGCTCAAGCGTCTGGAACAGGTCGATCGACTCGGCCTCTCGGCGAACCACTCCGGCGCGGAACAGAGACGAGCAACGCTGCAGCCGCCAGGTCGGTGCCGTCGGTCAGGCGTGCCGCGATCCGCTGAGGCTCAGACATCGCCATCCGAAACCTCCTCGCGTGCAAGCAGGATGAGTTCATCGTCTGGCGAGGGCTTCTGCAAGGCGAGGGCTTCCGCGGCGGGCGCCTTGAGCCAGGTCTCCACATCCGCCGGCGACAGGATGACCGGCATGGCCTTTGGGTGTGTCGGCGCCACGACTCGGTTGGGCTCGCAGGTCAGGAACGAGAAGATGCGGTGCGGGCCGCTTACAGGCTTCGATTTGGGTCCACGGTCGCCATCCCATGTCCGCCAGATCCCTGCGAAGAACATCGGCGCGCCATCGGATCGTGCAAACCATCGCTCGGCGCGCGGCTTGGGCTTTTCGGGGTCTGGCTCTGCGAACCGCGCCACCGGGACGAGGCAGCGATGCTCCACCTTCAGCCATGGCTTCCAGAAGGCCGAATTGGTGTTGCGCACGTTGGTCACGTAATAGCTGCCGGCGTTGGGCGGCGGGGGAAACCCCAGCGCATCGCGTCCACGATAGGCTCGCCGTTCTCCAGGTGAATCACCAGACCTTCGCGATCCGGGTAAACGTCGGCGAGCATGTTATGAAAACGCAGTGGGACCTTGATGTCGGAGAACTGGTCGATCGACCAGCCGGGGATATTCTCACCCTTGAGGATCGCTTGCCGGTAGTGATTGCACATCGTCCCAGCCTAGCAGTGTCCAGGATGCTCGCTAGGTCGCATTTTGGTGCGTAGGGGCGTCAAGCCTCTGCGGCTAGATCAGGGAGAGCGGTGCGAAGCGAGTGTCCGCTCCGTCTTGGCAGATCAAAACGCGATCAGGTCGATCGAGGTCTCTTCGCCGGTTTCTTCGTCGACATAAGCTGTCGCGCCGATCAGCGGGTCATCCGGCATCGCCGCCATCAGGCGGGCAACTTCGGCATCGTGCTCGGCATAGACTTCTTCCAGCGTCATGCCGGCCGGAATGAAAACACCATCCGGGCCGTAAGTGCCGGCAGGCGCCGCATCAGCCTTGGCTGGTTTGGCCAGCTCGAGCTTGATGGGCGAGGCCATGGTTTCCAGGACCGGAGCCGGCGCGGAGATCGCGGCCGGAGGAGGGGTGACGTGTGCGGCATGGCGATCGCTGAAGCCCACAGCCAGAAGGCCAAGCCCGGTAGCGCCGAAAAGTATGAGATTTACCGCCATGATACTGCTCCCGCCTATCAAACGTGCGCCGGGGGCAGACGTTCCGGTGGTCAGTTCCCGCGTTTCAGGTCGCGCGCAGCCCGCTCGCCGGCGTCGACCGCACCATTCATGGAACCCGGCCATTCGATACTGGCGTGTTCGCCTGCAAACATGAGCGCACCCCCCAGTTCGGGCCGCGCCGCGATCTCTCGGAAGCCGGTGTACTGGCCGGCCAGTGCGCCGGAATAGCTGCCGCCTGTGTGGGGATGGTTCGGCCAGAAGAAACTGGAGCGGAGGCGCGGGGTAAGCGCCGCTGAGATATCAGGCGACAGCGCCCGCAGCCCGCGCTCCAGCGTGGCGAGCACCGCGGCCTCCTCGCTGCGCGCAGACGCGCCCGCGAGATAGTTGGTCAGCACGCCGCCTTCGCCCGGCTGGCCGATGCTGCTCTCCCACAGGCGCTGGAAGCCGCGATCGGAATAGAGCGAGGCCGTCATCGGCGCGTGCAGGTCCGGCAGCGTGCGCAGCCATGGCCGCGAGGATGTGGCGACCACCAGCTTGGCGTTGGCGCCATAGCCCATTTCGTTGATCACCTGCATCTTGTCGGCAGGCAGACCGAGACCGCCAAGTCCCTTCACGGCACGCAGGCGCGTGAACGGCAGCGTCACCACCACGCGCCGGAAGGTCCGCACCACCGGCCGCTTGCCTTCGTTCTCGAGCGTCAGGCGGAAGCCATCGCCCTCGCGCGTGATTGACGACAGTACATGGCGCGCGTGCAGGCTCGCACGCTGGGACATGGGCGAGGCCATCAACCGGTCGGCCAGCGCCTCGGGCAGGCGCGAGGATCCGCCCGCGACGCGCAGCAATCCGCCGCTGGCGCCGAACGGGGCGAAGGCGTTTGCTGTGTCGGTGCCGATTGCATCGACAAGGTTGAGCGACGACTGCTTGTCGACCGGAATGCCGAACTCGCAGTGATAGGCCAGTGCGAGAAGGTCGATCACCCAGGGTTCGGTCGAACCCGACAGGCTCGCCAGGTATTTCGACAGGGGCAGGGCGTCGAGATCGTGTGCGCGCTGCGTCCAGGCGCCCTGCGCGTCCAGCAGCGCCGCCTGGTCCGCTGCGATGCGCGCGGCGACGGGAAGGAAGGCGCCGGTTCCGCGCGCGGGATCGATCAGGTCTTCACCAAGCCGCACGCCGCCGACATCGTAGATGTCGCCCGCCGCCACGACTTCGACGTCCAGCCGCTGCAGGTCGACGCCAAGCTCGCGGCAGAGCGTGATCAACGAGGCGTGCGCGGGCGCGATGAACTCGCCGCCAAGTTCGGCGAACTGGCCTTCGGGCGTGAAATTGTCCAGCGTGTGCATGCGTCCGCCCATGCGGCCACTCGCCTCGAATACTTCGCAACTGACGCCCGCATTGGCCATGCGCCAGGCCGCAACGAGCCCAGACACGCCGCCGCCGATGATGGCGACTGCTTCGGGATCAACGGGCCGTGTCTCCGGCTGTTCGGGTGAACATGCGGCCGCCGCCGCCATCATCGCCAGCGCGGCGCGGCGGCTTATCGCGCGCGGCCTCGCGCCGCCGCCGGTCTGGCTTGCGTGGGCGAGCATTGCATTCAGGCTGGCGAATAGCGGCGTGCGCGCCAAGCCGTCCCCTCCTGGTCCGTGACGCTAGAAAGCCCATTCGCCTGACCAAGACAAGAAAGGCAAACAGGAGCCTCAGAAAACAGGGGGCCATAAAACAGAAAGGGTCGCGCGGCGTTGCCGGCGACCCTTCCCGTCATTGAGCGGGGCCTTGCCCCTGGCTTGCAGACGCCGTCACGCCATGCGCGACAACGCCCAGCCGGACTACGCGATACCGCGACCGGAGGCTGCTCCGAACGACAGACCGCGCATCAGGGTTTTACCCCGGCCCAGAGTGACTGACATCGGATCACCTCCTTTCGCAAAATTGACGATGGAAAGAGTGTGGGGGCTGAAATCGGCGGACGCAAGAGGTGTCCTGCGGTTCAGCCCGCGCGAACGACTTTCACGGGAAGTTCCGTCCGCGCTTCGACCAGAACGATCTTCCCGTCCACACGCGCATAGTACCGTCCCACAGGCGGCGCGGGCAGGGCGAGGCTGGCGGGGTTGGCGATCACCAGCGCAGATGTCGGCGCGACGCGGCGAAGCGGCAGGCTCATGTCGACGCTGGGCAGCGGCCGCGGGCCCCCTGGCACATCGGCGGTCGGATCCGTGATCTGCACGGGCAGCACCTGCTCGACCAGTTCGGACGTTGCATCGACGATCACGAAGCGGCCGTTGACGCGTGCATAGTATTTGCCCGGCGGCGCAGGGGGCAGGAGATAGGCCTCCGGCTGGCTCACTACGGCGGTGGACGTGGCGGGGACGCGCGTGTTGGGCAGCGCGTTGGTCACGAGATCGCGTTCACGCTGTTCGCGGGCGCGGTCCTGCTCCAACTGCAGCAGCAACCTGTCCTGCTCGCGCCGCAGCTCCAGGTCGCGCAGCGCGGCTTCGGCGGCGCTGACGCCAGAGCCGGGGAGAAGCGCGCGATCGCGCTCGCGCTGCCGGCTGGTTTCCAGCTCGTCGAGCTGGCGCTGTTCTTCCCGCTGGATCTGCATCTCCAGCCCCTCGAAGCGCGGCAAAGGCTGCTCGATCTGCGCGAAGGCCGGTGCGGCGAGCGCGGCGATCATGACGAGGGGAAGCGAGCGAAGCATGCCTCCAATATAGTCCATCCAGGGGCAATTTCCATGATGCAGGTCAGCTGCGCCATCACCCTCGGGTGATTGGGACCCACCGCCTCGGTCACGCAATCGCCCGTCACGAACAGATCGCGAAAAAGCCCATGTCCAAGTGAAGGTGATTGTGGTGGAGCGCGTTGTAGTCGGGGCTCAGCGTGGTCGAGAACAGACCACACGCCTCATCGCGCACGCGGCGCAGGAATTCGCCGCGCCTGTCGTTGGCGGTGAAATCGTCCTCCACCATGACGCGTGATCCGTCCTCCAGCGTGAAGCCCGCAATGTCGATTGCCTCGCCATGGGCATGCTCGCTCCATCGCCCGGTGGAGGCGCCGTTCACGCGCCGGCATGAGTACGAGCCCATCGTCTCGACGCGCTTGACGCCCTGGCCCAGCAGCTCTTCAGCGGCCGGGATCACCACATGGCGCTCCCACACATAAAGCGTGGCCGCGAGGCGGCAGCTCATCGTGAGCGTGTCGGAGTAGGGCGTCAGCGACTGGTCGAGCGTGAGCCCATCCACGATGCCGCATTCAGGAGTGTCGCTCGGCCTGTCGAGGCGCGTGTAACCGATGCCCGTCTGGTCGAGCAACGCAAAGCAGGCGGGCTTGTCGTGCTTCAGGCTATCGAGCTTGAAGCCTGTCACGAGACCGGGTTTCAGAGTGAGGTCCAGCGGCTTGAACGGGTTGTCCTGCTGCGGCGTCAACAGGTTGAACACCCACCAGCCGGCCAGCGAAAGCCCAATGGACACCGCCGCCATACCGACCAGTCGGCGGACGTGAAGACTGCGGTGGTACCATTCCATGACGCATGAACGTTTGAAACGGGCGGACGTTTCGCGTGGCAGGCGTGTGGACCCGGCGGCCTATCTGCGCGGCCGCTTGACCGAGACAGCCATCTTCGCCCGTTCGGCCAGCCGCGCTTTGAGCCCATCGATGAAGGTCTGCAGGCCGAATTCGAACCCTTCCTCGCCCGTGCCGACAATGCCGATCGCGGCCGCTGCGCCCTTGTTCGACTGTTCCTGCAGGGCCGCCCCGATCGCATAGCGGCGCAGCGCCTGCATAGTCAGCCGGCATTCCATGTCGGCAAGGCCCGAGCGCATCAGCGTCTTCACATTGTCCTCGAACGGAATCCGCGTCTTCGGAAAGCGCGGACGCGGCCGGGCCATCACCTGCGCCCCATCGCGCCGGGACAGGGCCGTGCGCCGGATACGGCGTGCCCCTTCCGCCAGCCAGTAATCCCACACCAGGTCCGGCCCATCGACATCAGGCGCCAGCAGCGCTTCCTCGAACATGGCGCCGGACATTTCGTTGAGCAGCTCGTTCTTGTCCTTGAAATGCCAGTAGAGCGAGGCGCTCTTGATGCCGAGTTCGGCCGCCAGTCTGCGCGTCGAGAGGCCATCAACGCCAACTTCATCCAGAAGCTTCAGCGCGGTCTCGACAATGGCGGCGCGATCGAGGCTGCCGCGCTCGCGCGGGCGCTCCGTCGCGTCGGCTGCGTCAGGTCGCTTCATGGCACAGTCCTCATAGTGCGTTCCGGGACAGCCGAAGCCGCGACATTATTCGCGCCTAGCGTCTTTTCAATGCCGGCTTTGTATCGAGATGTCGCGCCAGGTCTCGCCATGGCGTCATCGACCAGTAGGACGTCGCAAGGCCTGAAGGCGAGGGCAGGACGAAAGCGTCCGGCCCGTCGCCATCGGAAGCCTGAAGACCTGTTTCGATGCGGCCCGTGGCGCGGCCCAGCCACAGGCTTGCCGACTTCTTGCTGGTGAAGGCCAGTGTGCGCGGCTTGAGAAGCTCAACCTTCTGCCTGAACCCGGCCACATCGAACGCCTCGTGCGCGATGTTGGCGTCTACGCCCCAGCCGGTCTTGCAGAAATCGGTGAGCCCGATGCCCAGCGGTAGAAGTTCGGGAAACTCGTGCGGCGCGAACTGGCGCTGTGTGATGCCTGCCTCATGCAGCGCACGCCAGAAGCGATTTCCCGGATGCGCGTAGTAGGCGCCCATCGCCGCAGACATCGGCCCTGCTGCTGTGCCGACGAACCAGACGCGCAGATTGGGCGCCAGCCTGTCGGGCAGGATGTGGCCCTTGTCGGCCATCAGTTGCTCTCGCCCATGCTGCCCCCGAGGCGCACATTCTCCGGCAGGCTCGCAGCCTGTTCGGATGTCAGCGCCTCGATGGGCACGACATAGGTGTGAATCGAGAACACGGTCGCGGTCGGCGTGAGGCGCTTCAGGGCCTGCCGCTCCACACGCACATAGACGGGGCCCGCGGGGTCGAAAGGCCGGCGCTCGTGTTCGAGGCGCGGCTGGTGCAGTTCGGGGTCGTTGTAGCAGAGCACGTTGGCGCGCCACACTGCGTTGCCCTGCTGCAGCACATCCATCACGCGATTGACGCGCCTCGCGATGTTCTCGTCATAGCGATCCACCGGTTGATGGATGCCCATCATGTTGCGGCCGATCTTCTGGCCCAGCGTCCAGCTCGCCGGAAAGCACAGCACGGCGGATGTCAGGACATGTCCATCCGGCGTCTGCTCGAGAATGAGGAAGTCCTCCTGCGCGAGCCGGGCGGCAGTAACGAGCGGGTTGGTGTCCGCCTTGAGAGCGATGGACGCGCCATCGGGCCGCACGATGCTGCCTCCGATCAGTTGATAGCCCGGCTTCATAAGGACTGCCGTGGCGACGTCCTGCAGCAGGATGGCTTCTGCCGCGCTCGGGTCGCCCGCTCGCATGACAACCTCGTCGCGGCGTTGCGCGATCAGGGCATCGCGATAGGCCATCTGCCCCGCATAGGCATCGTCCACCCGCAGCCAGTCGCCTTCTGCGACGGGCTGCAAACCGGGCAGACGCGCAGCCAACGCGTCCGTCCATGGCGCAACGGGCAGGGAAGACTGGCAGATGGGTTTGCTGGTGTTCACCCGCGCACAATCCGCGCGGCTGAAGCTTAGTCAACGGCGATGCTAGAACCGCTTGAACGGCTTCGGCGCCTGTGTGGCGCTGGCCTTTGCGACCACTTCGCCTGCCGGGTTGTAGATCTCGCCCTCGATGAAGCAGATCGAGCGACCCCATTTGAGGATGCGGGCTTCGCCGGTTGCGGGGCCGACGAAGAGCGGGCGCAGGAAGGACACCTTCATCTCCAGTGTCGGCGCATTCATCGTGACATTGGATGCGATGATCGCCGCCGTGCTCATCGCCTCGTCCAGCATGGCGCAGATGAAGCCGCCCTGGATCGCGCCGGTGGGATTGGCGAACTCTGGCCGCGCCTCGAACGCGAAGCGGCACACCATGGCGGCCTGATCGACAGCGGTCACCTGCATGCCCAGCGTCTGCGTGCAGGGCGGCCGCTTCGTCGAGTTCTGGAAACGCGCCAGCATGTCCGCATCGGAAAGGCGTGGCTTTTCCTCTGGCGGACTGTCGCTCATCTGTGGCGGCCCGGGCCTATTTGCGCCGGAACGCGTCGAGCGAGACGACTGCGCCCTTCGGCGCATCCTCGGCCGACTGGTGGGCAGAAGCCCCCGGATCCGACGTCGCGAGCGGAAGGACGGCGTCCCCGCCTGCAGGACGGGAATCCGTGTCCAGCTGCAGCCCGAAGTTCAACGACGGGTCCACAAACCGCGAGATCGCCGTGAAGGGGATTCGTAACGGCTGGTTTACCCCTCCGAACTTCAGCGTCACTTCGAACCGGTCCTCGTGGACCTGGAAGTCCATGTACTGGTGCTGGAGGACGATGGTCATCTCGTCGGGGAATTTGTCCTTCAGGTCATCCGACATCTGCACGCCCTGCAGGCGGGTGCGGAAGGTGATGTAGTAATGATGGTCGCCAGGCAGGTAGCCGAGCTTCGCAGCCTTCGCCAAAGCAGCGCGCACGACGGCGCGCAACGCGGCCTGCGTGAGGTCGTGATAGCCAATATGATCCTTAGCGGATCCCGGTCCCCGGTCCAACATGCTCTCCCTCGCCTTGGGATGAGAGCTAGGCCCTCATCGCAGTTGGGTAAATTGGGTTCAAGCTAAAGGCGAGCCGTACTTCGTCGTCTCGTTCAGCAGAGCCGATAAGAACCATCCCGGCCTCCACGGCAAGAGAGGAAGACAACAATTCACTTCCCCCACGCGCAAAGCGCCCTATCCTCACGCACATGAGACGCCCAACAAAGCCTTATCGGTCTCGCAAGATCGGCGACCGCACGCTCTCTCCCGAGACATTGATGATGGGGTATGGCTTTTCGCCTCACCTATCGGAAGGGGCGCTGAAGCCGCCTCTCTTCCAGACATCCACCTTCGTTTTCGAGACGGCCGAGGACGGCAAGGCCTCGTTCGAACTCGCCTACGGGCTGCGCGAGAAGCGGCGCGACGAGGAGATGCATCTCATCTACTCGCGCATCAACAACCCGAACCTCGAAGTCCTGGAAGACCGCCTTGCCGTATGGGACGGCGCAGAAAAAGCGCTCGCTTTCGCCTCGGGCATGGCTGCGATCTCGACGACGCTGATGACCTTCCTGCGTCCCGGCGACACGTTCGTGTTCTCCGAGCCGGTCTATGGCGGCACGGAATACCTCGTTCATAACATCCTGCCGCAGTTCGGCGCACGAGGCGTGGGCTTCATGGCCGAGGGCGGGGCAGAAGCTTTCCGCGCGGCCGCGAAGGAAGCCGCGACACTGGCCGCGAAGACCGGCGGCAAGGTCGGCGCGGTTTACGTAGAGACCCCGGCCAATCCCACCAATGGCCTCGTCGACATCGCACTCGCGCGAGAGTTGTCTGAATCGCTGAAGGGTCCGGCAGGCCGCCCCCCCGTCATCGTCGACAACACCTTCCTTGGTCCGCTCTGGCAGCGGCCGCTCGCACTGGGAGCGGACATCTGCGTGACCTCGCTCACCAAGTATGTCGGTGGGCATTCGGATCTCATCGCAGGCGCGGCTTCTGGCGACGCGAGCTGGATCGGGCAGGTCGCTGTCTTCCGCACCATCCTCGGCACGATGACCGACCCGCACACGGCCTGGCTGCTGCTGCGCTCGCTCGAGACGCTGAAGCTCCGCATGGACGCGGCTGAACTCGGCGCCCGCAAGGTCGCGGCCTACCTTCAATCACATCCGCGTGTGAAGTCAGTCTGGTACCTGCCTTTCCTGCCGAAGGACCATCCCGATCGCGCCCTGTTCGAGAAGCAGTGCAAGACGGCTGGCTCCACCTTCTCCTTCGAGATCGAGGGCGGGGAGGCGGAAGCGTTCGCCTTCCTCAACAAGCTGCAGGTCATCAAGCTGGCCGTCAGCCTAGGCGGCACCGAGACGCTCGCCTCGCACCCGGCCGCGATGACGCATTCGGACGTGCCACCTGATCAGCGGCTGAGACTGGGCATCACGGAGTCTCTGGTTCGCCTCTCCATCGGTGTGGAGAATCCAGACGACCTCATTGCGGATATCGAACAGGCGCTGGGGCAGTAGGCCGCCGCCTTACATCCTCGACGCGGCCTGCGGCCGGTGCTACTCCCGCGCCATGGCTGACACTCTGACCTCGTCGGATTTCGTGCCGCAGACGGTGACCCCGCCTGAGAAGCCGCTGTCCCTTGTGCGCGGCCTGCTGCAGATGATCGCCAATCCACTCTACGTATGGCCCCAGGCCATGTACGAGAATCCGTATCACGGCGTGAAGTGGATCGGCCGCACCTTCCACTACATCCGCAAGCCCGAGCACATGAAGGCGGTGTTCCTCGATCACGCGGATATCTTCGCGAAGTCGCAGTTTCAGAAGAAGCTCGTCGGCCCCGCGCTGGGCGATGGGCTGCTGACAGCCGAAGGCGAGCACTGGAAGTTCCAGCGCCGCGCCGCATCCCCCGCCTTCCGCATTGATGCGTTGCGCGCCCTTGTGCCCGTGTTCTCCTCCTCGGCGCAGGAAACCATCGAGCGCATCAAGGCGATGCCCGCCGGCCAGCCGGTCGATGTGATGCAGGAGATGCAGCACGCCACGCTCGACGTGATCGTGGAAACCATTCTCGGCGGCGCCGATCCTGAATTCGGCTATGACCGCATGGCGCGCATCGTCTCCGACTATATCGAGACAATGGGCAAGCCCGACATGCTGGACATGTTCGGCACGCCCAACTGGGTGCCGCGCCCGTGGGGCGGCAAGGGCCGTCGCCGTGCGGCTGAACTCCAGAAGTCGGCCGTCAACGCCATCAACCGCCGCCGCGCATCCGGCGGCCAAAAGAAAGACCTGCTGGGCCTGCTGCTCGCGGCGCGCGATCCGGAAACGGGCAGGGGGCTTTCCGACATCGAACTGCGCGACAATGTCGTCACCTTCATCGGCGCGGGTCATGAGACGACTGCGCTGGCGCTCACTTTCTCGCTCTATCTCGTCGCCAATGCGCCCGAGGTGCAGGAGCGCCTGCTGCGCGAAGTGCTGGATGTCTGCGGCGACAGGCCGATCGACGCTGCGATGGTGGATGATCTCGTCTACCACGAGCAGGTCATCAAGGAGGCGATGCGGCTCTATCCGCCCGTCGCCATCATCGACCGCATGGCGACAGAGGACATCGATATCGGCGACGCCATGGTGAAGAAGGGCGATTTCACTTTCGCGCTTGTCTACATCATGCATCGCCACAAGCTGTTGTGGGATCACCCCGAGCGTTTCGATCCCGAACGGTTCTCGCCCGAGAACGCGAAGAAGCTGCATCGCTTCCAGTACATGCCCTTCGGCGCCGGTCCTCGTATCTGCATCGGAATGAAGTTTGCCTACATGGAAGCCGTTGCAATGCTCGCGACGCTCGTGCGTGGCTTGCGTTTCCTTCCGAATGCGGATCACAAGGTTGAACCGAATATCCGGATCACGCTTCGTCCCGAAGGCGGAATGCCACTCTTCGCGGAGCGCCGGTAGGAGTGGTTCTTGCGTGCGCTCGCCCGGATACCCGCCCCAGCGGATTTAATGGGGTATGTCCAGCAACTGCTGTGGTCGTCCGGAGAACTTGGCCGATGCGTCTGCCGTCGCGGATGGATGAAGCCCGAGACATGGGCGCTTGCGCCGGCTGAGTCCCAGCCTTCACTCGCCTCGCTCCAGCCCGACGGCAGCATCGCCTATACCAGCGACGCCAACGCATGGCTCGACACCTGGATCATCGCGCAGGCGAAGGTCGCCGAACATCTCAGCCTCGTCGCGCATGATCCGCTCGCTCCGCCAGTCGATGCGGACGCGCAGATCTTCGACGCGCCGGGTCGGTGGGATACGCGCGGCGCCGACAGTTATCTCGTGCTGTCGAAGGACAAGCTGGCGCCCGGAGCAGTACGCGCAGCGACGCACCTGATGCTTGGCGATCAGTATGTGCTGTTTATCATTGAGGACGACTGGCCGTTCGATCAGGCGCGACCCCTCGACAGCCTCGCCTACAGCGTTCGGCACGTGATCGTGCCGATCACCGAAGGCGAGAGCTACGGGATCGTGTCGGGCGTCTGAACGCTAGCCTTCCAGCTTTGCATCCAGCGTGATCTCGATGGAGGCCAGCGCCTTCGAGACGGGGCAGCCGGCCTTGGCCTTGTCGGCTGCGGCCTGGAAGTCAGCCGCGCTCATGCCGGGGACATTGCCGGTGAGGGTGAGGGCGCTCTTGGTGATGCCAACGCCGGGCTTCACTTCAACTTCGGCAACCGTGGTCAGCTTCGCCGCCGGATGGCCGGCTTCGGCGAGGAAATGAGACAGCTGCATCGTGAAGCACGATGCGTGTGCGGCCGCGATCAGCTCTTCGGGGTTGGTCGCCGACTTGCCGCTCTCGTCCTCGAAGCGCGCTTTGAAGGTGTAGGGGCTGTCCTTGATGACGCCGCTCTGCATCGAGATCGCGCCATTACCGGTCTTCAGATCGCCAGACCAGACGGCTGTTGCGGTACGTTTCATGTGGAGGGTCTCCTGTCCGTGAATGCGTGGACAGGAGATAGGTCGCGCGGCGGCGAAGTGGCAGTTGCGGTGGTGGAAAATAAGTGGGGCGGCTTCTGTTGCCAGGCGCCGCCCCGAGCCCCGCCTTAACTTGCTAGAGCTAAGGACTTAGGTTTGGAATTCACCAGCTGCTTACGCAGCGAGGCGAGCTTCCTGAGCAAAGTTGTCGTTGGCAACTATTGCGTAAAAGGCTTCTATCGGGGCCAAAGCGGGCAAAGTCTTCGCCTTTACACATCCGTCGATCCTGTGTCGGCCCCAAACAGCCCGGCCACGACCGGGGTGAAATCTGGTGGAGCCGCCGGGCACTGCCCCCGGGTCCGGTCTGCTTATTACGCGAGGGTTTATCGCCATAGTTCCCAACCCTTGCGGACGGGGAACGCGATCAATATAGGCGCGAAAGCCTTAACCGCAAACAACTGATCTCTGTGTGCAATTCAGGCCGCTTTCAGCGCCTTAGCAGGCCGACATCGACGCCAAGCATCGCCAGAAGCATCGCGCCAGCAAAGACCAGCAGCGCGATCGCCCCAACAATCCGGAAAAACCAGAACACCCTCTGCATGCGCGCTCCCGTGAGCGCCGAGCCTTCACGCTCGTCGCATCCATGGCAACAACGCGCCGCAACACGTTTCCGATGGCGATCTTCAGTGCGCCGTCACGCAGAAGGCGTTCAGCCGGTTGCCGTCCGGATCGCGGAAGTAGGCTGCATAAAGCCCGCCGCCGTGCTCCTGCGGCTCGGCCTCGGCGACGCCGCCATGGCGCAGCGCAACCTCGTAGATCCGTTGCACCTGCTCGGGATCGTCCGCCTGCAGCGGTGCGATGCCCTGCGCCAGCATCGGCGCAGATTCGCTTACCGCAAGCCCGAAGCCCGGCAGGCCCCAGGCAACCATGTCGCCCGCCTCGATGGATCGACGCACGCCGATCTCGTGGGCGATGAGGTCGTAGAAGCGCTGGGCCCGCGCCAGATTGCGGGTGCCCAGGGTCACATAGCCTGCCGCCAGATCAGTTGCTGGCGTCAGGTCTCTCGCAAAACCGGCGTCATATGCCATGATGCGTGCCTCGATCGGGTGAGAATCACCGTCGAGAACAAACATAGAACATCGACGTGCGCCCGGCAAGAGTCCGTGCTGCGGGGACCCTCAAAGTTCCCGTTAACCCTATTATCCATCTGGCGTTGGAACCCGAAGATCGGCAGCATCGCCGAGGAATTTCCACCAAACGCAACGCCCTGGGGAGGGACGGATGAAAAAGCTGGTCGCTGAAGCGGTCGGAACCGCCACTTTGGTCCTGTTTGGCTGCGGAGCCGCAGTACTGGCCGGCGATCAGGTGGGCCAGCTGGGCATTTCCTTCGCCTTCGGCCTCGCCATCGTCGCCATGGCCTACGGCATCGGCCCGATCTCAGGCTGCCACATCAATCCCGCCGTCTCGCTGGGCGCCTTCATCGCCGGCCGCATGAGCGCGAGCGAGATGGTGCAGTACTGGGTCGCCCAGTTTGTCGGCGCCGGCATCGGCGCGGCCATCCTCTACATGATCGCCACGGGCAAGCCGGGCTATGACATCGCGGTCAACGGCCTTGGCGCCAACGGTTTTGGCGAGGGCTATCTCGGCGGATATTCGATGACGGCGGCGCTCATCTTCGAGATCGTCGCCACCTTCCTCTTTGTCGTGGTGATCCTCGGCGTCACGCAGGCGAAGGGTAATCCCGCCTTTGCCGGCCTCGCCATTGGCCTGACGCTCGTGGTGATCCACATCGTCGGCATTCAGGTCACGGGCGTGTCGGTGAATCCGGCGCGGTCGTTTGGCCCGGCTGTGTTCGTCCAGGGCGACGCCCTGAACCAGCTCTGGATGTTCATCGTTGCGCCGCTGGCCGGCGCCGCCATGGCGGGCCTCGCCTTCCGCGGCAAGCTGTTGAACGCCGACTAAGCTGTTCGGACTGTCATCAACGCGGATGAAGGTGCCCGGTAGGGGCTCGGTGCTTGTACCCGAGCCCTACAACCGCAAGCCGAGCTATCCTGCGTATAGCGCGCGTGTCGCCGACAGGGTCCTGATCGGCTATCGCAACTGGCGCTCGACCATGTCCGGCCATCCCGAATGTGATGGGATGCTTGCAGTTGGGCTTGGCTCCGACTTCGAAAGCCTCCGCGCCTTCATGACGACCAGCAGAGCGGGGCTGTCGATCCAGTGGGGCGCCGCCGATACGGTCGCGGGAACCGCATGGACAGCGAACGAACAGCGGTATCCGGTCGAAGACCACGAAGGCGAAGACGGTCCCGAACTCGTCCAGCTTCTGTCCGTGCATCGTGTCGGCTGGCTCGACGTCTATGAGGATCCAGCCTTGATGTATGTTGTGGGACACCGCAACGGCGTTCATGTCGGCGTGTGGATCACCAACAAGCATGGCGGCGCCCGCCGCGCGTCTTCGCTGGTGCAGCGTATCGCAGCATCGTTCCAGCGCTGATTGCACGCATCAGCGGAACTGTCTGAACACGCAACGACAAATCATGCTCGCGCCATTGCGCTGCCCGATCATCGCCCCATATCGCCATGCATGGATGCGGGCAGGGGGCGTTTAACGCCTGGCCCGACTGTCCTTTCAAAGACAGGTCTGGTCTGAAGAGTACGGGAGTTTGCAATGGTCGAAACGCGCAACCTCGAAGCCGTCCAGCGTGACGAGCGCATGCTCATGTCCCGCCTGGTCGAGCGTCAGGGCCTTTCGCGCGAGGAGGCCCGAAAGACCGTGCATGAATATCGCGAAGGCAAACGCGCCGAGATCGATCCCATCCTGATGGAAGGTCTGGATTCGATCTGATCGCAGCGCCTCCCTGTCGGCCCGCCGTCACACAACCGTTGCAGAACGCGGCTCTCGCCACATCGCTTCCAGTGGTGGGCCGCCGGGGCCGGCTGCAAACACCTTGATCTGCTCGAACCCGCGCGAACGGTAGAAGCCGGTATTCGCCGGGTTCGAGTTCTCGAGATAGCAGGGCAGGCCATCGCGATCAGCCGCCGCCAGCACCGGCGCCATCAGCGTCTTGCCTAGTCCCTTGCCGCGCGCCGCCTTTCGCGTGCCGATCGTGAAGAGATAAAGGTGGGGGGCCTTCGGGTGTTCCTTCGCCATCGTTTCGGCGGCGGTGAGCCCTCGCTTCGCAGCGCCGCGCGTGCCCTTCGTGGTGATCGCTGCCACCAGTCCCATCAAGCCGAGAAATGGTAGCTCCCGGTCAGCCGATGAGTGACACCACATTGTTGCGCCAGTGTCCCCGCTGAGGTGACAGAAGCCGCGCGGAAGGTAGACGCTGCGCGCCAGCGTGCGGAACACTGGCGCCATCGCGGCCGTATTCCCGAATATCCAGAGGTTCACGGGATCCTCCTCGAACGCCTCGGCCGTGATGGCGCCGACCTGCCGCCAGTCCTGCCGTGTGGCCGCCCGCATTCCCTCTGGCAGTTCGAAGTCCAGCATGGCGATCACCCGTCCGCTTCCCCCGCATCGCGTATCATGTGGCAATCGGCGCCGTCACCGTCCCAGTTTCGGGCCATTGTTGCTGGCCACTGCGCGGCCTACCTTCAGGGAAGAAACAGGACCGGCCCATGCTCGAACCCTTCCCCGAGCCCAACGACGCGGAGATGGACCAGGTCCGCCGCATGAACCAGCGTCTGCGCTGGGCTCCTCGCTTCCGCGCGCCGACGCCCCTAGGCCGCATGGTGATCCAGACCATGCTCGGCGCGCAGGCTTTCTTTCCCGTCGGCTTGCGCGGCGTCGTCGTCTCCACGCAGCGCATCACGCACAAGGGCCACACAGTCTCGCTGCGCATCCTGAAGCCCGCACAGGGCGACGTGCGCGGCGTCTACATCGACTATCACGGCGGCGGCTGGGCCATTGGCACGGCTGCGATGGACGATCTCGTCAATGCCGCCATCGTGCGCGAGACAGGCCTTGCTGTCGCCAGCGTCGACTACACCACGCTCCCTGACATCACGTTCGAGAACCTGATCGCGCAGGCACACGCTGCCGCCGACTGGGTGTTCGAACATGCTGAGGCAGAATTCGGCGCGCGCGAGCTCTTCATCGGGGGCGAATCCGCCGGTGCGCACCTTGCTGCCTGTTCGCTGTTGCGCCTGCGCGACAGCCGCGCGGACTTAGGGCGCCTCAAGGGCGCTGTGCTTTTCTATGGCCCTTACGATCTCTCCGCGACGCAGAGCGTGCGTAGCGCTACGCGCGAGACGCTGGTGCTCGATGGACCAGCGATGACGCCGGGGATCGCGAAGCTGCTGCCTGATCGCGACGAGGCCGGCCGCCGTGCGCCCGACGTGTCGCCGCTCTATGCAGACCTATCGCGCCTGCCACCCGCGCTGCTGCTTTGCGGGACCATCGATCCGCTGATCGACGACAGCCGCCACATGGCGGAACGCTGGAAAGCGCAGAGTGGCAATTCCCGTCTGGTCGTGATCCCCGAAAGCCCCCACGCTTTCAACCGACTCCCCACGCGCCTTGCCGCCCGCACCAACGCCTTCGTGCGCGGCTGGCTGCAGAGGCGTCTGGCGGCCGCCAGCGCGTCGATGGCGGCGGAGTAGCTGAACCCAAGGTTCTCCACAGGCCCGCTAACTTGCCACCGGCCTTGGCGGCAGCCATGTCTTGGGCGGCCAGAACTCGAATCGACCGGACACCGATGCGCCAGTATCTCGATCTCCTGCAGGACATCCTCGACAACGGCGTCGACCGGGGCGACCGCACAGGCACCGGCACGCGCGGCGTGTTCGGCCGCCAGATGCGCTTCGATCTGAGCGAGGGCTTCCCCATGCTCACCACGAAGAAGCTGCACCTGCGCTCGATCATCGTGGAGCTGCTCTGGTTCCTGCGGGGCGAGACCAATGTGAAATGGCTGCAGGAACGTGGCGTCTCCATCTGGGATGAATGGGCAGACGAAGACGGCGACCTTGGCCCGGTCTATGGGAAGCAATGGCGCAGTTGGGCCGCCCCCGATGGTCGGACGATCGATCAGATCACCTGGGTCCGTAACGAGATCATCCAGAACCCGAATTCCCGGCGTCTTGTCGTCTCGGCCTGGAACCCGGCGGACGTGGACAGCATGGCCCTGCCGCCGTGCCACTGCCTGTTCCAGTTCTTCGTCGCGAATGGCAAGCTTTCCTGCCAGCTTTACCAGCGCTCGGCCGACGTTTTCCTCGGCGTCCCCTTCAACATTGCGTCCTACGCCTTGCTCGCCATCCTCATGGCGAAGGCCACAAAACTGGAGCCCGGTGAGTTCGTCCATTCCTTCGGCGACGTCCACCTTTATGCGAATCACTTCGACCAGGCTCGCCTGCAATTGCAGCGTCAGCCCAAGACCCTGCCGCGCCTGCAGCTCAATCCCGCTAAATCCGACCTGTTCGGGTGGGATTACGAAGATTTCACGTTGCTCGACTACGCGGCGGACGCCCACATAAAGGCACCCGTGGCGGTCTAGCTGTCCACAACCGGTCCTTCGCACCTGCGGCATCACGGCTTGGTGTATCGTGAATGGATTCAAGCATTTCCATGCGCACGGGTGGGGTATCGTTTGCCGTCCGCGTGACCCCCACTTGCGACGCCTGCTTCGTGGGCGGGCTGGCTACGGAACTCTCGGCCCCTCAAACTGACTGAATCGCAACAATTCAACACCTTGTGCTTTCCGCGCGGTCGTCAGAATAACGGGCTCCGCTTGGAAAATGATCTTCCTTGCGGCTGTGATCCGTCGGAGGGATCTATCCAATGTCGTTCAAACTGATCGTTGCCGCTGCGGTTTCGACCGCTGCTCTCGTTGCCTGCAGCCCGGCTGCTGAAGCCCCGGCCGCTGAAACCACCACCACGACCACGGTCGTCGAAACGCCGGCCCCGGCTCCGGAGCCTGCTCCGGTTGTTGACCCGGCTGCTGTCCCGGTTGACCCGGCTGCTGCTCCGGCTGCTGCTCCGGCTGCTGACCCGGCCACCACGACCACGACCACCACCACGACGCCGGCTCCGGCCCACTAAGGGCTTCCGGTTTCGCTGGAAACAAAACTCGCAAGAGTTGCGGAAAGGGCGGCCCCAACGGGCCGCCCTTACTGTTTCCGGGTCGTGCAACTCCGGTCCTGGAACTCGGGTCCGGGAAGCTTGGTTCAAGCCGCCGCTGGATCGACCTCACCGCGCTTCTCACGCGCGCGGATCATCAGCGACACCACGACCGCCCCCACCATCTTCCCCAGGATGAAGAACACGAAGTTCGCGACGTTGAACATCGTGCCGGGTGGGTCGCCAAGGTTCATCTGTCGCGCGAGGTCTGCGCCATACAGGAAGACCGTCGTGTCGATGGGTGAGGCCGCTGCGCTCGACAGCAGGATGCGCGTTGAAAGCCGGTATTTGGTGAAGGTGTAGATCAGCCAGTCCACACTCTCCGAGATGGCAAAGGCGGTCGCCGAGGCAATCGCGATCACCGCCCACGAATAGTAGAACGACCATGCAATCGCGAGGGCCATGAGGATCAGGACCTTGTGGCCCATCTCGCGCTGCACGAAGTCGCGCAGCACGAAGACCATCCCCGTCGCGATCGTCAGCGGGTTGAAGAGGATCGGCGTCGCCGTGCCGAGGTATGGCCCCAGCGTCTCCGTGAGATTGATCTCGATCGCAGCGCTCTTGCCGAAGCTCCAGTTGAGCAGGGGAATGAGCGCGACATAGATATAAGCCCACGTGCGCCCCTTCAGGAGCCAGATCAGCGTACCCGTAGCGGCAAGACCCAGCAGCGCCAGCCAGAGCTGGTCTGGCGCGCCGTTCGTCAGCGCCCCGACAATCTCGTTCCAGACGGAATCCATCCGCGCCTGCTCCGACCCGCTTGCGCCAGCCGCCGAACGAGGTTCGACTGCCCAGCCACTTCATACGTCCCGGGCCAGCCTTTAGCGAGATAATCGTGCAAACGTCCACCTTTCCTGACACACACGACCGGATCCGCGTGCGCATCGTAGCCGCGATAGGCAGGCGCGGGGAGCTGGGCCTGAACAACAAGCTGCTGTTCCGCATCAAGGCCGACATGGCGAATTTTCGCCGCATCACGGCGACGACGCCAATGCTGATGGGCCGCAAGACGTGGGACAGTTTCCCCAAACGCCCCCTGCCGGGCCGGCCAAACATCGTGGCGACCCGCAATCTCGATTTCATGGCCCCCGGCGCCCACGTCTATTCCAGCGTGCCGCCAGCGCTTGCCGCCGCCCGCGCCATGGCGGCGCTGGCCGGCGTCCCGGAGGTCTCTGTTATCGGTGGAGCGGATATCTATGCGGCAGCGCTCCCGGTCGCCACGCACATGACGCTGACCGAAGTCGAGGCCGAACGGGAGGCCACCGTCTTCTTTCCGGACTTCGACAGGGCAGAGTGGCGCGAGGCGTCCGCCGTCAGCATGGAAGCCGACGCAGATAACGAGTACGCCTTCGTCATCCGCGAACTCGAACGCATCTGATCGCCGCGCGCTATTCGCGCGCAACACTTTCCCCCACACGCAGCGCAGTCTACCGTGTTTCGTCTAACGGAGACTCCGATGCGTGAACGTCTTGCTCCTCTCGCCATGCTGGCCGCAGCTGCCTGCGCCGCCGGTGCGGCCGTCGTCACGCCGGTCACCAGCCTGGCGCCGCCGCTGGAGGCGTCGGTCGAGACATTGCTGGCGACCGCCGCGCTGTGCTCGGCCGAGGAGTCGGGGCTTGCCGCTCCCACGCCTAACCTCAAGCTTGCTGATGGCATGGGTACGGGCGGCTTCAGGGTCGACACCACGAACCCCGAGGCGCAGGCCTGGTTCAACTATGGCCTCGCGCTCAGCCACGCCTTCTACCACCAGGACGTGAAGGCTGCGATGAGGCGGGCGGTTGAACTGGACCCGTCCTGCTCAATGTGTTCGTGGGGGGAGGCGTGGGGCCTCGGACCCACGCTCAACTACGGGATCGATGAAGACGACCGCAAACTGGCTCTTGCAGCCGCCCAGCGCGCGCAATCGCTGGCAAAGCCGGGCGAAGCGCTGGCGCGCCGCCTGGCTGATGCGATGGTCGCCCGCTACGCCGAGCCCGCAGCTCCCGCCGATCAACCTGCACGCGCCAAGGCTGGAGAAGCCGGCGTTGTGGCGGAAGAGACCAGCACCGAGCCGGTCTTTGCTGATACGCTTGCAAAGATCGCAGCGGACTATCCCGACAGGGTCGAGCTTTCGGTGCTCGCGGCGCACAGCCTGATGATGGCATCCAGCGAGGAGGAGCCCGAGCGTCTCAAGGCTGCGCTGACCATCCTTGAGGCCGTGCTGAAGGATCATCCCGACGATACGGGCGCGATCCACTACTACATCCACGCCACCGAGTTCGATGACCGCGCCGAAGATGCGCTGCCCTTTGCCAAGCGGCTCGGCGACCTCGCGCCCATGGCCAGCCACCTGGTGCATATGCCAGCACACACCTTCTTCCGCGCGGGCCTCTATCAGGAAGCCGCCGTCGTGAACGCCAAGGCGATTGCGACGGACTCGGCCTGGATGGCCGGTGGTGGCGATCCGCGTCCGCCCATGCTCGATGACTTCCCGATGCCGATGTACTACTCGCACAACCTGGCCTTCGGCCTTGCTGGCGCGATGATGTCCGGCGATGGCGAGCTTGCGCTGCGCTATTTCGAGCACGCGACGAAAGCCTATCCCGAAACCGGTGAGAAGATGCGCTTCGATCCGACGCCGCGCACCTATGTGGCGCTGGCTCGCTATGCGCCCGACAGGATGCTCGCCCTCGCGCCCAGCGCGCGCGACGACGACTATTTCCGCGCTTACCACGCCTATGGCCGTGGCGAGGCGCTGCTGCAGAAGGGCGACGCAGCTGGCGCGCGCGTCGAGCTTGAAAAACTGCGCAAGGTGTCCGGCGAGGATGCCGAGGCCCTGGTCGCCATCGCCGTGCTCGAGGGGCGCCTCGCCATGGCCGAGGGGAACCTTCGTGCCGCCATCGCAACCTTCGGCAAGGGCGCGGCCCTGCAGGAGTCCGAGTTTGGTGGTTGGATGGACCCGCCGGACTGGTGGTACCCGCTCCGCCGCTCGCTGGCCGCCGCATACCTGAAGTCCGGAGACTTCACGAAGGCCGAGGCCGAGGCTGCCGCCTCGCTGAGGGAGTGGAAGCACGACCCGCTGGCGCTCTGGGTGCTTGGTCGCGCCCAGTACGCCCTTGGCCGGGCCGGGGAGGGGGCTGCAACCCTCGCGGAGGCACGAAAACTGTGGCGCGGGGACTTCGATTCGATCACTGCGGAAGCGATCTGAATCGCCATACCGGGTTTCGGAAACTGCCCAGTGCTGGGCTCCTGACCTCCACTTTACGTTCACGGAAGCAAAAATATTTTTCCGAGGGTGTTTCAGCACACGCTCGCTGCGGCGCGATAAAGTCGCCTAAGCCCCTTCCATGCTAACCATCTGCAGTTGTTGCCGTTACGTACATCTTCCGCAGCGTCCTTTGTAACAATCACGGATAAGTGAGCCAGTGCCGCTGCGACAACTTGGACGCAGCAATCGATGGTGCGCTGCACTTTAGACCACCCATACCTCTGTTCTGATCCGACCTAGGGCTCCCCTGCGGCGCCGTTGACGCGGCGTTGAAGCAACTCTCAGGATCACTACTGCGCGAGCCGTTCATGCCGGCAGCGCGCGGGCGTCACACACAGAGACAGGACGCCTCGGGAGGATCGCTGACAGGGAGGACGCGTCGAATGGCGCAGCTAAATCGTTTTTCAATCGTGAGTCTGCTCGCGCTGAGCCTGGCTATGCCAGCCATGGCGCAGGTGGAATCTGGACCCCAGCCACCGGCTGACGAGGGACAGGACAGGGCCAGCCGTGACGTCGTCGTCATCACGGCCCAGAAACGTGAAGAGACCGTCCAGGACATCGCCCTGGCCGTTACCGCTATTACCGGGGAACTGCGCGACGAAATCGGCCTGACGACCGTTCAGGACTACACGAACTTCGCGCCGGGCCTGACCTATTCGACCTCGAACGACCGACTCGGCATGCGCGGTGTCACGCGTACGTCGAACAACTTCGGCATCCGCTCGGGCATCTCGAACTATGTCGACGGCGTCTACTTCTCGTCCGCCATTCCGGCCAGCCGCGAGTCGATCTTCGTCGAACGCGTCGAGGTCGTGCGTGGTCCGCAGGGAACGCTGTACGGCCGCGACTCCATCGGCGGCGCGCTGAACGTCATCACCAAGCGCCCAACGGAAGAGTTCGAAGGACAGGTCAACTTCCAGTACGGCGACTACGATACCCGCGCCGTGCAGGGCACGTTCGCTGGTCCGATCACCGACTGGATGCGTTATCGCCTCGGTTACTCAAAATCGGTCCAGAACGAAGGCTTCCTCACCAACTATTCGGGCCTCACCACTGAAGGCGGTCGTCGCGACGACACCTACATGGAAGGTCAGCTCGAGTTCGACCTCGGCGAAGACTTCGATCTGTGGATCCGCGCCGGCCGTCTCGGCTGGGATGTCCGCTACGGCGCTCCTGGCGCGCGTACGGGCGTCGACGACCCCTACCCCTACAACACGCGCTTCTACAACTCGACGGCCGAACTTGGCCCGAACGGTTGGGCGGGTCTCACCGATCCGACGCGCGACCAGACGGGGACGCAGAACACCAACCCGTCGATCGATGATCGCTACGGCTTCAACACCAGCTTCGAGAACTTCGTCTACCTCGCACCGACCAGCGAGTTGGCGATCGAAGCCATCTGGCATGCCGACGCTTTCGACATCAAATACCTGGGTGGCTACGTCCACTATAACTACAACCTGCAGCAGGATCAGGATGGCACCGCCATCAATGCGTTCACCTGCACGACCGCGCTGTGCGGCTCGCCGACCTTCAACGGCCGGCGCGTGTCAACCGAGCGGGTCTCTGACTACACGGAAAACCGTGGCTGGTTCTCGAACGAGATCAACTTCCTGTCGACCTGGGAAGGCCCTCTGCAGGTAATCTCCGGCCTCTACCACTACCAGGAAAACTACAACCAGCTGGTCTACGTCAGCGATCTCAACCACCCCGGTGGCGTGATCCGCGATCTGGGCGCAACGCAGGCCTGGGCTACCGCTGGTGGACCGCTCCTCGGCGCGCCGCCTCCGGCTGCTCTGCCCGAGCTGCCGACCGCCATGGGCCGCAACTCAAACTCCGGCTCGCCAATCGCCGGGGCCTCGCTGATGTATCACACCAACAACCAGGCAGTGAACAATGCCTACGGTGCGTTCATCCAGACCGACTATCAGATGAACGATCAGCTGAAGTTCACAGCGGGCATCCGTTATTCGAAGGACATCCTTGATGGCCGCGAATACGCCCGCGTGATCAACCACTACATCATCGAAAGCCTGCTCGAGAATGCCTTCTCGGCGGCCTACACTCCGGCGGTTGGCGGCAACGCTGCGCTCGCCCAGGCGATCACGGCCGCTGCCATCCCGACTCGTCTGGATGTCACGCGCACGGTTGGCGGTGCTGACCCGTCGACCATCACCGGTCCGACGGACTGCGGTCACGCTGGTCTCGGCGTCGTCAATCTCAACGAGACGACGGCCAACGCCACCACGGCGACCAACCCCGGCTGTGCCGACAAGAGCCGTTACGGCATCTACTACGACGCTGTGACGGGCAACGCCTATCGCGACCTCTACGCTACGTTCGAGGAAGTGACCGGCGTGCTCGGCGTCGACTGGACGCCGGACTCAGACACGCTCGTCTACGGTAAGTACAACCGCGGCTATAAGCCGGGCGGCGTTGGCTGCGCAGCAGTCAACTGCACGATGGTTGTTACGCCGTTCACCGACAAGGAACTCGTTGACGCCTTCGAACTCGGCTTCAAGCGCACCTGGTCGGACTGGGACCTCACCACCAACGCAACCCTGTTCTACTACGATTACCAGGGCTACCAGGTCTCGAACACGATCGTGCCGGACGATCCGGATGATGCCGGCCCCCTCCCGCGTCCGGCCGCTTACGCTGCCTACGTCAACCTGCCTCAGGTCAACACGACTGGCTTCGAGCTGGAGACGATGTGGTATCCGACCGACAACCTGCGGTTCATCCTGAACTACGGCTACACGAACCCGGAAATCGGTGACACACCGTCGCTGGTTCACAACCTCGACCCGCTGGCGCTGGACCCCGAAGCTCAACCGCTGGGCGCTGTTGCGCTCTGCACGCTGCGCGCTGGGGCCCTGCCTGCGACGGACCCGATCAACACCAACCCGGTCACACGTCAGTGCACGGCCGGCACGGTGTCGCAGCAAGGCCAGAACCTGAACGGCAACATTCTGCCGTTCTCTCCGAAGAACAAGATCGCGCTCAACGGCACGTACACTTGGGACTTCGGCGACGGCTCTGAACTCGCCGCCTCGCTGAGCTACTTCTGGCAGGACGTTTCCTACACCTCGATCTTCAACCGCGAGTACACGGAAACGCCGGCCTGGGATCAGACCGACGCCCGCCTCAGCTGGACCAGCGGCGACGGTGGCATCACGCTGATCGGCTACATCCGGAACCTGTTCGACGACATCGCCTACGATGGTCGTGGCTCGGGCGGACGCGAAGGCGTCAACCGTGCGGTCGCTCCGCAGGAGTGCTTCTCCTCGCCGAGCACAACCGCTGGCTTCGGCGGTCAGCCGGCTCAGTCCTGCTACACGACGGGCGAAACGCTTCGTCCGCCGCGTACCATCGGCGCCGAACTGCAGATCCGGTTCTAGCCTTTATACTTTCTCCAATGGCGGTGCTCCCGCGATTGGCACTGCGCCGACCTCTCCCCGGGGTCGGCGCTTTTCTTTTTTGGAGCGCGAGTTCGTCGGCGCCTGTTAGCAGCCATGCCCGGCGGCTTTGTGCTTCTCCATCTCCGCCTTGCGCCGCTTCCAGTCCGCTTCCATCGCCTTGCGCCATTTCACGCGCAGGGAGGAGGGGCGCTCGGGGAAGCGCTCGTCGAGCACGCTGGCCGACACCACGCGGTCTGACCGGAAGGAGCGGAAGTCCTTCCGCGTCTCGCACCAGGCGCAGATGATGCGCGTGGTCTCGTAGTAGCCGAGGATGATCGGCCAGATGACGCGCTTGGTCGCGCGTCCTTCGACATCGCGATAATCCAGCAGCATCTTGCGGGAGCCGTTGATCGCCCCGCGCACCATGCCGAGGTCGATCGCGTCCTTCACGCGGTCCCACGCCGGCACGACGCGATGCGCCGGGTCGTCGATGTAAGGGCGCAGGCGTTCGGGAATACTCGCCTCGATCTTCGCCAGCAAATCCTGCGCGGCTTTGGACAATTGCGGGTCGCCGCGATTGATCACCCACTGTGCGCCCAGCACGGCCGCCTCGATCTCGTCCGTGGTCAGCATCAGCGGCGGCATGTCGAGGCCCTTGTCGAGCACATAGCCGATGCCCGCCTCGCCGCGGATGGGCACCCGCTGCGCCAGCAGAGCCGCGATGTCGCGATAGACCGACCGCTTGGACGTCTCCAGCTCCGCCGCCATCGCATCCGCAGTCACCGGCTTCTTCGAGCGCCGCAGGATCTGGATGATCTCGAAAAGACGGTCTGCTTTCCGCATGGTCTCGCCCCCATTCTCATGCTGCCACTATGCTGTCAGCAGCGATCTGGCAGGTATGTGTCATCAGGCTCGAACAGGTCAAGCCGAAGCGGAATGGGGAGACACAAAATGATCACAGCCATCGCAGGCGCAATGATCGTCGCGATCAAGCTCGTGGTGATCGCCCAGCTCCGCCGCGCCTGAAGATTTCTCCCCGAAACCGGCGCCAGACCGGAACGCACACCCTCGGCGGCCACATGTCCCGACAGACGGACAGGGCCGCCGGTTTGTCTTGTCAGTTACGCGCGCCTACCGCGTCACGATCGGGAACAGCGGATTGGGAGGCTCCATCCATTGGCCCAGCTTCAGCAGCGCCTGTGGGTTGCCTTCCAGCTTCACCGCCCCCGACTGGATTTTCGGGGGCAGGGGCTGGCCGCCGAAAATGCCGCCGAGGAAATCCGCGCGCGATAGTGTCAGCGTTGCGTCCACTGGCCCGGGCGCTGCGATCTCCTCGTGCACCAGCACGCCGTTTGCGATGGTGATGTAGGTCCGCTCGTTCGAGTCCGTAAGCACGAAGGCCAGCTTCACGCTGCCGCCCGCAGCCTTCGCGGGGTCGAGACGTACCGCCAAAAGGTCGATCAGCGATCCAAGCGGCAGGTTGGCCAGCGCCGCCATCTGCGAGGCGGGATTGGCGCGCGGCGCGCCCACGCCCTCGCGCAGCTCCTTCGCGCCGGTCAGATAGATATTGCGCCAGGTTGAAGGCTCCGCCTGCCAGCCCAGCTGGTCATAGCTGCGCGCCAGCAGGTCCTTCGCTTCGGCATCCGCCCCATCCGCCATCACGACATGATTGAGTAGCTCCGCCGCCCAGGCATATTCGCCCGCGTCATAGGCTGTGCCCGCTTCGGCTTTCACCTTGGCCGCCCCGCCCATCGCGGCGACATAGCGCTTGCCTGTCTCCACTGGCGGCATCGGCGCAAGGTTCACGGGGTTCGCGTCATACCAGCCCATGTAGAACTGATAGACCGCGCGGCTGTTGAAGCTCAGCGAGCCGTAGTACGGCCGGTCATACCATTCGTTTTCCAGCTCGGGCGGCAGGGTGAGCGTGGCAGCGATCTCGTCGCCATTCAGCCCTTTGTTCATCAGCCGCACAGTCTGGTCGTGCAGGAAGGCATACGCATCGCGGTGCTTGCCCAGATACTCGCGGATCTCGCCATTGCCGAACCGCGGCCAGCCATGGCTTGCGATCAGTACATCCGCCTCGCCGAACATGCGCAGCGCATCCGTCAGACCTTCGGCCCACACTTTCGCGTCGCGCACCACGGCGCCGCGTGGCGTCAGGATGTTGTGCTGCGTCGCGTTGGCGTTTTCCGCCATGTCCACGATCTTCCAGTCGGGGAACCACACATTCATTTCCGCCGGCGCTTCCGTGCCCGGCGTGAACTGAAACACCATGTTCACGCCGTCGATGGTCAGCGCCTCGCCCGTCGCTCCGATCTCCCGCGTCGGCGGGATCAGCGAGGTGGAGCCGGTCGACAGCCCCGGCCCGATCCCCGCATTGACGAGACCATCCTCGCCCTTCGGCAGCTGGGTTCCGAACTGGTACATCGCGCGCCGCTGCATCGCCGGCCCAGCGATCACGTTCTCGCCCACGGCTGCATCGAGGAAACCCTTGGGCGCAATCACCTGGACCTTGCCGGCGCGCACATCCTCGAGCGCTACCAGCCCCGCCGTGCCTGCGAAGTGATCCGTGTGAGAGTGCGTGTAGATCACGGCCACCACAGGCCGCGCCCCAAGCTGTTCGTTCGCCAGCTCCAGCGCCGCCTTGGCCGTCTCGTTCGAACCGAGCGTGTCGATGATGATCCAGCCCGTCGCGCCCTTCACGAAGGTGATGTTGGCGAGGTCAAACCCGCGCACCTGCCAGATGGTCTCGCTCACCTGATAGAGCCCGTGCCGGCTCATCAGTTGGCCCTGCCGCCAGAGGCTGGGGTTCACCGTTTCGGACGAGGCTTCCTTCAGGAAGTCGAACGCCGAAAGGTCCCACACCACCTGTCCGCTTGCGGCGGTGATCTTCGGGTCCTTACGCGTGGCCACAAATCCGCGCTGCGCGAACGCGAAGTCCTGCGTATCGGCAAAGTTGCGCGCCGCCAGCACCCTGGCGTGTTCGGCTTGCGTGAAGGTCGACGGCGCCTCCGGTCCAGCAAGCGCAGCAGGCAGGGTAGGCGGCGCCATTGGAGCGGGTTCAACGCCCGCACACCCCGCAACCAGCATCACGCCCAGCCCGGCAACCAGTAACGCCTTCATCACGCTCACTCCGCGGATCCATCCTCGGGAACCCTGCTTAGGCGCCTCCGGCCTCCGGGTCCATCGCAATGCTGGACGCAGCGGGCGGTGTGCTACATTCTTTGCCGAGACACAGGGAGAACCCCATGGACGGAGCAATCACCGGCCTGATCATCGGCGCGGTCCTGGCGCTGCTGATAGTTGCCTGGTTTATGCTGGGGCAGAAGCCAGTGAAGTGCGCCGCCTGCGGCCGCGAACAGCCCAAGGTGCGCACCCCGAAGAATGCGCAACAGGCCATGTGGGGCGGCTACACCTGCGTGGGCTGCGGCGCCGAGCTTGATGCGAAGGGCGCGGTGAAGAAGACCTAGCTGCAGCTGGAAGGAACGCCCGGATGAGCAAAGTCAGCGGCTCCTGCCATTGCGGCGCCGTCCGCTTCGAGGTGGACGAGCCCGAATGGGTGATGGACTGCAACTGCTCGCACTGTCGGCTCTATGGCGGCCTGTGGGCCTATTATCCGCAGCGCGAGATCGCCTTCGCCGGTCCGCCCGACACGTTCATCTACATGTGGGGCGACCACATGCTGGAATTCCACCACTGCCGCACCTGCGGGTGTGCAACCCACATGACGGAAGTCGGAACGAATGACGCCGAAAAAATTGCCGTCAACGCGCGCCTGATCCGCGGCCTCGACCCGGCGCGCACGCGGCTGGTTCAGAAGAACAACGGGAATGACGGCGTGTTCTGGACGAAGACGGATTCACCGGTCCTGCGCAGCCACGATGAGTCCTAGGCTTTCAGGCGATCGGCCCGCTGCGGGTTGTGCGCGTTAAGCCAGGCATCGCTCATCGGCGCGAGCCAGCGGCAGGTGCGTTCGATGAAAGCCAGCGCCTTCATGGCGTCGGCCGAGGGGCGGCTCGCCATCTGGTAGGCCTCGGCCATGTCGCTGGCGCGCTGCGGATGGTTCAGCGTGAACAAGTCGCGCCGAAGGTCGAGGTCCTCGGTGTAGATCTGCTCGCGTTCCATCACCAGCGCGAACGCTGCCGATAGAACCGCATGTCCCGCGTCCATCGCCGCCGCGCGGACGCGGTCCGGAGCCTTGGCGGCGGCCAGTCGTCCCGAAGCGTTCAGCATGCGCTGGCGGAAGCTGAGAATGTCGCCATTCATCGACGCCGCGTCGATCCGTTGCGGGGCCAGCATGCGCGTCATGTTGCGGCCGGCAACGCAGACCGAGTTCACGGCCAGGCGGAAGCGTGCCGGCGAAAATGCGCCATCGGTGGTGAAAACGTCCTGCCAGTTGAACACGGCGACCGCGATGCGGCCCACGCGCGGATGGCGCCGGCGCAACTGAGCGGAAAGGGCGTGTTCCCAGTTTTCCTTGTTGCGGTTGGGGCCGGACATCGCGCCGAGGCGCAAAAGGATGAACACCGCCGCGCCGCCCGGCCGCCCGCGCGCTGCGGGTCCGGACAGGTAGGCCGAGTGAAGCCCGTCGCCATAACGCTCGAGCGCCATGTCCACGGCTTCGTCGGCGGCTTCGAGTGCGGGTTGTGAAATCTGTTCGCGGGGTATGGCCGCGTTCGTCACACGCCCCCAGTGATCCTGTGGCCAGAACTCGCCGCGCAACCGAACCGTGTGGCCCATAACTACGCTACTCCGTCCGCCCGACCTCTCGTCGTCACTGCATCCCGGCGCGCAGCCGCGATGTCGTAAACAAAACGTTAAGTCAGGCGCGAGCGAGCGCAAGGAGATTCATCCGTTACGCGGCGATTTTACTGTGTTGAGTGCTCGCCGCCGTTTACCTTCGTTAACGCCGCCGCCTTGCAATGATCGCGAACACGAGGAGATTTTCATGACTTCAGAACTGGCCAGCCAGATCGACAAGCTGTTGGCCGATGGCGCAATCGATCACGCCGGCAAGGTGGCGAAGCTGCGCCAGTGGGAAGTTGATGCGCTCGCCCGCCAACGCGCGAGCTCCGAGGGCATGGCCCCGGCGGCCGCGCGCGATGGCGTGGACCTCAAGGCAATCGAGATCGCGCTGCGCTCGCTCGGCGAGGACGCCGTCGACCAGGGGCCAGCTTCTATCTGAAGATTTCGCTGTCTGCCGACCGGTCGCGATCAGGCGACTTTGGCGCGCCCAAGCCGCTTGTCGACCACGCGAACAAGGCCTTCGACCAGCAGTTCGCGTTCGCGATGCTGCGTGCCGTTGAGGAGCCCAAGCGTATGCATGGCGTCGATGTGCGTGGTCAGCACGTCAGGTTCCGGAGTGCCGGTAGCGCCGATGGCCATGATGTAGCGGCCAAGCGACCGGGCCGCGGCGCCCATCATCGAATCCTTGGTTTCGTCAGCGAGGGCCTCTGTGTCCTTTGTGGCCGCGTAGATTTCGCGCAGTTTTCTGCGGTCGCCAGCCGTCAGGCCAACCGAAAGTTCGCTGATGCGCGCGACGCACTTGCGCACGGCCACGCGGTTAGGTTCCAGCTCCCAGGGCGAGGCGTTCGGCATCTCGTCGGTTGGGTCGACAAACCTGCGCAAAGGACCGGCGTAGTCCTCCACCATCCGCCGCCGGCGGCAGGGGCCAACGTAGACAGAACTGTCGATGAAGGGGCGAGGACGCTCCATCACGGCCTTGATGCGCACATGCATGGCCTGCGCGGTGAAGGGGCGCACCAGCATTTCATCGACGCCGCTGGCCTGCGCCGCATCGAGGAAGGCCTTGGTCGGCGTATCTGTCATCACGATGATCGACAGCAGGCGAGACACGTTCTTGTAGCCGCCCCGGATCAGGCGCGTGTACTCGAGCCCGGACATTTCCGGCAGGCGTGATGTCGTGATGACGATGCGGGGCTCGTACTCAACCGTGTGCTCCAGCAGTTCCTTGCCGTTGCGGGCATGGATGATCGAGTAGAAGCCAAGCGAGCGGAGCACATCGGCAACCAGGTTGCGCGTGTGAGTTACTGCATCGGCTACGATGATGTGCTGTGCCTTGATCGTCGTTGACATGGTCTGTCCCAACTGCCCTGAAGCGGCGGTTTTCAGTCTCGTTACGACAGGTGATAGCGGTTCTTGGTTGAGATCGCGCGCAGGGCGTCGCCGCAATTGGCGCGCGATGATTCACATCTCGTTAGTGATTGGAGCAGTCCTCAGCCCGGCTACTCGAAAACGATGCGGGGCGCCGGTTTGCTCGGTGCGGCGGAGATCGCCTCGCTCACGGCGTCCGCCAGCAGGCGGAATGCCTCGGCCGCCGCGCCGCCGCCCGTCGCAGCGGGTACGCCCGTATCACCGCCTTCGCGCAGGGCGGACAAGATCGGCAGCGCGCCAAGGAAGGGCACGCCAAGCTCGCCGGCCGTGCGCTCAGCGCCGCCCTGTCCGAAGATGTAGGCGCGCGAGCCGTCCGGTTGTTCGAACCACGCCATGTTTTCGATCACGCCCAGCACCGGCACATGCGTCTTGCGGAACATGCCAACGCCCCGCCGCACATCGGCCAGCGCCACTTCCTGCGGCGTCGAGACGATCACCGCGCCATCGAGCGGCAGCTTCTGGACCAGTGTGAGTTGCACCTCGCCCGTACCCGGCGGCGTGTCGATGAAGAGAAGGTCGAGGTCGCCCCAGTCGGTGTCGTTGATTAGCTGGTTCACCGCCGACATCACCATCGGCCCGCGCCACACCACCGCCTGGTCGGGGTCGACGAGATAGCCGATCGACATGGTCGCCAGGCCATGCGCCATCACCGGCTGCATGCGCTTTCCCTTCACATCCGGCCGCACGCCCACCGTGCCCAGCATGGTCGGCAGGGAAGGGCCGAACACATCCGCATCGAGAAGACCAACGCGCAGACCGCTCCTGGCCGCCGCCACCGCAAGGTTCACCGCGACTGTCGACTTGCCAACGCCGCCCTTGGCCGATGCCACAGCGATGATGCCACGCGCCGGCCGCGTCACGCCGGATGGCGCGGGCGTTGCGGGCTGTGGAATGGAAACCGGCTTTGCTGCGGGGACGCTGCGCGCGCCTGTGGTTGCTTCCGCCGTCAGGACGGCTGTCACGGCGCTCACGCCCGCCACGCGGGCAACCGCTACCTCTGCCAGCTTGCGCAACGGCTCGTCGGCCGCGCCTACGCCGGTCTCAATCACGAAGCCGACCTTGCCGTCGGCGCGCACGACCAGCCCCGCCACGCGGCCGGATGCGACGAGGCCCCTGCCTGTCGCGGGGTCCGTTACCGCGTCGAGAGCTGCGCGAACATTGATTTCAAGTGGGCTGTGCGCCGTCGCCATGCCGTGGATGCTCCATCCGACGCAAGTCGCGGGTCTATTAGCACGATCCCGGCAGGGAGGAAGGCGTCAGGCGCTCTTCTCGGGCGTCCCGTGCCCGATAGCCGCGAGACGAAGGCGGAGAGCGCGGCTGAGAACCCCGAAGTCGAGCAGGGCCCGAAGCTCGGAAAACCGTCGCTGGTTCAGCAGACGCGTCACGGTCGTCCGGTAGGCCCAGTTCGCGATGGTGCGGCTGCCGATCTGCGCTGGCGAGAGCGAGGCATAGACGTCGCGGATAAAGGCGCAGTCGACGTCGTCGATTTCGTACATGCGCCCGGAGGCAAGCTCCAGAAGCTTCACGGCGGTTGCCTTGCGCAGATAGTCCCGTTCGGCGTCGTCAAGCGATCGTCCGGCGATGGCGATCATCGCCTGGAGATCGGGCGCTGTACGGTACTCGGCAAGGGCTGTGCGGGGGAAGGCCAGATCCTCGCGGCCATCGGCACGGCGGCGCGCAGAAATCGCCGCGAGCTGCGACTGGACCGCCATGATGCGTCCATTCTGCAGCGAAGCGTTGGAGATGCTGCCGGCATGCAGGCGCATCTTGCCCAGCGCGGTCGGGAAATTCTTAAGGCGGCCGACCTCGCGCAGGCGCCAGTAAAGGTCGGTATCCTCCGAGTGGAAGACGTAGCGATAGCCGTGAACGGCTGTGAACGCCTCGCTGCGCACCATCAGGAAGGGGTGAAGCAGGTAGGGCTCGTTGGCCGGCAGGCTATGGTCGTCGGCCGCGTCAGTGTCGGGGACAGTGTAGTGCGACCCGGTTTCGCGACCGTCTGTGTCGATATGGATGCAGGAGCCGGAAACGGCGACCAGCGACGGTTCGGCCTCGAACGCTTCAAGCTGTCGCTGGATACGATCAGGGAAGGAGATGTCGTCGGCGTCCTGCCGCGCCACGAAGGGGGCGGTGACATGCGACAGGCCGTGGTTAAGCGCTTCGACAATACCGCCATTGGGCTGCGTGATCACGACGACGCGCGGGTCCCGGCGGCTCAGGTCAGCGAGGATTTCAGCGGTTGCGTCCTTCGAGCCGTCATCGACAACCAGGATGCGCAGCCGGCTCACGGTTTGCTGCAGGAGAGATTCAATCGACTCCACGATGGTCGCCGCGCCGTTGTAGACGGGCAGCAGGACATCGACGAGCGGACCTGATCCAGAATCCTGCATAGGCGTTGCTTTCGTCAGCCAGCCATCCCCGTATAACCGCACCTTAGGTCCATGAACCTGATCAGGACCGAATTCACGCCAAGACACGGCGTTGGTGAATTATCCGCCGAAACGACTTGGCTATTCGCTCCCGCAAATCATCATTCGTTGAACTTGCTGCAAGGAGCGTACCCAGCAGGCTGGAGCAGGTCTGGACGCGCCCGAAGACGTCGATTTCCCCAATTATAGGTAAATGTCGTCAAATACTCCAAAGTCTTGGCGCGAGACGAACTGCGGCGTTGCCGAGATAGTCAGTCGCGTCCATGGAGAAACTGCCTTATCGGCACGTCTTGAAGTCGCTTTAATGCGAGCTCAACTACTGCAGTACACAAATCTCCCGAACTTGCGCGTAAGAGGAGGGGCGTATGCCCTGGAATGACAACAAGGGCGGCGGTGGCGGCCCTTGGGGCGGCGGCGGCGGCAATAACGGCAACAACGGCGGCGAAAGCCCGTGGGGTAAGCCTCCCGGTGGTGGCTCCGGCGGCCCGGGCGGTCCCGGCAAGCCCGGCGGTGGCGGCGGCAAGGATCGTCCTGACCTCGAAGAGACCCTGCGCCGCATGCAGGAACGTTTCCGCCGCAAGGGCGGCTCGGGCGGCAATGGCGCTGGCGGCTCGGGCCGCGGCAGCGGCCGCGGATTTGGCGTTACCGGTGTAATCATCATTCTGGTCATCGCCCTGGTCGGCTGGGCCATGACGGGCGTCTATCAGGTCAACGAACAGGAGCGCGCCGTCGTGCTGCGCTTCGGCACCTTCCACCGTTACGAAGAGCCGGGCTTCAAGATCCGCCTGCCCAGCCCGATCGAGCGCCACGAGATCGTCCGCGTCGCAACCGAACTGCGCACCGAGATCGGCGGCAGCAACGACACCAACCTGATGCTCACGGGCGACGAGAACATCGTCGACATCAACTTCGTCATCAACTGGCGCATCGCCCAGCCGCGCGAATACCTGTTCAACGTCGTCGACCTGCAGGACGGCCGCAACGAGCTGATCGAGCAGATCGGCCAGAGCGCCATGCGCGAAGTCGTCGGCACCTCGGCGTTCGAGCCGATCACCACCGGCGACCGTTCGGGCGTTGAGGCCCGCGTGCGCACGCTGATGCAGCAGACGCTCAATTCCTACAACGCAGGCATCGAGATCATCTCGATCTCGCTGGCCAACGTGTCGGCGCCTGAAGAAGTCGTCGGCGTCCAGCGCGAAGTCTCCAGCGCCGAGCAGAACCGCGCCAAGCGCGAGGCTGACGCCATCGCCTACCGCAACAAGGTGGTCGCCGAAGCGCAGGGTGAGGCCGAGCGCCGTATCATCGCCGCCGAAGGCTACAAGACCGCAACCGTCGCCACCTCGCGCGGTGAAGCTGACCGCTTCAACCTGGTCTACGAACAGTACCGGGCCGCCCCGCGTGTCACGCGCGAGCGGATGTATCTCGAAACCATGGAACGGGTGATCGGGCGCACCAACCAGATCATCATTGACGGCAAAGCTGGCGCGATCCCGCTCCTGCCGCTCGACCAGATGCTGCGCGGCCGCCAGGCGCCGCCTCAGGGGCAATGATCATGCAACGTACCCTTGTCATCGGTGGTGTGATCGCCGCCTTCGTCCTACTGCTGCTCGCCAACTCGCTGTACATCGTTCCGGTGGACCAGCAGGCGATCGTCGTCCGCTTCGGACAGGCGCAGTACACCGTCAACGCAAACCAAGCTGGCGCCACCGAAAGTGGCCCCATGTACAACGCGCCGGCGGGGCTTCACCTGAAGCTGCCGCTGTTCGACGACGTGCGTTTCTACGACAAGCGCAACCTGGGCTACGATCTCGAAGCTGACGAGATCATCGCCAGCGACCAGCAACGCCTCAACGTCGACGCCATCGCGCGCTGGCGCATCATGAACCCGCTGCAGTTCTTCCGTGCCGCACAGTCCGAGGACAACGGGCGCTACCAGCTCGGCACACGCTTCACCTCCGCCCTGCGCAGCGAGCTCGGCAAGGTCTCGCAGCCGGATATCATCTCGGCCCAGCGTACCGCCCTCATGCAGCGCGTACGCGCCACGCTGCAGGCGGAAGTCACGACGCTCGGCATCGAGATCATCGACGTGCGTATCCGCAAGGCCGACCTGCCGCCGGCGAACTCCGAGCGCGTCTATGAGCGCATGAAGTCCCAGCTGCAGCAGAAGGTCAGCCAGTACAACGCCGAGGGTGAGGGTCTCTTCAACTCCATCACTGGTGACGCTGATCGTCAGGTCCTCGTGCTGCTCGCCGAGGCCGACCAGCAGGCCGAGCGCCTGCGCGGTGAAGGCGACTCCGAGCGTAACCGCATCTACGCGTCGGCTTATGGCAAAGACCCGGAATTCTTCGCCTTCTATCGCTCGCTCGAAGCCTATGAGCGCTCGATCAAGGACGGCACGCCGCTGGTCATCTCGCCCGACAGCGACTTCTACAAATACCTGCACTCGATGAACGGCGGCCGGTAGGCCTCCTCGACTGAAGCCAGAAACGAACAGGCCCGCGCATCCCGCGGGCCTGTTTGCGTTTCAGGACTGCCTCACTTCTCGGGCGGCGTCTCCGGCAGCGCCTCGAACTGCGCGCGGCCCATCATGGTATGCGCGACGATCGCCCATTCATCGTCCTCGCCCTTCGACAGAACGATCGTGTAGACATCGCCCCGTTCTGTCGCTGCCACCTTCATGATGGCGTCGCCATCGTCATAGCGCGGGCCTTCCACCTTGCCGGCCTCGGCAGCCAGCACCTCAACCATGTACGGGTCGAAGATCGCGTCATAAGCGGGGCTGCCAACGCCGTCGGTCAACGCGGCTGCGATCGCCTCGATGTTCACCGCATCGTTGAGCGGCAGCATGCGCTGCAGGTCCTTCGCGTTGAACGCCTCCACGAACGCGCGTGCGACGGACGCCGGATCCTTGCGGTCCGGCTCCGCCACCCCGCCTCCGCACGCCGCCAGAAGCAGCGCGCAGGCAAGGGCTCCAAGCTTTCTCAGCTCAGCCATGCCGGCTTGCCGAACGGCAGGTTGAGATCGTGCGCCACCGCCTCGTGCGTGATCATGCCCTCGGCCACATTGATGCCCATGGCGAGATGCCTGTCCGCCTTCAGCGCCGCCTTGGTTCCCTTGTTCGCGATGTCGAGTGCGAAGGGGAGGGTCACGTTGTTGAGTGCATAGGTCGACGTGCGCGGCACCGCGCCCGGCATGTTCGCCACGCAATAGTGCAGGATGCCATCCACCTCGTAGATCGGATCGTCGTGCGTGGTCGGCCGCGAGGTTTCGAAGCAACCGCCCTGGTCGATGGAGATGTCCACCAGCACCGCGCCTGGCTTCATCTTCTTCAGGTGCGCGCGCGTCACCAGCTTGGGCGCCGCCGCGCCCGGGATCAGCACGGCGCCGATGACGAGATCGGCCTCGATCACCGCGCGATCGATCGCGGCCTGGGTCGCGTAGACCGTGTCGACCGAACCGGCGAACTGCACGTCGAGTTCTTCAAGGCGCGGCATCGAGCGGTCGAACACCGTCACGTTGGCGCGGGCGCCGATCGCCATCTCCGCTGCGTGCACGCCCGATACGCCGCCGCCGAGGATGACCACGTTGGCCGGCGGCACGCCCGGCACGCCGCCGAGCAGCAGGCCGCGTCCGCGCTTTGTCTTCATCAGCGCGTAGGCGCCCACATTGATCGACATGCGGCCCGCCACCTGGCTCATCGGCTGGAGCAGGGGAAGGCGGCCGGCATTGTTGGTAACCGTCTCGTACGCGATGCAGGTCGCGCCTGACTTCATCAGCGCTTCGGCCTGCGGCTTGTCGGCGGCAAGGTGGAGGTAGGTGAACAGCGTGTGCTTCGGCGTCAGCATGGCGCACTCGACAGCCTGCGGCTCCTTCACTTTCACGATCATCTCGGCTTCGCCGAACACGGCGGCGGCGGTCGGCAGGATTTTTGCGCCCACGGCCTGGTAGTCGGCGTCTGTCGCGCCCAGCCCGTTGCCGGCATTGGTCTCGACCACAACCTCATGCCCTGCGCGAACCAGTTCGCCGACGCTCTCCGGCGTCAGGCCAACGCGGTATTCCTGCGTCTTGATTTCCTTGGGAACGCCGATTCTCATGCCGATCTCCTCAACCTTCTGGGTGGCTTATGCCAGAAGCGAGGCGATCTGCGCCAGAGCTTTGCGCCAGAGCTTTGCGCCAGAGCGTTCCGTCAGGGGGTCTTTGCTGGCGCCAACTTGCTGAGGAAGGCCCGCAAATCGCGCACGGTCTCATCCGGCAGCTGTTCCATCGGGAGGTGACCGCCGTTGGGATAGGTCACCAGCTGCGCACCCGGTATCGCCGCCGCAATCGCGCGTGCGTCTTCCACAGGGATCAGCTTGTCCTGCTCGCCCGACATCACCAGCACCGGCACGCTGATCTTTGCGAAGTCTGCCGGCGTCCACGGCGTGTCGGGGCCGGAGCGCTGAGTCAGCAGGATGTCCCGATGACCTTCGCCCATGGCGAGGTTCGCATAGCGGGCGACGACTTCGTCCGTCACCAGCGTCTCATCAAGATAGGCGTCCTTCAGTCCGCCGCCCACGAACATGTTCACGTCGAACATCTTCAGGATGAAGCGACCGAAGCCATTGTTGAGCAGCGCGAATGCGCCCGGCGGTCCGCCGCGCTCTTCGCCTTCCTCACCCGGCCATCCTGCGGCGTCGACCAGCACCAGCGCCTCGAGCCGCGCAGGGTTCTTCATCGCGTAGGACAGCGACACGGCGCCGCCCATCGAGTTGCCTGCCAGCACAAACTGATCGACGCCCGCATGATCGACCAGCTTGCCGACCAGGGCCGCATTGCGATCAAGGGATGACTGATAGTCATTCGGCGCCAGCGTCAGCCCATGTCCCGGCAGATCAATCGCGATGATACGATACTCATCGTCCAGGCGTTCCACCCACGGCCGCCATGCATGCACCGAAGCAGCGAAGCCATGCACGAGTACCAGCGTGCGACCACCCGTCTTGCCCTCTTCGGTGTAGTGGACGACCAGCCCCGGCTCCGGCTCGAACGTGTGCGAGGAGGGGAGGCCGTAATTGACCCGCAGCTCTGCCATCGGAATTTCACGTCCCGCGCATCCCGCCAACATGAGGCAAGCGCCAAACATTCCGCTCACGGCAGGTTTAAAGGCCATGCTCATGTCGCACATCCTGCTACTGCTTGGTCTGCTCTACCAGTACGCAATAACCTGCGACATGGATTGCGTGCGGCAACGCGGCGCGGAGGCGCCCCCGCGTAATGCGCTAGGCTCATGATTGGCTGGATCAACTAGGGGGAGCAGCCTGATGTCGCCGGGCCATGTCGCGCCCTTGCAAGCCGTCCTCGTCGATCGCCCGCTTGTCTGGCGCATCCTCCTTGTCGTTGGGGGAAGCTGGATGATGGCGCTGGCGTCGTGGATTTCCGCGCCAATGTATCCCGTGCCGATGACGATGCAGAGCTTCTTCGTCATGACGTTCGCCGGGATTGCTGGCGCGCGCCTCGCCGCGGCAATCGTTCTCACCTGGCTGGCGCAGGCGGCCCTTGGCGCGCCGTTCCTCGCCGATGGCGCCGGCGGCCTCGCCGTGTTCGAAGGGCCGACCTCGGGTTATCTCGCAGGCTTCCTGATCGCAGCCTTCGCCTGCGGCTGGCTCACCGAACGGCCGGCCATGCGCGGCTGGCTGCCGATGCTCGCCGTGTTCTTTGTTGGCCACATGCTTATCCTAGCGCTCGGCTGGGCGCGCCTCTCGATCCTAACGGGCCCGCTCAGTGCGTGGGAAACCGGCGTCGCGCCGTTCCTCATCGGCAGCGTGCTGAAGACCCTGATGGCTGTCGTGGCGGTGAAGCTGCTTGAGCCAATGATCCGCTCGCTCGAGCGCTAAAGCTCAAGCCGCCTCTGGCTCTGGCGCTTGCGCCTTGTCCAGCAGGCCGCGGCGTTCGGACTGGTCGCGGACCCAGGCGGCGATCCTCTCCTGCTCGATGCCGAGTTGCTGCAGCAGGTCGGTCGCGAGTTCGAGCCCCTTCGGTTCGGCGTGCGCCATGTGGGCGCGGAAGCCCTGCGCCGACAGCAGCGTACGCTCCGCGAGGCTCGATACCGCGACGAAGCAGGGCGAGCGCGACGCGACGGGACCTTGTGTAAGGAAGGGGATGGATGCGCCAAGCCCGCGCACGCCCAGCACGATGGCCTTGGTGTCGGAGATGCCGACGCTCTTCATCAGATGCTCGTCACGCGCGTCGCCAAACACCACATCGTATCCGTTGGAGACAGCAGCGACGAAATTCTCGGGATCCGAGTCGATGCCGAGATAGGGAATGTCGTGCTCGCGCAGCGCATCGGCGGCAAGGCAGCCTTCCTCCGTCATGCCGAAGATCAGCACGGGATGTTCCTCGGCCACTTCGTTCGCGTCGGGCTGCGCCGCCTTGGCCCGCTCGGCCAGCAGCTTGGCGAGGTGAAGACCCAGCGCCGTCCAGATCGGCGCGGCCACCAGCGTCACCGCCACCGCCGCCGTGACGACGCCGGCCCAGTTGCCCGGCATGGACAGCGCGATGGACGCAATGCCCACGATGACCAGCGCAAACTCGGATCCCTGGCTCAGCAGGAAGGCCAGTTGCGTCGCGCCGGGCACGGCCCATCCATTCAGCCGCGCGGCGATGAAGACCACGGCCGTCTTCACGATGAGGATCACCAGCGCCGTCGCCAGCACGGCCGGCCAGATCGCCGCCATCGCGGGCAGGTTCACGCCCATCCCCACGCTCATGAAGAACAGGCCAAGCAGGAGGCCGGCGAACGGCTTGATCTCGTTCTGCACAACATGGCGATAGGGCGTATCCGACACCGCCATGCCGGCCAGGAATGCGCCGAGCGTGAGAGAGAGATCGGCCCGCGCTGTCGCGGCGCTGGCCGCCAGCACGATGAACAGCGCCACGACGGTGAACGTCTCGCGGTTGTCGGTCGCCGCCAGCGACTGGAACAGCGGCCGCACCACAAAGCGACCGGCGAGAATGGCGATCACCAGCGCCAGCACACCCTTGCCGAGGATGATCAGCGCCTCGCCGCCCAGCGCATTGAGATCCCCGCCGAAGGAGGCGGCGAAGGTCAACAGGAAGATCGCCACGATGTCCTGCGCCACCAGCACGGCGGTCGCGGAGCGGCCCATCGGGCAGGCCGGCTGGTTCCGGTCCGCAAGGATGCGCCCCACCACCGCGGTAGAGGAAAGGGCGAGCGAAGCGCCGACCAGCGCCGCGATCGGCCAGGGGAACCCGAAGGCGAGGCCGAGCAGCGCGAACACCACCCCGCACAGCACGATCTGTAGCGGCGCCAGCCCGATCATGTCGTCGCGCCGTGTCTTCAGCTCTCGCAACGAGAAGTGCAGCCCGATGTCGAAGAGCAGGAAGACGACGCCCAGTTCGGCCAGGAAGTGGGCCGTGTCGTTGCTCTGCACCAGGCCAAAGCCGGACGGACCGATCACCAGCCCGGCCACCAGATAGCCGACAATGGGGCTCAGCCGCACGGCGCGCGAGGCAAGCGCCGCGGCCAACCCCGCGCCGAGATAGATGATGGCGGGCTGCAGGGTCTCGGCGGCCGTCACGTGATTGCGTCCTCCCGCCCCTCAGCATGTTGGAACAGCTTGTCCTGCCACGGGGGCTCAACGCAAGGAAAACGACGCCTGAAACGCAGGAAGCCGCCGCGTGGCCGCGACGGCTTCCCGTTTTGTCGTTCGTTCAACCCGTGAAGGGGCTGAAACTACATCGCGCGACCGATCGAGAACACCAGGCTCTCGTCGAGGCCCGAAACGTCGTTGTCGTGGTAGCGGGCGCCGAGCGTGACGCCGCCAACAGCCCACGAACCACCAACGTTCCAGCCATTGTACTCACCGAAGCCGTCGAGGTAGGCGCCGTAGCCGGCGCTGACCGAGAATTCCGGGGTGAGGGCGACGCCAACCGAAGCGTCGGCGAACAGCGTCTCGTTGTCCGGGTCGTAGTTCAGCGAGCCAGCGATCGTCACCGTGTCGAAGGTTTTCGACAGCTTGCCGTACACTTCGTAGAAGTCGATGTCGTCCGCGTCCGGGTAGGCGTAGTAGATCACGCCCACGTCGGCAGCGACGCCGCCGAGGTCAAAGCGATAGCCGCCGTACACGTCCACTTCGACGTTCGCGTCGCTGGCGTCGTTGAAATCGATCGAGGACGCCCAGGTGCCGACGTAGAAGCCGGACGAGGTCGTGACGTCGATGCCGCCCTGGATGGCCAAGTCGTAGTTCGACTGCGAAACGTTACGCCACACATAGTCCGTGACGATACCGACGTTTCCAGTGACCGTGACTTCGTCCTGAGCGAAGGCCGGGGCGGCGGAGGCCGCAGCCATCATCGCGCCGAATACTAGGAGCTTGCGCATTATCTTACCCTTTTATCCCCGCTGTTGAACCGACCCGCAGACGCGGCTTGCAAGTACAGGCGCGCTGGGGAACGCATCTGCCTCAGGCGCAGAATTTGGCGACCGATGCGGCAACACCTGAAGCGGTTTCCCGTCTCCGTTGTGCGCCGCAGCGCAACCGCACAATTTCATGACAGCACATGCCGCTAGGTCGCCCAATAATTAGGCGTTACGGGCAGGGCTACCCTCTCCGGCAACCCCGGAATCACTTCGCCTAGGTCCACGTTAAGGATCGATGCACCAGGCGGCCTTGGCGCATTAAGTTTCCGTGATGAAAGGGAATTTTTGCGGTCCCGGGGTCTGGAGCCGGATCAATTTCCTGCAGCTGGTAGGCTCCGGCTTGCGAAATGCGTGCTGCAGCGCGATTAAGCAGAATGAATCCTCCCGACCCCTCTTCGCCCGCCACGGCCGGCCTGACACAGCTCGGCGGCCACGCCGCGATTCCCGCCTCGCCCGGGCAGGCGGTTCTCGAGCGCGTTCCCAACCCGCATCCGGGCACGCTCTATCTCGCCCGATTCACAGCGCCGGAATTCACCTCGCTCTGCCCGGTCACCGGCCAGCCTGACTTTGCCCACCTGGTCATCGACTACGCTCCTGCGGACTGGATCGTGGAGAGCAAGAGCCTGAAGCTCTATCTCACCTCCTTCCGCAACCACGGCGCCTTCCACGAGGACTGCACGATCGCCATCGGCAAGCGGCTGGTCGACACGCTCGCTCCTACCTGGCTGCGGATCGCTGGCTACTGGTATCCGCGCGGCGGAATTCCCATCGACGTCTTCTGGCAGACGGGCGTCGCGCCTGCGGGGCTCTGGGTTCCCGACACGGGCGTTGCGCCCTACCGGGGCAGGGGCTGAGGTTCGGCCATGCACGGAACCGTCGACAGCATCTATCGCCATCCCGTGAAGGGTCTGACGCCCGAGCCCATGACATCGGTGCGGCTCGAAGCCGGCGCATATTTCCCCGGTGACCGCGACTACGCCATTGAGGTGGGCCCGTCCGGCTTTGACCCGGCGAATCCGAAACACATCTCGAAGCAGCGCTTCACCGTGCTCGCGCGCTTCCCTGCGCTGGCGCGCGTGAAAACGCGGCTCGACGACGCCACCGGCGTTTTCCATGTCGCGGATGCGCACGGTTTCGGTGTCGAGACGCGCTTGGATACGGAAGAGGGTCGCGCCTCGCTCGAGCGGTTCCTGCAGGCCTTCCTCGGCGAAGACGCCCCCGGCAAGCTGCGCGTGCTGGAAAGCCCGCCCGGCTATCACTTCATGGATCACCCGCAGGGCTACATCTCGGTGATGAACCTCGCCAGCGTCCGCGCGGTGGCGCAGGCCATCGGCACGGACATCGATCCGCTCCGTTTCCGCGCCAACGTCTATGTCGATGGCCTGAAGCCATGGGCCGAGGATGAATGGGTGGCTGGCTCGGGCGTGAAGCTGGGCGGTGCGGAACTCTCCGTGTTCAAGCCCATCGTTCGCTGTGTGGCCACGCACGTGAATCTCGAAACCGGCGAGCGCGACATCGATATGGTCGAGATGCTGCGCCAGAATTTCGGCCGAGACACGCTGGGGACCTATCTCTCGATCACCAGCGGTGGCGAGATAAAGCTGGGCGATACGCTCGAGGGTTGAGCGCCTACCAGTGCGGCGGCGGTGGTTCCTCACCGCCTTCCGGCCCGATGGCCGCTTCGGCGCTGGAGATCCGGTCGCTCAGGCGCTCAACCTCCCGCTTCAGGCGGTCGATCTCCTTCCACTGCGCCGTAATCGTCTCGTTCAGGTCCTCGATGGCCTGGTCCTGGTGCGCAATGCGGATTTCGAGGGCGTCGAGGCGAGAGGTGTCTGTCATCGGGTCAGTCTAGCGCAGCACCCGCTATTGACGGAAGCGCATGCGGACAGACATTGCGAGCCAACAGGCCGCAACGGTGTGGCAATCAGGATATGTGAATGACCTCGATCCAGCATCGCCTCTCGCGCCTCGCCATGCGCGTGGCCGCGTTGGGCCTGCTGGCCCAGCCCGCCGCAGTCGCGCAGGAAGCCGCCGCGAAGGGAAACATCGAGGAAGCCCGGCAGGCCGAATCCGACGGGCGCTATCTCGATGCCCTTGCCGCCTATGCCGATGCGGCTGCCGGCACGCCCAACGATCCGCGCGTCTACGAACAGCGTGCAAACCTCTTCATGTCGCTTGGCCATCCCGATCTCGCATCCGGAGATTATCGCAAGGCGGTGAGGATTAATCCGGACGATGCCGTTTCGCAGGCCAATCTCTGCTGGTCGTTGGCGCTGGCAAACCATGACCTCGATGGCGCGCTGGCGGCATGCAACGCAGCGGTGAAGCGCGAGCCGTCCAGCTATGACGCGCTCAGCAAGCGCGGTTATGTGCACCTGCGCCGGTCCGCATGGGCGGAAGCGGAAAAGGACTTCGCCGCATCTCTTGCCCTCAACTCCGCCTCGCCCAATGAGATGTTCGGGCATGGCCTCGCGATGATCCACCTCGGGCTGGAGCAGGACGGCCGCGACGAGATCGCCAGCGCCACGCTGGACAGCCCGGGCCTTGTCAACGAATGGGCGGCACGCGGTTTCGGCGCGCGTGGCGAGATCAGGCCCGGCATGCCGGTCACCACAGCGAGCGAGCCCGTCATCTTGATGGAGGAAATGAAGCTGTTCCTGAACAAGGACGCAGAAACCTACTTTGGCTTCTTCCGCAAAGGATGCGGCCGGATCCGTCCACCCCCCAGTGCAGCGAGTTTCGGTTCCGTCCTCTTCGACCATGCGGACCTGACCTGGAGCGCGGAGTGCCGCTTCGGCCTGATCCATGGGGAGGGAAAGCTGACGAAGGCCGGGGAAGGCGCCCCCGTCACCCGCTATGTCTACGGTCGCGAGATTACGCTGGGCGAGGCCGGTGAGGCGCTCGCACGTAAGCTGACCTTGGCTTACCAGGTCCTCGAAGAAGCCGCCCGGCCATGAACCTGCACTGCACATGGCGCGACATCATGCGCGAGGCTGCGCAACGGCTGACATCCGCCGGCGTCGACGGCGCAGCGCGCGATGCGCGGCTGCTACTGGCGCAGGCGCTGGGCATCGAACCCCTGGACGTGATCCTGCGCGAGACCGACTCAGTCGATGCCGCCGGCCTTGCTGCATTCGAGGCGCTGGTGAAGCGGCGCGAGGCGGGCGAACCGGTCTCGCGTATCCGTTG